>OLLW01000327.1_pt1 | contig 35851 bp, 32 predicted proteins | sample 1604611 | NCBI WGS metagenome assembly OLLW01 (sample SAMEA104055725, study PRJEB20765) | soil metagenome | biome: Arctic tundra; feature: Polygonal ground; material: soil | place: USA | collected 2011-09 | depth 0-0.5 m | reverse complement strand
GCTTCGTTCGAACGGATTGCCAGCCATCCGAATTTTCGCTTCTTCGGCAATGTCCTTGTGGGCCGCGACTTGCCGACCGAGGTACTGATCGCCGAATACCACGCTGTCGTGTTTGCGACCGGATCCGCGAGCGACAAGCGCCTGGGCGTCCCGGGCGAAGATCTGCCGGGCAGCGTGCCCGCGACGGCCTTTGTCGGCTGGTACAACGGGCACCCCGATTTTCAGAGTGAAGCGTTCGATCTATCGAACGAGCGTGCCGTCGTCGTGGGCATGGGTAATGTGGCGATGGACGTCGCGCGCGTCTTGCTCCGGGCACCGGACGAGCTCGCGGAGACCGATATCACGCACGCCGCGCTCCGCGCGTTGCGAGAGAGCGCAGTGCGCGAGGTCGTGCTGCTCGGGCGACGAGGGATCGCGGAGGCTGCGTTCGAGCAAAGCGAGCTCGCGGACATCGCCGAGCTCGCGGACGTCGCTGTCAGCGTCGAAGGCGATCTAAGCCCGCCCGCGCCGGAAGCGCTAAGCGCCGCGGCCCGCAAGAACGTTGCCTATTTGCAGGAGCTCGCCGGCGCGGCCCCGAAGCACGCCGGGCGCCGCCTGCGGCTGCGGTTTCAAGCCTCACCCGTGGAAATACTCGGCGATCTACGCGTGCGCGCGGTGCGCGTCGAGCGAAACGTGCTCTCGCGCTCGAGCGATGGCAGCGTATCGGCGCGCGGCAGTGGCGAGCTCGATGAAATCCCATGTGGCTTGGTGCTGCGTTCGATTGGCTATCGCGGCATGTCGATCGCCGGCGTGCCCTTCGATGAGCAGCGCGGTGTCATCCCGAATGAGCTCGGGCGTGTGCTCGACGAAGGCGGCCACGTTGTGCCGGGCTTGTACACCGCAGGTTGGATCAAACGGGGGCCAACCGGCCTCGTTGGCACCAACAAGGCCGATGCCAAGGAGACTGTCGCCGCGCTACTCGCTGATGCGCGCCTGCTTCAAGTGACGCATGCCCCGTGCGACGGCGACCGCATCGTACACCGATTGCGCCAGCTGGGCGTGCGGACACTCGACTTTGCCGATTGGCGACGGCTCGACGCGCTCGAGCTAGCCGCGGGCCAAGCCGTGGGCAAAGTCAGGGAGAAGCTGGTCGATATCGCCGCGATGTTGCAGGCACTCGAGCGATCGTGAGAGTGGGCGCCCCCAATCCAGCCACGCAGCTCGTGCCGCGCGTTATTCCCGCGCACGCCGCCACTCGCGCTCATCGCATCTAAGCGTGAATTCGCCCCGCGGCGTTTCGCGCTTGGCCCGCGCGGCCTTCAGTCCGCGATGTCTTTGCGCGAGATCGCGTAGCCCGTGTCGCTGATCGTGCGTTCGGGGGCGGGGGAGGCAGGCTCCGTTGCAGGCACTTGCACGGGGCGCAGGCTGATCGAGCCGATCGCTGTCGTCGGGGGGGCGCGCTCCGATAGCGGCGGCGTTTGGTGCGGCGTGGTCACCGCAGCTGGCATGGTGTGGCGTTGCTTCGTGACCGGCACGGGCGTCGTTTCGCTGGCCGCTAGCTCTTGCCAGGCGGCGTCGCGTTCACGCTCACAGCGCGTCGCGTATTCGCGTGCTTGGTCGCGCTGTACCGTCAGCTCGTCGAGCTCACGCTGGCGTGCGTCGAAGCTACGGGCGATTCCTTCTTTGAGCGACTGCTGCAAGTCTGAGATCTGACGCTCGTGATCGGTCATGATCTCGATCAAGAAAGCGTCTTGTTGTTCGATCAGAAATGCGCGCTCGCGCGTGGTTTCGTGGCGGATCACATCGAGCAATTGTTCGAGCTGGCCCATGCGGAAGCGGAGGGCGTGCTCTTCTCCGTTGCTGCGGGTCAGATGCGTGCGCAGGGCGTCGAGCTCATGGGTCAGCTCGGTGTTCGCCTCGCGTGCCGCAATCGCGCCTGCGGCAAGATGCTTGAGGCTACGGATCAGCAGTCCCAGGCTCGCATCGCTCCGCGTCACCCCGGCGAGTGCTAGCTCCAAGCGTTCGACGCCGCCTTCGAGTGACGCGGCCTCACGCATGCGGGCCGGCGGAATGCCGCTTTCGAATTGCGTATTCAAGCTCACGCGCAGCGGGCTCGAGTCCGGCGTTCGCTCCAGCCTGTCACCCTGCGCGAACGGGTCAGAAACCGATTCTAGGTTTTCCAGAGCCATTGTGGGTGCTTGTCGGTCAATGTCAGTCCGGCCGCAAGGACTCTTTTCGAGCGTCTGTACAACTCCACAGGTCGCCTTGGGCTTCCAGCCTCATCAATATTTTCGAAATCATTCCCGCGTTTCCGGGCGCGCCGGCTCCGGCACGAAAGCCGCGGCGCAGCGGCTCCGCACCTAGAAACGCCGCAAAGCTCGGCGGGGCGACCCGCTCCGCGCTAGAACCCATTCATGACCCCGTCACCGACGCCTCGCCACGTTCCTGCGCTGCTTGCCGCGCTCGCGCTCGCGCTAGGTTTCGGGCTGTCTCTTTCTGGGATCGCCCGAGCGGCCGACGACCCGAAGCAGGTTGCTCCGCAGGATGACTACGCCGAGGACATTCAAGGCAACGTGCCTGGGGCCAGCGCAATCGAAGGGCGTCTGATGGCGCCCTGCTGCTGGACGCAAACGATCGACATTCATGATTCCGAGATCGCGCTCAGCATGCGTCACGAGATCCGCCGCCGTTTGCGCAACGGCGAGTCCGCGGATGCGATTCAAGCCTCGTTCGTAGAGCGCTACGGTCCGAAGATCATGGCTGTGCAGCCGAACAGCCAACTCAAGAACGTGTTCATCGGTCTGTCGGTCGTGATGGGCGGCGCTGGCATCGCCGCCGCGATGATGCTCGGTCGCTGGCGAAAACAAACCAAGAACGCCCAGGCACCCGACACTCAGCGCTCCGACGTCCGCGACAAGTGGGACGACGAGCTCGACAAAGAGCTCGCGGACCTGGACAAGGGCTGAGCTCAGGCGCGCCGCGCGGGTTTTCGCGTGGGGCGCCCCGGAGCGGGCGCGGGCTTCTTGCTCGGCTTGGTTTCGACGGGTTTGTCGGCAATCGCGCGGAACATCAGCACGGCGGCTTCTGCGGCTTTGCGCGCGCGTTCGGTCTCGCCACGCATCTCCATCAAAAAGCGACTCGGGATCTGCGCGCGAGGCTTGCCCCACTTCATGCGCTCCTTGCAGAACGTCATGGTGAGCGAATCCTGCGCGCGGGTGACGCCCACGTAACAAAGCCGGCGTTCTTCATCGATGCTCTTGCCGTCGACGATCGAGCGCTGATGAGGCAGTAAGCCTTCCTCCATACCGACCATGTAAACGTGCGGGAATTCTAGGCCCTTTGCACTGTGCAGTGTCATCAGGGTCACCGCGTGCCGCTCGCGTTTGTCGTCGTCTTTTTGATCTTCTCGGCCGGCTAGAGCGGCTTCTTCCAAGAAGCCCTGTAGCGTCGCGCCTTCGGTGCGTTGCTCGTACAGCGCGATCGAGTTCAAGAATTCTTGAATCGAGGCCAGGCGTGCCTCGATGTCGCCGGGAGTTTTGTACACGCGGTCCAGCTCTGCGCGGTAGTTGACCGTGCTCAGCATTTGCTGGGCGTACTCGAACAGCGGACCCTTGCCGAGCTCCGCGCGGAACTTCTCGATCAGTGTGCGAAAGCCGTCCACGCGGTCACCGGCGATATGCGGGATGTCACCGCTGGCAGAGGCTTCGGGCAAGATCTGCCAGAGCGGCAAACCGCGTTGCACGGCGATCTGCATCAATATTTCGATCGTCCCGGCGCCGATCCCGCGAGCCGGGGTGTTGATAATGCGCAAGAGCGACACTTCGTCAGCAGGGTTTGCGATCACGCGCAGGTAGGCCAGTACATCCCGTACCTCCTTGCGATCGTAAAACGACATCCCGCCGACCAACACGTATGGAATGCGGGCGCGCCGAAGCTCGAGCTCGAACGCGCGCGGCTGCTCGTTGGTACGAAACAGGATCGCCACGTCGCTCGGTTTCCACTTCAGTGATTCGTCGACGCCCTCCATGCGCTGCCGAATCTCGGCGATCACCGATTCGGCCTCCAGGGTCTCGTTTTCCATGCGCAACACGCGCGGTGGCAAGCCACCTTCGCGGAACGGGCGCAGGATTTTCTTGTGGCGAGAGCTGTTGTGCGCGATGAGCGTGTTGGCAGCTTCTAGGATCGGCGACTTCGAGCGGTAGTTGTCCTCGAGGCGCACGACTTTGGCGTCCGGCCAATCCTTCTGGAAATTCAAAATGTGCGTCACGTCTGCGCCGCGCCAGCCGTAGATGGACTGATCGTCGTCACCGACGACGCACAAGTTCCGGTGGCGATCGGCGAGCGCTTTGACGATGCGGTACTGAGGCCCGTTCGTGTCCTGGTATTCGTCGATCAAGAGGTGATCGAAACGCGTGGCTTCGGCGAAGCGCGCCTCGGGGTGCTTGTCGAAGAGCTCTTCGGTCGACAATAACAGATCGTCGAAGTCCATCGAACCGCAGGCGCGCAGTTGGGTTTGATAGCGCGCGTAGGCAGACGCCGCGAGCTGCTCTCGGTCGCCATTGGCGAGGCTTTCCGCTTGAGCGGGCCGAATGCCTTGGCTCTTCCAGCCGCTGATCAGGTGCAGCAGATCACCGGGGCGTAGCTTGTCCGCGCTGACGCGGATATCACGCAGGGCGCCGCGGGCGAGTGTTTCTTGATCGCTGCGGTCGTAGATTGCAAATTCCTTTGGATAGCCAAGACGGTCGGCGTGACGTCGCAGAACACGTACGCAGAGAGCATGGAACGTGGAAATTTCCGGGGGCTTTACGCCTTTCGGGCGCTTGCCGAGCAGGTGCAGCGCACGCTCACGCATCTCTCGGGCGGCTTTGTTCGTGAAGGTGACCGCCAAAATCCGCTCTTGGACGATGCCGCGTCGGATCAGCTCCGCGATGCGGTAGGTGATGACGCGCGTCTTGCCCGTGCCAGCGCCGGCGAGAACCAAGAGCGGCCCCTGCAGTGTCATCACCGCGCTGTGCTGCGCGGGGTTCAGATCAGGGCGACTCACACTAGATCCATAGGAGCGCTTTCGGCGCCGGATCAAGCTTGACGACGGTGAAAAATCCGTGCTTGGAAAGAGCGTGCAGCTTCATACCGAAACCTCGGGCGCGGGTCCGCGGATCTTGCTTTGCCACGGCTTTGGTGGCAGCGCGCGGAATTTCCGGATGCAGGCGCGCTTCTTGCGCGGCGATTTTCGCGTGACGTTGTTCGACCTGCCAGGCCATGCGCGCAGCCCAGCGCCGGAAGGTAGCGACGAATACAGCTTGCAGGCGCTCCTCACCGACCTCGACGAGCTGGTACGGGTAGAGGACGGCCCCGTGATCCTTGGCGGGCTTAGCTTGGGCGCGAAGCTCATGCTCGACTACGCCGTGCTGAAACCAGCTCGCGTGCGGGCGCTCGTCCTTTCTTCGTACCCAAGCTCTGGCGAGGACCCTAAGCGGCACGCTTGGGCGCTCGGTTTCGCGGACGCGATCGACGCACGCGGTTTGGACGAAGCCGGAGCGGAGTTCGTGTGGGGAGAGCGCTCGCGCTTCGACGCCAAAGGCGCGGCCTTGATTCGGCAGGGCCTGCTCGAGCACTCTCCGCACGCCTTGGCCCAGATCCAGCGTCAGATCCTGGCCACGTCGCCCTCGCCGCGCACCATGGCGCCCCGTCTGCGCGAGCTTTCGATTCCGACTTGCTTGATCGCGGGCTCGGACGATCCGGAGAGCCTGGCGCCGTGCCGCGATCTGGCGGAGTTGCTGCCAAACGCGGAGCTGCACGTGCTGGAAGGTGCCGGTCACGTCGTGAACCTGACCAGGCCCGCCGAGTTCAATCAGATCCTGGCCACGTTCCTGGCTCCCTTCCGCGCGCCGGCGGCCTAGAGCCGGGACTAAAGCAGTTTTAGGACCAGCTCCAAGAGCCAGGGCTACGCCCCTCGCGTCTCAATGCGACGCGATCGCTGCCATGATCTCGGCGGCGTAAACCAGGGAACCGACGAGCGACATCAGCAGCCCCAGCCCAAAGCCGACACAGGTGATGATTTTGCCCCATTTTAGCTTATTTTCAGCGTCGGCAAGGTTACCCTGATCCGCAGCCTGCATGGCCATGAAGCAAAATATGCCGCCGATGATGCCGAAGCCGCAGGCACAGAAGAAGAAGCTGACGCCAGCGACGATCAGCCAAGTCTGCGCTCGCTTTTTGACGTCCGGCACCGGCGGTTGACCACCGGGAGGGCCGTACGATGGGACTCCGCCGTATTGAGGCATCGGCGCGCCGTACGGTGCGCCGGGCGGACCGTAGCCTCCCGGTGGTTGCCCTCCGGGCGGACCATAGCCTCCCGGCGGCTGGCCACCGGGTGGACCGTAACCGCCGGGCGGACCGTAGCCACCTGGACCTTGCCCACCTGGTGGTCCGTAGCCTCCAGGTGGATAGCCTCCGCCTTGGGCGTGGCGTGAGCCTTGTGCGCTGGTCATCGTTGCTCCTCGAAATGGTGACTCGCCCGCGTCAACGCGCGAGAGTAGGACAAAAGTCTGTTGCTACTCCAATGTATTTGCCGAGCGCGCGTCTGGTTGCTGCTAAGCCTCGGTTTGCTGGCCTGCGGCAAGCGCGAGCAGGCTCCGACCCCCACGCTTCACCAGAGCTACGCGCGCGGCGATAGCATCGTGGTGGAGCAGGCTGCCGCGCAATTCTTCGAAGGCCGCGTGCTCGCGGTCACCGGCGATCAGCTGCGCGTGCAAGCTGCGGGCGACAACGACTCGCTGAACGTGGCGGCCAGCGATGTGTATCGCTTGCCGCCCGAGCCACGCGACCTCTCCGCGAGGGCGCTTGCCATTTGCGGGCGCGGTGCGGCGTGGTCGCCGTGTCGCATTCAGAAGCTGAATGGCACAGCTGTCACCGCTAGCACCGCGAACGGTGAAGCCTTCGAGCTGCAGCGCGATCACTTACTTCTGCCGTCCCCGCTGACGGAGCTCAACCTGAAGCGCTACTTCGAACGCAGCGAGGCGCAGCTCAGCTTCGAGCGTGACGCGATGCACGCTGGCGAGCCCCGGCCCGATGCCAACTGGCACCCGAGCCTACGCGAGCGCTTGCTGGTCAAATCGGGGTCTGACTGGTTCACTGGTTACGTGCGCGAGCTCGGCGACGACACCGTGACCGTCGCGCTCAACGCTGGGCGGCGCACCGTGACGGTGCCCTTCTCGGCGCTCGCTCCCGAGCCTCCGACGAGCGTCGTGGCCGACTTGCGGCGCGGAGACTTCGTACTGTTCCGGCCGGAAACGGCCTCTGAGCCCTGGGCTCGTTGGCAAATTCGAGCGGTAAATGATGCCGAAATCAAACTCGTCGATGCCGGGGGTGTGTCGAAGTCCGCGTCCGTGCGGGACGTCGTGCTGCTCAGACCCTGAAGCGCCTCAGTGCGCGGGTGTCGACATGTGCGTCGCCGAGAGCGCTTCGCCGTGACCTGCCGCGACGCGCAGCTCTGCGCGCGCGTGCACGGTTCCGCCGGAGCGCGCATCGATGGCGCAAGCGCGTGCGCTCGTGGCGTGCGTGCCGCGCGCCAGCGCGAGCTCTTCGCCCGAGGTCATGTCGACCAAGCGTACCTCGGCGCCGGTGCTGCCCGCGCCCAGCGCCAACGTCAGCTCGACGCAGCGGCCGAGCGGCACCAAGAGCTCTTCGCTCTCGAGATGCTCGGGGCTCAAGTTGTGGCGTGTGACCTTGCCAGCCTGTGCGCCGCTGCGGATCAGACCGTGCTCGAGCATGTGCGTCAGTAAGCGCCCGGCAGCCAGAGGAGAGCCCGGCAAGACGGCTGGGGCCTCGGGGTCGGGGCGAATTTCGACGCTGTATTCGCCGGGGCGGACCAAACTCTCGGTGTCGAGGCGCACCGGCCCACCGCCGGAGCACGCGAACAAGACCGGTGCCGCGCGCCCGTTGCTCTCGGCGATCAGCGAATCATCAGCACTCCACAGGCGCGCGGACATGTCGCGCATCGGCGCGCCAGCAAGGATATCCACGCGCGAACAGCCCTTCTGCAGCGTGAACGCCGCGCTGTCGAGCCGGCCGGGCTCCAAGATGCCTGTCTTGACGACCTTGGCTTTCGCATAGCCGAGCCCTTCGAGGCGCGCCGCGTTTTTCTGACGCGCGTCATCCAAGGAGCCGGTCTCATAGCGCTCGATGCGCCAAGCGTCGTCGATGTCGTTCGCGGTGCCCGGTTCGGTTTGCGAGAGCACGAGCACCGCGACACCGCGACCGCCTTGTGGCCGCAGCTCCAGGCTCACCACGCTGGTCTCCGGCGAACAGACGATCAACGAGCGGTCCCGGCCGAGTGCGGCAGCGCGGCCGAGGATTTGGCCAGTCTCGTCCTGCACCGAGAGCTCGATATGCGACAGCTCGTCGCTCGCCAGCAGCAGCGCGTGCAGGCAGCGGTTTGCTTCGACGGTCGCGCTCAGGCGAGTCGGAATGCGCGCGTCGAGCGGCACCGCGACGCGGCGTACGTCGAGCCATTTGCCGCCTAGGCGCTGGCGGTGCTCGGCGATCCGCTCGGCGAGCCCCGGCCACGCCGCCAAGCGCGAGTCGTTCTCGGCCTGACTGTGCCGCGCGTGGTATTTTTGGGCTGCTAGCTCGGCGTCTTTGGGCGGGATCCGCTCGACGCCAACCGCAACCAAGCCGTGCCCTGACGCGATGCGCGCCGAAACATACACGCGCGTCGGATGCGGCGGACACACCAGCACTGCGGGGGTCTTATCCGGCCCTTCGTCCATCCCGAGCACCGCACCGTCCTCACCGTAGGCTGACAAATCTAGATCTTCGATGGTGTCGGTGCCGCGCGCAATGAACACGGCGCACGAGCTAGCGGGCACGTCGACCAGCGTTGCTACGCGGTCTCCCGCGACCCCGGCTTCGACTGCGACCACTTCACTCTCGCGCTCGGGTCGAAACCACGCGCGCGTGTCGGGTTGCCCGGGGGCTTTGCCGAACGCACCTAGCGGGGCGGCGTATGGGGTGACGGGGGCACGCGTGTGTGAACAGGCCAAGCTGAGCGCGGCTGCAAGGATGAGCGCGGCTGAAGGGAGGACGCTAGGAACGCTCAATGCTCCTCGCTTTCGAGTGGGGCACGCCCGGACTCCCAAACCGCGAGTAGCCAAGCAAGGTTCGAGCCCTCACCGTTCACATCGAGCGTCGCATGCGTCGCGCCGCGCGCGCAAAAGGAGACGCTGCTGCCCTCCGTGTCCGAGGCGCCGCGCGCCAGCTGCCCCGGCATACGCGCGTAGGCTGACAGCGACAGCGCTCGCGCTTCGCCGCGCAGCGGCGCGAGCAGCGCCGTGTAGCAAGCGTCAGGCTCGACCTCGAGCGGCAGCGTGGTGCTGCCCTGGACGCCGAGCGACTCGTAGATAGGCTGATTTTGTGGGCGAAAATGTGCGCCGCGTGCGACTCGGCTGAAGCTTGCGCGCGCCTCCGCGCCCCACGCGCTGGGCAGACCAGCGGGCAAATCCCAGCGCGCGTGCAGCAACGTGAGCGCCGAGCTCGGCGCCGCGCCGACGAAGCGCAACTCGGGCGTCGCCGCCTCGCCGGTGCAATAGCTCACGCTCGCGTCGGCGTCGTCGCCGCGGTCGATGGCCAGACGGGCGCCGCTTTCGCCGTCGAGCAACTCGAGGTCCAAATCGACAGCCACGCTGGTGGTCGTGGGGACCGCCTCAGCGAGCACAGTCAGCTCATGGCAACCGGCTGTTAGTGACACGGGACCTGAGCCCGAGCCGTCCTCGCCGGCCTGCCAATCCTCACGTTGGAAGCTGAGCGCGCCTTCGCGTCGGGCTCGTGCCCGAAGCCGCTGCAGGCGTTGGCTGAGCGCTGGCAACGCTGGTCGCTCACCGGGCTCGCCCAGCCCGAGCTCGACGCCCGGATCGCGAGCTTTCAAAATCTCGATCAGCTTCGGTCCGCCCGCAGGCGCCGTGCTGAGCAGGGTTTCGAGCACGGCTCGCGGTGAGCGCATCTCCAAAACCATCGCCGACAAATACGGTTTGCTGCTGCCACAGCGCGTGACCTCGCTGGCACCCGCCGCGCTGGCCTCTGCAAATGCGGTATTGGGTGCGCCCGGGTCGAGCTCCGAAAAGCGGATCACGAAATGCGTCTCGGGGACGCCCAAAATAGTCACCGTGGCGCAGCTCGAATCTTTCGGATTCAACAGCTCGGGAGGAACCGACAGCGGCAAGCGCTCGCCGCGCTCCAGCAAGCGCGGCTTGAGACGCACCACACGCCCGTACGCCGCTCGCACGTTGCAGAGCGCGGAAACGTCTGCGCCGAGGTCGGCTCGCGCGGACAGCGCCCAGCTCGTTATGCCCAGCGCGAATCCGAACCAGGCGAGCCGCATCATGCCGAAGCGGGAGTCTACTCCAGCTTCGAAAATGGTGCTTCCACGAACGCGTTCGTGGAAATATCCCAGATAAACAAGCGATGCGCGCTGACCTCGCCCTTGTCGACCGCGGTCACTAGATAGGCGAGCGCGTAGCTCGGCCCTCCGGTGTTGCCCATGGTCATGCTGGCCGCGTCTTCGGCGCTGAAGTACGAGCCGCAGTCCAAGTGCGAGTGGAAGAACACCTTCACGGGGCGACCGCTTTGCACGCCTTCGCTGATCGCACGCTCGAATTTGAGCGAGTTGATCTTGAAGTATTCGCGACCGGTGCGCGGGTGCCCCTCGGGATCGACCTGGTGGTACTTGTTGGCCAGATTTTCCAGCTCCACGGCCTGGTCGGCCAAGAGCGGATCGGCGGCGGGCCCGGTGATGTAACCGCAGGCCTCTTCGTCGCGGCCGTAAGCGGCGACGCCGGCGCGTTCGATTTCACGCAGCGCGCTGAGCGGGATTTTTATCCCGCCTTGGATCCAAGCAGTATCGGTCATGTGCCTCGTTGGTGGTGCGGGAGCGTTTACCAGAGGTAACGCTTCTCCCATTTCATGGGCGCGAAATAGCGGTCGCCGCGATCGCAGGCGATGGTGACGATGCAGCCCGTGCGGCCCTCCTTGTGCAGGCGTTCGGCGAGCTTCACGGCGCCGAAGATGTTGGCGCCGGTCGAATGCCCAATGTGCAGCCCTTCTTCGAGCGCGACACGGTCGGACATGTCCCAGCCGTCCTCGGTAGAGACGGGCATGATCTCGTCGGGCACGCCAGAATCGTAAATTGGCGGCACGATACTGGAGGCGATGTGCTTCAGGCCTTCGAGGCCGTGCAACGGTTGGTCTGGTTCGATCGCCACGCAGTGGATCGGCCGCGAGTGAGTGTGCAGGCGGCGTGTGGTGCCCATCATCGTGCCAGTCGTGCCGAGGCCGGCGCAGAAGTGCGTGATGCGATCCCCGAGCGCGTCCAAGATCTCGACGCCAGTGCCGTCGTAGTGGGCGAGGGGGTTCGACGGATTCGAGTACTGGTCCGGATAGAAGTATTTGTCAGGGTTTTCTGCGACGATTTTACGAACCAGGCGAATCGCGCCGTCCGAGCCTTCGAGCGGGTCACTGTAGATCAGCTCGGTGCCGAACGCTTGCGTGATGTCCTTGCGTGCCTTCGTGACGTTGCTCGGCATCACCAGTTGCACCCGGTAGCCGAGCGCCGCACCCATCAACGAATAGGCCACGCCGGTGTTGCCGCTGGTCGAGTCGATCAAGATACGATCGTTGGTCAGGCGGCCGTCCTTGATGGCATCCAGCATCATGCGCATCGCCGGGCGGTCCTTGACCGAGCCACCAGGATTCATGAACTCGAGCTTGACGTACACTTCCACGCCCGGCGCCGAGCGCGCGACTTTTTCCAGTCGAATCAAGGGCGTGTTGCCGACTGCGTCGAGGACCGACGATAGACGACGCGAGCGGGTCAAACGAATCTTCATCGGGAAGCCGTATCCAGGGCCAGAATGCTGCGAACTTGCGTAATGGCGCGCCAGGCGCCGGCGGCCATGCGGCGCGTGCCCGCGTGACGGAACAGCGCGCTGTGCAAAAAGGGTTGGGGGGACAGATTGGGTAGAATGGACAGCCGTTCGACACCCGCTCGGTGCAGATACACGAATTCGGTCAAGCTGCCGTCTGCGCCGCGCACCTCGAGAGAGGCTGCAGATAGCTTTGCTTGGCCTTCGAGCCCGACTTCGTTGAGCCGGATCTGACGCGTGAGCGGGTGCAGGGCGTCCATCAACCGCCCGCGATGGCCGGGACGATGCTGATCTCGTCGGTGCTCTTCAGCGCGGTGGCTAGGCCGTCGAGGAAGCGAATGTCTTCGTCGCCGACGTAGATGTTCACGAAGCGGCGCACGCCCTTGTCGTCGAGCAAGCGCTCACGGATGCCGGGGTGATTCTTCTCGAGAGTCTCGATGACGTCCTTCACGGTGTCGCCGGCTGCTTGCACTTGGTCTTCGCCGCCGGTCAGAACGCGGAGGGGGGTCGGGATACGCACGGTTGCCATGTAATGCTCCTTCTTTCTCGTGAACTAGGCTGCGCAGCTGGGCGCTGTGTAGCGGTCGTAACTGATGCTGTCGATGCTGCGCTCGGCGCCGCACAGCGCGCATAGCGCGCGGGCGGCGAGGGTGAGCTCGCGGGCTCGGTCGGTCTTGGCGTCATAGCTGACGAGCGTGCCGAACACCGAAGCGTCGCCCAGCAGTACGGACAGCGCGCGGTCGGCCATCAAAGCCCCAGCGAGACCCACGACTGGCCCGAGCACGCCGGCCTCGGCGCAGTTCGGCGCAGCCGCGCCGCCCGGCAGATCCTCGAACAAGCAGCGGTAGCAAGGCGCGCCCGAAGCGGCCACGCTGAGCACCGTAGCGCGCAAGCGCACCGCGGCTCCGTGCACGACCGGCCGCTGTTCGAGAGCGCAGGCGTCCGCGCACAGGAACTTGGTCGCAAAATTGTCGGCGCCTTCGAGCACGACATCGACCCCGCGCACGAGCTCGCGCGCGTTTTCGGGCAGCAACCTCGAGCGCACGAGCTTGATGCTGCCAGGCAGGGCGCCCGCGCGATACAGGGCGCGCTCCGCGGAATCGAGCTTGTCGCAGCCGATGTCGGCCTCGCCGAATAGTATCTGCCGATGTAAATTGGTGCTGTCGACTAAGTCGTCGTCGCACAGCACGATGCGGCCCACGCCGGCCTCAGCAAGAGCGAGCGCGACCGGGCAGCCGAGGCCGCCGACGCCGACGACGAGCGCCGACTTGTGCTGGAGCGCGCTGCGCTCAGGATTTGAAGTACTCATCGAGACTAAAGTAGCGCTCGCCCGTGTCGCACAGCATCGTGACCACGTTCTTGTCAGGGCCCAGCTCACGCGCAACCAGCAGCGCCACTGCGACATTGGCGCCAGAACTAATGCCCGCCAGTAGGCCCTCGCGACGCGCTAAATCGAGCTTGGTTTGGTAGGCGAGCTCGTCAGTGACGGTGCGCACCTGGTGCACCACGCTCGGGTCGTAATTCTTGGGCACGAAGCCGGCGGCAATGCCCTGGATCTTCGACGGGCCGCGTTCGCCGCGTGAAATCGTGGCGCAGGATTCAGGCTCGACGGCGATCACCTGGCACTCTGGGTACAGTTCGCCGAGCGCGCGACCCACGCCGCTGATGGTGCCGCCCGTGCCGACCGCGGCCACGAAAGCGTGTAGCGGCTGCCCCGCGAGCGCGTGCACGATCTCCTGCGAAGTGGCTAGGAAGTGCGCGTCGGGGTTGGCTTGATTCTCGAACTGCTGCGGCATGAACGAGAGCGGAGTCGCGGCGGCGATCTCGCGTGCTTTGGTGATCGCGCCTTCCATCTGCAGCTCTTCGGCCGTAAGCACTACTTCGGCGCCGAACGATTGGAGCAGCTGACGGCGTTCCAGGCTCATGCTGGCGGGCATGGTCAGCACGCAACGGTAACCGCGACGCGCGCAGACTAGCGCCAAGCCGATGCCCGTGTTGCCACTGGTCGGTTCCACGACCACGCCGCCGGGCTGCAATTTGCCGTCTTTTTCCGCACGCTCGATCATCGCCAGGCAGATGCGGTCTTTGACCGAGCCACCGGGGTTCATGGCTTCGAGCTTACCGAACACGTTCGCGCGTGGAACGTCGCGACCGAGCCGCCTTACTTCCACGAGCGGCGTGTCGGCGATCAGCTCCAGCACGCTTCCGTAGATGTGCGGGTGCTTGGGGAGTGGAGGCAGGGAAGGATCAGATGACATAGACGTAACGTTGCGCCCCTGGGCGTTTCAGACCTTGATCTTCGGCTCGTGCACAGATGTCGGCGATGGTGACATCGTCGAAACAGGCTTCGACTCGAGTAGACAAATCCTTGAACACAATTTCGGTCACGCGTCGCGCGTCGCTAGACGGCTGAGTGCGGCGCGGACCGGGCTCGCGATCGCCCAAGCTGATGGGCCCTTCGAGCGCGCGCACCACGTCACCCAGACGGATGTCCACGGCGCGGCGCGACAAGGTGTAGCCACCCTGCGGCCCGCGCTTCGAGCCCACGATGCCGGACCGCTTCAAGTCCTGGAAGATCTGTTCGAGGAAGCGTGGCGGGATGTGCTGGCGCTCGGCGATGTCCTTGACCTGAGTCGGACGGCCCTCGTTGTAGAAGGCGATATCGAACAACGCGCGCACGGCATAGCGGCCTTTGTTCGACAGCTTCACACGCTCGATATGCATTGGCACATCGTTTTTGTCAAGAACGCCTCCGGTGGCATTTGGGCCTGTTTTTACGGTCGAGAGCCAGCACAGGAATCGGCCCGCAGGCCTAATCTGTAGATTATCCTAGGCCTGGGGCGGTTTGGTGCCGTCGCTGGGACGGTGTAAAAGGCCCGGGCTTTCGCGCACGGAGCGCGGACTGCGCAAAGGGGAATCAAGATGATGAGGAATCTGGGAACTTTCGCGGCGCTGTCGCTCGTAGGTCTGGTCGGCTGTGGTGGCAACCAGGAACCCGCTGCAGCGCCGTTGGCACCCCCGCCGCCAGTCGCGAGCGCGCCGGCGCCCGCACCGGTCGAAGCGAAGAAGGAGGAGCCGAAGTCGGTTCCGCTGACTCCCGACCAAAAGATCAAATTCTACCAAGACGGTTGGGCGGCGTTCAACGCCAAGGACCTGACCAAGTTTCAGACGATCTGGGCTGAGAACGCCACGAGCGAGCACCTCGACATGGGGCCGCCCCTCGTTGGTGCGGCCAACATCGTCGAGCAGGGCATGAAGCCTTTCCTGACGGCGTTTCCGGATACTACCGGCGAGCTCGAGCTGACGTTGCTCAACGGCAACACGCTGGTCGGCTTGGTGCTGTTTCGCGGCACGCAGACCGGCACCTTCGCGACGCCCGCCGGCCCTGTCCCGCCAACCGGCAAAAAGATCGGCCTGTACTCCGCCCACATCATTGAGCTGAACGACGACGGCAAGGCCCAGAGAGAGATCATGGCCGACGACGGCGGCACGATGGCCGGTCAGCTTGGCCTGATGAACATGCCGCACCGCAAGGCCGTCGAGACCGGTTGGGCAGAGAGGCCCGTCGTGATCGCCAGCGGTAGCGACGGCGAGAAAGCCAACGTGGCCGCCTTCACCAAAGAGGTCGAAGGCTTCAACAAGCACGACGCTGCTGGCGCGATGGGCACCGCGGCTGACGACATCGTGTTCTCGGAAATGTCGGCCCCAGCCGATCGCGTCGGTAAGAAGGAAGCGCTCAAGGGCGTCGAAGAGATGTTCAAGGGCTTTCCGGACGCCAAGCTCGACATCAAGTCTGTCTGGGGCGCGGGTGACTACGTGGTCGCCACCGGCACCTGGACGGGCACCAACACCGGTGACATCCCCAGCATGAAGCTGAAGAAGACTGGCAAAGCGGTCACTCAGCAGTTCGTCGAGATCGACAAGTTTGCCGCGGGCAAGACCAAGAACATCTGGCTGTTCAGCAACGGCGCGTCCGCCGCTGCGCAGCTCGGTCTGCTGCCACCGCCCGGCGCGCTGAAGGCCAAAGAAGCCAAGCCCGCAGCGGCCAAACCGGAAGCAGCGGCGAAGCCCGTAACGAAGCCGGCAGCGGCTGCCAAGCCCGCGACGCCTGCGAAGTGACGTTGGGCTGAAATTGCCGCACGCGCCTTCGCGTCGACCAGCTTCGGGTGCTGCGACGCGAGGGTGGCGTGTGGCGCTATTTCTGGCGAATTCGTACTGATCTCGGAGGGGCTGCTCCGCGCTTCAGTGGGCGCAGTCGAGCTGCGCGTCGGCAGCACCGAGCTGGGCACTGCCGACGCCTTGCTCACTCGGCTGCTTGCGCCACAGCCGCGCTGGGATCGCGCGCTAGGCGCTCTCGCGACTCGCGCGCGGCGGGCAGCCAGAGCCCGCGACCGAGGCGCCACCAAAAGGCGAGCGCACCAAAGATGATGTCGACGGTGAGCGCGAGCCAACCACCGACTGCGCCCCAGCCGTGGTGCATGCCCCAGAACCAAGTCAGAGCCGGAACGAACGTCCAGCCCGAACAAATCGCGATCACGGCCGGCACGCGCACGTCTCCCGTGCCGCGCAGGACGGAGCGCGCGACGATATTGGCGGCGTCAAACAGTTGAAAGCCGGCCGCGACGTACAGCAAATGCACGCCGACGCGCTGCACGTTCAGGTCGGTCGTGAACAGCCGCAGCAAAGGTATTGCGCCGAGCACGAACACCGTCGCGCACAGCGCCGCATAGCTACCCGCCAAAACCAGCGCGTTCCGCGCGACCTTGAGCACGCGCCGATCGTGGTTCGCGCCGACGGCTTGACCTGCCAGCACCGAGGCCGCCTCGCCGATCGAAACGGCGGGCATGAACGCAAAATGCAGGATCTGCAAGGCCACTTGGTGCGCCGCCAGATCGGTCTCGCTCATCTTTGCGATCAGCAGGACCAGCGCTGAAAACGCGGCGACGCCGAGCAGGAACTCACTGCCCGTGGGCACGCCCATGCGAAATACGTCAGCCACGTGCTTGAGCCGCGTGCTGCGCAAGCCGAGGCCTTGCCTAGCTTGGATGGCGAGCATCCAGAGCAACTCTATCAATTGCACGAAGAGCGTGGCGTATGCGGCTCCGGCAATGCCCAGGCCGGCCGTGAAGATCAGCGCGTAGTTGAGTGGAATGTGAATGAAGTTCGTGACTAGGGCCGCGTACATCGGCGAGCGCGAGTCGCCGAGGCCGTAGCGCGCCTCGCGGACGGCGCAGCTCAAGAGCACGATCGGCGCGCCCCAGAGCCGGATCGACATGTAAGTGTGGGCAACGTGCCCCGCTTCGGTGCTCGCGGAAACCTGCGGCAAATAGTGGGCAATCGGTAAACCGACGAGCAGCGACAGCGCGCTCAGCGCCAGCGCTAAGTACACGCCCGCGCCGAGGAACGGCAAGACGCCGTCTCCCTCGCCAGCGCCGATGCCTTGTGACACCAGCACCTTGACCGCACGCAGCAGCCCAAAGCCAAAACAGATCACGGTCCACAGCGCAATGCCGCCAAGACCAACACCGGCTAGTGACGCGGGACCCAAGCGACCGACGAACGCGGTGTCGACGACCGTCATCACCGTGAACGACAGCGTCGAGACGGTGATCGGCCAGGCTAAGGCCACGAGCTCGCGAAACAAGGAGCCTCTTCTGAGCGGATGCAAAGCTTGTAGAAAGGACACAGAAAACCTCGAAGGAAACGGCGCAAAAATGCAAAAAAGCCGCGGGACCTTGCGGTGCCGCGGCGCTTACCGAGCCAGGCGAGAGAAGCGCTCTAGGTCTCGGTCGGACGCCGCGCTGCCGCGCGAACAAATGCAAAGGCCTTACGCCCATGACTGCGGGGCGGGGCTTGCATCGATTGATTCGGGTGGCAGCTCATCGGATAACTCCTCGGAACGCCGGGCGCCCGGCAACAGATGCGGACGCAGCAATGCGTTCGCCCCAGCGACGGAGAATGTCGCACGCATTTCTCGGAACGTCAAGGGTGAGGGTCAGGCTTTGGCGGAACGCGAGCTGTACAACGCTTCCAAACGCGGCAGGTACCGGTCGAGCACCAACTTGCGGCGCACCTTGAGCGAAGGTGTGAGCAAGCCGTTTTCCACCGTGAAATCTTCGCGGATCAGCTCGAAAGCGCGCGGTTTCTCGTAGCCGCGGAAGTTCTGACCGCGTTCCGCGAGCTCGTTCTCGATCAGCGCTTTGACCGCAGGGTCGCGCGTTGTGTCCTTGACCTCGAGGTTTTTCTCGCGAGCCCAGCGCTCCACAGCGGCTTCGTCGAGCACCACTAGCGCGACGTTGAACGGGCGGTTCAAGCCAAAGAGCAGCACGTTCGCGACGTACGGAGAAAGCTTCAGATCCTCCTCGAGCGGCGACGGAACTACGTATTTCCCGTTCTCGAGCTTGTACTGTTCCTTGATGCGGCCCGTGATGTGCAGGTACCCGTCTTCGTCGACGAAGCCCATGTCGCCGGTTCGTAGGCCGCCGTCCGGCTGCAGCATTTGCCGTTCTTCTTCTTCGCGATGATGGTAGCCGCGCATTACGTTGTCGCCGTAGACGACGATTTCGCCGTTTTTTGTGTCGCCGGTGGCCACGAGGTCGATCTCGATGCGGACCCTGGGCAAGGCTTTGCCGACGGTGCCCATACGGGTCGCGTCTGGGCAATTGGCGGTCACGACCGGGCTGGCTTCGGTTAGCCCGTAGCCTTCGTAGACGGCGATGCCCAGTGCATCGACGAACTCCGCCACCTCACGCGCCAGCGCGGCGCTGCCGCTGACCGAAAAGCGCAAGCGTCCCCCGAAGCGTTGCCGCACCTTGGAGAAGATCAGCTTGTCGGCTGCTGCTAGGGCCAAGCCTTCGCCGAGGCTCAGCGACTCGCCGCGCTTCTTTTTGGTTGCGGCACGAATGCCGGCGTGAAATAGCGCCTGAATCGGCTTCGGGCGCTCGGTCATCTGCTTGTTCACGCCGTCGTAGATGCGGTTGAAGATGCGCGGTACCGCGATCAAAATCGTGGGCTTGGCCTCGGCGAGGTTGGCCACCAAATTCGGGACCTCGTCGTTTAGCGCCAACCCGCAGCCGACGCTGAACAGCATGTGCAGCTCGCAGGTTTGCCCAAAAGCGTGCGCCCAGGGCAGGAACGCGAGCGAGCGATCGGTTGGGCGCAACGGAAATAGCTCACCGGAAGCGATCACGTTGCTGGCGATATTCCAATGACTGAGCACGACGCCCTTCGGCTGGCCAGTGGTTCCCGAGGTGTAAATGAAACACGCCGGCTGATCCGGGCTCGGGTGCGCGACAGTGTGCGGTCGGGCTCGACCTTCGATCAACAGCTTCTTGTACGAACGCAGATCGCTTTCCGGCAAGTCGAGCCCGACTATGGAAACGAGGCTCGGCAGGCGCTCCTTGATCGAGTCGAGCTTCGACAAAACGTCGGCTGTCGACCCCAGCACGACCTTGGCTTCGCAGTCTTTGAGGATGAAGACCCAGTCCTCGAGCGGCTGCTGCTCGTACATGGGCACGAATGTCGCGCACAGCCCAAAGGCGGCGTAGGCCGCCGCTGCCCACTCCACGCGGTTTCCGGCGATCAGCGCGACGCGATCACCCGCACCCACGCCCAGCGCTGCAAGTCCGGCGCGCAGCGCGTCTACCTCGAGCTTGAACTCGGCGTAGCTGATCCAATGCCACACGCCGGCGCGTTTCGTGCCGAATAGCTCGCGCTGCCCATGCTGCTCCGTACTGCGTTCCCAGAGCTCGACCAAGGTCTTGAAATTGGCGTTCATTGGCGGACACCCATCATGCAGGGTTCGCACGATCAACGGGAGTACCCCGGTATAAGGTGCTTGTTTCCGGCCTGGCCTGGGAGCCGCTCTGTCAGTGAGTCTAACCCCGAACAGCCAGGAAGCTGGCGCGCCCACCCCCCAGTGTTAGCCTGCGCCTCCCAGCTCAGCCCATGCCCGCCTACACCCTCGTTACCTTCGGCTGCCAGATGAACCAGCACGATTCAGACCGAATCGGCGAAGTGCTGCGCGGCATTGGTTACGAGGAGGTCGCCGAGCCCGCGCTCGCGGATTTGATTGTGCTGAACACGTGCAGCATCCGCGAGAAGGCGGAGCAGAAGCTGCGCAGCGAGGTCGGTCGGCTGGGCATGCTGAAGCAAAGCAAGCCGGGGCTAGTGATCGGCGTTGCGGGTTGCATGGCGCAACAAGAAGGCGAGCGCCTAGCGCGGCGCATGCCGCAAATCGACTTCATGCTCGGCCCCGACAACATCCCGGAGCTCCCTAGCATCCTTGCCGAGGTCGAGCTCGGCGCGCTGCCGCGCATTCGCACCGTGTTCGATCTGGATGCGCCGCAGTTTTTGCGTGCGCGCGCCGAGCCCGGGCGAACCGGGCCAACGGCGTTCGTGACAATCATGAAAGGTTGCGACGAGCGCTGCACGTATTGTGTCGTGCCGAATACGCGCGGCCCGGAGCGATACCGCGCGGCTGCGGAGATCTTGGACGAGATCCGGAGGCTCGTGGAATCCGGCGTGCGCGAAGTGACGCTGCTCGGGCAGACGGTGAACAGCTACCGCGACCCGGCGGGCTCGTTGCCGAGCGCGCCAGGGGCAAGGGAGACGCACTTCAAACACACGCTACGCGCCGTCGCGCTCGAGGACGAGAGCGAATTTCCCGCGCTATTACGCGCGATCTGCGAGCACGTGCCGGATCTTGCACGGCTTCGCTATACGAGCCCGCATCCGCGTCATCTGACCTGGTCGTTGATCTTGGCGCACCGTGATTTGCCCGCGCTCGCCAGGCACGTACACATGCCGGTGCAGTCGGGCAGTGATCGCGTGCTCAAGCGCATGCTGCGGCGCTACTCAATCGAGGAGTACGTCGAGCGCGTCGACGCGCTGCGCGCTGAGGTTCCCGGGCTGACCTTCTCGACCGACGTGATCGTCGGTTTCCCGGGCGAAACTCGGGAGGATTTTCAGGCGACTTTGGCGCTCGCGGAGCGCGTACGCTTTTCCGGTTTTTTCGGGTTCACCTATTCCGAACGGCCCAACACGCCCGCATTGAAGCTCGCGGACGACGTGCCGGACGACGAGAAGAGCGCTCGCCTGGAGGAGATCTTCGAGCTGACCGACCGCCATCGGCGCGAGCACTTGGAAAGCCTGGTCGGCGTTACGGAGCTCGTGCTCGGCGAGCGTCGCGGCAAAAATGGCGACTTCATGGGGCGTAGCGAGCAGAACGAGATTGTTCACTTCGCGTTCGCGGGCGATGCCGTCGGTCAGATAGTGCCGGTGCGGATCAGCGAGGCCTACAACAACTCGCTGCGCGGCGAGGTTATCGCAGGCTTTGCCGTGACACCTCGCAAGAATGCGGTCCTCGTGCCGACCACGACGCCGGCGCGCCGAGCCTTGCCCGTCGTTCTGGGGCCGTAGTGACTGACATCGTCCGCCCGTTCAAGGGTATTCATCCCAAGATCGCCGCAAGCGCCTTCATCGCCGATACGGCGCGCGTGATCGGAGATGTCGAGATCGGCGAAGACGCGAGCGTCTGGTTCGGCAGCGTGCTGCGTGGCGACGTTGGCGCGATTCGCATCGGCGCTCGCTCGAACATCCAAGACTTGTCGATGCTGCACATGTCGCTCGGTATCTCGAACACCGTGATCGGTGAGGATGTCACCGTTGGGCACAGCGTGGTGATTCATGGCGCCATCATTGGCAACGGCGCGCTGATCGGCATGGGCGCGATCCTGCTCGACAATTGCGAGATCGGCGAAGAAGCGCTGGTCGCCGCTGGCACCGTGGTCACGGCTGGCACGAAGATCCCGCCGCGTTCGCTGGTGCTCGGTCAACCGGGCAAAGTCGTGCGCGCGCTACGCGGTAGCGAAGCTCAGCAGGGCCGCACCCTGGCAGCGCGCTACGTCGAAGTCGCCAAATCGTATCGCGAACGCGCGGGCTGACGCCGCTTTCGCTCAGCCGCCGCCGACGAAGTGTACGATCTCTATCACGTCGCCCGCAGCTAGCTCTGTGCTCGGGTGCTCGGCGCGCGGTACGACCTCGCGGTTGCGCTCGACCGCTACAGGTCCGTCGGTCAGCCCCAGCGTTTCGACCAAACCGCGCACCGTGATCCCAGAGGGCACCTCGTGCGCGTCGCCGTTGACCGTGATTTGCATGGTTAACTGCCTGACTTTTGGTCGGCAGGAGCGCCGCGTCAAGCGCTCCAGAGGCGCATGTTTGGCCCCAATCCGCCGAGCCCTGTAATCTGTGGCCGTGCGAGTCTGGACCGCGTTCATCGGCGGCGCTGCGCTAGCCGCTGCCGCGTTCGAGGCTTACCCGAGCGTGTGCGCCTGGCGAGATCGGGACTTGGGTATCTTGGTCGGCGGACAGATGCCGCCGCGAAGCGACGCGCTGGACGCTTGGCTTGCGGAGCGCACGGCTCCCGTGAACGCGCGGCGCGTCACGCTCCTGAGCGACGCCGGCGCGGTTGATCTCAGCTTCGACGAGCTAGGGCTAACGTTGGACGTGCTTCGTAGCATTCAAGCGGCGCGCCACGCTGCCCGGACCCCGACGCTGATCTCGCGGCTCCGCAGCCAACTCGCGCGTGAGCCGGCAATCGACGACGCACCGCTGGCGTTTCACTTCGACGCGCAGCGCGCCAGTGCTCGGCTCGCCGCATTTGCGACCGCTGTCTACCGCGAGCCGGTCGATGCCCGACTCGATCTGACCGCCCATGCGCGCGTGGCAGACGTGCCGGGGCGCGAGCTCGACTTGGCGGCGTCGCTGATTGCCGTCGCCGTGGGCAGCCGAGACGACGGCGCGGTGTTCCAAGTCGTGACGCGCGCGATTCCGGCGCGCGTCACCGACGATATGCTGCGAGAGGTCGACGTCGCGCGCGTCCTGTCGAGCTACGATACCGACTTCACGCACCATGCGGGTCCACGCGCGATCAATATTGCGACCGCTGCGCGGTATCTGAATGGCACGGTAATCGCGCCGGGCGAGGTGTTCAGCTTCAACAAGACGGTAGGCCCGCGCACGGTGCCGCGCGGCTTCACTTTCGCACCGGTGATCGTGGCCGACGAGCTCGAGCCGGGGGTTGGCGGCGGCGTGTGCCAAGTCGCGAGCACGCTGCACGCGGCCGCCGTTTTCGGCGGCTTCGAGGTGGTGCAACGGCGCAATCACAGCCGTCCGAGCGGCTATACGCCGCTCGGGCTCGACGCCACTGTCGTTGACGGAGAGCTCGATCTCAAATTGAAGAACCCTTACGACTCACCGCTGATCGTGCACGCGTTCTTGCCGACCCACACCACGCTGCGCATCGAGCTGCTCGGGCGTGAGCCCCCCGGCAAAGTCGAGCACTTCTTCCAGGTGAAGGAGAAGCACGAATTCATGCGGCGCATCGTGGTCGAGCCTGGTTTCGAGCCGAACCACAGCGAGCGCCATCAAAAGGGCGGCCTCGGTTATGATGTCGTCAGCACCGTTCGCACCACGTACCCGGACGGGCAGCGCCGCTTTCGCTCCTATACGAGCACCTATGATCCCGTCCCGGAGGTGTACTGGGTGGGGCCGGGCACCGATCGGAGCGCGCTGCCGCCGCTGCCTGAAGGCGCCCAGGGAGTCGAATCGGACGGCGATCCTAAGGGCCCTCCGGGCTGATTTGGGGGGTCTGCGCGCCTTTTTCGAGGCTTTGCGCCACGACCTGATCTGCCCTAAAACCCCGGCGTGAACGCGCTGTTGCGAGCCCTGCGCTGCGCCGCCTCCTGTGCGGCATTGTCGGTGCTCGCCTTTGGCTGCAAGCCCAAGCAGGTCGGTACGCTCCCCCCCGCACCCCCCGCGAGCGGCGCACTAGCCGCGGCAAGCGCGTCGGGCGCGCCGTCATCTGTCGACCATGGCGAGCTCGACACCCAAGCGCCCACTGACGCGCCGAAGATCGCGGCCACTGTGATCGCCGCGACGGTGTACAAGCTGGCCGATACCGGCTCGCGCAAGCTCGGCTACATCCGCCTTGGCGGAACCGTGGATCGCGAGGCCGAGCCAACTCGCGGTAGAGGCTGCAAAGGGCAGTGGTACCACGTGTTCCCGATGGGCTTCGTGTGCAGCGACGAAGCCACGATAGACCTTCAGACGCCGATCGTGCGCGCCGCCAATCGCCGTCCGGATTTAGACAAGCCGATGCCTTACCGCTACGGCTTCGTGCGCGCGACTTCTCCGCAGTATTTGCGGATTCCGACACACCAAGAGCAGCTCAAGAGCGAGTTCAAGCTCGACGAGCATCTGAGCTGGTTCGAGCAAAATCGCAGCGAGGTGCAAAAGGTGGAGCTCGGCGCCAACGACGTGCCGCTCGACGCGCGCGGCGTGGCCGCGTCGGGTCTGCCTGCGAAGGCCGGCTTCAAGGTGTCCCCAGAGCTCAGCGAAAATGAGCTGTTTGGCGGAGAAACTGCCAACGATCCCATTCCGTTTTGGCTCGAGGGTGGGCGCAAGATCCCGAACGTGTCCGGCTACGACGTGCCCGCGTACGCATACTTCGCAGACCGCGTGCGGCGCAAGACGGGCTTGTCCTTCATCGGCGCGTTCGACACCGAGGACGAAGGTGTGCACCGCCGCTTCGTGGCTACTGTCGACATGCGCTTGATCCCAGCGAGCAAGCTCAAGCCGGATTCGGCGTCGCCCTTCCACGGCCTGGAAATCACCGAAAAAATGGCGCTGCCGTTCGCCTGGGTGAATAAGACCGACGTCACGACCTACAAGCTGATCAAGGGCAAAGACGAAGTACGCGCGGCCGACGCCATTCCTCGCCGCGCCGTTGTTCCGCTCAGCGGCAACGCGCGCATCAAGCACGGTGAGCGCTTCTATCAGACCGCCCGCGACAAGACGGTTTGGCTGCGTGCGCAAGATCTAGGCGTCGTGGACAAGCCGCCGACCTGGCCGGATTTCGCCGAGAAAGGCGAGAAGTGGATCGACGTCTCGATCACCGAGCAAGTGCTCGTACTCTACGAAGGCAAGAAGGCCGTATACGCGACCTTGGTCTCGACCGGACGCGACAAGCTCGGCGACCCGAAGGAAACGCTGTCTACGCTGCGCGGCACGTTCCGGCTGCAGAGCAAGCACATCGTCGCGGCCATGGACTCCGAGGAGAATTCCGCGGTCTCCGGCGGCTCGCGCGGTCACGCCCCGAAGCTGAGCGCGAACGCCGCTGAAACCAGCGAGCGCTTGAAGAAGGCCGACGCCGGCGGGAAATCGCTAAACGAAGAGGACCGGCGTCGCCTAGCCAACATCAATAAGGGCCGCGATCCAGAGTACGGCATCACCATGCGTCGCGGCTCGTCGGACTTCGAGCTGCGCGACGTCCCGTGGATTCAGTACTTCGCTTCGGGTTACGCACTACACGGCGCGTACTGGCACGACGTGTTCGGCATCGCGCGCAGCCACGGCTGCATCAACCTTGCGCCAATTGACGCCCGCTACGTGTTCATGTGGACGGATCCGCCGGTACCGAAAGGCTGGCACGGCATCAATGTAGGTGCCGACATGGGCGAGGGCACCGGTGTAGTGGTGCGCGAATAGCGCGTTCGTTTTGACGCGGTCCGGCGAGCCCGCGTGGCAGATCTCCGCGGGCATGCTTCACTAGACGTACGATGGCCGAGTTATCGGCTCCTGGCCGCAGCGCTGAACGCGCCGAGAACTTGCTGTTTTCGGCTGCGCGGCGCGACCATCGCCGCAGACCGAAGTCCATGATTCGCATCGCGTTGGCAGCGTTTCTTGCCGCCCTGCTCGCGCAGGTTGCCTTTGGTGCGGCCTTTGAGCAGATCGCCCGGGCGAGCGCGAGCACAGGAGGCTTCGGTCCATTCGGGCTTGGGGGACCCGCGCCGACCTCGGCGACGGCCGAAGCGTTGGCGAGGGCTGCTCCGGTGTCCAGCGCGCCGTCCCGAGCCCTGACGGCGATCAGCGACCCGCCGCCCAGCGCGCCGTCCATGATACCCGTTCCGACTACGCCCGAAGTCAACGCATGTCCGAAGGACATGGTCATGGTCGAGGGCGAGTACTGCACCGAGGTCGCCCAGATCTGCGCGCGCTGGCTGGACGACGAGACGCTGCCGTTCGCGCGCTGCGCCGAGTACCACTCGCCGTCGCGCTGTATCGGCAGCCGCGTCCATCAGCGCTTCTGCATCGACCGCTATGAGTACACCGCGCACGGTGACGATCTGCCGCTCAACTACCAAAGCTTCACTAAGTCGCACGCGCTCTGCACGAGCCTGGGCAAAAGGCTGTGCACCGAGAGCGAGTGGAACTTCGCCTGCGAAGGCGAAGAGATGCGCCCGTACCCGTACGGCTTCGCTCGGGAGCCGAAGTGCAACCAGGACCGAGACGACCTGTACGAGGTGAACCCGCATCGCCAGATCCTGGCTGACCGCCGCGAGCGCGCCGACGCTCGCCCTGAGTGCGTCAGCCCGTTCGGCGTCTACGACATGGCTGGCAACATGGATGAGTCCGTGCTGCGCGAGGGCCCCGAGCACATCGAGCCGTTTCGGAACGCTCTCAAGGGCGGCTGGTGGATGCCCGCCCGCAACCGCTGCCGGCCCGCGACCACCGCGCACGACGACTACTATAACGACATCCAAGTCGGCACGCGCTGCTGCTCGGGCCCGACCTGAGGGTAAATCGAGCTGCAGAGTTGCATTTAATGTTCCCAGTTAAGGCGTTAGAATAACTACTGTAATCGTTCGTGTGGTGAGCCGGTCGCGCGACCGGCGTTGTCCGGCCCGCCGATAAGCGCTTGACGGGGCGGGCGCCCCACCAAAAAGTCCGGATCCCCATGAGGTGCCTCGGGATCATTGCAGTGGCTGTCGGTCTCACGACTGGGATCGCTGGCGGCTGTCGAACCGATGAGCGGACTCCGGCGCCAGTAGTCGCAGTGAACGAAGACGGGCCGCTCGCCCGGCCTGCGTCAACCGAGGCCATGGTCGCGGTAAGCAACGCGCCCGCGCGGGCCGTCAAAGACGAGCCGACGATCTGCGGGGAGGGCATGGCGTTGGTCGAAGGCAAGTACTGCCCCGACGTACGCCTCAACTGTAAAAAGTACCTCGACCCCGAGGGGCGCTACCAATACTTCCGCTGCGCCGAATACGGCCCGTCCACTTGCCTCTCGAAGGAGCGCCGCTCCATGCGCTTCTGCATCGATAAGCACGAGTTCACAGAGCTTGGCGAAACGTTGCCCGCGAACCACCGCAGCTGGCGCGACGGCGACCGCACCTGCAAGGGGCTCGGCAAGCGCATGTGCATGGAGAGCGAATACAACTTCGCTTGCGAGGGCGAGAACATGCAGCCGTATCCGTACGGCTTCACGCGCGACGCCACTGCCTGCAACGCGGACCGGGACGACGTAGTCAGCCCTGCCGGCACGCTCCGCGATCTGCGCGCGCCAAGCGGCTCCTATGAGCGCTGCACGAGCCCGTTCGGTGTCGCCGATCTCTCCGGAAACCTCGAAGAGTTCGTGACCATCGATCACAGCACGCCCGCGCGCCCCGCCATGAAGGGCTCCTACTGGCAACCCGGCCGCAACTTCTGCCGCGCCGCCCAGACCGCCCACGACATGTACTATAACGGCACCGAAACCGGCTTTCGTTGCTGCAGCGACGCAAGCGACGCGAAATAGCCGCCTCGCGGGGGCCCAACGCGCCCCGCACTGGCGCAAACGCGGCACCTCCGAGGCGACCACCAAGCCAGAAGAGTGGGCGCTCGCTGTCCAGCAGCGCACCTCCCGTCCCGCCAAATTCCGGCAAACCGCGCTCGCTTGCAAGCCGCCCAACCAGGGGCTCATCCGCGCGCCGATCCCGCACGCAGTCCCCCGCGCACAGTTCACGTCGCGCCCGCGCTTCGAGTCCCGGCGCGTCCCGTGGCTCCCTCAAGGGCGCCGATAGTGGGGGCGAAAGGGCTTATGGGAAAAAGCCGGGCATCGACAGACCGCTGAGCTCTTCGAGGCCGAGCATCAGATTCAGGTTCTGCAGCGCTTGGCCCGCGCCGCCTTTGACCAGGTTGTCGAGCGCGCCGAATACGGTGACGCCGCGTGTGTCGCCCTCGACCGCGCCGACGGTTACGCCGACCTCGGCGCGGTTGGAGCCGATCACGGCCACGACCTCCGGCAGTCGCGCTTCAGGCACGATCACGCAGCGCTCGGCCCGGTAAGTGCGGGCGGGCAGGGCGCGCAGCTCGGCTTCGCTGACGCTGGCGGGCACGCGGAAGAATGCGGTCGCGAAGATGCCGCGCGTCAGTGGCGCGGAGACGGGCACGAATTGTAGCGACACGTCGCGTGCGCCGGCGGCCGTCAGAGTCTCGAGGATTTCCGGTGTGTGCGCGTGCTCGAGCGGTTTGTAGGTTCGCAAGTTGTGAGCGCGCACCGGATGATGCGTGGTCGGGCTCGGGCTCGCGCCTGCGCCACTGGAACCGGTAATGCCGACGACCTGCACTGCGCCCTGCAGCAATGACGCTTTGGCGAAGGGTAGCAGCATCAGCTCGATCGCAGTCGCAAAGCAGCCCGCGGACGCGACGTAGCGCGCTTTGGCAATGCGTTCGCGATTGAGCTCCGGCAGGCCGTAGACGAACTCCCGCAACAGCGCTGGCCGCGGGTGCGCCGCCCCGTAGTAGCGCGCGTAGCTTGTCGGATCTTGAACGCGAAAGGCGCCTGACATATCGACGATGCGCGTCTCGGAGCCCGCCACCGCGTCGACCACCTCGCAGCTCGCGCCGTGCGGCAATCCCATGATCACCGCGTCCACGCCGCGCGCCGCCTCGGCGTGCGGCGGATTTTCGAAGCGCAGCTTCGTGAGGCCCTCGAGGTGCGGGTGCGCGCTCGAAACCAGCTCACCGACGTGGTCGTTCGCACACACGCGAACGACCTCGAGGCTCGGATGATCGAGCATGCGGCGCAGCAACTCGGCGCCGGCGAACCCCGAGGCTCCAAGCACCGCGACCTTGGCCTTCATGACCTAAGGCTAGCACCTACGTGCGTGCCCAGCCGCCGCAATGCTGACGTACGAATCATCCGACTATTCGCTCAGCTGAGTCGGAATCCACAAGGTCCGAACGGTAGTGGATGTGCCTTTGCGCGTGTAGCCGGCCAGGCCGTACAGCACGTTCCACCAGTGACCGTTTGGGGTCTCGCCATAACTGAAGGCGGGGAAGATGTGGACCTCCCAGTCGAGGCCGTTCTTCAGCTTCTTCTCGTGATAGTAGACGTTGCCGACGAGCTCGGTGACTTCTTTCTCGTCACTGAAGCGCCAGAACACCGGGAACGCGACCGTCGTGCGCGATTTGGGCGTGGCGAAATCCCAGAAGATGGGCGCCAGGACGAAGTGCGTGTCGAGCACGCTTCTGCCTACGTACAACAGCGGGTGAATGTTGGTCTGCCAGCCACGTAGATCGGTCGTGTGTTGGAAGAACGGGGTGATCCAAGTGCTCTGACTCACACCGTAGCGCTCGAAATGACCCCAGAACGGGAAGAACGCTTGGTTCGACTCGCGCGGGCTGGTGCGCGAATACAAGAACGGGAACAAGATCTTCTCGTCGAGGCCGATGTCCGGGTCGCGATACGACCAGTACAAGGGTGTGATCATGTCCAGCTCGGTGCGGCCGCGGTACCGCGAGTACAGCGGCGAAGCGAACGTGCTCTCACCGTGGTCACCGCGCGCGGCAACGAACAGCGGCGTCGCGAGCAGCCAAGAGTCACCCTTGTACCCGTAGTGGAAGAACGGCAGCACTGTGGTGTGCCGCTCGTCCTTGCCCCAGAAGCTGTAATACAGCGGGAACAGGTGGAAGGCGTCCATCTGCTGCGTGTGGCGGCGAAAGTACGGGCCCCACATGTCCGTCCAGGACAGATCGCGGTCGTTATACCGGTAGTAATGGAGCAGCGGCGGGATGACCTCGTACTTGGTCTTCAGGTTTTGACCGTAGAAGTACAGAGGCGCGACGCCGAAGTCGATATCCTGCGCGGTGCGCGCATCACAGCTCGAGCCGCCCTTCCAGGAGCAGAACATCGGCCCGACTAGGTTGAAGCCGCCCTGGTCGTCGTGATTCGTGTACGTGAGCAGCGGCGGGATCAGCGTGTAGCCGCCGTGCTTGCGGGTGCCCACGAAATACAGCGGAGCGAGCCAATTGTCGGACTCGTTCGGCGCGCTGCGATTCAGGAACGGCCCGATCAGCGTGGTCCGGGTCTTGGCGAGCTTGTCGTTCAGGTTCCAGAACACCGGGAATAAGATGTCGTCGGCGCGTTCGGCGCTGCGTCGGTTGTAGTAAAGCCCGCCGAACAGCGACGCGCGGTCCGTTTCTTTCGGTTTCGTGCGCGACGGCATGGTGCGCTCTGCCCACACCGGGAACGCCAACTTGAACTGGTACTTGTCGCTCTTCTCCGTCACGTATGGTCCGTAGAACGTGTACGTGGTCGTGTGGGGAGCGCGGCCGAGTTCCACTTGATCCGGCTCAGAGTCGGAGCCGATGGCTTTGAAGGTCGGCTCCTTGAGCTTGAGCGGCTCGTCGGGCAGCGACGGCTCACTGCCCGGCGCGTTCAGCGAATCCTCGGCGCCCGAGGCCGCGTGCATTTCGGGCGTGCCGGGGGGGGGAGCTTCCTTCTTCTTTTTCTTCTGTTGCGCGGGCGGACCACCACCACCCATGCCGGCGCCGGGCGAAAAGCCGCCGCCGCCAGGGCCGCCGAACCCCTGGGCACCAGCTAGCGGTGCGAGGCAGAACAAGCACAGCAAGAATGCGAAGGCGGAGAGCCGCGTGGACAGCCGTCTACCGCTCAATGGCTGCTCCCGGACGTGGCTGCCGTGGCGAACGTCGCGACGACGCGCGCTGCGGCGTCGGCTCGCGCGACCTGCTCTTGCGTGTGCGATGCGAGATCTTTGAGTTGCACTTGGTTCTGTTCAACCTCTGTCTCGCCGATCACGAGGCACACGCGGGCGCCGAGGCCGTCGGCGCGCCGCAACATGCTCTTCATCGAGTTGCCGCGACCGTCGAGCACCGTCACTACGCCGAGCTCGCGCAGCTCGCGCGCCAATTGCAGCGCGGACAACGTGGCTCGTTCACCCATCGGAGCGATGAAGCACGGCGCAGGCCGGGCAATCGGTTCTTCCCCGAGCGCGAGCAGAATGCGCTCCAGGCCCATCCCGCAACCAATCGCCGGAATCTGCGGACCGCCCAAGCTCTTCAACATGTTGTCGTAGCGACCACCGGCGATCAGCGTGTTTTGTGAGCCGAGCCCGCCCATGCTCGACTGAAATTCGAATACCGTGCGGGTGTAGTAATCGAGGCCGCGCACCAAGCCCGGCGTCACCGTATACGGCGTGCCGAGCGCGTCGAGGCAGCGCAGCACCGCTTGCCAATGCTCGCGATCTTCCTGGGTCAGCGCGTCGAGGATCGACGGCGCGTCGGCGACCGCGGCAATGTCTCGCGGATCCTTGGAGTCGAGAATGCGCAGGGGATTGTCCTCCAAACGCTTCTTGGCGTGATCGCTGAGTGCTTCGGCGCGTGGGCGCAGGTGATTCTGCAGCGCCTCGCGATAGGCCGCGCGGCTCTCCAACCCGCCAATCGAATTGACCGCGATCGTCACGTCGCTGACGCCGAGGGTTTGCAAAAAGCCGTGCAAAAGGTCGAGCAATTCTGCGTCGCATGCTGGGCTCGGATCGCCGTACAGCTCACAGCCCGCCTGATGGAACTGGCGGTAGCGACCGCGCTGGGGCTGCTCGGCGCGGAACATGGCGCCGATGTAGTACCAGCGCGAAACGGGCTCTTGGGCTTGCACGCTATTGGTCAGGTAAGCGCGCGCAGCCCCCGGAGTGCCCTCGGGACGCAGCACGAGCACATCGCCGCTGCGCTCGAGCTCGAACATTTGCTTCTCGACGATTTCCGAGGTCTCGCCGGTTGAACGGACGAATAGGTTCTTGTGCTCGAGGATCGGCGTACGCACCTCGGAAAAACCGGCCAAGGCCATCGCGCTGCGGAACGTTTGCTCGACGCGCTGCCAGCGTCTGACCTCGTCGGGGAGGATGTCGTTCGTCCCCTTGACGGCGCGAAATTGCATGACTTTCGATCCTGAATTACCCGGCGGGGCGCGCCTTGGTCGACCGCGCTTATGCTCGGATGGGCGGGTCGGGTCAAGCTCACGGACCGTTTTTTGCCGTAGCGGCGTTCCGCGCCCGGTTTCGAGGCTCCGGCCTGAAACTATCGGTTATGAATCGCTTACAGTGCTAAACACGCCGGGCATGCGGGCTGCAGCCGTGGACCTCGGAAAAGTCCGTGTCGGGCTGGCCGTCGCCGATGAGCTCGGCCTGATGGCCCACCCTCGCCAGTACCTCGACGGACGCGACCCGCGCCGGGTGGTGGGCGAGCTGACGCGCCTGGCCGAGGCCGAGGGCATCACGCTGTTCCTGGTCGGCCTGCCGCGGCACTTGAACGGCAAGGAAGGCTTGCCTGCGCAGCGCGCCCGGAAGTTCGCTGAGGTCCTGGCGTCGCGGACGCGAGCCCGTGTCGAGCTGATCGACGAGTGGCTGTCGACCAAGGAGGCCCACGCTCGGCTACGCGAAAACGGCACCACGACGCGTGAGGCGCGCGAACGAGTCGACAGCGCGGCGGCGGCCGTGCTCTTGCAGAGTTGGCTCGACGGACAGCGGACCACGCCGGACATCGAGGACCCGTGAGCAAGCCGCGGCGACGAAAGTCGCAACGCCCCGCGGAGGCGAGCAACGCGCCGCCCAGCTCGGGTGGCGCGCCGGTCAGCAGCGCGCCGCGCCGCAAGCGCAAACGCCGACGCCCGTCGAGCGCGCCAGCTCAGCCAAACGCGCCGGTCAGTCCACTGCGGGCACTTCGGGGCGTGCTCGTTGCGCTATTTGGAGTGGTCGCGCTGAGCCTCTTACCGCTGCTGCTCTGGTCTTGGTGCGCGGGTCCCGGTTCTGGTCAGGCGTTTACCTTGACGTTGCCGGCGGCGGCCAGTGCGGCCGATCTCAGTGAGCTGCTCGAGGCACGCGGAGCGTTGCACAGTCCGCGCCTGTTTCGCGCTTACCTCGGCCTGCTGCAGCCCGGCTTTCAAGTCGCGCGCGGCGAGCACTTACTGAACGACGGCGCGTCGCCGCGTGAGCTTTCCTTGCGCCTGGCGCGCAGTCCGTCGCGGCCGTCGCAGCGGGTAACGGTGCCGGAAGGTTTTCAGTTCGTCCAGATTGGACAGCGTTTGGAGCACGCGGAGGTGTGCACCCTGGCCTCGTTCCGCAATGCAGTCAGCGACACAGCGCTGCTGCATGAGCTCGAGATCACTGGCCCGAGCGCGGAGGGCTATCTGTTTCCCGCCAGCTACGGACTGCTCCTCGACAGCGATGCGCGCGAGGTCGTGCGCGTGTTGGTCGCAGAAGCCAAGAGCCGCTTACAAAAACTATTGCAGGCTCACCCGGGCCGCCTAGAAGCGCTTACGCGGGGCGATGCGTTCAGCGAGGGCGACGTGCTCACGCTTGCGTCGATGATCGAAAAGGAAGCGCAGGCCAACGACGAGCGCGCGCAGATCGCCAGCGTGTTCTTCAATCGTCTTCACGATCCGGACTTTCGCCCCGCGCGCATGTTGCAGTCGGATCCAACGGCGAGCTACGGCTGCGTTGTTCATGCGGCCGAGATCCCGAGTTGCGCCGGTTTTCGCGGCAGCGTGACTCCGGCTTTGCTGCGTGACTCGGCGAACCCGTACAACACGTATCGGCACGCGGGTCTGCCGCCGGGACCCATTGCCAACCCGGGCGAAGCGTCGATAGAAGCCGTGCTCGCGCCGGCGCAGACCGACTACTTGTACTTCGTGGCCAAGGGCGGCGGGCGGCATGCTTTCAGCCGCACCTTCGCGGAGCACCGCGAAGCGCTTGAAACTCCGCATTGAGCCAATCCGGCTTTGTGCCGCGGCGCTCCGGCGTTAAGGGCAAAGCTCGCATGAAGGCCGTCGTCGCTCGTTACGAGGAGGCAGTCCGCTGGCATTACCCATCGTTTTAGTGCCGCACCCGCACGTGCGATCGGACGCGAACGTGCTCGGTGGCAGCCCGTACGTGCTCGGCTCCCGTGTGCCGGTTCGCCGACTGTGGGCCTTTTATCGGAGCGGGGCGAGCATCGAGCGCATCCTAAAGCGCTACCCTCAGCTCGGGCCAGCCAAGGTGTTCGATGCACTCGCGTTCGCCTTCGACAATGAGGAGGTGGTCAGCGCCGACATGGCTCGAGAGGACGACTTTTTGGCTCGTGCGGGCCAAAAAGCGCCGCGGAAGTCACTGAACCCCGAGCAGATAGAACTGCCTTTCCTGGGCAGTAATTCCGATACGCCCCCGCAGCCTGAAGCACCCGAACGACCGGCCGTGCGCGGCCCTCGCTCGCGGCGTTGACCCTTTTTCTGGCAACAATGGCCGACCCCGAGCTCCCATCTTCGCGGGAGCAGAGGAATCGGTGCGGGCTGTGCGCAATAGCGCGATCGGTGGTTTTCAAGCGCGAAGTCTCAGGCTAGCTTCGGCGCCGATATCGCGGCCCTTATTCGGAGCCCGAGGAGGATAGTAACTATGTTCGCTCGCAAAACGTCGAGAGCTTGGCTTGGTGCCGGCTTGATTTTGGCTGTTCCGTTGATCGTTGACTGTGGCGGCATGAAGGGGATCCCCGGCGCGCCCAAGATGCCCGACGTGCCCGGTGCTCCAGGCAGCTGCCCGGCGAACGTGGCCGACGCGGATGCGTTGATGGCTGCTAACTTCGGTCTCGAAGGCGAGCTCGAAGGCAAAGTGAAAGCCTCTCTCGCGGCCGGTGCCGATCTGCAGAAGATCGCCGTCGACCTCGAAGCTGAAGTTGCGACAGCCTGTGGCAATCTGGCCAAGGACCTCGGCGCGAGCGACGCGGATCTGAAGCCGAAGTCGGACGGCCCGGGCAAGAAGGCAGAAGCCGCTTGCGACGCCGCGGTCAAAATGATCGGCGAGGTCAAGGCCAAGGCCGCCGGCAAGATCAAAGTCGAAGTGAAACCGCCGGTCTGTACGGCCTCGGTCAACGCCATGGCTGAGTGCGCCGGCAAGTGCGACGCAACGATCAAGCCTGGCAGCGCCAAGGTCACCTGTGAAGGTGGCAAGCTAAGCGGCAAGTGCGACGCCAAGTGCGAAGGCACTTGTGATGTCGAAGCCGGCGCCAAGTGCGAAGGCACCTGCGGCGGCACCTGCAAGGGTGACTGCTCTGCCGACATCAGCGGCAAGTGCGACGGCACCTGCAACGGCAAGTGCGACGGCAAAGACAGCAAGGCCAAGTGCGCCGGTACTTGCGAAGGCAAATGCACGGGCGGCAAGGTCGACGCCACCTGCCACGGCGAGTGCAAGGGTGACTGCGACGCGACCTGCACGGTGCAGGCCAAGGGCGAGTGCAAAGGCACCTGCTCTGGCAGCTGCAGCGCCGAGTTCAAGGAGCCGAAGTGCAGCGGCGAGGTCAAGCCGCCGCAAATGAGCGCGGAGTGCCAGGCGCATTGCAATGCGTCGGTCAACGCCAAGCTGGAGTGCAAGCCGGCTTTGGTGACCGTGGTTGCTTCGGGCTCGGTGGACGCTGCGGCGGCCGCCAAGCTCAAGCTTGCGTTCGAGAAGGATCTGCCCGCGCTGCTCAAGGTCACCTTGGGCATGAAGGGCAGGCTCGAGGGCATCGAGGGCAGCGTGAAGTCCTCGCTCGAGGGTGCTAAGGCCGTCGTGACGTCGAGCGGCAGCGCGGCGCTCAAGGTCGGCGGTTGCTTTGCGGCTTCGTTGAAGGCCCAGGCGGATGCCACGGCTTCGATCAACGTGTCGGTCAAGGCGAGCGCCTCGGCCAGCGGCTCTGCAAGCGCGGGTGGCTGAGTTAGATTCAGTTAGCTTTAGCTAACGAATCGCGTGAGGGACGGCTCTGGGCTTCGGCTTGGGGCCGTTTTCTTTTGTGGTTAGGGGCCCACCGGGGGACGGGCGCGCGGGGCGGGG
>OLLW01000343.1_pt1 | contig 36073 bp, 28 predicted proteins | sample 1604611 | NCBI WGS metagenome assembly OLLW01 (sample SAMEA104055725, study PRJEB20765) | soil metagenome | biome: Arctic tundra; feature: Polygonal ground; material: soil | place: USA | collected 2011-09 | depth 0-0.5 m | reverse complement strand
CCGGTACGAGGCGTGGACGACGCGCTACCGATCGTCGGTGGAGCATTGCGCGTTCCCCGCGTACTGCATCTGCTCCGTTACGACCGTACTCCTCGCGCTGCCGTTCGGTTAACGCGCGCCAACCTGATGCTACGCGACGAGGCGCAGTGCCAGTACTGCTCGCGCCGTCCCGGTAACCGCGAGCTCAACGTCGACCACGTGCTACCCCGTTCGCGCGGCGGCGAGGACTCCTGGACCAATCTCGTGATCTCGTGCCGCAGCTGCAATCTGAAAAAGGGGCGCCGCACCCCGGCCGAGGCGGGCATGAAGTTGCTGAACGAGCCAAAGCGGCCGCGCTGGTCGACGGCCAAGCAAATCTTGATGGTGATGCGCGAGCCGTTCGCGGAGTGGCAGCCCTTTCTCAAGACCGGCTAATTGCGCGCCGTCGGCGCGCGAAAGTCGCGAAACAGAGCCGTCGAGCCCGGCTTTTTCGGGGGTAAGCGAAACGCGCGCAGAGCGCCGCGCGAACCGCTAATATCCGCCGCCATGCGCGTTGCCCGCCTATTCCGGTCGTCAATCTTGGTTGCAGCGTTGTCAGCCTCTGCCTGCGGAGGCAGCCCGCCGCCGGCGGCCGCTTCGCCTGAAGCAACCGAGTCGAGCGACGCCGCTGCGAGTCGAGCGCCGGCGGTGCCCGCTGCCGCGAGTAAGCCCGCGTCCGAGGAAGAAGGCTGGGCCGGCGAAACCACAGCCAAGAGCGCAGCGAGCGACGAGCCCGCAAGCGACAAGCCGGTAAGTGACGAGCCAGCCGGCGCGGGCGGCAAGGGTCCCGAGACGCGCACCATGGAAGTGATCCGGAAGCTCGTGATGGACAACCGGAAGGCAGCGCGCAAATGCTACGAGGACGCGCGCAAGGATCTCAAAGACCTACAGGGCAATCTGGTCATCCATTTCGTTCTCGATCCCGATGGCAAGGTGAAGGCGGCCGACTTGAATCAGGAGCGCTCGACCCTGAAGTCGCCGGCCGTCGTTAGCTGCGTCATCGGCGTGATCAAGAGCATCCAGTTTCCCAAATCCTCGCGGGCCATGGAAACCTCTGCCAATTATCCGTTCAACTTCACGCCCTGATCCATCTGAGCCAAGCTTCCACCCGCGTTGAAACCACCGTGGTCACTGCGTTTCCAAGGCGAAGCCTGCTTCCGATCGCGCCCGGGGAAGATCCCTACAGCGCGCTGCTCAGCGGCACACGCGCGATTCACCGCGAGCACCGAGTGCTCCGCGAGACCTGGCTCGACGAGCTCTCGCTCGAGAACAAGGACGACGTCCTGTTCGAGTTCGAAGTGTTGCTCAAAGCCACAGCGTGCTTCTCGAATCCCCGAAACCACCCGGGGCCACCGCGCCGCTCGCTAATCGTCACGCAGGACTACCGCTTCGCGCTGCAGACCTATCACGACGGCTTAGACCGCGCGATCCAGCTCGCGCGTCAGCTCCTGGGCTCGCTCGATCGGCGTTTCGTCTTCCATCGCTACCTAGAAACGATGTTGCCGGAGGACAACGCCCGCGCGCGGCTCTTCACTCAAGGCACGCAGCAGAATACGCCGCAGGAAAGCCTGATCAAGCTGCGTCACGGCCTGACCTCGAGCAACGAGGTCCTGGAGGGCATGCTGCGCACGCCACGCGTCTCATTTCGCCTATTTCACGCGCTCCTGGCTACGGTCTACCGAGAGATTGACCGCAGCGCTTTTTTTAATCCGCTAAACGCGCTCGAGTTCCGACCTGAATTCGATCGCATCAAATCCGCCCAAGTGTTGGATTTGATTCGCAGCGTGCCCGGCAGCGAAGCGCACCGATTGGTCGCGCTCACGTTTCTGTCGCTGTTTCGCATGCTGCGCTACCTGTCCCTCTTAACGCGCATCGGCGGGGACGTCGAGCGTCGGAGGCAGCAAGTGGGCAGCACGTACCTTGTCCTCAGCGTGCTCCGCTCGGACGCGCGCGCGCTCAGCGATTACCTGCGTGAGAACTCAGGTTCGCTGCTCGCGGAGGGCTTCGACCGGGATTTGATGAGCCTCGACGCCACGCAGATCCGCGCCCGCTCGACCTCGCTGCGCGCCGGTGGCCACCGTCTGATTGGCATCCGCAGTGCGTTGCAAGGTATCGCCGGGAACCTACGGTTGGAGATGCGAAGGGCGTTCCAGCACGATTTGCCGGCCCTGGACGCGGGCACCCGCGCCGGTGACCTACGTGAGCGCGTCGACGTCTGCGTCGAAAACCTTCGCCCTGCGTTGCAGAATGCCGTGCTCTTCCTCGGCAAAGCGCTCGGCGCGACGTTCGAAGACGGAAGCGTCTTCGACGATCACGCCGCGCGCCGTGAGACGAGCGAGCGCCTGCGCCGAGACGTCTGGATGTTCGCGCAAATCGTGCGCGCATTCTCGAGCAAAGCGCAGCACTCGCCCTCCGAAGACCGCTGGGCGGCGGTGAACGACTTCCAATACGTGCGCGAGTTCCTGGCCTACTTCCGAGCCATGGGCTACCCGCTGCTGCGTTCCACGGACTATCCGCGCTTCGACGCGTTCATGGCAGCGATGTCAGGCCTCGAAGACACCGACCTGGTCGATCCCGCTCGCATCGAAGCCGCAATCGACGAGTGCGTCGCTTTCCACGGGTTCCTGCTGCACCTCTTCGAAGATATCTCGAAGCGTGATGAGCTCGCGGGGATTGTCTTTGACAGGCGGGCGGCTGCAGGGTCTTTGAGATTGTACCTTGGCGAATAAGTCGTGACGTTGCGCATGGCGCCTTCAGAGAGGCCCGCGCACGGCGTCTTCAAGGACTGCGCATGGCGCCTTCAAAGAGCTGCGGCGCGGCGTTGAGCGAATCGATCGGTTGAGATCGGCAACGGCGCGCGGAAGAGCTCAGACAAAACTACACGAGCACGAGACGGGACTTTGAAGCTCCCATCGTCGTGCTCGACCCAAGCAGTTGCTTGGTGGCTCGCCCGACAGTTGCGCTGTACGGGACCGAGCTTTTTGGCTCGAGCGCGCCCAGTTTCTGGACGCGCTCGAGTACCCGCTGGGCGGACCTGCCAGAACCACCGAGTGCCGAAGCACTTGCGATACCGACGGAATCAGCCCGGCGAAGGCTCACGCCTTCTTGGCAGCCTTCTTGCGCTTCTTGGCGCCCTTCTTGGCGACCTTGCGCTTGGCAGTGCGCTTCTTGGCGACTTTCGGCGCCTTCTTGGCAGCGGGTTTCTTAGCGGACTTGGTACGGGTCTTCTTTGCAGCCATTTTCGATTGCCTCCCAGCAGTTCGTCGCAAGGGCCGGAATTGGCCCCCACTTCGAGGGTATGTTGCAAGACGTATATTGCCACCTATTGTGATGTGTCAACGAAAAAAATTCACTTGCGATCTCGGCATGCCCACAGATCACGGCGTAAGAGGGTCGCAGGCGTTGCAGACAGCGCACTTGTTTAGTGCTTTCCCAAGTGCCTAAAAAGCTCCACGTGTCGGTCGGCTGGCCTACAAAAAACCTTTTGAACACGGGCACTTGACGCCCTCGAACTAGTCGCTTAGGTCGGGAGCAGCGGACGCGCCTATTCGCTCCGCAGCCGACGGGATCCAATGAAGTTTTCGAGCCTCCGTAGACCTACAATTTTGTTTTTACTTTTGTCGCTCGGCCTCACCGCTTGCGGCTACTCGCAGGAGGAATGGGACCAGAAGCTCCGCGAGAACGAGAGCCTGACCAACCAACTCAAAGCGCAGACCGACGCGCATAAGAAAAGTCAGTCTGACTACCAAGAGGCCGTCCAGGAGATCGACACGCTGAAGAAGCAGCTCGCCGACCGCGGCGCGAATCTCGACAACCTGAACCAAAGCCTGGCTGAGCAACGCAAAGCGCTCGAAGAGTACGCGCGGCGTACCGAGCAGCTGGACGCGATTCGAAAGCGCTTCGAGCTCCTGCAAACCAAGCTCCAGAAGCTTACCCAGCTGGGGTTGAAGGTGGAGGTGCGCAACAACCGGATGCTGATTCAGCTGCCCGGCGACGTGCTTTTCGACTCGGGCCAGGATCATCTGAAGACCGAAGGCAGCAAAATACTGATGCAAGTTGCGGACGTGATCGGCAAAGACGCCGACCTCTCGAAGCGCCGCTTCCAGGTCGCCGGACACACCGACTCCAAGCCGCTCGCTGGCGGCGTGTTCAAAGACAACTGGGGGCTCTCGGCCATGCGTGCTCGCAGCGTGCTCTTGCTCCTGACCTCGCCCCCCGACGCGAAGACCGGCGTTGGCGGTGGCCTGAGCCCCGCCAACTGGAGCGCAGCGGGCTACGCGGACACGGATCCAGTTGCGAGCAACGACACCGATGAGGGTCGCGCAAAGAATCGCCGTGTCGAGCTCGTCGTTCAACCGGACGTCGAGGAAATGCTGAACCTGAAGAGCTTGGCAAAGTAGCCAGATTGGGGCCGATTTTCGGCCCTTTTTCTGTAAATGCGCATCGCCACGATCGACATCGGCACCAACTGCGTGCTGTTGCTCGTCGCCGAAACCAAGGGCGGTGCGCTGACGCCGGTAGTCGAGCGAGCCACGATCACGCGTCTCGGTGAAGGCGTAGATCGCAACCGCTGTCTGCTGCCCGAAGCGTGCGAGCGTACCCTGGCTTGTCTTTCTGATTATGGGCGCACACTGCGCGACCTGGGCGTGGTCCATCTGGACGCGGTCGGCACGAGCGCCATGCGTGACGCTGCGGGTGGGGCACGGTTCGTCGCGCGCGCGGCTGACACGCTCGGCGTAGCGCCGCGCGTGATCGACGGCAACGAAGAGGCTCGGTTGACGTTCGCCGGGGCGCTATCGGGCTTGCCGGTGACCGGAAAAGTGATGGTCTTCGACATCGGCGGCGGCAGCACGGAAATCGTCGTCGGTGAGGTCGGTCCTAGCGGGCGCAGCATCGCCTCGGCTGTGAGTCTCGACGTCGGCAGCGTGCGCCTGTTCGAACGACACGTGCGCGGCGACCCGCCGACACGCGCCGATATGCAAAGCATCGACGGCGACATCGCCGCTGCGCTGCAGCACGCACCAAAACCGGAACCAGGCGCGACTCTCGTGGGTGTTGCAGGCACGGTCACGCAACTCGCTGCACTGGAGCTCGAGCTTACGCAGTACGACGCTGCACGTGTGCATGGCAGCAAGCTTTCGCGCGGCGCGGTCGATCGCCTTGCGACCCGCTTGGCAAGCCAAAGTCTCGCAGTGCGTCGCTCCCTACGCGGCATGGAACCCGCGCGCGCCGATGTAATCGTCGTGGGGAGCGCAATCGCGCGCGCGGTGCTACACTGGTCCGACGCAGAAGAGCTGATCGTGTCTGACCGTGGCGTCCGTTGGGGGTTGGCTGAAGAGCTAGCCGCCAGGAGTAGCCGCGCCGGCGCGTAGTGCTCGTGACAGCGGAACGGCGAAACACGCCGGAGCACTGTCCGTTTACACTCGAATCCCGCCTAAATACTGCTCGCCTGTATATGTGCGAAGAAAAAAGCTCGGATTTCTTGACACATTGGCTTCTGCGAACTAGAGTGCCGCGCCTGGCGATTCCTAACCTCTGGTTTGGGAATACGGTAGTCCGAGGCCGGAAACGCTCACGTTACCGAGCCTCGCGTATACCTCGCTGGAATGAAGTTTATGCCCAATCCGTTCAGTCCGCGTCCAAACCAATCCCGCGCGACACGGAAAAGTGCGTAGCTGCTTAAAAAGACACGAGCTTTCTGTTCATTCGGTTCCGACGGTTGCGCGCGCAATGCGAGCGCGCTGCCCGGTAGTCAGCGTCAAAGGAGACGTTCATGCAGTCCAGCCCGGAAGTTGAGTTCAAGGTCGGCGACAAAGCAGTGTACCCCGCCCAGGGTGTCGCGGAAGTTATCAGCATCGATGAGAAAGACATCGCTGGTACGCGGCAGCGCTTCTATGTCCTCCGCATCCTGGACACCGATCGTAAGATCATGGTTCCCGTGTCGAACGCGAATGCGGTTGGCCTCCGTCAGGTCATCAGCGAACAAGAAATCCGCGAGATCTTCGACATCTTGAAGGAGCGCACGATCGGCTTCGACACGCAGACGTGGAACCGCCGCTACCGCGGCTTCATGGACAAGATCAAGACGGGGTCGATCTACGACGTGGCTGAGGTCTTGCGCGATTTGTATCGCCTCAAGGCGAATAAGCAGCTCTCGTTCGGGGAGCGCCGCATGCTCGACACTGCCCGCACGCTGATCGTCAAAGAGATCGCGATCGCCCGCGCGCAGACCGAAGAGAACGTCCGCAACGAGATCGAATCGATCTTCTTCGCGAACTAACTCGTTCGGTAGCTACTGAGTGAACGCGCGTTCCCGAAAGGGGCGCGCGTTTCGTCTTTTTGTGTGTCAGATGCCGCCGTCGAGGCGACGCTGGATCGGCGGTAGAAGCGGTAACTCGAGCACGACGCGCCAGTGCCCATCCTCGCGGACACACTTTACGGTGCGCGCGGGCGTCGCGTTGGACTCGCCGAACACCGTAACCTCCGCCCAATCGCCATCGGTACGCGACGTGAGCTTCTTGGGTCGATAGGCGAGCGAGAAGTGCGACGGCGCGATCATCTCCTCGGGCGCTATCTCGCGACCGGCTACGGCGCTCGCGCGCTTGGCGCGCTCGGCTAGATTTCGACGAGCGTCCGCCCACAAGAGCTCGTAAGCGAGACGCGCTGCATGCTCGTCACCATGGACGCGTTGCATGCGGTCCATGAACTCCTGCACCACGCGCTCAGGAGTCGAGTCGCTTGCCTCTGCTTCGCAGCCGGCGAGTGCCAAGCCAAGCAGCAGCGCACAGGCCGAAAGACGATGACCTAGCTTGCTGCGCGTCACTGCCAGCACCTTTTAGCCTAGAGAGAGGCTGGTCAGACCCATGGCCGCGTGCACTTCGCCCATGGTCTGGCGCGCGATGCCACGGGCGCGCTCGGCGCCGTCTTGTAGGACCTTCAGCACGCATTTCGGATCTTGCCGCAGCTCTGCGGACTTCTCGCGAAAGGGCGAAAGCTCGCTCACGATGGCGTCGCGCAACCGCATCTTGCATTCGCCGCAACCCAGGGCGCCCGTTCGACAAGCAGCGTCGATCTCCGCCACGGCCGGCGGTGTCGAGAAAGCCTTGTGCATCGTGAAGATGTTGCAGATCTCCGGACGCCCGGGATCACCCTGCTTGAGCTTCAAGGGATCGGTGAACGCGCTCTTGAGCTTCTTTTCGACGACCTTGGGCTCATCCGAGAGCTCGATCGCATTGCCGCGAGATTTGCTCATCTTGGCTTTGCCATCGATCCCCAAGATGCGAGGCGTGCTCGACAACAGCGGCTTGGGTTCCGGAAACACCGGGCCGTAGCGCGCGTTGAATTTTCGACAAATCTCGCGCGCCAGTTCCAAATGCTGGACCTGGTCATCGCCAACCGGGATGACCGTTGCCTTGTACAGAAGCACGTCCGCAGCCATCAGGATTGGGTACGTAAATATGCCGGTGTTTACGTTCTGCTTGTGCTGCTCGCTCTTCTCTTTAAACTGAGTCATGCGACTCAGATCACCCATCGGCGTGACCGAGCCGAGGTACCACGCGAGCTCCATATGCTGGGGCACGTCGCTCTGTACAAAGATAGTGCAGCGCTCGGGGTCGAGACCGGCGGCTATGTACGCAATGGCCGTGTCGAGGACGCGCGTCGGCATCTGCTTCACGTCGTATTCGACGGTCACCGCGTGCGCGTCCACGACGCAAAACAGCGCGTCGTACTTGCCCTCATTCAGCAAGCCCACCCAGCCTTTGAGGGCGCCGGAGTAGTTGCCAACGTGCAGCCCGCCGGTCGGCTGCATCCCAGAAAAAATTCGCGGGCGCTCGCTCATGACGAGCTTCACGTACCCGGCGGGCCGGGCGACTGCAAGGGCCCGAATTTGGCCCACGTATGTTCCCCCCAGATACGATCTCGGAACATGCAACGCGAGACCAGCCAGGTAAGACTTTCTTGGACCGGAAAGCGTGAGCCCGCACCCGCGCCCGCGGACGGGCCGCGGCTGCGGCTCGAAAAAGCAGGGAATCAGGGCTTCGAGTTGATCACGGGCGACAATCTGCGTGCTTTGCACGCCCTTTCAGCCCGCCCGCAGCGGTTTGCGCTGGCCTACCTGGACCCGCCGTTCTTGACCGGTCGGGAACACTGCGAGGTTGGGCGCGAACGCAACGCGACCGGCGACATCGTGCGCACCCTAACGCCGGCCTTCGACGACCGCTGGGACAGCCTAGAGGCGTATCTGACGGCGCTCGGCGACCGCTTGTCGGCTGTCCGCGAGCTGCTCACCGACGACGGTTGCCTAGTCCTGCACGTGGACCCCAAGACCAGCCACTACGCCAAAGTCATGTGCGACGAAATCTTCGGGCCGCGAGCCTTCGCCAGCGAGATCGTCTGGCGGTACCGCCGCTGGCCTGCGAAGACCAAGAATTTTCAGCGCGTCCACGACGTGCTGCTCCGCTATGTCAGGAACCCCGACGCCACGCCGCGCTTTCGCCAGCTCTACGAGCCTTTGGCTGCGTCGACGCTAGCCACCTGGGGTGACAGGAAACAGCGCGCCGTTGTTGATTCTAGCGGACGGCGTCGCTGCTCGAGCACCACCCCGGAAAAGACTGCCGGCGCGCCGATGGGCGACGTCTGGGAGATCAGCATCGTCGCGCCCGTGGCCAAGGAGCGCACCGGGTACCCAACGCAAAAACCCGAGGCGTTGCTGCAGCGCCTCGTCGAGGCCTGCACGGAACCAGGAGACGCCGTTCTCGACCCGTACCTGGGCAGCGGAACAACGCTCTCGGTCGCCGCCCGATTGGGTCGCGTCGGCACGGGGATCGACACCAACCCTCGCGCGCTGCACATCGCGCGACGGCGGCTCGAGGCCGCCCAGATCTTCCCAGCCGAGGCCGGTCTGCGTGGGCCCAAGGACGCGCGACGGGCCTCCCCGCGCGCCAACAGCAAGCTGCGCGTCGCTTGAGTTTCAGCGGCAAAGGCACAAAAAGCGACTAGGCTCTGCGCATGCTCAGGCGCGACTCATTGGCGCGATGGCCCGCCACCCTGCTCTTACTGAGCGCGCCGGCCGTGTTTGCGGCGGACGCGAAGCCCGTGGCGCACGTGGGCGGCGAAACGGTGAGTGCGAACACGCTGTCCTCGAGCATCGCTAGGATCCCGGATTTCCAGCGGGCCGCGTTGGGCGATAGCCCGAACAAGCTCAAGCGTCAGGTCCTCGATACATTCGTCGTTCCGGATTTGCTGTACGCACAGGAGGCCGAACGGCTCAAGCTGGGCGAGCGGGCCTCGGTGCGGGACCGGCAGCGCGAGGTCCTTCGAGGCGCCATGGATCACGAGCTACGTCGACAAACCAGCGCCAAGACTCCGGTCACTGTCGACGACATTCGCGCCTATTTCGAGGCGAATCGCGCCCGCTTCGAGACGCCGCGCCGAGTACACATCTGGCGCATCCTTAGTGACGACGAGGCTTTGGCAAGAAAAGTCATCGCCGATTGCAAAGCGGTCGACGGTATTCAGCGCTGGAGCCAGTACGCGCGCGAGAGCTCCCTCGACAAAGCCACCCACCTGCGAAATGGCGATCTCGGCTTCGTGCACCCGGACGGTGACACCGACACACCGACCTTGCGCGTCGACCCTGCACTGTTCGCGGCAGCCGAGCAACTGAAAGACGGCGAGATTGCGGCCGACCCGATCAAGGAAGGCCTGCGCTGGGCGGTGATCTGGCGGCGCGGCAGCATGAAGTCGATCAACCGCACGCTGGAACAGGAGCAAGCTTCGATCCGGCAGGTTTTGGAGCGGCAACGAGTGGAACTGGCGCGCGACGCGCTGCTCGCCGAATTGCGTTCGAAATACGTCAGCGGCCTGAACGAAGCGGCGCTGGAAAACGTGCACTTTGATAGCGATCGACCGCCAGCGCGCGACTCCGCGCTGCCGCCGGCTCACGCCGCGGCAGCCGGGTCCAGCGTTCCCGAACCGGGAGAGCGCGGCACTCGCTGACTGCGGCCTAGGGCTTCGTTTCAGGCAGGGCGTAGCCGTATTGCTTGAGGACACCGCGAAAGGTTCGGTCTTCGTCGCGCGCATGCTGCTGGTAGACCAAGAATTTCTCGCCCTCGCCGCGCGTTGCTGCGTCCGCGGCGCGCTCGTAATTCTCCAAAACGAGCAACAAGTGTGGATGAGCTTGAACGACTTCCTTGGGCACCAGGATGTTCTTCGCGGCTTCCAAGCGCGAGTCGGCCAACCTGTGGATCAGCTCAGCCAGCTCTTTGTCGTTGATATGTGTCCGCAAGTAGTCGCCCTCGCTACTGGCCTGCGCCAATAGCAATGACGCGCTGTTCAGGTAGGTGCCCGCCCAGACCGACACGGTTGTCAGCAGCGCCGCTGCAACCGCGCCGATCAACACCCGGCGGCAAATCCCGCGCGGTAAGCTCATTGGGGCTCCACTTCGGCGAGCAGATCGGGCCGCTGTAGCGCTTCGCTGGCGGCAGCGCGCTCCGCCGCTCGTTTGGAGCGGCCAGAGCCCTCGGCAAGCCGTCGCTCGCCCTGTCGCACGCCCACTTTGAACCAACGCCGGTGCGCGGGACCGCCCGTTTCGATCAGCTCGTAGGTCGGCGCTTCGCCTCCGATCGCTTGCAGCCGCTCTTGCAGCTCGCTCTTCGGGTCGCGCGTGCCGTCCCGCTCCAAGGCAAGAAGCTCGTCGGCAACGATGCGCTCGCAAGCGACACGCGCTGCCTCAAGACCGATATCCAAGTACACAGCCGCGATCAGCGCCTCGACTGCATCAGCCAGGACGTTCGTGCTGTCTCGCAAGCCAGCAGCGCCCGCTCCACGCCCGAGGCGCAGCACTTGCGCTAGCTCCTCCTTGCGCGCCCACGCCGACAGTGCTTCGGCGTTCACGAGCTGTGCCCGCATTCGTGTCAGCACGCCCTCGTCGGCCTCTGGAAAGCGGCTGCACAGCAGCTCGCTGACGCAAAAGCCAAGCACCGAGTCGCCCAAGAACTCGAGTCGCTGATTGTGCGCTGCGCTGCGTTGCTCGTTCGCAAAACTCGGGTGGGTCAGCGCCTCCTCGAGGTGCGGCGCGTCGGCCGGCAGCCCAAAGAGCTCGGTAATGCGGTCAGTCATCGTTCGACGAGGTTCCTCGGCAAAGGCTAGCGGATGCGGAAGGCGGCAACACCGCCGCATCTTGACACATCGCGTTAGGTGAAAGACTGAACGCCGGTTTGGGCCGGGATTGGCGCGCGTGAGTTATGCTTTGCTGGTGCCGCGGCTGAACGCTTGCCCCTTTTGCCGTGCGCTCTACCCGAGCAGCGAGGCCCGGCAATGCCCGGATTGCGGCGTGAAGCTGGTTCCGATGGAGAACCTGCCGCAGTCGCTCGACGTCGCCGCCGACGAGCACGAGGCCGGCGAGCTCGTGTTACCCGAGCAGCGTCCTCTGCCCTGGAACTACTTCGGCAGGAATCGTGGCGCACTGCTGCTGATTGCGCTGATGGGCCTCGCATCCTTCTTCACTCCTTGGGTCGAGCTGCGCATGCCGGACATGTCCGTGCGCAGCGGCTTCGACCTGGCGCGCGGAAGGGCAGGTTGGTTGTGGGGGGGCGCCGCGGGGTGGCTCGTCATGCTGCCCTTGGTCTGGACGAGGCGCACCATTCATGGTCTGCGCGGTGTCCGCTTCGTGACCGCAATGTTCGCGGCGATGACGCTGATCGAGGTCGGCATATTGCTCTCGATGCCGCCTCGCGCGCAGCACCACGTTCCGCTGGAAATCGTTTGGCGCTGGGGCATTTACGCGAGCCTCGGCACGAGCGTACTGGGCATCATGGTCGCGCTACGGCTGGGCGGTAAATTGGTCGATTTACCCAGGATTGTGACGGATATTTCCAGCGTAGACCCAACCGAAACAAGCTCCGGCGAGACCCTTCACTAGCAAAGATTCGCGCACATGTTCGCCGGCTCGCAGACGGCGTGCTACCTCGAATGAGATGGTCAAGGGCAACGGTGCCGACGCTCGACCTCCGGGGCGCGCGCAGCGCGATGATTCGGCGTTCGACTTGGTCGAAGTGCCGGCCGCAGTCGTGTGCGCTGTTTGCGGCAATCCGGACTGCGTGGGTTGCGGCTTCGACGAGCCCACGAACGCCTCGGGCGTTGTAGCGATCATCCCATGGGAGCGACGCGGCGTGGGCTTCTTCCGCAGACTCTGGCAGACCTCAACGCTGGCAACCGTGCATGCGCGCACGTTCTTCGGTTCGCTACCCGACGGCGACGTCTCGGCGGCCCTGGCTTTTGCCTTGGTTTGCGAGGCGGTAGCGGTGAGCGGCCTCGGCTTGTGCGCGGGTCTGCTCGCGCTGGTCTTCTTGCCCGCATTACCAGGGCTCATGCTGGAGGACCCGACGCTTCGTCGCGCGGTGGTTCGCGGCGTGCTGTCCGGTGTCCTGGTGTTGATGTTTGCCATGATCAGCGTGCACGCCGCGCATGGCATCGCCCTCGACATCGCGGCGCGGCGCTTCGGCGGGCGCAGCAGTGGGCGCGGCTTGCGCTTCGGCCTGTACGCCTGCGGCTGGGACTTGGTGACGCTACCCTTTGGATTGCTCACAACCGCGCTCGTCGACGGCTTGGCGGCAGCGCGCCGAGCAGCGCCGCTCGGCCTGACCGCGCCGCTGCAGGCGGCAGAGGCATATCTGATCGGACTGCACGGCCTCGCGCCCGATACCGCGCGGTTGGCTGCGCGGCGAGCTGCCTATCTCACCGCCGTACCTCTGCTCACGATCTTGGTCGCGGGCGCGGTCGTGGTGGTTTTAGCGCTCCGCTAGACCCCTTGTAGCCCTGTGGGCGTCAGAACACGGCCCCGAGATCGAGCGCGAGCGTCCATTGTCGTGCCTCGCCGGCGAGGTCGGCCTTGTTGGCACCCGAGTTCGCGTCCGACGGGCTGAGCAAATCGGTCATGAACTGCGCGCCGATGGCCACCATCTCGTAGCGGTAGTTGAGCCCGAAGATCAGCCGCTGCCGCTTCACGCGCACGTGATTGAAGACGGTGTTGTTGTTGAAGTCGCGCGTCGAACCGCCGTTGCAGACGGGCTGACCGTCATACACGTTGTGCACCTTGCCGGCCGTGTCAGTGAACGTCTTGGCCGGGTCGGGGTTACCGGGCACGTTCGGCCCCGAATAGTTGCAGGACTGAACCGCGTTGGTGCCCGGCGTGAGGTCGACCAGACCGGAGTCGCCAAAAACCCAAAGGTATTGGTAACCGAGCCACGGGGTCAGCACCGACGAGTCTTGGATCGTGAGCGGCTTGGAGATTTGCATATCCAGACCGACGACCGTGAGCTGCAGCTCGGGAGTACCGGTGATCGAGCGAACGCCGCCGCCAACAGCGATATCCGGCAGGATCCCGAGAACACCAGTGCGGAAGCCCTCTAACACCGCCATGCGCACGTCCGCACCGCCGTTGATCAGACTCGTTTTGGGGACGATCCCGACGACACCGGTGACCTCCAAACCAAAACCAAACCCCTTACGCAGCTTGAGCGAGTATTGCTGGAGCAGCGCATCGGGGCTCTCATTGCTGGTCGGCGCGCGGTTCGTCGAAGGGTCGGTCGCGCCCTGCGTGCCGCGCTTCCAGTAGTCGGCGCCGCTCGAGATATTGGTGTACTGCGCCTCGAATGCGAGATTGAAGCCGCCGTAGCCCGTGGTCCGCGCCGAGTGCATTGCGCTTGGTGCCAATGCAAACCCGAGCTGGCTGACCAATTTCTTGAACGCGCGGTTGTCCGGCAGACAATGTACAGTTGAATTCGCCGGTTGGAAGCCACCAGACGCGCTGACGCAGCTATCGCGGTTCTGGACCAGCCGCTCGATCGCTAGATCCATGGGCTCGGCGCGCGCCACGAGTGACGCGGAGAACAGCAATGAACCGGCGGCAAAGCCTGCGAAGCGAGCGCTCATCATCAACGGTCCAGTGGCCGTTCGGGCGAGGCTACTGGGCCCCTGGGATTTGCGTCAAGCCAAGTGGACGCGAGACAGTTCTCCCGGTCCGGGGCCCGGGCCGCTAGAGTGCATGCGCTGTGTCCGACGCACCGACCCACTCCGACTTTTACCTACGCACGCGCGCCGTGCCGCGGCCCTTTCATATTGTCTTAGTAGAACCGGAAATACCCCCGAATACTGGCAATGTTGCGCGGCTATGCGCCGCGACCTTGTGCCCCTTGCACCTGGTCGGCAAGCTCGGCTTTCGGATCGATGAGCATGCAGTCCGCCGCGCCGGCCTGGACTACTGGCACCTCGTCGAGGTGATTCAGCACGAAACCCTGCGCGAAGCCGAACAGCGAGTGGCGGCGTTCAGTCCCGATCGCGCGCCCAAAACCTGGCTGTTTAGCGGCCACGCCCGCCGAAGCTACCTGGACGTGAAGTTCGAGTTGGGGGACGCCTTGGTTTTCGGAAAGGAGAGCGTGGGCCTTCCGCCCGCACTGCTTGCCAAGCGCAGCGATCAAGTGGTCGGCATCCCCATGCCGGGCCATGTGCGTTCACACAATCTGGCAAACTCGGTGTCGATCGCGGTGTACGAAGCGTTGCGGCAAAACGGCGCGCTGTCGATCGCGTGACGATTCCGCTTAGCGCACGCTGACGGTGGGCTCGGCTTGTCGAAAGTCCGCGTGGACGCTGCGATTGCCGCCAGCTACGACCATGACCTGGGCGCTCACCGGAGTACCGAAAGTGTCGTTGCGAAACACGACTAGATATTTGCCCGCCTGCACTCGTAGTCCGACGATCGGAGTTTGACCGAGCTGATGAAAGCGCCGGCCGCTGACTTCGAAGGCCGCGCGCGGATCGGCGGTGATCTTCAAGCCTCCATACTGGTCAGGCTCCGCGCTCGAGTCCGCCGGTGCGTTGTGCACACGAGGGGTTTCTTCAGTTTTTTGAGCAGGCGGCTGGGCGCTCGGAGCACCCGCGGAACGGTGCGGTAGCCGGGTCGGGATGGGTCGCGCGCTCGACGCTTCGACGACTCTCGACGCGCCCGACATGTCGAGCGTGGCCGCCGCAGCGGGCATACGTTGGAGGCTGAGCACCGGCGCCATACGCTGCGGCGGGCTAAACGCAAACGCCGCGGCGATAAATGCGGCCGAACACGCAGCCAGTATCGCAAAGCCGGTGTTACCGCTCGGCGCGCGACTCAGCTTGCTCGATGAGATACCAGATGGCTCGCTAGAACTGTTCTTGTGCGCTGCCGCAGCCTCCCGCGTGGCTAGGCGACGCGAATGAGGGGTGGCGGCCGGAGTGGAGAGCAGCGGCGCGGGCGCGCTGGACAGCTTACGCGTCCAGACCTCGATGTCCTCACGCGCCGCAAACGTGCGAGTGACGGGCGCGCTGCCCGAACCGGCAACCTCGCGCTCGGTCCGCTTGCCTGCGTTTAGGGGCCTCGTTTGCGGGTTGTCTTGGCCCGGACCCGTCTCCCCCGGAAGCCAGGGGCTCGATGAACGCGACCGGCGTCGAGCCCGGCGCACGCGCGCGCCCAGCCGCCGCGCGATGTCGCCGCTGTCTTCGCTTTTCAGAAACTCGCGCAGCGGGCGGGCCAAGTGTTCGGCGGCGCTTGGTCGTTCGCGCGCGTCGAGGGCGACGCTGCTGGCGATCAGTGCGCTGAGCGGCGCGAGCTGCGGTTGCTGGCGGTCGATGGCTGCCGGCACCTCGAACAGAGCGTGCTCGCTCTCCTGCGCCGTGGCGCGACGGAACGGCGGATAGCCCGTCCAGGCCTCGATCAACAGCACGCCGACCGCGAACACGTCGGTCGCCGGGCTCAGCTCGGCGCCATTCAACTGCTCGGGCGGCATGTGCCCGGGTGACCCGAAGATCTCGGTGCGCGTGGTCTCGTCGGCGCGGGTCACCGGTGCGGCAATCCCGAAATCGATCAGGCGAACAGCACCTTCGTCATCGATCAGCACGTTCCGAGGCGTTACGTCGCGATGCACGATGTGCATGCGCCGGTGAGCGTAGTCCAGCGCGCGACAAATCTCGGCGCCCACGTAAGCGCCTTCTGCTGGACCAAGCGGGCCCGTTTCCGCGAGGACCTCCGAAAGCGTGAGGCCCTCACACAGCTCCATCGCGATGTAATACACACCCTGCTCGACTCCGAGCTCGTAAACCGGCACGATGTTCGGGTGGCTCAGCTCGACGGCCGTCTTCGCTTCCTCGACGAAGCGAGTCACGAAGGCCTCATCGGAGGCGAGCTCGGTTCGGATCTGCTTCACTACCAGGCGCTTCTCGAAGCCCACGGCGCCACGTAAGGTGGCGAGGTAAACGCGCGCCATGCCTCCCGCAGCAATCTCGCGCTCGAGCACGTACTTGCCGAAGATCTGCGGAAACATCCCTGCTGTCTATGGTAGCGCCGCCGCGATCATTTGGCTGCTTTATGGCTGCTCGGCACCGACAACACGGGAAAAAGTCCTGGCTTTGCGGGTGCATCAGCTGGACGATTGCCCAATCGCCCCGCCGGCTCGTATGGAGCTTTCGGCTCTGGGGGACTTCCCAACCAGCAATCGTACAGGTGAGTCGTTGCCGGTGAACGTCGTTGACGCAAAGCTCAGCTTCCCCGTGGCGACGCTGGCGCTCGAAGCCAGCGCGCATTCCGACTCGGTCGACCAACCCTTCATCGGCTACACCGAGCGGGCAGCCGACAGCCTGGACTTCGTGCTCTGGCCGCAGGGAAGCGCGTGCGAATTGTTTCGGCCCGCCAGCGGCGATTCGTTTCCCGGAAGGCTCGGCGGCGAGGCGCTTGGTTATGCGAGCAGCGCCGGTCTCGTCATGCTAGCCGGCAGCAACGACGCGACAAGCGCCGCGATCGTCGGTGCGCTGACTTTCGATGCACGCGTCGGGCAAAGTCACGTCGTCGATCCCAAGCAGCGCGCCGTGTTGAGCGAGCCGCGGGCATTTGCAAGTGTCAGCGACTTCGGGGGCAAGGTGCTCGTCGCGGGCGGCGAAAATCCGATTCACGACTCGTCTGCTCGAGCCAGCGTCCTCCGGGACAGCGCCGAGATCTACGATCCGGACCCCCTCGTGCGCAGTTTCGAGCCCTCGCTGCTCGAGCTCGCAGCGCCGCGCACGCATCACGCCGCCGCGACCTTGGACAGCGGCGAAACGGTGCTGATCGGCGGCCGTGCCGAAGACTCAGATGCTTCTAGCTTCGTAGAGGTCATCTCTCCCGCGACACGGGTCTCGAAGCTGGTCGAGAATCTGACGGTGGGTCGCAGCGATCCCCAAGCGCTACGGCTCAGCGACGGTCGCATCCTTGTCGCTGGCGGAACAGATGCTGACGGCCATCCCGTTGGCGCGTTGGAATGGCGGGGCGCGGACGCGAGCAGCCTTGGCGCTCCGTGGGACGGCAGCACGACGCTGCCGCCGCGCTTCGACCGCGCCTTCGCCGCGCTTCCCGGCGGTGCTGTGTTGGCCGTGGGCGGCTGCGAAGACCGCGACCCTCTGCCGGGCGAAGACTGCTCTGTTTGGTGCCAGCGCGGCTGCCCGCCAACGCCCGTTCGATCCAAGGGAGCAAGCTACGACGCCTTTTGGATCTCGGCCGACGGCAGGGTCTCGATGCTGGATTTCGGGCTCAGTGCCGCGCAGCCAGTGCTGTTGCCCGGCAGCGATGGCCAGCCCTGGCTGATCACTGTTGGCGTGGACGAGACGGGAGCGGCGGCACCGGGCAACTTCGTCGGGTACCGCTTCGACCCTTGGCAGGGCGCATTCGTGGTCACTGACCTCGATCTGGGCGCACAGCCCTTCGTCGGCCCGCCGCGCTTCGTCGCCACGGGCCCGGACGCCTTCGTTTGGTTCGGCCAGGACAGCAACGGCGCTGCGCTGCAAGGCGTGCGCTTGGGGACGCGCTCGGCCTTCAGCAGCGACGTCCCACTCGTCGTACTGCGCGCCACTGAGGACGCTACCCGGCCCGCGCACCTTGCCCCGGACCACCCGCCCGACGCCGATGCTATCCAGTACGACAGCGCGCGCGGGGTACTGCAATTCGGCACCGGCAGCGCGACGTGCGTCTGGATCAGTGATGCAGAATTCGCCGATTTTTCTGCCCAAATCGCGTTTTCGGCAGGCGCTACGCCGCGCATCCAGCTCGGCAGTCAGCCGATCGCAGACCCGAGCTCAGCGGCGGCAGACCCAAGCTGCCTGCTGCCTTCGAAAGACGCCAGTGGCGAGTCGGGTAGCATTCACGTGCAACGCATCGCTGGCCATGTCTCGTTGAGCATCGGCGCGGCGCAAACAACCTGCGACCTAAGCTCGGCGCGGTTACCGATAGGCGTGTGTGGAAGCGATCTCGGTACGACCGAGATCACGCTGATCGACGTGAAGCGCGGTGGCTGAGAGCGCTCTGCCTCAGCGCTTGAACCACTTGCCGAAGCGACCACCGCCCTCGATGGGCTTGCCGCTGCTCGGCGGCAGACTCGTGCTGGCTGCTGGCTGACCGCTCGGGCGGTCGCTGGGCGACTTTTGTCCCGTACGTCGCATTTCAGCCTTTCGCATATCGTACAAACGGATCTCTCGTTGCGCGTCGACGTGGCGAGGGTCGTTCTCGACGATGAAACGGAAATCACCGATGGCTTTTCCGTTCTTGCCCATACGCTTGAGAATCGAGCCTCGGTACCAACGAATCCGTGTGTTGTTCGGCTCGAGCCGCTGCGCCTTCTCGATCCGCGCCAAGATCTCGTCGAGATTCGCGTTTAGCAGAGTCGATTCGACCCAGGCCAACAGCGCGATGTAGTCGGCCTGGCTCGGATCGAGCTCCAATGCTCTGCGAGCCTCTTCCAAAGCCGCGGCGCTGTTGTTGCGCCGCATCAACACTTCGGCCTTTTGAAAGGCGGTAGCCGCGCGAATCACGCGCTGAACCTGCTCCTGCTCCTCGGCGCTGCCGCCGCCGCCTTTGCGCAGCTCATCGTATTCCGCGCGCCGCGCTGGGTCAGAAAGGATCTGATGTGCCTCGCTCATGCGCGCGAAGAACTTAGTCGCAAGATCTCGCACGTCCGCCAGGTCCGGTCCGAGCCGGTCGGGGTGCCACTTTTTGGCGAGTTGAAAGAAACACGCTTGAATCACTGGAGGCGTCGCATCTGGTGCGACGCCAAGTAGCTCGTAGTAATCAGCGCTGCCGCGCGCTGCGCGCTCACGTATTTCTGCCTTGAACGCGGCCAACTCCGGGCTCTCCAGCGGCAGGACGCGTGGCGACGCGGCGGGCACAGAGTGCGGCGGCTGAGAGCTCGGCTGCGCGGATGCCGGCGCACCCGCGCTCCTGGAGGGAGACGAGCGCGGCGCTTGCGGGCTGGCCACCGGGATGCGAGACGACGACGGCTCTTCGTCCACGCCGATAGGCTCGACGCCAGCGACTCCGGACTCGAGCTGGCGCGTGATGATCATCGCGTACACCAGCCGGCGCACGTATGCGGCGTCCGCAAGCCCGCGGCCGAGCAGCTCCTTCAATGGCTGCGGCTTCGCGCGAAGGACGTCGATCACGCTTTGCTCCCGGCGATCGAAGCGAAAGCGACGTATCGGGGCGTCGATATGCAGCAAGATCGGTTGATCCCCAAAGCGATCGAGCACCTCCGCTAAGTGCCCGGCGTGGGCGTAGTCCCGCACGCCGCGCCAGATCAGGGCTAGCGGTTTGGCGCGCACGCCCTCGCCGCCCCAACGCTCCAAGAAATTCAAGCGGTCGTAATAACCGAAGAGCGTATTGGGAGGCAGACTAAACATCCAAAGCACTTGCCGGGACAGCTGCTCGCGCAAACCCTCACGCAACGTACGCTCGTCTATGACGCCGTCTTCGAGCAACACTCGACCATGCAGCACGCCGCGTTCCACGGCAGTCGCCAGCGTGCGCTCGTAAACCTCCTCGGAGATCGCCTTCTGTTCGACCAGGACTCGACCAAGAAACAGAATCGGATCCTGGACCTTCGCCTTGGCAGGTCCGCCACCATCGAAATAAATGGCGTGCCGCCGACCAGTGGGTTCCTCGAGTACGAGCGTGCCTGTCAGCAACCGATCGAGCCCATAAACCAACAAATGCCCGAGCGGAGTCGCATCCAGAGAGCCCTGCGCGGTGGGTGCCGTCTCCGTCAAAGCGCAAGCATCCTACCACTGCCGTCCAGATTTCGGCACAACTTATCAGCCCAACCCGCACTTGGATCAGGCTCGCTTTTCAGGGACCACCTGTGGGTCACGCGCACCGTTCCGATAGGTATTTTTTTGCGCAAATGCCGGCCAACGGCGGTCGGAGGTGGTGGTGCCGAGCTGCCTCGTGGCGCAGCGCAGTCAGTTTCGGTAGCGTTTTCGCATGCCCCGCGGTCACGTCCTAGTTGTCGACGACGAAACGTCGATCTTAAACACGCTCAAGAAGGCGCTATCTCTCGAGGGTTATCAGGTCGACTTGGCCGGAGGAATCAAGGTCGCTGAAGAACGGCTCGCGAAACAATCATACGATGTAGTATTGCTGGACGTCGCGCTGCCCGACGGCGACGGGCTCGATTTACTGGCTCGACTGAGAGTTGCGGGCAATGACAGCGCGGTGCTGATGATGAGCGGGCACGCAACGATAGACGCCGCCGTGCGTGCAACCAAGCTCGGTGCGCTCGACTTCCTCGAGAAGCCCTTGTCCACCGACCGTCTGCTCGTCATGCTCGAGAACGCGCTCCGTCTGCTGCATGCGGAGGCCGAGGCGCGCGAGCTCCACGCAGAAGCCGGTCACTTCGACGATTTGGTCGGGGATAGCAGAGTAATGCGCGATTTGAGAGAACGCGTGCTGCGCGCCGCACGCTCGAACGCCAGCGTCCTCATCCGCGGCGAGCGCGGAACCGGCAAGGAGCTCGTCGCACGCGCGATCCATCGTGCTTCGCAGCGCGCCAAAGCCGTCCTGGAGCGCATGAACTGCGCCGCGGTACCCGCGGAGCTGATCGAGAGTGAATTGTTCGGACACGAAGCCGGCGCCTTCACGGGCGCGACGAAACAGCGCCGCGGCAAGTTCGAGCGCGCCAGTGGTGGAACTTTGTTCCTGGACGAAGTCGGAGACATGCCGCTGGCCATGCAGGCCAAGTTGTTGCGCGTGCTGCAAGAGCAAGAGATCGAACGCGTCGGCGGGAGCGCTACCTTCAAAGTCGATGTGCGCGTGGTCGCAGCGACCAACAAAGACTTAGTCGAAGCCTGTACAAGCGGGGCATTTCGCGCCGATCTCTATGACCGACTCAACGTAGTGCCGCTCGAGCTGCCACCGCTACGCGCGCGCCGCGAGGACATCCCGCGGCTCGCGGAGCATTTCTTGTTGGCTGCGCGCAAAGCCAATGCGCGCCCAGGCATGACCCTGACGACGTCGGCGATCGACGCTCTCACACGGCATCCGTTTCCCGGCAACGTGCGCGAGCTGCGCAACCTGATGGAGCGGCTCGTGATCTTGAATCCGGACGATGCCGTAACCGGTGAGGACGTCGAGCGCTCAGTAGGCATGAGCGGCGCCTCGCAAGCGACAGGGCTGTATCAGCCAGGAATCCCGTTTCGAGTGCTGTCCGAGCAAGCGGAGCGAGCAATCGTCGAAGAGGCGCTGGCCCACCACGGCGGGCAGATGGCGGCCACCGCGCGCGGTTTAGGCTTAGAACGCAGCCATTTGTACAAAAAAGCGCGCGCATTGGGGCTACGCGGCGACAAAGAAGACGAAGCCGATGCTTGAGCTAGTGGGGCAGCTTGCTTAGCCGAGCATTCTTCGGATCGAGAGCGCGCGCCGCTTCAGCGTGCTCCTTGGCAGCACGCCGTTTGCCCGTTTCGAGATAGAGCTCGGCGAGCCTGGCGTGCGCCTCGGCCAATTCATCCGGCGGACCTTGACACAGCACAGCGCTCTCGAGCTCGAAGATGGATCGGTCGCGGTGGTTGGTGTTCAGCAAAGCTTCCGCAAATTCCGTGTGCGTCCTGAGGCCTTCTACGTCCGCGTAGATCGCCGCTTCACCTACGGTCACCGCTTCGTCGAACGCGCCCGCCTCGTTCAACCGGCGGAGCAGCCGCTGATAGACCTTGGGCTCATGCTGCTCGAGCGCACAGAGCGCGCGCAAGGCGCGCATCTCCCCGGGCAAATCCCCATTTTTCTCGCCCAAATCCGCTAACGCATAGTGCGGCGCGGCCTGCGACGGATCGAAGCTCGTCGCCGACTCGAGCGCCGCCTTCGTACCCGCTTCGTCGTTCGAGCCTAGCGTTTGAGCCAGCAACATCTCCACGGCGTAACCGTCATAGCCGTCGGCAATCAGCTTGTGCAGCGAGCTCACCGCGTGAACTGGGTCGTCGTGTGCAACCAGCTGCGCATCGAGAAAGCGTGCGTCCGCAAATTTAGGGTCGATGCCGAGCGCCCGTGCGAGCTCTCCCTTTGCCTTGTCAGCTTGTCCGCGTCGCAACAGCGCTAGCGCCAGCGTTGTGTGCGTGACCGCGCTGTCCGGGCTCCGTTCGACGGCTTCCTCGGCGGTCGGAATCGAGCCGCCCCGGGCGATCGGGACGAACTGCGACTGGTAACGGCTCAGGCGCTGTTCCGCGAACGTGCGAAACTCGCGATCCAGCTCAGCTGGAGCCTTTCCGAGCACGTCGTGCAGCACATCCGGGGTACGCCGACCCGCTCCCCACTGGCGCAGCATCTCGCTCAGCTTGGGCATGCCGTACTTGCTCGCCCACATGACCAGGATCTGGCTGGACGCGTAGTACGCCGTCGCAACGTCGCTCAGCTCCTCGGCGCGGGTGAAGGCGCGCGTCATGTTCGCCACTGCCGGCAGCCGACCAGCGCGCAGCGCCTGATACAACTCCGGATCTTGCTCACGCGCCCATTCGGGCCGTGCGATTATCGTCTCATACTCCGCTAGGCCCTCGGTAAACCAGCGTGGCACGTGACTCTTAGAGAGCTGAATGTGAAACACGTGGGACAGCTCGTGCCACACGGTCATACCCAAGTTGAACGATTCGTTCTTCGGGCTCATCGCCGCGAGTGTGCGGCCAAAGCACACACCCTGGATTGCGGTCTCGGGCAAACCACCCGTTCTTATGCCGAAATTCTCGCGCTCGCCGTACAGCTCGACGCCGATCGGCGTCTCCGGCGTAAAGCCGTAAGCCTTGGTCATCCTTTGCCACGCCCGGTCGAGCAGCGGCGGCACGTAACGCTCCAAGATGGCTCGTTCGTCCTTGCGATAGCGGATCCGGAACGGGGGGTGCTCCACCGTTACGTAGTCCCGGGCGATGGTCTTCTCGTACAAGTTGAGCGTGTTGAATACGCGCACGTTGTACGGGTCGATCGCGAACGCGCGCCGTAGCGCATCCAACCCGCCCGCGTCGTCGCCGGAGCGGATCAGGTTCAAGCCGAGCTCGCCGTACGCAACGCCGTCCTCAGAGTCGACCGCAACTGCGTCTCGCATCATACGGACGATCTCGTCGTAGCGGTGCTCCCAATCGGCGAACTCACCGACGATCGAGTACAGCTTCGAGTATTGCGCATTTAGCTTGAATACAGCCTGCTTTGCTCGCTCCTGACCGGCCTTGTCGTCGGCTAGAAAGCGTTCGGCGACGCGCAGGCTGAGCAGCTCCAAGTTCGACGGCTCTGCGATCAGACCCTCATCCAGTGCGCGCGCAGCCTGATCGAGGTCTTGGTCGCGCAGCGCAATGCCAACCAAGATGGCGTACGCCGCGCCAAGCTTTGGGTTCACACCCAGCGCTAGCCGCGCCAGCCGTTCTGCTTCGTCGAAGTCGAGAGCCTGCGCCAACTTCACGCGCGCCAACAGCACGAGGGCCTCGGGCTGTGCTGGTGCCTTGGCTAGGATCTCGTTCAAGACCTCCTCGGCGTGGCCCGGATCATACTTTTCCAGAAACAGGTCGGCACGGAAGAGCAAGGTCTGCGTATCGCCCGGTAAAGCGCGTTCGGCGGCGTTATAGGCGTCGTTCGCGTCTTTCGGGCTTCGCAAGAGCTGCGCGGCGCGACCGACAAGCGAGACGCCCGCGCCGTCGGTCTGCTTGATGCGGTCCTCGTTGTAGTCGTTGACCAACGCCATCAACACCGGCTCGGCGTCCGCGCGACGCCCTTCGCGCAGCAACACCGCACCCAGCTCGAGCGCGAGCGCGTGACTTACATGCTCCTGCGGCACGCTGCGCAGAGTGCGTTCGGCAGCGCTCACGTCGCCCTCGTACTGCTGAGCGCGCGCGGCCCACAGCGCGGCCTCCGCATCCCAGTTCGGGCTCGACGCGAGCGGCGCAAGCACCCTGACGGCTTCCGTGTAGCGCCCCGTCGTGACCAACACCTGGCCCAGCCCGACTCGCGCGGCGGTCGCCTCCGGGGCAGCGAGCAGAGCCCGGAAATCGGCCTCCGCCTCGCGATATCCGCTAAGCTCCAAACGCTGATTGGCCCGCGCTAAGCGCGCCGCAGACGATAGCTGGCGCGGCGTCTCGGAGCGCGCCTTAGGAGCGGCGACAGCGCCAGGCACAGCCGAGTGACAGCTGCTCACGAACACGCTAAGCGCCGCGACTCGAATCAGGGCCCGCGTTCTCATCGACCAAGACATCATGGCCGAGCCGTCAGCCACAGGCCAGCCATCATCGAGTCAGCCGCCGCATCGGCGCTCGAAAATCACGGCGACGGCTCGGGGCGCCAGCGCGTCACTCGTCGCGGCCAGTCGCCGTCGCTGCCCCTGCTTCTGAGCACGGAGCGAAGCAGAGCGCGCGCCAACGTTTCTAGCCAAGCTGGCGGAGGTCCACCTCGCCACTCGCCGATGTCCAACGCGCGGCTCTGACTGTCGACCGCGACGATCGCGCTCACTTCGGCGTTTGGCGTGAAAACTGCCAGCCTGTAATGGGCGGTGGTGTCCGAGGCTTTCGCGAGCTTGAGCTCCAATCGGCCGCCATGATCTGGTCGCACGAACTGAATCTGTCTGTATTTCGAGCCAAAGGCAATCACGGCGGGCAACGCATTGAAACGCCGGGCGCGCCGTGTTGCCCTGCCACTGGTGCGAGTATTTGCGCAGCGAGACAATCCCGCGCTCGACCTTCCCGAGCTATTGAATGCCACACGACGTTTCTTCGACGCCGCGATCGACGTGCAGTCGCGCTCCGAGACGGGCGAACAAGTCGAGCTACTGTTACGCTGCGAGAAGCACGGCTATGAAGGCCGCTTCTTGGTGAGCGGCCGCCACGTTACCGAGCGCGACCTCGTCGACGCGCGCGCGGCTGAACAGCGAGGCCGCGCCGCCGGCATGTCCAGCCTCGCCGAGCGCTGCCGCACGATTTGGGAGGTGAAATCGATCGGAAGCGATTCGGAGCTAGCGCGGCTGAACCTATGCGGCATCTTAGCCTGTGTCGGACTAGGCCCCGTACTACCTGATGACGGCTCCACCTTGTACGGCGTGCGAGGTTCCATGGAGCGTGTGGACCACCTACTGCGCTCTGTCTAAGCCCCGGGAAAACTTGCTCAAACAGCCCGTTTCATCAGCAAACGGTCCAGATCTATTCCAACGCCCTCCAGCGTCTTGCGCTGCACGGCGCACAGCTCCCGAATGCCTTCCAGAGCCAGGTCGATCATTGCGTCGATGTCCGAACGCGGCACAGCTTCACCCTCGGCGGTGCCCTGCACTTCGACGATCGCACCGTTCGCCGTCGCGACTACGTTCAAATCGACACGCGCATTGCTGTCTTCGACGTAACACAGGTCTAGCGCGTACTCCCCCGCGACATGTCCCGCGCTCACCGCGGCCACTTGGTCACGCAGCACCGGCTTGTTCAAGCGACCGTTCGCAGTGAGCTTCTCGCAGGCCAGCGCTAGCGCGATAAAGCCGCTCGTCACCGACGCAGTGCGCGTCCCGCCGTCGGCCTCCAGGATGTCGCAGTCAATATGAATGCTCTTCTCTCCGAGCCGATCCAAATCCACTGCGGCGCGCAGTGAGCGGCCGATCAGGCGCTGAATCTCGCGCGCGCGACCGCCCAGGGGGCGCTCGCGTCCGTCCCGGTTCTCGCGACGCTTCGGGTTCGCCCGCGGATGCATCTGGTAGTCGGCAGTGATCCAGCCCTTGCCTTTGCCGACCAAAAAGTCAGGCACAGACTCGTCAATTGATGCAGTGGCCAGCACCACTGTTCCACCCGCGCGGTAAAGAACGGAACCCTCGGCCAGGCGATGGAAGCCCGGTGTTACCTCCACAGGCCGAATCGTCCGCAAATCTCGACCGGCACGCGCAGCTTGAAGGGAATTTCGGGTCGCGGCTGGGGTCGGGCTCATCCTTCGCGCTCTACCACCCCCTGCGCCGCCACTGGCCGTAAAATCCGCACCAGCCTGTAGATCAGCTAGATAGCGCCCCAATGGCTGCCGATAACGCGATGCTGAAGGTCTCAGAGGCCTTCGAAAGCTTGCAAGGAGAAGGTGTCAGCGCCGGGGCGCCGGCAATCTTCGTCCGCTTGGCTCAGTGCAACCTGCACTGCGTCTGGTGCGACACGAAGTACACCTGGGACTTCGAGCGCTATCGCTACGAGGACGAGGTACACGAGCAACCCGTCGCGGAAGTGGCGCAGCTCGTGAACGCATCGCCCCGCCGGCGGCTGATCCTCACCGGCGGTGAGCCGCTCCTACAACAGCGCGCGCTCAAAGAGTTCTTTGCGCGCCTCGCGCCCGACATCGTCGTCGAGGTCGAAACCAACGGCACGATTGAGCCTGAGCCCGAGTCGCTTCGGCGCGTCAATCAGTGGAACGTGTCCGCCAAGCTGAGCTCCGCGGGCGACCCGGAACAATTTCGAATTCGGCCGGAAATTCTGGCCATATTCCGCGATTCTGGGCGCGCCTACCTGAAGCTCGTCGTGAACCGTGACGAAGACTATACGGAGGCGGACGCGCTCGTATCACGCTTGGCTTGGCCTAGCGAGCGGGTGCTGCTCATGCCCGAAGCTAACGATCGCGAGCAGTTGCGGGCTCGATCGTTCACGGTCGCAGAGGCGGCGCGCGCACGCGGCTTCCGCTTCTCTTCGCGACTACATTTGGAGCTGTGGGGCGGTCGACGCGGGACCTAAAACCTAGCGCACGTCGCCCCAAACGGTGAGCGCTGCAATCGTGTCCGGGTCGAGCACCGCCGGCATCTTCTCCTTCGGACGTTCGCTCGCGCGTATCGCCGAGCTCTCAGCGCGGAAGGTCGAGAGCCAGAGAGCGCGCGCCGCATACGGCCGCTCATCAAACACGTCGTTCACGCACGCCGGGTCGAGGTCGACCGCGCACAAACTGGGCGTTTTTCCAAGCTCACCACGCAGCAGCCAAGATCCGAGGCGCGTCGAATAGCGTCCCGCAGCCGTTGCCAAGAGAGGCGGCGTCACGACCGAAACAGCACCGTGCGCCGCCGCATACAAGTCCACTCCCTCGAAGTATTCGGGCACCGGGATGCCGAGCGCTGCGAGAATCGTCGCGCTGACATCGGGCGCACTCACCGGCAGCGGCACGTCCCGGCCGCTCAAATCTCCTCCCGGGAACTTTACGACCAAAGGCACAGCAAGACGGTTCTCATCCAGCGAGCCCTGAGGATCGAACGGTACCTCCGGAGGCTCGCCTGCAGAGACATCACCGGCAAAAACGATCAGACTCTGGTCCCACGCGCCCTTCTTCTTGAGCAAAGCAACGAGCTGCCCGACACCACCATCTTCTTTGGCCAGCGCCGCGTCTTGCAGCGCGTGCAAATGAACCCAGTCGTCCTCCTGCAGGTGATGGCCGTTGCGCTGCCTTCTGGCGCGCAGCGCCGCGAGCATGATCCCGCCCCGCCGCGGATCGAGAATTCCTGAATATTCTTCTGGCTTTAGGACCTGCGTTTCAGCGCGCGTCAGGTCCCAGGGCGGGTGCGAGCCACGCGCGTGAATGACGAGCAGGCGTGGCCCCGGGTGTTCGTCGTCGAGCTCTGTCTCGAGCCACTTGAGGGCCCGGGCCATCGACTCAGTGGCCGGAACGTCTTGCACCGGTGAGACGGCGTCGAAGGTATCCCAACCGACGCCAAAGCCGAATGCCGCAAACGTCGTCGGCACGCCGGTGAACATCGCCGTGCGCCCGCCAGCCTCCTTCACGACCTCGCTCAACAGCCGCACGGAGTCCGCGATGCGCGAGCTAGGATCCTCGAGTCGGTGTGTCCGCGGCGAGAGACCAGTAAGCAGCGACGCAGCCACGGCCTCTACCACGACGCTCGGCGCGCGATACCCACTGAAGGCGGTTGCAGCGCGCCCGAGCTCACCGAGCGCCGGGAGGTTCCCGGTAGGTCCGAAGGGCGGCACGCGCCGCCGATCGATACCCGCCTCGATCAGCAAAATGGCCACCTTTGCCCGAGGAATCGCCATCGGCTCGAGCACTTTGCGAGCGATACTTGGGTCGCCGAACGCGAGCCGTCCACCGCGCGAGCCCTCCAGCGCGCGAAACTCGATGCCGATCACCTTGCCGGCAAATGGGGCCAGATCCACTGCCAGCGGGGTCCAGGACGAGCTGTCTCCGCCGTTCACGCGTCGCGTTTGCAGCACGACGGGCTCTTCAGCATCTGCGACGACGCGCACCTCGGCAGTCCCTTTGCCTGCGCCCCAAAAGCCGAGTGCTACTTTCAGACGCGCGTCAGCCGCTGGTCTGAGCCAGCAACGCACAGTGCTCTGCGGGCTGAGCACGAGCGCTCGCTTGGGAGCTCCGTTGAGCACCACGTCACCGACGATATCGCTGAGCGTTGGCGCGGCGTAGCCAGTTAGGTCGTCGCTGTGGGCGCCGATACGCACCCAATCGATCTCGCCTTGAACGGGTCGCGCGCTGCGCGGAGCCCCCGAAAAGCTCAATTTCAGCCGATGGTGACCGCGGCTGAGCTCCGCCGCGAGCGGCGGCAACGCGTACACCTTGGTCTCGTCGCTGGCTGGCTTGACGGCACCGACTTTCTTGTCGTCAATCGAGATCGCCAGCCACTTGGCTTCACCGCCGTGAACTCGCAGGCTGACGCTTGTGCCCGTGCGAAGCTCATCCAGCCAAAAGTCGTAACGCAACGCTCGCGCGTGCGCTCGGACGAACGTCTGTCCGTCGCGCTCAACGTCTTCGCTGTCGTCAGCGCGCGCGGCTCCAAAGCCGCTATATGCAGCAGCAGCGGGGCTGCCCAGGTCCAGCACAAGCCCTTCGTGGTCCACTTCGCACCACGACAGGTTCGGGATGAGGTCGAAGTGATCTCGAGCGCTCGGCACGGCCGGCACCGCATCGGTAGCTACGGTCGGAGCGGGCGTCTGGACTGCGCTCCGCGTCAGCGCCGGCGTCGCATCCACTCGGGTCTTGCAACCCGCGACCGAAATTAGCGAAAGCAGCCCGAAAACCCGCCACCAGCTGCGTTTACCGCGCCCCAGAGCAGCCAGCGCCCAGCTCATCGCGACGACGCGGGGACAGGGTCCGGAACGCGATCGGCACCGGAATGCATGACGCTCACTCTGTAGTAACTGACGACTGCATACGAGACGGCAAAGGCAAGTAACCCCTTCACCAGCCACGCGCCAGAGCTGCTCGCGGTCTTCGGCTTGGCCCGAGCGGGCGGCTTGGGCGGCGCTGAGCGCGGCTCTGCCTTGGCTCTGCTTGCGCGCTTGACGGCGCCGCTATCGAGTGCGCCCTCCGACGTCAGCGTTGGGCGCGACGGCTCGGACACGCTCGGCGGCGCGTCTGCGGGCTGCGCGGTTGCCGCCAAGGCCGCGTCGACCGGAATTGAGACCGCCGCCATGACCTGCGTGGCATTGGGTACGACGGCCGGGGGAACAGGCGAATCCCCTGTCAAAGCCGTTGCCAGTGCATCGGAATCGTCGACGGACGGCGGATTCGGTCGAGGCGGCGGATTCGGTCCGCCGACCACCGGCAGCGCGGCGCCGACGCCCTGCAGCGTGCTGTCGGCGAACACGCCTTCGGTGATTGTGTCCCACAAGCGATCGACAGATGGCGTCACGTCGCTGCTGAAGGGCAATGCCTTGGGCTTCTCGGCTACCGACGGCGCAACCTTGAGGCCGTCGACGCGCGGAGCGGCAATGACCGGCTCCGAGATCGGCGCCGGCGGGGCGCGCTCGGCAACCGCGTCGGGCGACGCGGACTCGATCTGAAGCGAAAACCGGTCCGCATCGTCCGCGGAAATCTGCTCTTCGGTCTTGGGCGGGACCGGTGTGGCGATTAGGACCTTCGGCGCAACGGGAGAGAGCGGGGCCGCGGCAAAAGGCGGCACTGAGCCGCGCAGCGGCGAAGGCTCGTCACCGACGCGCTCGATGCCACTGATCGCCCCGCGGCGCGCCACGTCCGACAGCACCGCTTCGAGCAAGCGCGGCGCGACGGACCCCGACGTAATCAGCTCGCGCGGCGACGCACCGGCCATCACCTTCTCGAGCAGGCCGCGCGCCGGCTCCGGCGTGCACGACAGATAGCCGTCGATTATGGGAGCCGCTATCTGAACTCGGGTCACCCCCGCCAGAGCCCCGGCGGCGATCGAGTTGAGCGAGCTGCGCGCGCGTTCGACCGGAACTTTGAGGATTTCAGCGGGTGTACCGTCGAAATCGGCACGGCAAGCCGAAGCATCCGGCTCGATCACGAAGCGACCGGCACTGACTCCGAGCAACGCAGCGAGCACGAATTCACCGCGCTCGAAGCCGCCATCGGAGGAGCTGCGGGTTGCCGAGCACAGCCGTCCGCCACGGATCTGCACTTCGTATAGATACACCGCGTCGCGAATGCCAACTCGCACATCGCGCTGACCTGCACTGGCCAACTCCAAAATCAAACGCGGAGTGAGACCGTCGAGTCGACCTCGCGCATCGCCGCCAGCCGCGATTCGTCGCTCGACGCGCGCGCGCGGACGGAGCACCTCACGCAGCCGCTCGGCAACCGTCGAAGCAGCGGCTTCCTTGCGCAAATAGCCGTCGGCGGTGCCGCCGAGCTCGCGCACGCGCTGCAGCAGATCTTCCTTCCAGGACAGCAGAATCACGGGCACATCGCGCACGGCGACGTCACGCTTGATCTCGTGGCAGAGCGAAAAGCCGTCGAGCTTCGGCATCAGCACGTCGCTCACTACGAGGTCCGGCCAGGCGTCGTAGGTGAGCGCCAGGGCGCGCGCGCCATCGTGGGCCTCCAACACCTCGACGCCGAGGGCCTTGAGCAGACCGCTCATGAACCAAACAACCGCCGGGTCGTCGTCAGCAATAACGATGCGACGACCTTGCAGCGTCACCTCGTCGCTCTGGCGCGGGTCGGCGGAGCCGGTGCCCCGTTCGCCAGCACGGCGTTCGTCGTTGCTCCAGGCCGCAATGGGCACCGCGCCTTCCGGACCACTGGAGTCGAAGCGCACCGCACCGCTGGAACGCAGCGTGACGAGCTCGCGCACCCGGGCCACCGCGCCCCAGACCGCGGCCATGACGTCTGCGCCGTCGCCAAAGCCGACGCTCATGCCGCGCGAGCTGGGCTCGACCGCTTCGAGCAAACCGCGCCGTATTTCCGCAGAAATCCGCTCCGCTAGCGCCTCCACAGATAGATCCCCAAGCGGATCTCGATCAATACGGGGCTCTGCCGCCTGCGCGCGCAGTTCAACGACGGTGCGCTGCAGGGCTTCCGGGCTCACCGGCTTGGCCAGCACGCGCGCCGCGCCGAGCGCGACAAACGCCGACGCTGCTTCGGGGTTAGCGAAGTCGCCGATTACGACCAGGGGCACGGGGTCGACCAGCGGGTCCTTCGCGAACGTCTCGACCAGCTCACGCGCCCCGGATCGATCAGCGTCTATGATGGCCAGATCAGGGCCAAATAGCCGCGCCTGCTCGCGAGCTCGTGTCAAATCCTCTGTGCGCTCACATTCGACGTGAGTGCCAGGAATGGCCTGAATGGCGTCCGCCAGCGGCTGAGCGCCAAAGATCAAGACGCTGAGCGGCCAGGTGCTCGGTGCGCGAGCGCCGGTCGCCGGCGCATGCGGCCGAAGGGACACGGGCATGCCCAGGACCAACGAGGGCAGCATGTCGAGCGAGCGGGCGACTTCACCGAACTCGCCCCCCCTGAGACGCTTCTCGACCTCGGTCAACGCCTCGGCCACGCTTGCAAAGCCGAGCACGCGAGCCGCTGAGCTGAGCGCGTGCACGCGACGCAGGAGCCCGTTGCGCAGCCCGGAGTCGCCCGGATTCTGCTCGATAGCGCGAAGGGACAACCGCAGCGCTTCGACGCGCCGACCCAGGCCGCCGACGAAATCGTCACGAGCGCCCGTCAGCCGGGCGGTATCCTCTTCGCGGGCTGGAACTGGCCCGACCATCCCTCGGCCGTACCACAGCCACTCGCCCAAGCCGAGTTTTTGGTGGTCTGCGGCCTTCAGGCCGGCAGAAGGCGAGCGAGCACCGCGTCCGTCACCGCATGCGTTCCAAGCGACCCGCCCAAATCCGGGGTCGTCTGACCAGCAGCTACGGCGCCTCGGATCGCACTGCCGAGCTCTTCGGAAGCCGCGCCAAATCCCAACTCTTCGAAGAGCATCGCCACGCACAATAGCGTGGCAACTGGATTGGCCAAGCCGAGACCAACGAGCTTCGGCGCCGAGCCATGCACTGGCTCGAACAGCTTCACGCGCTCCGGGTGATCAGGGTTGAAGCTGACGCTGGCGGCGACGCCAAGCCCTCCCTGCAAAGCCGCACCCAAGTCAGTAATGATATCGCCAAACAAGTTGTTGGTGACGATCACCTGAAACTGACTGGGATCGCGCACGAGCTCCAGACATAGCGCGTCAATGTACAGGTGGCTCGCGTCTATCCCCGGATACTCGTGGCGCACCTCTTGGAAGACGCGTTGCCAGAGCTCATGCGCGTGGCGCATCGCGTTCGACTTGTCCGACATCAAGACGCGAGAGCGTCCGCTGCTCTTAGCGAACGCAAACGCTGCGCGGATGATGCGCTCGACACCTTTGCGCGTGTTGATGTCCTCGTTGATCGCAATCTCGTCGGGCGTTCCACGCCGCAGCTGCCCGCCGATGCCAGCGTAAATTCCCTCGGTATTTTCGCGAAATACCACGAAATCTACATCGCGCGCGGTGCGTCCACGGAGCGGCACGACGTCATCTGAAAGCGCCCGCACCGGTCGCACATTGGCATACAAGTCGAACCCGGTCCGCATCCCGAACAGGATATCGCGAGCGTGCTCGAAGCCCGGCACTCGAGCGTCGCCGAGCGCGCCCAGCAACACTGCCGCGCAGTTCTTCGATATGGCGTCGCGCACCACATCGGGAAAGGTCGTCCCGTCGCGAAGGTAGCGCTCCGCACCCAGATCTAAATGCCACAGCTCGAGCTCGATCCCACGTCGCGCTCGAAACCAGTGCAACGCGCGCACGCCTTCCGCGATCACCTCCGGGCCAATCCCGTCGCCGCCAATGATTGCGATCTTCTTCATCTGCCCGCTCGCGGTCGGAGTATCTTCAGCCGCCTGCGGCCCGCTCTAATAGCAGTCGGAGCAAGGAAGCCACTTGCTCTGGGTCGCCTTCTTCGCCCTCGGGAAGCAGCGCGGCAGCGTCGACGACGGCAACGCCCGCGTGCGCGCAGGCCGTCTCCAGCACATCCGGAACGCCCGCTTCGAGGCGTGCCACCGCGGCGCAGCTGGGCAAAACAAGGGCCCATAGCGGGGCGTACGCCTCGACCAGCGGCAGCCCCACAACTCCGAGCTCGCCGCCGTCCGCCAAGCGCAGCGTGGCCAGGGCGTGGGGGATGGGGGCGCTGGGCACAGCTTCGGTTGGCACCATCGCGTCCGCAATGCGACTGACGGCATGCGTCAGCGTCGCCAACCGTTGCTGCGAGGCGGCAATGGCAACCCGCACGGGGCCGCGAAAGCCGGCGCGCGCGGCCCGCTTAGCGAGCGCCGCCAACACCGTGAGGCGCTCAGCGTCGGCTAGCTCCACGCGAGCCGCGCCCGCCGCAATGCGCCGAATTTTTCCCGCGTCCAGCAATTCCGTGAGCGCCTCGAGGACGTCGAGATCCGCAAGCGGCACTTCGTCGAGCAGCTCACTCAGCGTACGCGGCGCAAGTAGCACTTCGAGCACTCGCTGCTCGGCCTCGCGCGTACCGGTCTCCGGCGGAACAATGGCTAGAAAGGCCTCCGACTCGAAGTTCAACGCCTCGCGGCAGCGCTTGGTCTCGTCGATGTGCCGCATGCCTTCAAGCAGCAGGCTGCGCGTTGGCAGCACGATCCGGCGCAGCGAATGAGCGGCGCCGCTCGCGAAAGAAAACACGCCGTCGGTCTCCCCGAGCAGGCGATACAGGGCCTTTTCGCCCTCCAAGCGACGATACACCGCGTCTACGATTTCGCCGTCCGCGACCCGCACTTCACCGGCGCCGGCCTGAGTCGTGATCGACAATGAACCGCTGCGCCGATTCATACTGAGCAGCTGCAACAGATCCAAAATGCCGATCTGCTGCAAGTTCCCGCGCAGATCGCCGCTTTCCGCGACCGCCGCTCCGGCGCGCGCGGGCAACGCGTGCATGCGGCGGGCAATGTCGTCGACATCGTTCGCGTCGAGCTCATTGGCGCGGAGATTGCGACCCGGGACGCCATTCAACAGGGTGAAGATCGTGGCCCGAGCGAGCGTCGGATCTTGCGCGAATTTAGCGCGCAACCCGCCATCTTCCAGGATCGTCGCGGCGACGATCACGGCCGCCGGCGGCGCTACGCGCGCCTTATCCAGGGCGCTGGCCACGCTATCGGCAATGGCGACCTCAAGACCACGAGCACGCAGTCTCGAGGCCAAAGCGCCGAGTGCGTCGAAGTCCGGTTCCACGACGAGGATGGAGCGCGCCATTAGTCGTTCAGCCTCAAGTCCGTCGCCTCCGAAAGCTTGCTGAGCACGAGGTCGACCAGCAAGGGGTCGGCCGCGTGCACGGCGCGCACCACGTTAGCCTCGCTGCGACCAAGCACGACGTAAGACGAGTGCTCGGCTACGACGCACAAAACATCCAAATTCGCGCAGCCTTCGAGCGAAGATACGTCTACCGCATCGAAGCGTAACCCCTCACCGTCGCGCGCGTGCTCTGCGCGCACTGCGCCGCCGACGCTCATTCCCGCGTGCACCGAAGCCACCACGCGCGCCTGTCCGGCGCGCCACGCCTCGGAGACGGCGGCCAGGGCCAACCCGACGAGATCCATCGCTGGCAGCTCGATATAATGAGGGCACTCGACTCCGCGCGTTGACAGGGTCGGATCGCGCGCGGGCTGGCTAAGCAGCGCATCCACCAGGTCGGGGATCGACAAATCGCGCAGCCTGAGCTGATGGACGACACTGTTCAGCGACGCCTCGGCACGCTGTTTAGCGACGCGCAGTAAGCGCGACAGATCGCCGCCATCATGTGGAAAGGAAGCAACGCCCACTGTTACTACGAGGTCGGTTTGAGGAACTCCGCTGACTTGCTCGCTCAGCTCATCGAGCACACGGCGGCGGCAGACGTGCGCGCCGAGGCCGCCTGTTTCCGGCAAAAGAAGGTAAAATTCGTTGGCGTCTACGCGCGCTAGCACGTCGGTATCACGCACGGCAGAGAGCACATGCTCGGCGACCAACACGGTGGGCTCGACCTCGCCCATGCTTGCGCGTTCGAATTGCACGCCAATCGTCGCGAGCGCGAAACGCCGGCCGTGACGGCGAGCCATGTCGATCTCGCGCCCCGCAACGTCCACGAAGTACGCAAAGGTGTACGCGCTGGAGCGCGGGTCCTTCATGGACCCTCGGTGCGACTGCTCGCGCGCACCAATCAGCGCCAGCGCAGTCGTCGCTTGCGCCGTGAGCAGCGGCAAAAGCGGAAAGACACTCGCGGCGTGCGCGCCCTCGGCGGTCCGACCCAGAAGCACGATACCGCTTTGCTCACGCTTGAGCGCAAGCCGGATAGTGTCCAGGTTGCGCACGCGCGCGTGGTTGAGCAGCTCCATTTCGTCGCAGAAACTGGGGGCGTCGGCGAGATTCCCAAGGCTCGCCACACGCATCAGCTGCCGCGAGCCCTCGGCTGCAGGCACGTAGACCGCGGCCGACAGCACGCCAACACCGTTCACCAGTACGGCCGTCAGGCGCTCTGCTGCCTCGCGCCG
>OLLW01000292.1_pt1 | contig 36298 bp, 32 predicted proteins | sample 1604611 | NCBI WGS metagenome assembly OLLW01 (sample SAMEA104055725, study PRJEB20765) | soil metagenome | biome: Arctic tundra; feature: Polygonal ground; material: soil | place: USA | collected 2011-09 | depth 0-0.5 m | reverse complement strand
TGCTCACTCATGAGCTGGGGCACGCGCTGTGCGGCTTACCCCGGGGAGCGTCGGGTAAATATCGTGCTCTACGTGCTTGGTGCCCGCACGTCGATCGAACCGCAGCTATCACGCGGTCGCGGGCTGATCGCGATTTTGGCGGGACCGGCGACCAGCATCTTGCTGGGACTCGGGCTTCGGTGGCTCGCAGCTCGCACTGAGACGCAAGAGTGGTTGGGCACCGCGGTCAGGGTCAATCTCGCCTGGGGCGGCATCAACCTGCTGCCCTTGCTCCCATTCGATGGCGGACGCGCGCTGCTGCGCGTTGTCCGGGCCAGGCAGCGCGCGCCGGTGCTAGTCATTTCGGTCGCCTTTTCGCTGATCCTTGCTGTGGACGGCCTGATCGTGTTGCACAACGCGCCAGGTTTTTTCGTGTTTGGTAGCGCCGCGAGTGCTTCGCTGCACGCCTTCGGCCTGGCGCATTTGAGACAACGGCTCAACCGCCTCGCACGTTCCTCAGTCTTGTGAAAAGGCCCAGGCCAAGGCTCCCCGTAACGCCACTTTTTGGCTCAGTCAGGCTGCAGAAGCCGAGCCGTACCGGCCCGCTGGAACAGGGACTTGACGCCTTATCCGAGGCCAAGGTAGGCGTGCGGCGCAACGCTGGGACGAACCCTTGTCTGTGTGGCCCTTTTTTCAGCGGCCGCCCTGGATCTCGAAGACCCTCATGAGAAAAATAATCAACGACTTCGTAAAGTTCCAAGACGCGAGCCTGGCGCGAAAATGGACCGGCAAGAAAGTTCCGATCTCGCGCGTGTACGAGGCCTACATGGAAGGCCAGATCGACATTCCGGCGGAGCATTGGGAGCCGCTGTTCAACTCACGCCACGAGACGATGTCGTTCGGCCTGACCGACAGCCACTTCAAGTGGGCGCTGACCAACTTCTTGCCCGAGGTCACGATCCACTCGAAGGATCAAGACAGCCGCATCGTTGGCGAGCATTACAACCGCGGCAACGATTTTTTCCAGTGGTTCCTGGGCGAGGCCATGGTTTACACCGCGGCTTGGTTCGAGAACCCGAGCGTGCCGCTCGAGCAAGCGCAGTACAAAAAGATCGACCGCGCGTGCCAAAAGCTGCGCCTGAAAGAGGGCGAAACGCTGCTCGATATCGGTTGCGGTTGGGGCACGTTCGTGGCCCGCGCAGCGCGCGAGTTTGGCGCGAAGACTTACGGCGTCACGCTCGCCCAAGAGCAGGTGAACTTCGGTACGGATCGCATCAACGCCTACGGCGTGAGCGACCGTGCCAAGGTCGAAGTCTGCGACTACCGTAACGTCAAAGGCCAGTTCGACAAGATCGTCAGCCTCGAGATGTGCGAGCACGTCGGTGTCAAAAACATCGTCAGCTACTACAAGAAGGTGCACGAGCTGCTGAAGGACGACGGCTTGTTCGTGCTGCAGTGGACTGGCATCCGCTCGCTGTACGCGCCGCAAAACCCGCTGACGGCAATAACACTGCGCCCTGAGGATCTGATCTGGGCGCTGTTCATGGCGCGCTATATCTTCCCGGGTGCCGACGCGAGCCTCACGCTCTCGGGCATGATTCGCGCAGCTGAAGACGGCGGCTTCGAAGTCATCGACGTCGAAAACATGAGCCCGCACTATGTGATCACGCTGCGCGCCTGGCGCGACAACTGGGTCTCCAACGAGCAGGCGATCATCGCGGCTTACGGGCAGCGTTGGTACCGCTTGTGGTATTTCTTCCTGCACTGGTCAGCGCTGATTGGCGAACAAGGCTCGGCGTTCACCTACCAGCTCATCATGCACAAGAACAACGAAAGCTTCGACCGAATGGGGCTGCGCTTCAACGGCGGGCACATTCGCTGAACGCGCGTTAAGAAAGCATCAAGACGCCCGGTCGCCCCCATACGGCCGGGCGTTCCTGCGTCCGGGCCCGTGAGCCGTGTTAGGTTCGGCGCGTGATGCACTCCCTGCCCTGGCTGTTGCGCCCTTGGACGCTCCGCGATGGCTGATCTCGGCGTCGGGGATCGGGTCGACCAGTACGAGTTGACCGAGCTGCTCGCGCGCAGCGGCATGGCCTCGGTTTTCAAGGCGAAGGACACCGAAACGGGCCAGGTTATCGCGTTGAAGCTGCCGCATTTGCACTTCGAAAGCGACGTAGTCTTTCACGAACGCTTCACGCGTGAGCAGCAGATCGGGCAGCGCTTGAGCTTCCCGGGCATCGTGAAGGTGTTTCCGGCCGGCAAGCGCAGCCGAAAGTACATTGCGATGGAGCTCGTGGAGGGCACGAGCTTGCGCGCCGTGCTCGACGCCGAGAAACGGCTGCCCACCGAGCGCGCCCTGGACTACGCGCGGCAGATCGCCGCGGCTCTCGTGTACCTGCACACCAACGGCGTCGTGCATCGCGATCTAAAACCCGAGAACGTGATCGTCATGTCCGACGGCACGCTCAAGCTTCTGGACTTCGGGATCGCGCTAGACGACGCCGCGCGACGCGTCACCTGGTTTGGGCTGTCCGCCCCGCTGGGCACCCCAGACTACATGGCGCCGGAGCAGATCAACGGTCGCCGCGGCGACGTGCGCACGGACGTCTACGCGCTGGGCTCGATGCTCTTCGAAATGCTAACTGGAGAGCCTCCGTTCGTCGGGGGCAACGCTCAGACGCTGCTGCGCGCGAAGGGCAGCGAAGACCCGCGCTCGCCTCGCCAGCTGCTGCCAGAGCTCGATCCCAAGCTTGAAGACATCATTCTTCATGCCATCGAGCGCTCGCCCCGTGACCGCTATTCGCGGGCGGCGGACATGCTCTCGGACCTATCCAACCCCGAGCAAGTGACACCGCGCGATCGCTCGGAGATCCTCGGTCGCAAGGGCGGTCGCCTGCGGCGTGAGTCGCTGTTCTCGCTGACCCTCGCGCTCGCAATCCTGACCCTTGGCTCGTTAGTGTGGCTCACGCATCGGCGTTCGGCAGCGAAGGGCCATAGTAACGTTACCCCCACCGAACAGCGAGTCCGGTGAGCGACGCAAGCACGAATCTCAACTTGTGTTGGGTCGCCCTGACGGGCTTCCTGGTGATGTTCATGCAGGTCGGGTTTGCGATGCTGGAGACCGGCTTCTCCCGCAGCAAGAACGCCGTCCACACCATGGCCATGAATTTGCTCATCTATCCGGTGGGCGTGCTCGGCTTTTGGGTTTCGGGGTTTGCATTGATGTACGGCGGCGTCGCCGGCTTTCCTTCGCTTGGCCCATTGCTGCCCGTGCACCGCGAGCTGTCGATCACCCTGTCGAGGCACACGCTAGGCGTGCTGGGCGCGGCGAAGTTCGCGCTCGTCGATGTGGCGGAGGATCCGGCGCACCTCGTGATGTTCCTGTTTGCGACCATGTTCATGGACACAGCGGCGACCGTGCCCACGGGCGCCCTCGCCGAACGCTGGAAGCTCAGCGCCTTCGTGATCTACGGCTTCTTCGTTTCGATGTTGCTCTACCCCATCTATGGCAACTGGGTGTGGGGCGGCGGTTGGCTGTCGCAGCTCGGCTCAGCCTACGGCCTCGGCCATGGTCACGTGGATTTCGCGGGCTCGTCCGTGGTGCACATGACAGGCGGAGTCACGGCCCTCGCCGGCGTGCTCGTGCTTGGTCCAAGAGTGGGAAAATATCGGCGGGACGGCACGGTCAGCGTGATCCCCGGGCACAATCTGCCCATGGCCTTGATCGGCACGGGGATCCTGGCCTTCGGTTGGTTTGGGTTCAACGCGGGCTCCACGCTCTCCGCGCACGATCCGCGTATCGCGCTGATCGCCGTCAATACGATGTTGGCCTCGGCTACTGGCGCGCTAACGGCGGTGCTCTACGTCTGGCACAGACACCACAAGCCGGATATGGGCACATTCTGCAACGGCTTGCTCGGAGGGCTGGTCGCGATCACGGCGTCATGCGCGTTCGTTAGCCCGGCAGCCGCGGCCTTGATCGGCCTGGTGGCGGCGCTGCTGGTCGTTAAAGTCGGCGGGCTGCTCGAGCGCAGGCTACGCATTGACGACCCGGTCGGCGCCATCGCCGTTCACGGCGTGTGCGGCGCATGGGGCGCTCTAGCGCTTGGTCTGTTCGCGGACGGTAGCTACGGGGAAGGCTGGAACGGCGTAGCTGGCCCGGTACGAGGGCTCTTGTTCGGCGATCCTTCGCAGTTGCTTGCGCAGATCATCGGTATCGGAAGCAACGCGCTGTTCGTGTTCGGTCTTTCGTTCGCGTTCTTCTGGGTGATGGAACGAACGATCGGCAATCGCGTTACGGCGGAGGTCGAATGGAACGGCCTCGACTCCCAGGAAATGGGCTCTGAGGCCTACCCACCGGGCTAACGCCGGCAACGCGGACCGTCATTCCGCGATCGCGCGCGGCGTCACGTGCCGAGCACGTAAAATAATTGTCAAATTGAGTGCTGGCGTCCCTCTGGGGCCGAGTTCGAAAACATCACGAAACGTTGCTCGGTCACTCATAGCGGTACCGACGAAGTGTGGAGCTGAGCCTGGAGTTCAGCGCGGGAGCGGTGCGTGATTTCCGTAGTCCGAATCACATTCAACGAGGAGCAAACTCATCATGGCTGAACAGGTTGCGGCGTCGGGTTCCAGCGGCGCTCAAGGCACATCCCGAGCAACGCTCGGGCTAACGGGACTCACCATCAACGCGATGGCTCTAATCGCGCCCGGCGCGTTCCTATGGCTGACCTATCAAATTCAGTCGCTGTATGGCGCACCGATGGCGGGCTCGGCAATGTGGTTTGGCATCGTGGCCGCGTTGGCACTGTGCTTCGCCACCGCCGTCAGCTACGCGGAGCTTTCGAAGCTCTATCCAGGCGCTGGATCTTCGTACTTCTTTGCCGAGCAAGCGTTCTTGTCGAAGGCCAAGGCACACAAATTTGCGCGCATGATGAAGTTCATGACCGGCTGGGCGAGTCATCTCTACTATTGGGTGTATCCGGGCTGCATGGTCGGCGTAACGGCGCTGATCAGCGGTTACTTGATGAACCAATTCTTCCCCGACACCTTCAGCGGCTCGGTCAACAGCCCGGTGTTCATGTTCCTGTTTTGTATCGTGTTTGCGCTGGGCGTCGCGTACATCGCCTTCCGCGGCGTGTCGGGCACAACGGTCGTCAACATGGTCGTCAATATCGTGCAGATCACGGCGCTGCTGGTGTTCGCCGTGATGGCCCTGGTGTACCGCGCGGGCCACCAGGAAGGCAGCCACGGCTACCAACTCATCAACGGAGCCGCGGTCGACTTCGTCGTTGCGCAGGAACCTGTGATGGAGAACGGCGCGCCCAAGCTCGACCCGACGGGGCAGCCCATGACCCAAAACAAGATGGACGCCGATGGCAACCCCGTACCGGAGATGAAAGACGGCAAGCCAGTGCCGTTCATCCTGAGTTACGCCGCTGACCAGGGCACGACAATGGAGCCCTCAGATGCCGATCACCCAAAGGACCTGACGCCGCACTTCAAGTTTCACACCAATGCGAGCTCAGTAGTCGCGCCGCACTCAATATCGTTCATCTTCATTCAAGCGTGCATCGCGATTTTGATCCTTGTCGGCTTCGAATCGGTGACCTCGATGGGAGAGGAGGCCAAGAACGCCAAACGTGACATCCCGCGCGCCGTGCTTCTGTCGCTCGCGATTCAAGGCGTGCTCTGTTACCTGATCGAGTACTTCGCCGCGAATTACTTTCTGAATCCTGGTTACACCATGGCCAACGCTGCCGCGTCTGGAGCGCCCATTGGCGATATGATGGTGATCGTCGGAACGGCAGTTTTCGGCTCCGCAGCAGCGGGCCGTGCGTTCATGCTGATCGAGGCCGCCACCGTATTCCTGGCCCTGATCGGTACGACGCTGGCGTGCCTCAACACCGGAGCGCGCGTCACCTACGCGATGGGACGCGACGAAGAGGTGCCCGCCCACTTCGGCATGCTGCACGGTGAGAACATGACACCCCACCGGTCCATTTGGACGCTCGCCGTGATCTCCGCGGTCATCGGCATGATCACTGTTTCGATATACCTGGGCGGCACGACACCAGCCCCGCTCGACGCGAAGTATCACAACTTCTGGTACAGCTTCGGCATGTTCTCGCCAGAGACGATGGCCAAGCTGCCGAACACGCTGGTGGTCATCACCTTGATCAGTAACTTTGGCACCTTCGTGCTGTACATGGTCACCTGCTTGATCGCGATGGTGGCCTTCCACCAGCACGACCAGTTTCACGGCTTCAAGCACGTGGTGGTCCCGGCCTTCGGTTTGGTCGCAAACCTGGCGTGCATGTTGTTCTACTTGATCGGTCCGTTCACGGTTTCCGGCATGAGCGTGAAGGAGCCATTCATCGCCCTAGGCGTGTGCGCGGCTTGGGGGGTTTACGGCGCCGTCTACTTCGCACGCAACAGTCAGAAGAAGGGCCGCAGCATGATGAGCGAAAAGCCGCCTGCCCTCCCGGCATAGCGTGCCGTCGCCGTCCGATAACACTGGACAACGGCTGTTCGAGGTTGGCTCGCGCACGCACACTGGTTGCGTGCGCGAGCTCAACGAGGACTCTTGTGCGACCTTCTGTTTGGACGATAGTGCGGGGCTATTGGTCGCTGATGGCGTGTCAGGCCTAAACGGCGCCGCCACCGCCAGCAGCACGGCAATTGAGGTCACCTTGGCAGCCCTCCGCTCCGAGCAAGGCTCTCTGCGTGCTGGAAGACGGCTGCGGGATGCCGTGCAGCGAGCCAACATCGCAGTCTATGATCTTGCCCAAGCGAGGCCCGAGCTGCGCGGCATGAGCACGACCTTGACCGCGGTGCTGCTCGAAAAGAACGAGCTGCGCGCGGCTCACGTCGGCGATTGCCGGCTCTACTTGTTGCGCGGAGGTCGGCTCCTTCAGCTGAGCCGGGACCACACGGTCAGCGCGGAGCGCATGCGCCTCGGGCTACTCAGCAAAGCCAGCGCGCGCAATCACCCCGGGCGCGCTCGGCTGACGCGCGGCCTGGGCCGAGAGCTGGTCGCGAACATCGATCAAATAAGGCTGCGCCTCGTGGAAAACGACATGCTGCTCGTGTGTAGCGACGGCATTCATGGCTTGCTCGAGGACGATGAAATCGCGAGCCTGTGCCTAGGCGCGTCGGCGGAAGAGGCGTGTGGGGCGTTGATTGAGTCCGCAAACCGGCAAGGGTCGCCGGACAACGTCAGCGCGGCGATTGCGCGAGTCGTAGGAGCACTACCGGCGCAAGCCCGAAGCCGCTTCAGCCTTCTGAATTGGGTGCGCGGCCGCTGACCAGCGCTGGCGTTCTTTGAGGCTATCTTAGCGACGCAATCGCTAGAAGGCGAGGCGCGACAGCGCGCGCTCGTCGCCAACCGATGGCGCCCCCGCTCAAACTCCGCTGTGGCCAGCTCCTGGAAGACCGCTTCCTGCTCGTCGAGGAGATCGGACGCGGCGGAATGTCGACGGTGTTCAAGGCGGAAGACTTGGACAACGACCGCCAGCTGGTGGCGGTGAAGCTCCCCTTACCGCAGTACTCGAGCGGCGTCGGCAGTTGGTCGATGTCTCAACGTGAAGCGGAGATCGGCGAAAAGCTCTGCCACCCTTACATCTTGCGGTTCATTGCATCTCCTCCGCTCGAGCAACGGGGCTACGTGGTGACCGAATTCGTCGCCGGCGTGACGCTCGCCACCCGCGTCGGCAAAGGGAAATGCCTCGCGGAGCCCGAAGCGCTACGCCTGGCAAGCCAGCTGTGTGACGCCGTGGGTTACCTCCACAGTCGGCAGTTCGTGCACTATGACTTGAAGCCGGGCAACGTCATGCTGTGCGAAGACGGCGCGATCCGCGTGATCGATTTTGGGATAGCACACGGGACCGTGACACGCCGTTTTGCGTTCGCGGCGGCAGCGCCTGCAATCGCGTCCTCCGACTACGTTGCTCCGGAGCAGATTAGGCGCCAGCGTGGGCGACCGAGCGTAGATATCTACGCGCTCGGCGCCATGTTGTACGAGATGCTCACCGGGCATGCTCCGTTCGAAGGAGACGATCCCTTCGTCGTGGCAAGCGCGCGTCAGATCGGAGATCCGAGACCTCCCCGCGCGCTAAATCCAGGCATTTCCCCACAGGCCGAAGAGATCACGCTGCGCGCGTTGCGTCGAGATCCGGGCGAGCGTTACCTGAGTGTCGCCGCACTGAAGGCCGACCTCGACCATCCGGAGCGAGTGCACGTGTCCGGCCTGTGCGAGCGGCTGGTGGAGGTCACGCCTTGGCGCAAGCGACTTCGCTTACTTCGGTTCGTCGCGTTCGTCGGCCTCGTTCCAGTCGCGCTGATGGTCGCTTCGTTCAGAGTGCTGTGGTGGTATCTCGCGCGAAGGCCCTGATGCAGGCCGACTTCGGCAGCCGACCGTACGCGGACGATTCCTCGAGCTACTCCGCTTAAGCGATCGCGCCGCGTTTCTGGTCTGTTTCTCGACGTCTCGCTCACACTCGAGAATCCTGCGTCTGCTCGCCTTGAACATCCATGTTGACGATCGGGCTTCGTGCAGACGTGCGTGCGAACAGCTGCGCGCGGCGCTGCAAACGCATGACTGTCGACGCTCCATTTAGGAAAAACAAAGAGCCGCCAAGGGAACATTAAGAACGCTCTTAGATCTCTCACACTACTTTCCTGGCAGCCCGGCGGTGCGTTTGGCAACCGACCGGCTGAAGGAGAATACGCGCTTATGAAACACTCAATGGTACGCGGTGGAGCCTGTTGGGTAGCGAGCAGTGTCGCCGCTGCGGCGCTTGTGCTTGCCCCTCGAGTTGCAACCGCACAGGCCTCTGCCACTACTCCGGACGCACCCGCACCCGCACCTGCTCCCGCCGAGCCGGCAGCTGCGGCGCCCACCCCAGCGCCGGCCCCTGCTTCTGCGCCAGCGCCCGAAAATCCAGCGTCTCCACCAGCGCCGCCGGCCGCTGCGCCAGCCGTAACGTCTGACGAGCCATACGTGGAACCGACCGCTGCCGTGCCATTCGCATTCGCGGACTTTGGCTGGATGAATGGTCAGAGCCGGCAGACCGAGTTCCCGATGGACGGCAAGATCTTTACGGGGATGTTCACGCTCGACGGCGGGTATAATCTGGAGTTCTCGAATCCGAGAGACCATTCGGTTGTCGGATCGACGGCCGCTGGGCGTAGCAACGAGTTTCAGATCACCCACCTCGGCGTCGGCGGAGACTTCCACTACCACGGCGTGCGCGGTCGCCTCATGACCCAGCTCGGTATGTACTCGACCATGACGCCACGCAACGACGCCAGCCCGGGCCGCGGCCAATGGAACCTAGCCGACGCCTATAAGTACATAGCCGAGGGCTACGGCGGTTACCACTTCGACGCCATGAACGGCATCAACGTCGATGCCGGCATCTTCCTGTCTTACGTGGGACTCGACAGCTACTACAACTATGAAAACTGGCAAGATCAGGCATCCTACGTGTCGTCGAACACACCCTGGTTCTTCAACGGTATCCGTACGCAGGTCTTCCCGAGCGACAAGCTCAAGGTCGAGTTCTGGCTGATCAACGGTTGGCAGTCTTACGGCGAGTTCAACGAGCAGCCGGGTGTGGGCACGCAGCTCAATTGGCGGCCAAACAGCGATGTCGGCCTCGTGCTCAGCGGCTACTACGGCGCGGACACGATGGGCAACAAGGCACGCAAACGGTTCCACACGGACAACAGCTTGCTCGGAAAGTACGTGGACAATCCGGAGTCGTTCCTCAGCAAAGCGGCATTCTCGCTCACCGTCGATGCCGGCTGTGAGAGCGGAGGCGGGGTGTCCTGCGGAGGCGGCGATACCAACGCTCCGAACCAGTATTTCCTGGGCGTGATGGCCTACAATCGCCTCTGGTTCGGTCACAACCACTTCGGTTTGACCATGGGCGGCGGTCTGATGACCAACCCTGGTCGCTACCTCGTGCTAACCCCACCGATCAACGGCGCGACGGCCGGCTCGGGCTCAGCGTATTTCTCACAATCCCCTGGCGACCAGTACAAGGCCTGGGACACCACCGAAACGTTCGACTACATGCCGAGCCAATTCATTACCCTCCGCACCGAATACGTGCATCGCTTCGCGAACGTTCCGTATTTCGCGGGCCACGGCGGCGTAACTCCGGAGACTGCAGCAGGCTCAGGCGTCTTTAGCAACCAAGGCGCACCGGGCAGCATGGTCGACGGCTTCAAGCCTGATCTCGTGAAGACCGAGAACCGGTTCACGATGAACGTCATGGTCAGGCTCTGACCACGACCCGAGAGAACCATCGAAATCGGCCCGAGCAGGCGCTTGCTCGGGCTCGCATCCGGAGACTCGTCGCGTTCACACTGTGCGTGCCTGGCTTCGTGCTGCTGGGAACTGCAATCCGCGCGCAGCGGCTGGAGCCAACACGTGTCCCGCGCTCGGATGAGGGCCATCCGCTACGTGAGACCAATGCACCAACAATTCCAGTAGAGCAAGCCGTCCGCGCGGGCCTGACCTCTCTGGCTGCCCGCATCGCGTTCGATGAGCACAAGTTGGCAACCATGGGCACGCCCGTGCAAGGGCGTGTTCTCCACGTCGATGTGACGGTTGGAGACAGAGTTAACGAGGGGGCTCTTCTGCTCACGCTGCTCTCTCCCGACGTTGCTGCGGCTAATGCGCAGCTCACCCAAGCCAAACGGGCTCGCGTGGCCGCAGAAGGCAGCGCAGAACGGGCGAGGCAGTCGCTGCACAACGGCGCTGGTACCCCGATCGGGTACCAGCGCGCAATTTCCGCCTTGGAGGAAGCCGAGGCGGAAGAGCAAGCGGCACGTGCCGTCCTCATTGCATTCGGCGCCTCACCGAACTCGAACGAGTATCAGCTCAAATCGCCGATCGCGGGAGTCGTGGTCGAGGAAAACGTCACTATCGGCAGCCAAGTGGACACCGACCGAGAGCAGCCACTCGTCACGGTCGCGGATCTGTCAACTCTTTGGGTCATGACCAACGTGGACGAACGGGACCTGGACCTGGTTCACCTGGGCGACCCGGCGCGAGTTCGCGTCCCCATTCTTCCAGGTCCGGACTCGCTCGGAACGATTACCTATATCGGCGACACCATCGACTCCTCGACCCACAGCGCGGTCGCGCGGATCGAGATCCCGAATCTTGACTCGGGCTTGCGCCCAGGCATGCTCGCCAGAGTGGATATCGTCGAGAGCCCTCGCAACACGCGCTAGCGGACGAGCCCAACCCAATTGTCCAACAGCTCACAGCCCTTCGAGACCACGGTCTCACCCGCAGCGATACCGCGAGAGACGAACACCCGACCATCGTGCGGAGCCCCTACCAGCACGGTGCGGCGCGTGAAGTGGCCATCCGGCTCTTGAACGTAAACGCGCTGCGAGGCTCCATCCATACCGACGGCGCTCGCGGGGATCTCCACGGCGCCGGGTGATGCCGATGCGTACAGCTGCATCGTGGCGAACATATTGACCTTAATTCGTCCGGCTGGGTTGTCGATCCGAACCCGAACCTGGGAGGCCCGTCGCTCGGCATCCACAGTCGCCGAAATCGCTTCGACTGTTCCCTCGATCACGGCATCCGGCAAAGCGCGCAATGTAACTCGTGCAGGCGAACCAGGAACGATACCCTCAGCGCTGCCGAATAGATCGCCCACGACCCAAAGCGAGGACAGATCAGCTATCGACATCAACGCGCCAGCGCCACCGCTGAGCACTTGCCCTGGGAGCACGTTCTTTTGAAACAGGTAGCCCGCGCGCGGCGCCTTGACCACGAACTCGTTGTCGGTTTGCCGAGTGACCGCAAGCGACGCAATCTCCTGTTCCGCGGCCGTTAGCTCGAGCTTCGCGGAGCGGAGCTCCGCCGCCGCAGTCACAGCGTCTCTCGCAGGCAGCGCTCCACTTTCCACGATGGCTTCGACGCGCGCTAGCGTGACTTGCGAGGCGGACACGTCCAGCTTTGCTCGGGCTTGCTCGCCGCTCAGTTGTGCGAAACCAAGTCCCGCGACGGCCAAAAGGGGTGTGCCCTTGGCGACGCGCTGCCCCAGCTCGGCGTAGACCTCAGTGACGCGCCCGGCCAATGGCACGCCAACGCTCGCCACTCTGCGCTCGTCTGGTCGCACCCGTGAAGCGACAGGGTCGAGCCACGCCCCCCTGGCCAACGTCGCCGTCTCGAACTCTAGCTTGTTCCAACGGGGGACTTGAAGAGCGTCCACCGAAGCGGCCGATCCGATCGCCCGATGCTCGAGTCGTGGGAGACGAGCGCCGCTGAGGAACCCACCGAGCGTCGCCGCGAACGCCAGCCCCCCAATGACTCCGCAGACCTTCGCTTGGCTCACGCTGTGAGTCGCATCTGGAGTCGGACCTCGGCCAAGTCGGGACAAGATAGAGCTCATCGCTGCGTTCCTCGCGTTTGACGATAGCGACGACGAGCTAAGCGCGGACCCAAGACATCGGCGCTCCTACTAAGGATTTGCTAAGAGCTAGTCTTGAAGTTATTTGCCGGACACTCGAACCAGACTCACTGGTGCGCGGTCGAGCGAGACCTGGGTTTGCCGAACCCACAGCTGCAGCCGCCGCTGCGCCATCACGAGAAGGTGTCGCGCTTGGGTCGCCGAGCAGCGTAGCTTCTCCGCGATATGTTCGGGCTCGAACAGTTGTAGGTCGAGCAACGCAGCATCCCGCTCCCGCGGCCTGAAGGTGTCAAGCAGAGTATGCAGGAGCGTGACGCGCATGCGGATCGCGAGTGTCACTTCCTGATCTGGCAACAACGAAGGACCCTCAGTAACCACTCCGCGCGAACGACCAAGCGCGTTTTCCGCGCGATCGGCGCTCACGCGCTGTACTCTGACACCCTCGGCGACGCTGTGTAGCCAAGTCTGCAAAGACACTCTGTGTTCCGCCCGACTAACACACAGCCACAGCGCGATTAGCGTTTCCTGTTGCAAGCCAGTGCAGCTACCGGGGTTTGCCCCGAAGCGACGAGCTAGGCGTTGAAGCATTGCCTCGAGCACAGAGACGCGCGTCTCATCCAAGGTGTCTTTTCGTACGGGAGCATCGAGCTCCGCGGGCTCGGTGCAGCTAACACTCTGCGTCGCGCTCATATTGCTGCAAGGTGAGCAGTTCCGAATAAAAAATCAAGCTGACGTCAGCAACACTTATTGCCGACTCCACGGTAGAAGTGCGCGACTCGTCGTCTCCACAAGAAAAATTTTAGAAGATCATGCGACGTCTTTGGAGCTCACTTAGAGTTCGCGCGACCTCCTGAAACATAGGCGCAGGGCGCTGCGTTTCGGGAATCGTATCGTGTTGCGAGCAGACCAGTGAGCTTGGTTGCTCTCGCTTCAAGCAACTCTCTGGCTTCCTTGGCCCCACTTCGGAAAAGCGCATGCGCATGCTCGGAGATCACCTCGAGCGCGACGCGCCGGTCGCGGCGCCCGTCCTCTGCGCAGTACACCTGGCCCATCCTGGCTTGTCCGAGAGTGCCTCGATCGTGCAGCGTTCGAACTTCACTCCGGGCTCAAGCATCGAGGCCCCAGCATCGCCCGGGACGTACCGTTTCATAAAATCCTTATGGTTCGCCACCGCTTCTTTGGACCGTCTTTAGCTCGGCTTTCCTACCGTCTCCGCCCATGAATTCGCCAACGCCAGCAGTGCCGGACCTCGCAACGCGCGTCGCAGATCTCGAGGCGTACGTCACGAATGGTACGCCGACGAATTTGATCTCTTCCGGACCAGGCCACAACGCCTGGATGATGACGTCAGCGGCACTGGTGCTGTTCATGACGCTGCCCGGTCTAGCCTTGTTCTACGGCGGGCTCGTTCGGCGAAAGAATGTGCTGTCAGTGATGGCCCAATGCTTTGGCTGCGCTGGCTTGGTCACCATACTCTGGTGGAGCGTCGGCTATAGCCTATCATTCTCGCCTGGGTCGCCCTGGCTAGGCGGAACCGCGTTCGCTTTCCTGCGCGGCGTGGGCGGGTTGCCCAACCGAGACTATGCGCCGTGGGTCTCGCACAGCGTCTTTTGCATGTACCAACTCATGTTCGCGATCATCACTCCGGCGCTGATCGTAGGGGCCATCGCCGAACGCATGAAGTATGCGGCGGTCATGGCGTTCATCACGCTCTGGATGTTCGTCGTCTACTTCCCGCTGGCGCACATGGTCTGGGGCAGCGACGGACTGATGAATGGTGTTTGGAATTCCCGCGCGCCGATCCGCGCCGTCGACTTCGCAGGCGGCACCGTCGTGCATATGTCCTCGGGTTGGTCCGCCTTGATCTTGTGCCTGTTTATCGGCAAGCGTGGAGGCTACGGGCAACGAGCGTTCTACCCGCACAGTCTGGTGCTCACGGTGATTGGCACCGGCATGCTCTGGGTCGGCTGGTACGGCTTCAACGCGGGTAGCGCCGTCGCCTCGGATGGCATTGCAGCCGCTGCCTTCATGGCCACGACGCTTGCCGCGGCGACGGCATCCCTAGTTTGGCCAGCCATCGAGTGGGTGACGCGCGGCAAGCCGACAATCCTAGGCTTCTGCTCCGGTGCTGTTGCTGGACTAGTGGTCGTGACCCCAGCGTCTGGCTTCGTTACGGCCAATGGAGCCGTCATTATCGGCCTGCTTGCCGGCTCGATTCCCTATCTCACCTCCACCAAGCTCAAGTCGCTGCTCGGCTACGACGACGCGCTCGATACCTTCGGCGTTCACGGCGTAGGCGGAACGCTCGGCGCCTTGCTGGCCGGATTTCTCGCCACGCCGGAGGTGAATGCGAACCTCAACACCAATCTCGCGGGTCTGCTCGGCAAAACCCTGTGGCTGGAGCAGCTCAAGGCCATCGGCCTGACGCTCGCGCTCGCCACGAGCGGAACCGCGTTACTCGCGTTGCTGGTGAAAGCGGCCGTGGGCCTTCGACCAGATGCGGAAAGCGAAGAAGATGGCTTGGACCAAGTGGACCACGGGGAAGCGGGTTATCACTTCGAGGAGGGAGGTTCGTCGATCGAAGGAGCAGCACCGATGCCGGCCGCTCACGCAGCGCGCGTTGCCACCTCGCAGCAGCGATGACCGCCGCTACAAAGCGGATCGAAGCGATCATCCGCCCACACAAGCTCGATGAGCTAAACTCCGCCTTGGCCGAGCTCGGAGTGCCAGGAATGACGGTGACGGAAGTCAAAGGCTTCGGTCGTAGCGCGGGTAAGCGAGAGGTATACCGAGGGTCCGCCTACGTCGTCGACTTCGTGCCGAAGTTGAAGGTGGAGATTGTCGTGCCGGAGGTCTTCGTGCCGCAGATCGTGGACATCATCACGAGCGCAGCACAAACCGGTAAGATTGGTGATGGCAAGGTCTTCGTTTGCCAGATCGAGGCGTGCGCGCGAATTCGCACCGGCGAAAGGGAGGAAGACGCGCTGTAAACACCTCCGCGAGAAACGTGTTGAGCGGCGTCTATCCGGCTTGTGACCAGACCTCGCCCGCCATCGGCGGGACTCCTTCTATCGGCAACCAAAAACGGAAGCTTGCGCCTTCCGGTTGCTGGGCCTCTACCCAGATCTTGCCACCGTGCGCCTCGACGATGCCTCGGCAGATCGCGAGCCCAAGTCCAGCTCCGCCGTCGGAGACATCGGGCTTCGAGCGGTAAAACTTGTCGAAGATCAGGCTTCGCTCGCGCTCCGGAACTCCTGGGCCACGATCGTCCACTTCAACCCGGACCCCGGATCCATCAGCAACGGCTGAGATTGCGACGGGGCTGCCGGGCGGAGTGTACTTCAGGGCGTTCTCCAGCAGATTGATCAGCACCTGTTCAATCAGCACAGCGTCGATCGGCAAGGGCGGCAGGTCCGCCGGCAACAAAACTGTGACTTCTCGCTCAGCGAGCCGCTCTTCGAGGCGATTCAACGCAACCCCCACGATTTCGTCCAAGGGGTGCCATTCCTTCTTGGGTCGCAGTGCGCCTGAGGCGACCCGCGTCATGTCCAGCAGATTTCCAACCAAGCGATTGAGCCGCTCCGCCTCCTCGTGTGCCGATTCGAGGAGATCTCGGCGCGCTTCAGCATCCAACAAGCAGTCGTCCTGAAGCAGCGTGCTTGTCGCACCAGTAATGACGCCCAGCGGCGTTCTCAGGTCGTGCGACACCGAGCTCAGGAGCGAGCTCCGCAGTCGTTCGGTTTCGATCTGCACCTCCGCGCGCTGAGCTGCTTCAGCGAGTTGTCCACGCTCGAGCGCCGAGCCGAGCTGCGCCGCGAACGTCCGAACGACCTGCAACAAGCCGACGTCGATTGGCCGCCTTTTCGCCGGTTTGAGTACCAAGATGCCAACTTTGCCGCGCGAACCACGCAGTAGCAAAAACAATGCGTGAAATTCGGGAGATTCGTCGGTTCCCCACCCCGCAGCGCGCTCGTTCTGCCACACCCACTCCGCCACGACTGTGTCGTGCCCGTCGATCTCGAAGGTGCGCGGGCTACGCACCGCGCTCTGCAATCCTCCGGACTCGGGCAAGAGCACTGCTACTGCGCACTCGAAGGCATCGTGCAAGTGACGCGCAGCGATGCGCAGCATCGTTGTAATGCTGTTCGTTCCGGCGAGCTCTCGACTCATGGCATACATGGCCGCGGTTCGGACCTCGCGATTTCCGGCGGCTGCCGCCTGGTCGCGCACTCGCTTCGTCAAGGTCGCTATGATCAAGGCGACGACGAACATTACGGCCAGAGTCACGGCGTCTCGAGGATCCGCCACCCAGAGCGTCAAGTACGGCTGGACGAAGATGAAATCCAAAGCCGCGACGCTGAACAGCGCAGCCGTCACCGCGGCGGCGTGCCCGTAGCGCAGTGAGACGAGCACCACGCACAGCAGGTAGAGCATGACCGCGTCGGAAATGTGAGTTTGGCCAAACGCGGTGAGTACGAATAGCGTCGTGAGCAGCGCCGCTACCACAGCCGCGGATAACGCACGCCAATCGACTCGGCGTTCGAGTACGACTGAGCCGGCCGCGTCGGACGCCTTTCCGGAGACGACATAGACGTCGATCCCCGGATCCTCCGCTAGCAGGCTCTCCACGAAGGAAGGTGTAAGAAGACGCGACCAGCGCCGTCGGAAAGAGCGACCGACAAGTACCTTGACCACGTCGCGCTCACGCGCGTAGCGCAGAATCTCGTGCGCTGCGTTGGCGCCGCTCAAGCGCACGACTTCTGCGCCAAGTTGCTCGGCCAGACGTAGCGATTCACCGACGCTCTGACGGTCGCGAACTGCCAACGGCGCTGGTGGTTCGACATATGCCGCAATCCACTCGGCGCCGAGCGTCCCCGCTAGCTCGTGTGCCACTCGCACTACCCCGGCGGCGCTCGCCTCTGGCCCAACACACGCCAACAGCCGACGCCTTGGGCGAACGTCTTCCACGGCATGCTCGAGGCTCGAGTTAACTGCCATATGAGAGCCGCACACGACAAGCTAGGCAACTTGCCGCTAAGGAGGCTCTAAAGAGAGTGCCACGCGTCCTAAATCTTTTCTATTAATGCTCACCTCGTCTCGACTGTCGCTGCAGATCCTGCTTCGGCTCAGACGCGAAACAGGAAGCGGACGCCGCGGCGCGTCCGAGCAACGCTGTGCGCTAAAGATTTACTGAATGCCGCGGCTCGCAAGGAGCACTGCACGAGAGCCTCGAACTTCGTCGAACAACCGAGAATCTAACTGCATTCGTGTACAGAGCCAGTCGCGAGCAACGACGTGCGCGACGCAAGAAACGAGCGTGCGCGTCTAAGGGTTTCCTCAACTCGCACGCGCAGCGACAATCAGCGCGCGTGGTTCAACGATCGATCGTGCGCGCTTGCAAGGTCAGCTACGGACGTCATTTTGAGGAATCCGATCACTTCGCGGCACTTGATTTAATCTGTGCATCTGCTTTCTCTATCGTGGCCATGAACGCGACAGCATCTCGCTTGGACAGGCGGTCGTTCGACGTCTCGAGACACCTCCGGCTCGTAGCCAGCCCGAGCGCAGAGTTGGTGGTCACTTACCTTGCGCCAATGCTCCGCCGAGTGGCGCGGCGCTACGAGAGTGATGCGCCGAGCTGCGGAGACTTGCAGCAAGAAATGTTGATCGCGATCTGGCTGTCCCTCGACAGCTACGAAAGAAAGTCGTCCTTTCGAACTTGGGTACACACCATTGCTCACCGCGTCGGCTCGCAGCACCTGGCCAAGCGGCGCATCAGCCGCCGCACCGAGCGACTGGACAATGACTTCGAGTCCCTACCTAGCTCGCACGACACGGAGTCGCTGGTCGCGACCCACGAGCGTGCGCTCCGGCTGCTTGGCTTATTGGACGGGCTGCGGCGACTCGAACGCGAAGCAGTGCTGCTCGATCTCCAAGAGTTCGAGTTACACGAGATGAGCCAGGCCATGGGGATCTCTCAAGCGCGGGCTCGAGACACCTTGGTTCGCGCCAAGCGCCGCTTGACGATCTGGATGAAGAGGACCGATGACACGCCAAGCAGCGTCGTGACCAAGGATGACTCCGAAGACGATCTCGAGGCCGAGCGCCGCGCCGTCTACTACATCGAACCGCCCCGGAAATGGAGTGCCAATGGTCGCACATGACTTAACGGTCCTCGTCATCGAAGACGAGTCACAGATGCGGCGCTTCCTGCGCGCCTCGCTACCACCGCATGGCTACACGCTGATCGAAGCACCCACGGGTCGCGACGGGATCGCCAACGCAGGCACCAGCAATCCGGACATCATTTTGCTCGACTTGGGCCTACCCGACACGGACGGCATCGACGTAACCAAGCAGCTCCGCGAGTTCACGAAAACACCAATTATCATCCTCTCCGCGCGCGAGCAGGATCAACACAAGGTGGCCGCTCTCGATGCTGGTGCTGACGACTACCTCACCAAACCTTTCTCGGTCAGCGAGCTCTTGGCTCGTATCCGAGTCGCGCGCCGGCACGCCGAGAACCGCAACGACGACGCCGGCAATTCAGTCTTCTCGGTTGGCGCGCTACGTCTCGATTTGGATAAGCGCCAAGTGTTGGTCAACGACAAGGAAGTGCACCTCACGCCGATTGAATACAAGCTGCTCTCGACGCTGGCTCGAAACGCCGGCCGCGTAGTAACTCACCAGCAACTGCTGAAAGAGGTCTGGGGCACGCGCTTCGGCACGCAAACGCAGTACCTCCACGTGTACATGGGGCAACTGCGCAGCAAGCTCGAAGCGGAGCCGACGCGCCCGCGGCTGCTGCTGACCGAGCCAGGGGTCGGCTATCGACTGAAGGGCGAGTAGCCCCCTTGCCGCGGAGCGACCCGGCAACAATCGGCTTACTTTAGCAAATCCTTAGTTGAGCAGCGGGATTCTTTGGAGCCGTCTTAGGTTGGAATTCGTATCTTACCTGAACTCGCTAACGCATTGCGGCCACCGAGCAAACCCGCGCAGCGTTTCGCAATCGGTTCAGCGAGCATTGGAAAGTGGTGAGTAATCATGAACAGTCAATTCTGCAAGGCGTTCGCAGTCGCGCTGGGAGGGTTTCTTGCCTCGTGCGCGAGCACGCCGCATTCGGCGTCGGTGTCGCCCTCGCTCCAAGGACGGCCACAGTTGGCCGACGCACAGCAGAGCCCTGCTGACGCCGCGCTTCGGGCGGGCATGCCGACGCTGCAAGCACGCAGCGCAGCGGCCGGCGCTTGTGCGCTCGTTCCGGAAGCCGAACAGAACGTGTGCCCACTACAACGCACACCGGTCCTCGGCACCCGTCAGCTCGTCAGGCCACTGGACCCGAAGGGCTACGCGTTCACGCCCGCCGGAGCGGTGATCTACTCGCTTGCCGCTCCGAGTCTGACACCGGAGTGGCTCGGACACTTGGTCGAGTGCTATCAGGCTCGAGTCGCCAGCGATGGCAACGCACTTCAGGCCCGCGAGTCGTGCCCGTTGGCAGAGCCGGAGTCGAGCTACTCGGTCACTCCGACCCGCAACGGCTTCGCCGTGTCGATTCGCTCGCCTCACACCGAAGCAGCCAAGCGAATCTTCGACGTCAGCGTACGGCTCGCCCCGAGCGATGCGCCGCAGTGGACCAGAGTCGCCGTCCGACAATGAAGCGCAATCACGGCGCGCTGAGCATGAAAGGTGTTAAAAACATGAACAATCATTTCTCGAGTGCATTGGTCGTTTCAGTAGCCGGGTTCTTGGCGTCCTGCGCGAGCGCACCTCACGCGGCGAAAACGAGTCCCGCGGCAGGGTCGCCTCAGCAAGCTCTAGCCGTGCAGCCTCAAACCGATGCGGTGCTCCGCGACGGGCTGCCAGTATCGCAGGTTGACGCGAGGACCGGGCAAGTGTGCGCGCTGATTCCCGAAGCCGAACAGAACGTATGTCCCCTGCAACACACGGAAGTGCTCGGCGCGCGCGAGCTCAAAGCGCCGATCGACGCCAAGGGCTATGTCTTCGCCCCAACGGGCGCAGTGGTGTACATGGTCGCCGCTCCGGGTCTTACCCAAGAATGGCTCGGACACTTGGTCGAGTGCTATCAAGCCAAAATCGCAATAGCAGGCAACGGGCTTCAGGCTCGCGAGTCTTGTCCATTGGCAGAGCCCGGATCCAGCTACTCGGTCTCGTCGACGGGCGACGGCTTCGCGGTCGCGATTCGATCACCTGACCACGACGCGGCCAAGCGAATCATCGAGGTGAGCGAACGACTCGCCCCGAGCACTTCCCCGCACCGCGAAGCACTAGCTGTCAGACCGTGATGCACTTCTAGAGGAGTCGACTTCCCATGAGCAAGCTGACGATACCCGACAACAGCATGCCTCGAACCGTCCAGGCAGCAACGCGCAAGGCGCGCCTACGCAAATCTGCTTGGATGGTACCCGAGACACCGATCTCAATCCGCTTCGAACCCGAGATGCTCGAGCGCCTGGACCGCATAGCGGCCCACCTGTCCAAACTGAATGTGAACATTCGCATCGGTCGTTCGTCCGTGGTGAAATTGGCAACCGAGCGTGCGCTTACTGCTATCGAAGCTGAGCTGTCGATCAGCGGCTAGCCCTTCGGGTCGGTTACCAGGCAGTCCTGCACGATCCGGCGGTCCGTTCGTGCACTATCGAACGATCCACGAGTTGGGCGGACAGCTCGACACCCCGAGTACGCGCTGAGTTGGGCACGCTCAGAGGCGGGCGGCGCGCCAAGGCGTTGCCGGCGAGCCGCCCCATGCAATGTTCGGCGGCCATTTGCGCCGCCGAAAGAAAAGGAAAACCATCATGTCGAGTCGCAAAATTCTCGCTGCCATCGTCCTCCTTGGCGCGACGGTCGCCCCCGTGACGTCCCCCGCGGCACCCGCAGCAGCAAGGGCTGCATCTTGCGTCCTAGGGGAGCACCACATCCTTGCCGTTACTCCGTATGTGGTTGAAATCGCTCGAGGCCCTCGCGAGGAACACGAAGGCCGTGCGGCAGTTCGAGAGCTCCGCGGTGCGACGGTTTTCGTACAGGCCGAGCCGGGGCTCACCGCCGAGTGGCTGCAACTAGCGCTCAGCCGTCAAGTCGGCGAGACGCAAGGCGCCGGCAGCGTGAAAAGCTGCGCGTTCGGCCGAAGCGACATCCAAGTCAAAGTCATCTCGACTGGCATGGATTTCGGCGTGTATCTCATTGCACGTGATCCGCGCAAAGCCCAAGAGGTGCTCCGCCGCGCTCGTCTGCTCGTGCAGCGCGAATGAGCCCCGGTGAACATCGGCCTTCGCTGCGATGCAGAATCGCACGGGTGTCGAAGAGCGATCCCACGCTCAGCGGTCCTGATGAGCGAGCGATATTCGTTGCGTCGCGTGTCGTTCGCCCCGGACGTGAGCGTGCGGATCCTCATATATGCCTGACCTTCGGGACCGTTTTTTGCTAACGTGACGCTGCCGCGCTTCACCCACTGAGGGTGGGACGCGCGACGCGACGGCCCTGGTCGCCGAGCTTCCCTTGCCCAGCAAAAACGACTGCTATCTGGCCTCCATAGACCGGGCGCGCGCCATCGCGAAAATGCGGTCGTCCCCACGTGCTCGGCAGTGGTACCGATTCGCGGGTGCCACCGGCACCGTCGGCCTTGCGACGCTAGCCTCCGCAGCGTTGTTCGGGCGCACGAATCTGTCGAACGTAAGCGTCGGCTACGTCTTGTGCATCGTGCTGGTGTCGTTGTTTTACGGCTACGGTCCGGCGCTGCTCGCCGCGGTGCTGAGCGCGTTGCTACTCGACCTCGGATTCACAGAACCCTACTGGCAGCTCACCATCTCGAATCCCCGCGAGGCCACGACGGTCGTGGTGATGTTCGTCGCAGGCGTGATCATCGCGAGCTTGACCAAGCGGGTACGCGAGCAGGCCAAGATGGCGGAACAGCGCGAAATAACCACGGCATTGCTCTATGCAATGAGTCGCGACCTGGCCGACGCGGTTGGAGCCGACGCGACACTGCGGGTTGCCGTGCGTCATCTCTACGACGCGTTCGGGACGCCAGTTGCGCTGCTGCTTCCCGACCCGAACGGCGCCCTCACGAACGCGGCGAGCGGCCCGAGCTCATTCGAGCTCGGCACCGTCGACCGACAGGTGGTCGACTGGGCGTGGCGCCAGGAGCGAGCTGCCGGTTGGGGTACGGAGATGTTCCCCGGTGCGGACTCACGCTTCCTGCCGCTTCGTGGCTCGCGAGGTAAGGTTGGGTTGCTCGGAGTCAAACACGGCGTGCGGCAACACGTCGACCGATCGCAACTGCAGTTGCTGGAGACGTTCTCGGCACAGGTTGGATCGGCTCTTGAGCGCGTGCAACTTGCCGAAACTGCGCGCCGTGCAGAGGTCGAGGTCGAGACGGAGCGCTTACGCAGCTCGCTACTGAGCTCGGTGTCACATGATCTTCGAACACCGTTGGGCGTGATCACCGGTGCAACCGGGACGCTGCTCCAACACGAGCAGTACCTGGCGCCCGAAGCCCGTAGAGACCTTCTACAATCTGCCCATGAGGAAGCCGAGCGACTCAATCGGTTGGTCGGGAACCTGCTCGATATGACCAAGCTGTCCTCTGGAACTCTGCACCCTAACAAGGAATGGCATCCGCTAGACGAGGTCGTCGGCGTTGCCTTGGATCGCGTGGCGCCGCGCTTGGACGGGCGCGAGATCACGGTCGAGCTGCCTTTCGAGCTGCCACCATTGCCGATCGATGCAGTGCTCATCGGACAAGTCCTGATCAACCTGCTCGAGAACGCCATCAAGTACACGCCTTCAGGAACTCCGCTCCAGATCAGCGCTTGCGCAACCACCAGCGCAGTCGAGATCACGGTCGCCGATCGGGGTCCAGGCATTCCACTCAGCGAGAGAGCCCACGTCTTCGACAAATTTTACCGCATCGAGCCGAACCGTTCGGATGGCGGGGCTGGTCTTGGCTTGGCGATTTGCCGCGGCGTCGTCGAGTCTCACGGTGGACGCATCTGGGTGGACGATCGCGAAGGGGGAGGCGCGGTCTTCCGGTTTTCGGTGCCCCTGGGCGACCCGCCAGCGATTGACGCCCCAGTGCTAGTCCCAATGCCGCAGGCGGGATGAGCCGATGGCGCGCTGCGCGCGAGGACCTGGCTTACTTCGGTTCGCGTCGTGCTTCTCCATTCAACAACGCTGCGGCCGCCTACTACTAGGATTCGCCAGAGTTCAGCCAGAGACAGCAGAAGGGCGTGACGTCGAGCTCATAGGCTCGCGGGGCATCGCACGCGCCAAGGTGTCGCCGGCTCGACGCGGACATTCCCATCCGCGTGGCCCTGCAATCCTGCACGAGCGGTGCGAGGACTAAGTTGCGAAATCACACGATGGCCCCGCTCGCCTCCCTTCAGGAACCGCGTGTGGCCCGAGATACACGAGGCGCTGGTTTGGCTTGAATTTCGCATACCTGTGCACCGAGTAAATCCGACGGCGACGGACGCGCCGTCTGGCTCCAGGACACAACCACATGAATACGCAAGACCTCACTGTATTGGCCATCGAGGACGAGGCGCCAATGCGACGACTCCTCCGAGCGTCCCTGCCTGTCCACGGCTACAGCCTGCTCGAAGCTGCCACGGCGCGCGAAGGCATCGCCGAGGCCGGGATGCGAAATCCCGACCTCATTCTGCTCGATCTCGGCCTGCCGGACGCCGACGGAATCGACGTTGCGAAACAGCTCCGTGAATTTACGGCGACGCCCATTATCGTGCTGTCCGCACGCGATCAGGATCGAGACAAGGTGGCCGTGCTCGACGCAGGGGCCGACGACTACCTCACGAAGCCGTTCTCCGTCAGCGAGCTACTCGCCCGGATCCGAGTCGCGCGTCGGCATGCGGAAAGGAAAGCGAGTGGACAGGAGCTGCTGACTTTCGTTGTCGGCCCGCTGCGTGTCGATCTCGACAAGCGCCAGGTGTTCCTGCACGAGCAGCCGGTGTCCCTGACTCCCACTGAATACAAGCTCCTAGCTGTCCTGGTCAGAAATGCGGGGCGAGTCGTCACTCATCAGCAGCTGCTCAAAGAGGTCTGGGGCATTCGCTTCGGAACGCAGCGCCAGTATCTGCACGTCGCCGTGGGTCAGCTGCGGCACAAGCTGGAAGCTGAGCCGGCGCGCCCACGTCTGCTGCGCACGGAGCTCGGCGTCGGGTATCGGCTACAGGACTGGGCCGATCCAAAGGGTGCGATAGCTTAGACGGAGCGTTTCCAGCGGGCGAGCTACGGCATGCCGCAAGGCTCAGCGCGCGATCGCACGCGGTAGCTGTCGCTGGCGTTCCCCGCGCGCAACTCGGCCAGCGACTCGCGCCAAGTGCTCGATCACCGGTCGTCGCCGAACGATACCGACGAAGAGCCCGCTATCGTCCACCACCGAGACGAAGCTCTGAAGCGCGATCTGGCTCAGCAGCTTGGGAAACCCGGCGGCCACGTGCAGCGCTTGGTCGTTGCAAGCGCGGCGCACGCTGGAAAGGGGAGTGATACGTGCAGTGTGTTGCCAGGAATCGCCGGCCTGGACCAGGTACCAGATCAGATCGCTCGTGCTGAGCGTACCGAAATAGCCGCCGTCTTCGTCGAGGATCGGCACCGAGCCGAATCCATTGTGCTTCATGCGTTCGAGCGCCTGCGCGATGGTTCCCTCGGCGCTCACCCAAACGACCTCACTCTGGAGGTTCGCTAGACATGCACCGCACTAAGCATTCAGCATGCCAGTGCGTAGCCCAGCGGCCTCTGGGGGCACGTCTAAAGACGAGCCTCAGCGCGGTCGGGCAGCGCTGCACGAAGCAATCGGGCGACCTCGCACAGTAGCCGAGGGCATGCGCCTCGCGCAGACCGCAGCGACGCCGCCGCAATACCGCGATTCGCGCGCGAACACGTGCCATTGGCGGCGGTCTGCAGTAATTGGCACAAGCGATGCAAAGGTGACCCTCGTCGCAGACATTCAAGCTGAAGACAGGAGTCCATCATGAAGAAGATCAATGCCCTCATTCGCCCCTTGCAATGGGATGAAGCGCGCGCCGCGCTCGAGGCGCTCGGCGTTGCTGTGAGCTTCCGCGAGGTCAGGACGTTCGGGCACCTCCCGGCTCGGCGTGAGGTGTACCGCGGCTCAGCGTACTTTCCTGATGCTGCCACCGAGCTCGAGTTGACGATGCTCGTGCAGGACGAGCTGCTCGAGTCGACGCTGATCGCGCTCCAAGGCGCGACGACCGACGCTGAAATGGTCGTCACCTCCGTGGAGCGAGTTATTGGCGGTAAACGCCCGGAAACTGCCCGCCCCGTGACGATGCTCCGAGCTGCAATTCCAGATCGCCCGATTTCCGGGGCAACCGTCCTGGCCGCTGCGCGCGCCTAGTGTCCTGCGGTAGCAGTTTGCGGCGCGCAGGCAGTGACCGCGCGCCGCATCCGCCGCTTGCTTAGGTTTCTTAGATTCGGTGGCTGATCGCGGCTGCTTCGGTTACACACTCACATGCCCTTGAGCGCCACTCCGTTTGGTCCCGGATTCTCCGGCAGCTCGTTACGACGGCTCGTTGTCGGCATCGCTATCGTGATCGGCGCAGGGCTGCTGATCGATGCAACGTTGACGCGTATCGACGCGGGTCATGTCGGCATCAAGGTGAACTTGGCCGGAAGCGCGCGGGGCGTGCAGGATATCCCCGTCGTTACTGGTTGGGTGTTTTACAATCCGCTCACCGAGCAGATCGTGGCGTTCCCCATCAGCGTGCAGAACGTGGTTTGGACTGCTTCGCTGAACGAAGGGCGCCCGGTCGACGAGTCGATCACGTTCTCCTCGCAGGAGGGTGTGAACGTAAACTCCGATATCGGCCTTTCGTTTCACATCGATTCAGCCAAGGCGCCGCACCTGTACCTGCGGTTTCGGCAACCCGACGTCCTGGTGCTTGCCGACGGATACGTGCGAAACGCCGTCCGCGAAGCATTCAACGACATTGCTTCACGCATGGTCGTTCAGGATATCTACGGCGCGGGCAAGGGTAAGCTGGTGTCTGACGTCACAGGGCGCTTGCGCGACGTGCTCGGCAGCGATGGCTTCATCATCGATCAACTGACGATCAACGGGGCCTTGCGCCTTCCCGAGAACGTGGCGCAAGCGATTAACCGCGCCATGGAGGCAACGCAGAATGCCATTCAGGCGGAAAACCGCGTGCGCCAAGTGCGCGCCGAAGCCGAACAGAATGTCGCGCAAGCGCACGGCGGCGCTGAGGCGGCGCGGCAACGGGCCGAAGGCGAAGCAGACGCTGTACTGATTCGCGCTCGAGCCGACGCTCGTTCGAACGAAATCATCAGACTGTCCACGACCGGCACAGTGCTCCAATACCGCGCCATCGAACACTGGGACGGCAAGCTGCCGATGATGCAAGGCGGAGACAAGCTGCCGCTCCTGACCTTCGACGCCAGCCGCCTCACGCTAGACGACGCTGATCGCGAAAAGAAGTTGCGCGAGCTCTTGGCGGATGAGAAGAAGGACGACAAGCCAGTGGCCTCCGCGCCCGCCGCATTTTCGCCTGCAGTGGCGCCACCCGCGGCGTCCGCGCCGCCAGCGTCGTCTGCACAATAAGTGACCGAGTCAACGTGCCGGGTTGAGCAAAGGACGCTTTGCCGGCTTCGTTGTCACACTCGGATAAATTCGACGATAAATTCCGCCTCACGACGACAATAGTCGGATAAACCGCTGACGCCCTGCTTCGGATCGCAAGTCGGGGGTTGCAGCGTGTGTCACGTGCGTCGATAGAGCGCCTGCCACTCGGAGGCCGGAAGCTGGTGCAGAGCACGAGCTTCGCCGGCGGCGGGTACGCTAAAACGTCACCTCACTGCGCTTTCAGTATGCGCCAACGCCGCGCTTCGCGGATGCAGCCTTTGCGCACAGCTTTCGGGGCTGAGATCAGCCAATAGTGGAACGCCGGCACTGCGAGCGGACGCGATGTTGCGAGGAACGCCATGCAGCACCGCACGATCAGCCCTGCACGACCGTGCAACGCGGCACGATCCGCTTCGTTTCGCCCACGGAATTCAGCAAGAAGCTGGCGCGGCACGGCCGATGCAGAGGGCGCACACACAGAGTCCATACCTACGGATTGGAAATCATGGGAACCGAACTAGTCATCGTTGGTGTCACCGTCGCCTTCTTCGGGCTGTGCGCGCTCTTCGTGCGCATCTGCGATCGGATTTGAAGCCATGTCTTTCGATCTTCTGTTGACCGTCGCGAGTGCCATCGGCCTCACCGTTTACTTGTTCTATGTCCTCGCGCGACCGGAGCGCTTCTGAACATGTCCGCACGATATTACCTGCTATTAGTCACATTCTTTGTACTCGTCGCCGCCATCGCGTGGCCGCTCGGGCGCTACATGGCGCGAGTATTCGCCGGGACAAATACCTTTAGCCGCAAGATCGGCGGGCCGATTGAGCGCGTCCTGTACCGCGCGGCCGGCGTCGATCCCGCACGCGAGCACACCTGGAAGGGCTACGCGCTGGCGGTGCTCGGCTTTTCGCTGCTCACTCAGCTCATCACCTACGTGATATTGCGGCTTCAGGACTCGCTGCCGCTCAACCCCGCCAAGCTTGGCGCCGTCGCACCGTGGCTGTCGTTCAACACCGCAGTCAGCTTTACGACCAACACCAATTGGCAGTCGTACGGCGGCGAGACCACGATGAGCTACCTGTCGCAAGCGGTAGCCCTCACCTCACACAACTTTTTCTCGGCTGGCGTTGGCATCGCTGTGGCGATCGCATTGATCCGCGGCCTGGCTCGGCACGAGACCGACAAAATCGGCAATTTCTGGGTCGATTTGGTGCGCGTGCACTTGTACGTGCTGCTGCCGATCTGCGTCTTCTTTGGGTTGTTCCTGGTCTCTCAGGGCGTGATTCAAAACGTCGCCCACCCGACGACTTGGACCACTTTGGACGGCACCACGCAAACCATCATGCAAGGTCCCGTCGCCTCACAAGAGGCGATCAAGATGCTCGGCACGAACGGCGGTGGCTACTTCAACGCCAACAGCGCTCACCCCTTCGAGAACCCGACTCCGCTCTGCAATTTCCTGCAAATGCTTTCGATCTTCGCGATCGGTGGCGGCCTGTGCATCACGCTCGGCGAAATGCTGGGCAACAAGCGTCACGGCTGGGCCGTGTTCGCGACGATGACACTGATTTCTGTGGTCGCGATACTGGTCATCGGTCACTTCGAGTCTGCCGGCAATCCGATGATCTCGCAGCTGGGCGTCGATCAGACGACGACCGCAATGCAGCCTGGCGGCAACATGGAGGGCAAGGAAGTTCGCTTCGGCATTCCGGATTCCTCCTTGTTCACCGTGGTGACCACCGACGCTTCGTGCGGCGCGGTGAACACCATGCACGACAGCCTGACACCGCTTGGTGGCCTGATTCCCCTGCTCAACATTCAACTCGGCGAGATCGTGTTCGGCGGCGTCGGCACTGGCATGTACGGCATGTTGGTGTACGTCATCCTGGCCATCTTCCTGTCTGGCCTGATGATTGGCCGCACGCCGGAGTACCTCGGAAAGAAGATCGACAGTCGCGACGTGCGGTTTGCGAGCTTCTACATCCTGATCACGGCCGTACTGATCCTGGGCATGACCTCAGTCGGTCTCATGACGGAGGCCGGGCGCTCCGGCATTCTGAATACCGCGGCGGCCGACATCCCCGGCGCCTCGTGGAAGCCGCACCCGCACGGGTTCTCGGAGGTGCTGTATGCCTTCAGCTCAGCCGCAGGCAACAACGGCAGCGCGTTCGCGGGGCTCACCGCTTACTCGGCGGATCACCCGATATTTTATTCGCTGACGCTCGCCATCAACATGCTCTTCGGGCGCTTCTTACCCATCGTCGCCGTTTTGGCGATTGCCGGGAACATGGCGAAGAAGAAACGCGTCCCCCCGGGCCCGTCGAGCTTTCCAGTTGGCGGTGGCCTATTCGTCGCGCTTTTGACCGGAACCATCTTGCTGGTCGGCGCCCTCACCTTCTTCCCAATGCTCTCTTTCGGTCCGATCGTCGAGCACTTCCAATTGGTCGCTGCCTCCGCCGTTCATTGAGCTCGCCATGGTAAAATCCAAAGAAAATTCACGTTCGCTGTTCGATGCGTCCATCATCAAACCGGCCATCGGCGACTCGTTCAAGAAATTGAACCCGCGCGACATGATGAAGAACCCGGTCATGTTCGTGGTTGAGGTCGGTACTGCGCTGGTCAGCCTGCTGTACATCCTTGATCTGGCGCGCGGCCGAGCCGTGGACTCCAAGCTGACCTTGCAGCTGATCATTTGGCTATGGTTCACGGTGCTATTCGCGAATTTTGCGGAAGCCGTAGCGGAGGGTCGAGGCAAGGCGCAGGCCGCGAGCTTGCGCAAGATGCGCACGACGACCAACGCTCTCCGTATCTTGCTAGCCGGCGGCGTAGCACCGGCCGCGCCGACCGGAGAGGGCCGCGCCCGCGGTGAGGTCATCCCCGCGACCGACCTGAAGAAGGGTGACCAGATCTACGTCAAAGCCGGCGAGCTGATCCCGGCTGACGGCGAAATCCTGGAAGGCGTCGCGTCAGTGGACGAAAGCGCGATCACCGGCGAAAGCGCTCCTGTCGTTCGTGAAGGCGGCGGCGACCGCAGCGCAGTCACCGGCGGCACGCGCGTGCTGTCCGACTGGCTCGTGATCGAGGTCCGACAAGACCCTGGCGGCGGCTTCATCGATCGCATGATCGCGCTCGTGGAAGGCGCCCAGCGCCAAAAGACTCCGAACGAGATCGCGCTGACCATCCTGCTCGCCGGTCTGACGATCATCTTCTTGGCCGCCACGGCGGGGCTCGTGCCGAGCGCGCGCTTCTTCGCGGGCGACATCAGCATCTTGCTCTTGGTCTCGTTGCTGGTTTGCCTAATCCCGACGACCATCGGCGCGTTGCTCTCGGCAATCGGCATCGCGGGCATGGACCGCCTCGTGCAGTACAACGTCATCGCGACCTCGGGCCGCGCCGTCGAGGCCGCGGGTGACATCGATGTGCTGATGCTCGACAAGACCGGCACCATCACCTACGGCTCCCGTCAGGCCTTCGAAATGGTTACCGCCACAGGCGTGGACGACAAGCTCTTGGCCGAGGTCGCCATGTTGTCGTCGCTCGCCGACGAAACCCCCGAAGGCAAGAGCATCGTCGTTCTGGCGGAGAAGACACTCGGCAAGCGGCTGGACCCGGATGGCGGCGTGGCCGTTCCGTTCACCGCGCAGACGCGCATGAGCGGTCTCGACGTCGGCGGCCGCCTCCTGCGCAAGGGAGCCACCGACGCCGTCGTCAAGCACGTCACCGCGCTCGGCGGCACGGTCTCCGAGCAGCTCATGACCGAGGTCAAACGCATCGCCAACGAAGGTGGAACGCCCCTCGTCGTGTCAGAAGGTTCGCGCGCACTCGGCGTCGTGTACCTGAAAGACACCGTGAAGCCCGGCATGCGTGACCGCTTCGAGCGCCTGCGCGCGATGGGCATCAAGACCGTGATGATCACCGGCGACAACCCGCTGACCGCGAAGAAGATTGCCGAAGAAGCCGGCGTGGACGACTTCCTCGCTGAAGCCACGCCCGAAACCAAGATGGCGTACATCGAGCAAATGCAAGAAGGCGGACGCTTGGTGGCCATGACCGGCGACGGCACGAACGACGCTCCGGCGTTGGCCCGCGCGGACGTCGGTGTAGCGATGAACACCGGCACTCAGGCGGCGAAAGAAGCCGGCAACATGGTCGACCTCGATTCCGACCCGACCAAGCTGATCGAGATCGTCGAGATCGGCAAGCAGCTCTTGATGACGCGCGGCGCGCTGACCACCTTCTCGGTGGCCAACGATCTGGCCAAATATTTCACGATTCTGCCGGCCATGCTGACCGGAATCGCGGCCTTTCAAGTGATCAAAGGCGACCCGCATTCGTCGGCGTTCTGGTCGCTCAACATCATGCAGCTCGGCACGCCGTCGAGCGCAATCCTCAGCGCCGTCATCTTCAACGCGCTGATCATCATGGCGCTCATTCCGCTCGCACTGCGCGGCGTCAAATATCGTCCGATGGGTGTCGAGCGCATCTTGCGGCGCAACCTACTCGTGTACGGCGGTGGCGGCGTGGTCTTGCCGTTCGTCGCCATCAAGCTGATCGACGTCATCGTCAACGTGCTGCATCTTGCGTGAGGCTCCCATGAAAATGCTTCGACCCTGTTTCGTGATCACTCTCGGGCTCTTGTTCCTGTGCTGCCTCGTGTATCCCGGCGTCGTCACCGCGGGAGCTCAGGTCTTGTTCCGAGACCAAGCCAACGGCAGCCTGCTGACGCAGGGCGGCAAGGTGGTGGGCTCTTCCCTCATCGGCCAATCCGTGGCCGACTGGGCGGCGCACCCCGAGTACCTCTGGGGCCGCGCCTCGGCCGCCAGCAACGATGCGGCGACGAACATCACCTACTCGTCCGGCAGCAACTACGGACCGCTCAACAGCGCGTTGCTCGATGAAGTCAAAGCGCGCGTCGCGTTGCTGCGCGGCTCCGGCGTCACCGGCCCAATTCCCGCGGATTTGGTGACGAAGAGCGCCAGTGGCCTCGACCCGCATCTCTCGCCGGCCTCAGCTGACCTGCAAGCTCCGCGCATCGCCAACACTCGCCAGATCCCCGAAGCCAAAGTGCGCGAGCTGATCGCAAGCCACACCGAGCAGAGCACGCTCGGTCTGCTCGGCGAGCCGCGCGTCAACGTTCTACTCGTGAACCTCGACCTCGATAGCCAAGCGCCGTATGCTGCACCGCCAAAGCCGGCGGCCAGCGCGGCGCCGGCCAAGTAGACAACGCGGCGCGGAGTGAGTGAGCGGTGCCTGATGATTTCCTCGCAGTTCTAAAAGCGCACCGCAGAGCTCCGCTCAAAATCTACCTCGGCATGGCGGCCGGCGTCGGCAAGACGGTCGCCATGTTGAAAGACGGCAAGCGCTTGACGGCGGAGGGCGTGGACGTCGCGTGCGCGATCGTGGAGACGCACGGCCGCAGCGCCACGATGATGGAGACGCAGGGCGTTGAGCTGATACCGCGAAAAACGCTTCTCTACCGCGGAGTGCCAATGGAGGAGCTGGACCTCGAGGCCGTGCTCGCGCGCAGGCCCGCGGTCGCGCTAGTGGACGAGCTCGCGCATACCAACGTTGGCGGCTCCAAGCACGAGAAGCGCTGGCAGGACGTCGAAGAGCTACTCGACGCGGGCATCAGCGTCATGGCGACGCTCAATATCCAGCATTTGGAGAGCCTGCACGACATCGTGCTCCGCGAGACCGGAGTCGACGTACGTGAACGCCTGCCGGACCGCATTCTGTCGTCAGCCGACGAAGTCGTGGTGATCGATCTGCCGCCGAGCGAGCTGCAGGAACGGCTCCGCGAGGGCAAAGTCTACCCGCCGGAGAAGGTCGAGCACGCGCTACGCCGCTTTTTCACGAGCAAGAATCTGGCGGCGCTGCGCCAGCTCGCGCTGCGTGAGGTCGCCAACGCGGTGGAACAACGCGGTCGACGCGAACCGGGGTCGCACGGCGACGAACAGGTCGGACCCCGTTCGCACCCGGTAGACGCGGAGCGGGTGATGGTCTCGATGTCGTCACGGCCGAGCGCCACGCGCCATCTGCTGCGGCACGGCGCTCGCTTGGCCGGAGGCCTGAATAGCCGTTGGTTCGTGGTCTACGTGCGCACGTCGAGCGAGGCGGTCGAGCGCATCGACGCGAGCACCCTGCGCTCGCTCACCGAGAACATCCGGCTCGCCAAAGAGCTGGGCGCTGAGGTCGTGCGTCTGGAAGGCACGGACGTAGTCGGCGCACTGGCCGACTTTGCGCGCAGCAAGGGCATCACGCACGCCGTTTTTGGCCGCACCGGGCAAAGTCGCTTGCAAGAGCGCATTCGCGGCTCGATCCTGGCCGAGTTCATGCGCGCCGTGCCCGAGGTCGACGTCGTGGTCGTCGGTGAACGGCGCGACGAAGAACCGGGGTTTGCCGAGCCATGAACCGCCGCGTACTCGTGATCGAACCCGATCAGACGATCCGTCGCATGCTCGAGTTAGCGCTTTCGGCCGCGGGCTTCGCGCCAACCAGCACGCCGACCGTGGAAGCATCACGTGCCATGCTCGACGGCACACCGATGGACGCAGTCGTGCTCGAGATGCGCGCCACCAACTCCGAAGGCACGGACGGCGTTCGGGCGCTGCGCGCCGATTACCCAGAAATGCCGCTGGTAGTGACCGGAACGCTGCTCACACCGCGAGTCATGCAGGAGCTGATCCGCGCACGTGTGGACGACGTCGTGCCCAAGCCCTTCACGCCACGCGAGATCGTCGCGGCGGTGGAGCGCGTTCTGCGCAACGCGCGCACGCGCCACAACGGTGCCCTGGAATACGCAGCCGCCATGGCCAACGCGCGGCGCGCGATCGTCGAGGGTCGGTTGCACGACGCCGAGGCACCGTTGGCACGCGCACGGGCTGTTTCCCCGCTCGACGGTGAAGCAATGGCCCTGCTCGGCCTGGTCTGCGAGCTGCTGGGGCACGATCGCGACGCCGACCGCGCTTACCGCGCAGCGCTGGCGCTCCAAGAGGAGCGTGTCACGGAGGATGTCTTGCCGAGCGAGGGGCTGGCGCGGCTGCGGGCGTATGCGGGGGCGCGAGCGGTGCCCACGTTCGAGCACCACGGGCGCCACACGTTGTGGTTCGTTTCAGACGCAGCCAACGAGCTCGCGCTAGGACCGGCCGGCAAAGGAAAGCCGGATGTCATCGTCTTCGCACTGGGCCTCGTACCGACGGAAACTGGCACTTTGTATGCGCGAATCGGCGCGGACAAGCAGGCATTTTTGATCGCGACCAGCGCCACTAGCGAACGCTTGGTGCTACGCATCACTCACTCTTTCGAAGAGCCCACGGTCGTAGCCCACCCGCAGACGCTTTCACGCATGGCCCAGAACCCACAGAGCATGGCGCCAGCTGAGCCAGGTGCCGCAGGATGACCCAGCGGAGATCAAGATGAAGCCGCAGATTTTGGTGATCGACGACGACGAGTCCATCCGGCGCACGCTGCGCTTGTGCTTGGAGGCCGCCGACTACTCGGTGTCGATGGCCGCGAGCGGCGAGGCCGGGCTTGCGCTGGCCAAGAAGCAGCCACCCGATCTGGCGTTGGTCGATCTCCGGCTCGGCGGTATGGACGGCCTAGCCGTCACGCGTGCTCTGTCTCAAGAGGCGCCCGGTGCTCAGGTCGTGATCATGACCGCCTACGCAACGATCGACAACGCAGTCGAGGCGATGCGCGCAGGCGCGGCGGACTACCTGGCCAAGCCGTTCACACCGGCTGCCGTGAAGCACGTCGTCGCGCGCGTGCTCGAGGCCGCGCGCATGCGGCAAGAGCTCGCCGAGGTCGAACGGCACAACCGTCGCACGCCCGTGAAGAGCACGTGCCCCGCGGTTCTCGAGGCGTACACGCTCGCCGAGCGCGTCGCCGGAAGTGACGCGACCGTGCTCTTGCTCGGTGAAACAGGCACGGGGAAGAGCTTGCTGGCGCGCCACGTGCACCAGCGTTCGCCGCGAGCCGCGCGCCCGTTCGTCACCGTAAACTGTGCGACGATCAGCACGAACCTGATCGAGAACGAGCTGTTCGGCCACGCCAAGGGTGCATTCACGGGCGCAGATCAACCGCGCGCTGGGTACGTGGAGGCCGCCAAGAATGGCAGCCTGTTCGTGGACGAAGTGGGCGACCTCGGCAAAGAGACGCAAGGCAAATTCCTGCGCTTGCTCGAAGAGCGCGAGTACGTGCGCGTGGGCGACACCGAGCCGCGCCGCTCGGACGCTCGCATCATCGCCGCGACTCACCGTGATTTGAAAGCATCGGTCACGGACGGCTCATTCCGCGATGACCTGTTCTATCGGTTGAACGTCGTCACTATCCGGCTACCGGCGCTGCGCCAACGGCGCGAAGACATCCCAAGCTTCGTGGCATCGTTTTTGAAGCCCGTCCCACAATCCGGACGCCTCAAAACGATGAGCGTGTCCTCAGAAGCGATGGCCGCGCTGGTCGCTTATGACTGGCCGGGCAATATTCGCGAGCTGTCCAACGTGCTCGAGCGCGCCGCGCTGCTCTCCAATGGCGATCTGCTGACGCCCGACCTGTTGCCGGAAGAGGTTCGCGCCAGCTCGCGGACCGTCGTACCGCTCCTGGAAGGCGATGAGTCGCTCGAAGCCGCAGAGCGACGGCACATTGCCGCAGTCGTGGCCAAGCACCCGACTCTCGACACTGCCGCGAAGGCGCTAGGCATCGATCCTTCGACCCTATACCGAAAGCGCGATCGGTTCGGCCTCAGATGAGCTCTTCTCCCCCACCGCGAGTGCCCACCGGGCGGCGCCCGTCGCTGCGCAGCCGGCTATTTCGCGCCCTGTTAATGGTGGGTGCGACGCTGATCGTGTTGTGTGTGTTGTCCACGGCAGCCGTCACGCGTTTGGGGGGCGCGATCGGCCTGATTCTACGCGAGAATTACGTATCAGTGCTGGCCTGCCAAGAAATGAACGAAGCGCTGGAGCGTCAAGACTCCGCCGCGTTGTTCGCCGCCAGCGGTCGCAACGACATCGCAGAACCGATGCTGCTGCAGCACCGCGCCGGGTTTACCAAAGCCTTTGCGCGCGAGGCCGCTAACATCACGCTCCCCGGAGAGGGCGCGCACGTTCAGCGAGTGGACACGCTGTATCAAGCCTATGTGCTCGAGGTAGACCGCGTCCTGCGCGAACCTCGCGAGCACCGAATCGAGGGCTACTTCAAAGAGCTCTTGCCGCGCTTCAACGCGGTACGAAGTGAGGTGACCGCCATTCGC
>OLLW01000634.1_pt1 | contig 36383 bp, 30 predicted proteins | sample 1604611 | NCBI WGS metagenome assembly OLLW01 (sample SAMEA104055725, study PRJEB20765) | soil metagenome | biome: Arctic tundra; feature: Polygonal ground; material: soil | place: USA | collected 2011-09 | depth 0-0.5 m | reverse complement strand
TCGGCGAGCCAGGCAGCGCGATGAATCAAGAGCTCGGCCGCGTCGAGCTCGGTCTTGCCATCAGCCAAGAGCCACTGGATGGCTTGAAATTCGACGATACTCTTGCCGAAGGCTTGGCGATCTTTGGCGTAGCTGACGGCCATGCTGAGCGCGCCGCGTCCGAGCCCGAGTGCCATGGCCGCGATCGAGACGCGCCCGCCGTCCAAAATGCGCATCGTGTCTAGAAAGCCCTGATCGACCTCTCCCAAGCGTTGCGCGTCCGAAACGCGTACGTTTTCGAGGCTAACTTCGACGGTATCGCTCGAGCGACAGCCGTACTTTTCGAGCTTCTTGCTCGCGGAATAGCCGGCCGTAGTGGTCTCGACGATGAACGCGGTGATGCCGTGCTGCGCAGGCACGCTCTTGTTGGTGCGCGCTAGCACGACGCAAAAGCCGGCGACGGAGCCCTGCGTGATGAACATCTTCGTGCCATTGATCAGCCAGTCGTCGCCGTGACGCACCGCGGTCGTCTGTAGGCCGGCACTGTCCGATCCGGAGCCGGGCTCGGTCAGCGCCCAGGCAGCGAGCCATTCCCCCGAGCTGGCGCGCGTCAGATACTTCTGCTTCTGTGCTTCGTTGCCGAAGCGCAGCACATGCCCGGTGCCCAGACCGTTGTGGCTGGCGACCGTGAGCGCGAGCGAGCCGTCCACGCGCGCGCACTCTTCGACGCAAACCGCGTACGCCAGCATGTCCATGCCAGCGCCGCCGTAGGCTTCGGGGATGCGAATGCCGAGCAGACCGAGCTCGGCCAGCCCTTTGACAATTTCTCGCGGAAAGCGCTGCTCCTCGTCCCAACGCTTGGCGTGCGGCTTGACCTCACGCTCGCAAAACTCGCGCACGGCGGCGCGCAATATCTGGTGTTGTTCGGGAAGTTCGAAATCCACGGGGGTAACTAAGTGTAGCCTCAGCGCGAGCGCTTGGCGCGCTCGGCAGTCACTTCACGGCAGCCAAGACGCTCTTCACGCGCTCGAGCTTCTTCGGCTCGGGAATGCGCGCCGCTTGGCTGTCGGGCTTGCCGCGCAGCACGAACAGCTCGTCACCTACACCGACCACTGTGCTGCCCTTTCGGCCGACGACCCAGCCGACCAACGGCATGGTTTCCTCGTCGCGGGCCGAAAATGCGACGGCATCGACTCCGGTGTCCTTCAAGCCCTTGGCGCCATCGACTTTGCGCAGCGTCTTCAGCACGTCTTTGGCAGAGTCTTCATCGGCTCGCGTGAGTGAGAAGACGCGATAGCGCTCGCTGCCATCCTGATAAAAGCCGATCGCTCCAGGACCGGTGCCGGCGATGCCGAGCAGGTCCTTTGCGGCATAGCTGATGCCCATGGGTAGTCGGTGCTCGACCGGCAATACGGCGACCGCCTTGGGCAACTGCTTGTCACCTGGCAGCGCTTCACCCATGGCCTTGGCGATCGGCGGCAATACGCGGCCTGCGCTGGCTTTGAGTTGATCGGGCGGCTCGAGCTCGTTCGTGTAGCTGAGCTCGGCGACCATGTCGGCGCGCCACACGTAGGCAATGCCAGAGCCCAGCGCACCGGCTCCGCCAGCGTCCAGCGCGGCCGGCACAGTCTCGGCGGGATCTGCATCGGCCACGACGCGCTTCGTGAAGAACCCGTAGGCGCCTTCGACCGAAGCGAAACGCGACAAATTCACGTTCACGGCTCCGGGTGAACCCTTGCCGTCGATGTAGCGCAGCGTAACCACACGCCGCAGACCGAAGCTCTTGTACACCTCGCACTCGCCGTCGAAGAGCTCCGTGCACACGGCGTCGAGTGAATTTGGCGCGTTCTCGCCAAAGGCGCGTGCTTCGCTGTTGGGATCGACGCAGTAGTCGGCGGCGCTGCGTGGAAAGAACGCCGCGCTGACGCTATCTTTCACGATGCCGCCGCCGCTGGCGCAGGCGCCGGGCTTCGAGCTGGAGATCGGCGGTGGCGGCGCCCCGTGGTCGACGGGGTGATCCTTTTGGCAGGAGACCGCGCCGCAGACGACCGACAAGAGGAGTACGGCAGAGAAAAATCGGCAGCTGGGAGTCATTGGCCCCCCGGGTTCTAGTACTACTTGATCAGTCTTGGCACGATCAGATCGCGATCGCCCGGAGTGGGCACGAGCCACGAGAGGAAGCCAGCGCGACGCGAGTACCACTAGCCACCTCCCCTCGGCGCGCTGTCAGCCCTCCTGAAAGCGCTCCCCGGCCACCCGACCCAGCAGAAAAACACATTCTCGTACCTCGCAACGGTTGCAGAGCTTTGCAATCCTTACCGCCCTGCGCCGGCCGGCCTCGGAAAATCAGCAATAAAACCGACCTGTTTCGGTCACTGGTTCCGGCACAACCCTTGCTCAAGGTAGTGCGGACCCGTGGATTTCTCGCAACTACTCCAAAAGCGCCGAGCGGCTCGCAGCCGCGGCTTCACGCTCGTCGAGTTGATGGTCGTGGTGGTGATCATCGGCATCCTCGCTGCCATCTCGCTACCGCAGATCGTGCAGCGGATGCGGAACCGGCGTGGGGGCCAGGCGGTACAGACCGTGGCCATGATGTACCGGACCGCCCGGCTTCGGGCGCTGGGGCGCGGCTTCGCAGTTGACGTGAAATACATCGCTGGCAATGGGTTTAACACTGGCTTCTTTGTCAGCGAAACGCTGCCCATGACCGGCGTCGCCAGTTGCACTCCACACTTGCCCCTTACCTGCAGCAACACGAACTGGGCGAACCCGCTGGCAACGCAGGTAGTCGATGCGTTCAATGCAGACTTCTACGCCTCCGCCACCTCGCAGGTGAAGGACGCGACGACCAATCAGGTTGCGCCGTATTTGGAGATCTGTTTCTCGCCCCACGGTCGCACCTATGCGCGCACGGCAGCCGGCAATCCGCTAGCACCGACCACGGACATGTACAGCGTGTCGCTCTCTGGTGGAAATCTGGGGACGACCGCCAGCGATGCCGCCTCGCAAGGTCGCTATGTCGTCGAGATCCTGCCCAACGGCATGGCGCGGGTCGCGCTATGAGCACCCGCAGGCTCCGCCAACGCGGCTATACAGCCGTGGAGCTAATGATGGCAATCGCCGTTTTTGGCATCGGCGTTGCCGGCATCATCTCGATGGAAAAGGTCACCAGCGTGGCCAATCAGCACGCCAAGAACGTCGCCATCGCGACGCACATTGCGCAATCCTGGCTGGACACGCTGTCGACCGACGCCGTGATGTGGAATCATCCGAGAGCCGGTGATCCGACTGGTACCCTCACAGACCTGCCACAGACGACGTGGCTGCAGTTCGTCACGACCAAGGCAGACACCTCCGCGAACTGGTTCTTTCCGCCGTACGCCACGCTGCCGATCGCCTTCGGCCCAGCCTTCGATGCGCTCGGCAACCCAGTAAATCCCGTTACGAATGCCGCCAACGTGGCGTTCTGCTCGCATCTTCGGCTGTCCTATTTGTATCAGCCAGACTCTGGCGGCAACGGCTTGATCCGCGCCGAGGTGCGCGTGTTCTGGTTGCGCGATGGCCAAACCTTCCTGGGCAAAATGTGTGACGCGGGCACTGTCGCCAACATCAACAACGCCACGACCACCTTTCATTTCGTGCAGAAAATCACCGCCATTCGGGAGAACAGCCAGTGAGCGCCGCCGTGCACGCGCGCCGCTCCGCCGCTGGCTTCACCTTGGTCGAGCTGATGGTGGCGCTGACCGGCGGGCTTTTCATCTCGCTTGCGGTGTTCGCGTTGGCGCGAGACAGCGGTCGCTTCTATCAACGCGAAGCGCGTGTCGCCAATGCGACCATCGGCGGGCTGCTCGGCTTCGAGCGCTTGCGCACGGACATCGCCCGCGCCGGCTACTTGTCCTCGCCCAACATCAACCGTGACGGGCGGCAATGCGGCGCGCCGAACGGCAATTGGCCTCTGAACCTGCGCAACCTGGCGAGCCTGCAGGTGTCACCGGCGGTCGACGTGTACCCGGCCCTGACCGCAAACGGTCGTACCCCACCGCAGCTCCTGCTCGCCGGCGCGTACACGTCTTCCGATCTGTTCTCCGGACAAGTCACTGCCATCGGCGCGGCGACCACCATTCAGCTCGAAGCCAGCCAGCCAGCCCTGTTGCGGCTCGGGGGCGGCGCCAACCCCACCCAGGCCATGATGGACGACGCCTTTCCAGCCACGCGCGCGCTGCGCATCGTCCAATACGGACGCAGCTACTTTGGGCAAATCACCGGCACAACGGGGGCACCCGGGGCGCTAACCGTGACCGTTGGCGCTATACCGCCGATTCAATCCTGGGATGGCAACCCGTGTGGTTTGAAGCTCATCGGTTCCAACACGCTGTCCATGATCAACGTCGTCAACTTCATCCACTACGATCTGCGTAACCTCGCCAGCAAGGCTCAAACGACTCAAGCGCAAACCACCTACGCGAGCCTATACAACGACAGTGCCGCCGGTCCTGGCGAAGCGCAGCGCACCGAGTTGGTGCGCGTCGAGCAGAACGTAAACGGCGTTGCGATTGCGGGCACGGAAGAAATCGTCGCCGAATACGCGGTCGATTTGAACGTAGACCTGAACGCGGTAACCCAAATACTCGGTGTCGACCCGCAAGTGAGCACGATCACGTCAGCGAATCCGCTCTTCAGCACGTTCACCGGTCCCACCTTCCTCACTGCAAATCAGCCGGAGTTGATTCGCAGCGTGCGCGTGCGGCTCGGCGTCCGTTCACGCGAAGGCGACCGCGACAACACCGTCGCCAACCCGCTTGGCAACGGCCTGTTCCGCTTCGGCTTGGGCGGCTCTGCCGGCACGCTCGACGCCTTCGCGCGGGTTCGGACCTTCCAAGCGGACGTGGCCCTACACAACCAGGCGGACGTCCTATGGTGAGCACCAGCTCTCGCCACTCAGTGGTGGCGCGGTCCCGGCTTCAGAGCCAGCGCGGCGCGGCCGTATTCATCGTGGTGATGGTGCTCACGTTGCTCACTGCCGTTGGCATTTTCGCTGTGCGCTCCGCCAGCATGGCGGATGTCGCTGCGGGCTTCGACCGCGAGGGTGCGCAAGCCGGCCTGATCGCCGAGTACGGCGTAACTGCTTCCGCGGCCTACCTCGGCACGGGTCTCGCAAGCACCATCGTCACGACGATGGCCAGCTCGCCTTCCGGCTACAATCCGCCGTTTTGCGAGTCGAACGGGAGCGCCTCGCCAACCGCGCCGCCTCCGTCGCCCCTTCCACCGCGGTGGCCGGCCCCTTGCTACAGGATAGACGACCAAGCCAACCTCGCGCCGAGCTTCTTGTCCGCGAGCAACGGGACCTTGTTTGCGCCGGCCAATAACGCGCCCAGCGCAACGTACCCGAACTACCCGACCAGCACCTCGAGCCTCAACGTCAACGAAGCTACCGACGCGAAATTCGTGGTGGAGATGACGGGCGGTATCCCGACAGGCATTCCTCCAGTCGGTGGCGCCGGCCCGACGTATCTCGTGACGCTCACCGCCGTCGCGCAAGTGCGGCCAGTGGCCGCGTGTGCCGCAGGAACGACTACGCCGAGTGCGGCGCAGACAGCAGTGCGGGCTTTGATCACCGCCGCAGCCGGAGTTTCCTCCAAATGAACGCGCCTCATCCATCTCGTCGGCCCGAGCTAAACACTGCTCAGTCCAAGAAGGCCCGGACGGCCTACGCCGCGGCGCTCGTGCTGTGCGCGGCCTTCGGCTATACGACGCACGCGGCAGCGCAGGCCGACGTAAACCCCCAGCCGCCCAACGTACTGCTCCTGGTCGATACGTCTGGCTCGATGGAATACAAGACTGCGACCAGCACCTTTCCGATCTGCCGTTACAACGCCACTGGTCTCATCCCCAGCCCGCCTACGCTCTCGGAAAAAAGCCGCTGGACCGACCTCGTGGAGGTGCTCACTGGCAGCATCGCCAACTACGACTGCCAAACCATCGATCGCGGGTCGGCAGCGTTCAAGAGCGAATACAAGATCGTCGGCGGCACGCTGGCCAACTCTCCATACGACTTTCTGTACCCGAACCCGTACCACCGTCCGATGAGCGGCGGGTGCGTGGCCGGCCCCGGCACGATGGGCACAAACCTCGCGGATTTCCCGAGTACGGCGTTCAACTATCACGCGTACAACAATACCGGTTCGAGCTGCGTGTACACGCAGGCCCCCGACGGCATTTTAGATGCGTTCCAGAACGGCGTCCGCTTCGGCTTGATGACGTTCGATACCGACCCGAGCCCGGACCAAGGCGAGCTCGGCACGTACAGCTACGTGGTAGGGACGTCGCACACGGGCATGCCGACGGGCTGCACCACCCCGAGCCCCATGGAAGTCGGCGCGCGCAACGCTTCCGCTCCGCCTTGGGAGGGACGGCTCGTGCCGTTCGGCGACCCGAGCCCCGGCTCGCTCGACTACCAAAACAAGAATCAACAGATCCAACAAGTGCTCCGCGCCAGTCGGCCATACGGCGCGACGCCGATCGCCGGCATGATGTCGGACGCCCGCGATTTTCTGTGGAACGACAACAGCTACGATCTGGTGAACACGACGCAACACTTCGGTCCAAACCAGGATCCGTATGCTTCGTGTCGCAAAACCAGCATCATCCTACTGACCGACGGCCAGCCCAATATGGATCTGCGCGGGCACTGCAGTGGAAGCGATTGTCCATTCCAGCTTCCGGAGGACATCGCTGCCAATCTGCTCTTGGGCGCGGGACACCAGCCCGTCAAGACATACGTTGTCGGGTTTGCGCTCAACACGCTCACCGTCGGTACGACGACCGTCGACTGCTCGAAGCTGACGTCGGCCGACTTGAACGCGACGCCAGGCGCGCTGTGCGCTACAAACCCCGACAACGCGGCGCTGCAAGCGTGCTGCAATCTGGCTCGCATCGCGGTTGCTGGTGACAACCCAGCCCCGCCAGACCCAGCCCACCCAAATATACCGCCACCACAGCAAGCCTTCTTCGCGAACGATCGCGACGCGCTGCGCGCCGACATCTCGGCGATCCTCACGAAGGGGCTGGCACGGACGAGCCGAACGCAAGCCGTGTTCTCGCCGGTCGCCGGCTCCGCCAGCGGCAACAGCACGTTGGCGCCAGCCGCGTCGTATCGCTTCTTCAGTAGCTTCACGCCCGTCCAGTTCGAGCCATGGAGCGGTGAGGTCTCGCGCGAGCGTTGGATCTGCGACGCGACCACGCATCAACCCAGTCGTGTCGACCCGGATCCGACCAAGGGCGATTCTTTCGCCGCCAACCTCAACTCCCAACTGGGCCGCTCGCGCACGTTCTACACCGTGCAAGCGACGGACAGCGGCAGTGGCGTCAACTCGGACCGCACGATTCGCCCGAACCTCAATGGCGTAGATCCGGATGGCGTCGGCGCCGCGACGGGCACATTTGCCGGCTCCCCCGCAACCACGTTCATCGCCAACACATCCCCGGCGTCGATGGCGCTGACCAGCACCTCTTGTACGGATTCGAGCAGTGGTGTCGCGCTGCCAATGACCGCTCAAGCGTGCCGCGATCGCTACCTGAACTGGCTCGTGGGCACGGACCAAGGCACCGTGAATAGCCGCTGCCAAAAGGGCATCTGCAATCTGCTCGGCGACATTTTTCACGCCACGCCGCGCGTTGTGAACGCGCCGAGCGAGCTCACCGCGGATGAGTCATACCAAGCCTTCCAAGCCGCGTACGTCACACGCCCGATGACGCTCTACACGTCGAGCAACGACGGCCTCCTGCACGCGTTCAAGGTCGCGAGCAATCTGGCAAACGACTCCGAGCTCGTCGATCAGCTCAAAAACAACGAGCTGTGGGCGATGGTCCCGCCCGGAGTGCTGCCACACATCCCCGCCGAGTACCCGTTCACCCATCAGCTCCTGCTGGACGGCGTGTCGGTCGTAAGAGACGTGGTCGCGCGCAAGGGCAGCGGCAGTTACCCGTACGTGTTCGAGCGCACCATCGCCGATGCGCAAGCAGGCGTTACCCCCAACGTCACCTGGCGCACGATCTTGGTGCAGAGCTTCGGCGGCACTTTCCCGGGTTATTTCGCGGTCGACGTCACCAACCCCGATCCGACCATGACCATCAATGGCGAGACCGGCGGACCGAGATTCCTGTGGCAGCTGACCACGGATTCGGTCGGCAACCCGCTATTCGGGAGCGGTGGCGCCACGCCGATCATCACCACCGTGCTCGTCGACGAGGACGGCACCGGCGCTCGCGAAGTCCCCGTTGCCGTGCTACCCGGCGGGAGTGGCGGAGCCGGAAGCGCAGGCACTAGCGGGACCCCAGGCTGCGCGCGCGCAACAGCGAGTGGCGACCTCGCCAAGTTCACCCCCTATACACCGCGCCCACGTGTGCCCTGCTACACCACGAATCTCGGTGCCCGTTCGCTCACCATCGTGCGTCTCGATACAGGCAAGATCCTGCGCACGTTCAGGCGCAGCAAGACAGAGCTCGCGGTCGGCATTCAGGCGGTCGTTACGGAGTCGCCGCTCGATTCACCGATTACCGGTGAGCCCGTCGCGTTCCCCGGTGACGTGGGCGCAGTCGCCGACCGCATCTTCGTAGGCGATCAAGACGGCACGATGTGGAAGGTCAACCTGGGCAGCAAGTCGGCCGCTCAATGGACGATGGCTCTATTTTGGGACGCTTACCCAGCAGTTTCGATCAACAGCCAGCCGCCAGCAGGCTGGAGCGATGGCCAGCCCATTGCGACTGCACCGGTCGTCTCGGTCGACACCAGCGCCAACGTCACCTTGGCGTTTTCGACGGGCGATCAGACGGCGCTTGGCTCGTCCCCGGGGATGCTGAACTACGTCTGGTCACTACGCGACCTGCCAAACGCGAGCCAGGTGTTCTTCGCCGATCTGTTCTGGGTCGAGCAACTGCTGAACGGCGAGCGTGTTACCGGGCCAATGTCCCTATTTAACTCGTACCTGTATTTCTCGACGGTTACCCCGCCGCCAGCCAACGCGCCGTGCACCTCTACCAACGGCGCGAAGGTCTGGGGCATGCACTACATCATTCCGCGTGACGGCAGCGGCACGCCGGCGTTGCCCGCGGTGCGCACCGTCGGCGGCGCTCCGGCGCCGTTCATCGCGAGCTTCGATCCGACGCCCAGTCAACAATTCGTCACCGACACGACGTTGCTGGGCAGCTCGGCGCAAAGCCAAGCGGTCATCTTCGGCGTCGCCGTGGCGCAAGTCCCGACCTGCTACGCGACCGATACCATCCCCGACGCGTACCTGGGCTCGGCCAGCCAACTCAGTCACATCAACCCAGGCAAGACTCAGTTGCTAATTCAAACAGGCTCGGCCACGCTGGGCACCGGTGGCAAAGCCGACGTCAGCACTACCGGCAGCAGTGCGATCACGCTTCCCCAGGGCGCCGCCCCCGCGCACATCGAAGCTTGGGCCTCGATCGTCGAATGAGCCACGTAGCGTCAGCTCTCGGAGTGAAGTCGCGCTTCACCCTCGCCGCTTGTTTGTTGTGCGCGAGCTGCCACTCCAAAGCGGGCTCGGCAGCAGCAGGTTCGACCTCGGCGCTGGCTAGCGCACAAGCCAAACCCCTGGATCGTTTGGCCCCAGACGAGCTGGCCGCAGGCAATGCCCAGGTGTGGGGCTTTGCGATACCACGCGACATGCGTATCGAGCACCGCTACGTGGAGACGACGCACTTGGTCGGACCAGTGAAACCCGACGCGCTGGCCAACTACGTGCGAGATCGCGTGGTCGTCTCGCACGTGGAGATCGGCGCGGGCCGCACTGTCTTCCCGGATGCACGCATCAAAGGCGGCGCAGCGGACCGCATCTACGAGCTCGACGTCGTCCCGGAGCCCGGGCAGACGCGGCTAGTGATCAAGGACACCACGCCGATGAAGGTCACGCCCGGGCTCACGGATGCGGAGCGCTGGCAGCAGGCGGGGCTGACCCCACAAGGTCGCCCGCTCGATCCCAAGCAGTTCGAATAGCTCGTGTTTTAGCGCTGTTTCGCCGCGTTCAGCGACGCGACTCGTCTTCCAAACGCATGGCCTCAATCAACAGGCCACCGATGGTCTGACGCGTTCCGGTTCCGGTGTGCACGACCTCAGCGCTGCGGAACGTGAAGCGCCCCTTCTTCCAGCGCAGCGTCTCGCGCAGCACGGGGGTTGGCTCTTCTGCTTTGTCGTCGAGCGTTGCGCCGCACAGCGCTCCCTCATGTAACTGCAAAATCGCTGTCCGGCCAACGTCCGAGCGCACTTTGAGATGCCCGCTGCGCCGCTCGAGCTCGAGCAACGTGAGCACGGTTGCCACCGACATCTGCGCGATGTCGCCCTGGAACGCGGCACCCGTGGCCGACATTGGCCCCTCGGACGAGAACGACTCGCGCTGCTTGCGTAAGCGGTTCGCCATGTCGATCAGCGCCCCGACCTGCGCAACCACCTCCTCGTTGCGGAAAGGGCGCGTCAGATACAGGTCAGCTCCGACGTTGAGCCCCTGCAGGCGAGACTCGATGTCCTCGGCGTCCGTCAAGAACAGGAACGGCGCGGTCGCCACCGGGCTCGGCTCGGTGCGGACCCGGCGCGCCACCCAAAAGCCGTCGATGTCCGGCAAATTCACATCACACAAGATGCAGTCGGGCTGCAGCTCCCGTACCTTTTCGAAGCCGGCGCGGGCCTCGCCGGCAACATGGACCTCGAAGCCGGCCTCACCGAGGAACTTAGCGAGCAGGGTCGACTCCCACTCGTCTTGCTCGATGATTAGAATCCGGCCTTTTGCCACGCGCGAAAGTTAGCATGAGCCCGCCGAAACCCCGAAATTGACTAAAGCTTTTCGGATAACGGCGGGCCGGCCGCCGCTTCCTCGGAAAAAGCTTCGTCCCTGGCTGAGCCGGGGCCTCTTGCCTTGTCCCGCTGTCCGGGTCGCGGTACGCGGGCGGGGTGAGTGACGAGTTATTGAAGCGCACGTCTTTGCACGAGAAGCACGCGGCCTTGGGAGCGCGCCTCGTCCCCTTCGCGGGCTGGGAGATGCCCATCCAATACAAGGGCATTTCGGTCGAGCACCAAGCAGTGCGCGAGCGAGCAGGCCTGTTCGACGTGTCGCACATGGGTGAGCTCGAGCTGTATGGCGACAAAGCCCTCGAGCTCGTCAACTCGCTGGTCACGAACGACATCGCGCGCGCGGCCGACGGCCAAGCCACGTACACCTGCTGTTGCAACGAACGCGGCACGATCCTAGACGACTTGATCGTGTATCGGCGCGCGTCGAACGACGTGCTCGTGGTTTGCAACGCCTCGAACCGCGCCAAGATCTCTGCGCATTTCGCGGCCGCCGCCCGCGGCGTGTGCGATTTCAAAGACGTGAGCGACGAGACCGCGCTGCTCGCGCTGCAGGGCCCAAAGGCTTTGTCCATCCTGAGCAAGGCCGGCGCTAGCCTCGATCTGTCGACGCTCAAAACCTTTCGCTTTGCGCGGGGCACGATCGCCGGCATCGCCTGCACCATCGCCCGCACGGGTTACACCGGCGAAGACGGCGTGGAGCTCTTTTGCGCCTGGAATGACGCTCCCGCGCTATGGGACGCGCTCATGGCAGCGGGCGCAGACGCCGGCATCGAGCCCATCGGGCTCGGCGCGCGGGACACGCTGCGTCTCGACGCGCGCCTCTCGCTGTACGGCAACGACATCGATGAAACGACGAACCCGCTCGAGGCCGGTCTGGGCTGGGTCACGAAGCTCGACAAGCCCAATTTCGTGGGTAAAGCCGCACTCGTCGCCATCAAGGAACAGGGCCTGAGCCGTACGTTGATCGGCTTCGAGATGACCGGCCGTGGCATCGCTCGTCACGGCTACCCGCTACTCGACGCCGCCGGTGTCGAAGTCGGCGTGTGCACTTCAGGTGGCCCCTCCCCGACTTTGGGCAGGAGCATCGGCCTGGGCTACTTCCCGCTCACTTCGAGCGCCGTCGGCACGGAAATCCTGGTCGATTGTCGAGGCAAAAAAATTCCCGCACAGATCGTGAAAACTCCGTTTTACAAGCGCAAGTGAGCGGCCATAAGCCCGAGGAGACGCCCCCCGCGATGTCGAGCCCCAAAGAAGTCAAAGACGACCGCAAGTACACCAAGGACCACGAATGGGCCCGCACCGAAGGCGGAGAGCTCGTGGTCGGCATCACGGCGTTTGCCGTCGACGCCCTCGGCGACATCACGCTCGTTAGCTTGGACGTGAAAGTCGGCGACAGCGTCACGTCGGGCAAAGCCTTCGGCACGATCGAAAGCGTCAAGACGCTGAGCGATCTGTTCGCGCCCGTGAACGGCAAGATCACGCGCGTGAACGGCGAGTTAGAGAACAGCCCCGAGCTGGTCAACGAAGACTGCTGGGGCAAGGGTTGGATGATCGCCATTGCGCCCGATGCAGGTCCGAGTGAGCTGATGGACGCCAAAAGCTACGCCGATCATCTCTCGCACTCGGATCACTGAATGCGCTACCTGCCGCACACGCCCGAAGACATCACGGCGATGCTCGAGACGATCGGAAAATCGTCCATCGACGAGCTGTTCCAGAGCATTCCGGACGCAGCGCGTTTCAATGGCGCGCTTTCACTCGAGCCTGCCTTAGGCGAGGCCGCGCTGATGCGGCATTTGCGCGAGTTAGCGCGCAAAAACAGCGGCGCGGAGCTGCTCAGCTTCTTGGGCGCAGGCATGTACTCGCACCACATCCCGCCAGCGGTGGACCAACTGCTGCTGCGCAGTGAGTTCTACACTTCGTACACGCCGTATCAGCCGGAAGTGGCGCAGGGCACGTTGCAAGCGATCTGGGAGTTCCAGACCATCGTCAGTGAGCTGTATGGGCTGCCGCTGTCGAACGCGAGCTTGTACGACGGCGCGAGCGCAACCGCCGAAGCGGCGCTCATGTCGTGCCGGTTGACCAAGCGCGGCAAGGTCGTGCTGTGCCACTCGGTGCATCCCGACTACCGTGCCGTGACGGCGACTTACCTCGCGGGCCGCGACGACATGTCGTGCGTCGAAGTTCCGTTCGGTGCGGACGGTGCGGCCGACGTTTCTGCTCTGGTCGCCGCGGCGGATGACGACACTGCCGGCGTCATCGTCGGCTACCCGAGCTTCGTCGGGCCGCTCGCCGATCTGCGAGCGCTGGCGAAAGCCGTGCACGACAAGGGCGCGCTGTTGGTCACCGCAACCAGCGAACCGTACGCGCTCGCCCTCAGCGAGTCCCCCGGAGCGCTGGGCGCGGACATCGCCGTCGGTGAAGGCCAAGCCATCGCGTGCCCCCCGCAGTTCGGAGGGCCGGGCGTGGGCATGTTCGCCTGCCGCGATGACCGACAATTCCTACAGCAAATGCCGGGTCGCATTTGCGGCGAGACCGTGGATGCCAACGGCGAGCGCGGCTTCGTGCTCACCCTCTCCACGCGCGAGCAACACATCCGCCGCGAGCGCGCGACGAGCAACATCTGCACCAATCAAGGCTTGCTCGCGCTGTCTTTGGCGATCCGCATGAGCATCCTGGGCAAATCCGGGTTCATCGAGACCGCCAAGCAGTGCCTGTCGAAGGCGCACTATCTGCACGATCAAATCGTCGCGCTGCCGGGCTACGCGCGCGGCTTCGAGGCGGCGCCGTTCTTCAACGAGTTCGCCGTGCGGGTACGATCCGGCAATGCCGCGAACGTGTGTCGTAAGCTCGAGCAACACGGCATGATTGCCGGTTTCGATTTGGGTCGGGTCGACGAAAAGCTCGCGGATCGGCTATTGATTGCCGTCACCGAGCAGCACCGCCGTGAGGACTTGGATCGCCTTGTCCTTGCACTTTCACAAGTCGCCTAGGCGACTGGACAGAACAAGAGTGAACAGCCAAAGGCGATTCGCAGCGCCGCGCAAGGCGCCGCGAACACTACACACGATCTGCTTGCTCGCCACGTGCCTCGGGTTGACGCTGAGCGTTCGCACGGCTTACGCGGACGTCTCGTCCTGGGCGTTCGTCGGTGGCGGTGCCTCGCAGCTGCAGCAACAGGCTCTGTCGTCGCGCACGGTGGGAGCAATGCGCGTGCAGTTCGGCCTAGGCACCGACCCCTCGCATCCGCTCGTGCTCGGCGGTTTGTTCTCACTCGAGCCGAATTTCGGCTACGGCAGTGACCTGGCGCTCTTCGTGCGCGGCGCGACGCGCGGCTATGTAAATGGCGGTTTTGGCCTGGCCCTCGACGCCGGCCCGTATGAGCGCTTTTGGGGCCAGCGTTCCGTAGGTGGTGCCAGCATGCTGTGGCTCGGGGCCCCCTGGGGCGTCAGCCTTGGGCTGGGCGGGAGCCTCGGCAGCCACGAAGCCAGCGGGCTTTCTGCGATTCTTGGCATCGACTTTGCGCGTCTGACCGTTTATCGCAACACCGGCACCAGCTGGTTCCCGAATCCTTTTCCGGCCTACCGCAGCACCCCTGAGCGTTAAGCGCGGCCAAACGCGCACACGCGAGAAGCGCGCCCAACGCGAAACGGCTGAGCCGAAACAGACTGCGTGCTCACTGCCAACACGCCGGACCCGGCAGCGAGGGCGTGTGCGAGGACGCGCCGGCGAGCACGCCCGCCGAAGGCAATTGTCAGTCCTATTGCCTGCTCCTCCAGAATACCCGTCACCAGATTTCAAGGTCGAGACTTGCGAAACGGATTGCGCGAATGTCACCGCGGCGCCGAGCGCCGGTTACAGCTACTCAGTCGCTCCGGGAAACCTGCCAACAGGAGACAACCTGGAATGTCGGCTGCTTCACGTCAGCCGCGCGCTTCTCAATCCGTCCGATCCAACTGAATCTGCCGCGGCCGCCGGCAAAGCACCATCCTGCTGCTCGGTCTCGCCGCTGGACGCGGCGGCGTGTAAGTGAGCTACGCGAAGTCGTCTGCGAGGCTTTGTTGAGTGTCTCCGCTCAAAACCACTTCGGCGCGGTAACTGGGGTGTTCGACGCCTAGGCTGAGTTCGACGCGACCGGTGCGAAGAGCGGCTTCGGCGGCGGTACTCAGGGGGAACTTCACGTATTGAACGGCAATCGTACGGTCGGCCTCGGTGCCGCGAGTGTCCGGAACGACGGGCAGCCGCTCGCCCGCCGCGCGCACGTAGAAGGCGGTTTCGACGCCAGCCAAGGCAGCGAGCATTCGCTCGCGCTCTTCGCGCTGGGGATACTCGATGAAAACGGTCGCGGACAGCTCGCTGGGGCCCGGCACGAGCTCGTTGTACGTCTCGAGCTCGTGCAGGATCGCCTTCTCGGCGGTGATCCGCTCCGTGCGCAGCATTTCCTGGATCTGGAACAGCGCCGTGTCGTGGTTCTCGAACAACACAGTGATGTTCGTGCCCAGCGCCACGCGGCGCGCCTGTTTCAACGCCATGATCCGGCGCCGATACGGCTCGCGGATTTGCTCGTATTCAGCGAGCCCCAAAATCTCTCCGCGGGTCACTAGGGTCATCCTGAGCTCCCTTCGCCGAAGCCGTAGGCCTCGGCCAACGCTACGATCGGGTGGCGAGCGGCGCGGCCATTTTCCTTGAGCACGCGCAGCGCGGCCAGGCTGCAATCGGTGACCACCGAGAGCTCGCCTTGGTCCGGCTGCTCGTCGTCGATAGCCTGCGACAGGCGCTTCGCGTAGCGCACGCCTTCTTCGTAGTATTTGGCTTTCATGCCCCAAGTGCCGTCGACCGCGGAGCAGCGCTCGACGATGCGCACGTCCGTATCCGGAAGCAGCGACAGCACGCGCGCGCCTGGAATGGCGATCTTCTGCGCGCGCAAGTGGCAGGCGGCATGATACGCGACGCGCCCCAGACCGCGGCGGAAGTCTTTGACCAGCTTCTTCTCACGCCGAAGAACATCCAGGAACTCCATCAAATCGAAGGTGCTCGCAGAGACATCCTTAGCCTGCTGCGTGCCGAGATAGACGGGCCATTCCTTCTTCATCGTGTAGCCGCAGGTGGGGCCGGGCACCACGACCCGTAGCCCCTGCTGCACGTATGGCGCGAGCAACTCCACGTTCGCGCGCATTTTCGCGCGCGCCGCGTCGATGTCTCCGCCATCGAGATTGGGCATCCCGCAGCAGGTGAGCTGCTCGGGCACGATCACGTCGAAGCCGTTGCGTTCCAGGACCTGCACCGCAGCGCGCGGCACTTCCGGGAAATTGTACTCGCCGTAGCACGTGGGAAACAGCACCACCTGCCCGCTCACCCCCGCGTCATCGCTCGGCGAGTGCGCCCGATACCAGCGGGTAAACGCCTCGCTGGCGATCGGCGGTAGCGGGAACTCGGCGGAAATGCCGGTGACCTTTTCGACGACTTTGCGAACCAGGCGCTTGCTGTTCACGAAGTTGGCGAGCTTCGCTTGCGGGCCTACCGAGAGCGCGCCGATCAACTGAGGCTCGCCGAGCACCTTGTCTACCAGCGGCACGCCGTCACGCCGCGAGCGCTGCGCCTTCTCGCGTGCCACCAGGCGCGGGAAGTCGAGCAGCTCGTGGGCGCCTTCGTCCGGCGTGTACGGGCACTTGATGTAACAGAGCTTGCACTGCCAGCAGTGATCGGTGACGGCGCGCACCGTCTCCGCGCTCACATTCTCCGAGCCTTCTGCCCGCCCCCTGTCGATCTCGTGATCGATGGCCTTGAACAAGATCGGAAACGAGCCGCAGTACGTCACGCACATGCGGCACTCGTGACACACCTGAAAGGTGCGCAGGAGCTCTTGCTCGAGATCTCTAGGGTCCCAATAACGTTCGTCGTTTGGGTCGTACACCGGCGGCTTCACCGGTGTACGGGCGGGGTGCTTACTCATTCAGGCTCAGCCGAGCTCTTTGGCTGCCTTGTCGAAGCGGCCCGCGTGCGACTTCTCTGCCTTGGCCAGGGTTTCGAACCATTCCGCGATGTCGCCGAAGCCTTCGTCGCGGGCTGTCTTGGCGAAGCCCGGGTACATGGTTTGGTACTCGTACGTTTCACCGTGCACGGCCGAGAGCAGGTTCTTGGCGGTGTCGCCGATCGGCTTGCCCGTCGCGGGGTCGCCCACCTGCTTCAAGAAATCCAAGTGGCCGTGCGCGTGGCCCGTCTCGCCATCCGCGGTGTCTTTGAATAGACCCGCTACGTCCGGGTAGCCTTCGATGTCGGCCACCTTCGCGAAGTACAGGTAGCGACGGTTCGCTTGCGATTCTCCGGCAAACGCCTCTTTGAGGTTTTCGTGAGTCTTCGTGCCTTCGAGTTTCGCCATTTTGTTCCTCCAGCGCCAGAGTGGGCGCCACATATTCGGACATCCACCTTAGAACTTTGATGCGCCGGGTCAACCCTGATGGAGCAGCGCGGCCAGGCCCTTGGCGTTCAAGATCGCGAAGTTTCGCGTGCAGTTGTTGAACACGGGGCGCACTTCCTCGGCATGAATCAGGATCGTGACGCATGCGACCAACCCGCAGTACCGAGGCGCACGGCACGGAGCACCGCCGGCAGCGGGGCTCGCTCGGCCAACGCGTAGGCCTCGGCGTATAAGCCGGGCGCGGGCGCCGAAAGCTCAACTGGCGCGGAAGGTGCGCTCTTCCGACGCGCGGCTGCCATGCGCCGAGCGTGTCACGGGTGCTCGGCGCGCTCTAGCCAAGCCTCGAGCTCGGCTACCGTGAAATTGCCCGTCTTTCGTGCGACTTCTCGGCCTTCGCTATCCAGCACGAGCAGCGTGGGCACGCTCACCACTTCGCCGAACGTGGAGTCCTGCTGCAGTGTGGCAAGGTCTGCAAGCGCTACCGGATAGGACAGCTCGAGCACGCCGCGAAATGCATCGGCGAGAGGCGCATACTTCGCCGCCTCGAGCACGACCGCCGCGGCGTTGATGCGCGGTCGATGCGCGTGCAGGACTTGGTTCAAGCGCTTGGCAGCGACTTGTGACGCAAGATCGAAAGTCGTGACGAGCACCAGCACCGTAACGCGACCGTGCGTCGTTTGACTGCTAAGCTCCTCGCCATCGGTCGTTCCGAAATCGAAGCGCTGCACTTGTCCGCGCGTCGGGCTTTGCTCCACAGCTGCAGCCGGTGGCTCGCTCACGCGCTGACACGCGCCGAGCACCGAGAGCAGTAACAGGCCGTACCGAATCACGTGGCCGAGGGCGGGCTCGAGCCACCCACGTTCGGCCCGAACAAATCGGCAAAAACGCGCAATGCCTCGGGCAGCTCGCGACCGCTACGCCTATGAGCCAAGACGGCGTGCGCCAAGTCGTCAATTAAGCTCTTCAGCGGCGTGCGCTCGAGCAGCGTGCCGTCGATGCGCTCGCCGTGGCGCGGCGCCTGACGGCGATCGACGATCGGATCGTGCCGAACCCAACCGAAGCCGCGCTCCATCCGGTAGGAACAGGCCAAAACCTGCACGAAATCCAGATAAAGCGGGGTAATTAGTACGGCCACGCAGGAGCCGTCGGGCAGCCTACCCCACAAACCTTGCGCCGCGTAGCGCGGGGTCGCGGCGGCGTCGACCGGGCCAATGGCGTCCGTGATGCGCGTGCGGCGTTCCGGATCCGATTCGACCGCGAGTAACGGCGCATACACCGCGATGCGCGGCACACTGAGCCGCGCGGCGTCTTGCTCGAGCGCGGACAGCCAATGATCACGACCACGACTGTCGAGCTCTTGATAAGCGATGGCTGCGGCCAGCGCAGCTTCTGCGTCAGTCGCCAGCGCGCCCAGCCACTCGCACCATGCGTCGAGCATGCGCGTGTCCGAGCGACCGTCGAGCGGTAGCGGAGTGCGCTCTGCCGCAGAAGGCACAGCAACGATATGAGACGGCGCGAACGGCTCCGGCATCTAGCGCGGAAGCTAAGTCATCGCGACCGCGCTCGCAACGCCAAGCATTCATGTCTCGTTCGATCACTATGTCGGTGCGGACGTCACTCTGCGCCGGGGGGCCCGAGCACGGGGGCTTTAGCACCCAGTCAGATCGGAATCGTCGAGCATGCCGTTCAGCTCTACAGCAAGATCGTTCAAAACCGCGTCCAACTCTTGGGCCCGCGAAACGGGCGCGAGCACGGTCAGCTCGCCGCCGCGCTCCGCGAACATGGCGCACAGGCCCTCGCTCGCCTCGAAGATTCCCTTGACGAAAACTACGTCTTCGTTTCTGACGCGGAGACGGCGTGTCGTGAACGCGGGGTCGAGGAGTTCGGCTAGGAGCAAGCTATTGACGCGAGGGTAGCAGGGGCTTGTGGCTGCGCCTAGTGGTGAGGTGGATCGCTTGGCCGCCTGACCGCTTCGAAAGATCGCATGCGCCAGTTCACCCCACCCGGGTGTCTCGAAGCGAATGGCAGGACTGACGGCAAACCCTGCTACGCTTCAGGCGAGATGGACGACGAGGAAACGTACCTAGACGCCCCTGTCGAACTCGACCCGTTCGAAGACGGTGGAGACGACGACCAGGAATCGACGTCGCTGGACGTTGGTGAAGAGACCGACATTCTCGCCGAGAGCGTCGGCGACAACGAACCCATCGAGCTCGACTTGGGCAGCGTGGTGGAGCTCGACGACGCCTCCCGCGAGGGAGACGACACGGACATGGGGTTCGAGGTCGACCCAGCGGTTGGCTTGACCTTACCCGAGGCGTTGACGCCAGACGACGGCAGCGAAGGGCTCGACGACGGCGCGATCAATGTCGACGAGAGCAAGTTTCCATCGCTCGAGATGGACGACGGCGAGGAAGGCATCGCCGCCGAGCACGAGATCTCCCTTGGCACCGCGAGCGACGAAGCGCCGGTGCCCATGGCCGCCGCTCCCTGGCGAGTGCTGATGCCCACGGCTTCGCTCGAAGCTTGCGGCGTGCTGGCCGGCGCGGGGCGAGGCATTGTCGCCGGCAGCTCGGATCTGCTCTGGTTTCGCAGCGATTCGGAAACACCCCTGCGCCTGGCCGTCGATGGCAGCGCGCTTTCGGATCTCGCCTTGCTGGGAGCAGATCACGAGGTCGCGCTCACTTGCACGCAGAGTGGGCAGTTGTTTCGACGGGCGCGCTTCGCGTCTCAAGCTGAGCAGCTCACGCGCTTTCGCGAGCTGCTCAGGGCGGCCCCGGGCGCGCGCGTCCAGCTCTCCTTCGGCGGCGCGCTGAGCCAAAGCGGCGGCCGAATCTTGCTCTACACCCAAGACGGCAGCGTACTGGAAGTGCTCGACTCAGGAGACCAGCTTCAGCGCCTCGACCTGCCCGGCAAGGTCGTTGCCGCGGCTCGCGAAAGCGCGACGCTACTCGTGGCTCAGGGCCGCGAGCGCTCTCTGGTTTCTCTAGATGGCGCGGCGCACTACTCGCAAACGTTGTCCCACCCCGCGCTATTGGTCGCGCACAGCGCCCGCCCACTGCTCGCTACCGCGGGGCAAGCAGTGGCGCTAGCAGAGTTCGGCCGAGCGCTGCTCGTCTCCGCAGATGGCGGCAAGGTCTTTCGGCGCGTTCCAGGTAGCGCAAACGCCACGGCGATCGCTGGTGCCGAGCTCGCGGGCAGCGCGCAGTTCTTCGCGGCCGTGTATCGAGAAACCAGCGACCAGAGTCAGATCTTGCTCGTCGATCCTGAGCTCGGCAGCGCGGTGTGCATCGCCGTGGTCGACAGCAGCGCCCTGCACCACGCGAGCGACGCGGTCGACCGGGGCGAGTGGGCCAGAATCCTTCGCCTACTCTGGCACGCGCCCAGCCAACGGCTGTGGCTTGCCGGCGGTTTTGGCGTGGCCACCATCACGCCTTCAGACTCGTTATAGCCGCTTTCAGACGCATTTTTGGCCAGATTGCGCAGAGCTGATAGCTCTAGCTCTGAAATGCCTATCGTCGTCCAAAAGTACGGCGGTTCATCCGTAGCGGATACGGACAAGATCTTGCAGGTGGCCAGGCACGTCGCGGCCACGCAGCGCGCTGGGCTGGGCGTCGTGGTGGTGGTCAGCGCGATGGGCAAGACCACCGAGAATCTGTTGTCTTTGGCCCGCTCATTGGCGCCCGAGCCGCCGCGTCGCGAGCTCGACATGTTGGTCAGCACCGGAGAGCGCGTCACGATGGCGCTGTTGTCGATGGCGCTCTCGACTTGCGGCTGCGACGCGGTCAGCTTCACTGGTTCGCAGTCCGGTATCATCACCAACGATCGGCATTTCGACGCGCAAATCATCGAAGTTCGTCCACACCGAATCGAGGACGAACTGGCGCGCGGCCGGGTCGTGATCGTAGCCGGCTACCAGGGAATGAGCTACCGGCGCGAGATCACGACGCTCGGCCGCGGCGGCTCGGACACTACCGCGGTTGCGCTCACTGCAGCACTCGGGGCCGAGCGCTGCGAGATCTACAGCGACGTGGACGGCATCTACAGCGCGGATCCGCGCAACGTCGACGATGCCCGGCATTTACCGACGATTGACTACGAGACGATGCAGGAGATGGCCGAGTCCGGCGCCAAGGTCTTGAACGCGCGCGCGGTCGACTGGGCCCGCCGCCACAAGATCGTGATTCACGCCAGAAAGACCGCCGATTTCGCCTCGCACGGCGCCGGACGCGAGACGCTCGTCGCGCACGCCGCGGCTCAGCCGACGGCGATCGTGGTGGACAGCAAAGTAGCCTGGGTGAAGGCCGAGCATGCAGCTCGAGCGCGCTTGCTGGCGGTCGTCGACGCGGCTGGAATTCCGGTGCGCGACGCCTGGTTCGATGAGCACACCACGCTGCTCCTGTCCTTGAGCAGCGTGCCGGATTTCACGGAAGCAGCTCGGTTACTGACCGACGCCGGCGCGAGCGAAGTGCGCAGCGACGTTGCTGCGGTGAGCGCGGTCGCCGTGGGCGTCGGCAGAAACGCGCGGGATCTGGCGCGCGGCCTCGAGTGCGTGCCGGCCTCCGCGCTGGCCACGTGCGTGTCGCCGCTTCGTCTGTGCGCCGTCGTGCCCAACGCTGACGCGCCTGGCCTAGAGCGCGCTTGGCACGCGCTGTTCGCGCCCGCGGCCTAAGCGCCCGGAAATGACTAAGTCGATCGCCCTCGCGGCCGCTGCATCCCGCCTCGCTTCGTTGCTCCTCAGGTCCATACCAGCAGTATGCGCCTTCGTCGCGCCTCGCCATCCGGGCGCCTCGGCCGCGATCATCGACCGACTTAGCCATTCCCGGGCGCTAACCGTCCCGCTTGCGTGTTCGCTGCAGCAGGGCGGCTTCGGCGGCAACCGCGCGGTAGCGCTCGCTGACGTTCGAGTCATGCGGCGCCACGCGCACGGCAACGGCCAAGTGGCGCTCCGCCGCCAGCACGTCCCTCTCGACGTCGTGCTCGAATTGTGCGGCAAGGAGCAGGTAACGCGCTGCGTCCGGCGGAGCCTCGGAGCTGAGCTCGATGGCTTCGCGCATCCGCCCATAAGCCAGCGAAGCGCCCGCAATATCCCCAAGCGTCGCGCGCCAACGCGCTTCCAACATGCGCGCCTCAGCGAGGCGTGGCGACGCCGCCGAGACCTGCCTGGCACGCGCGATGGCTTGTGGCAGATCTTTCAAATCGCTTGCCAGCACCAGCGCTAGATCGATCAGCGCGTCCGCGTCTGGCTGCCCCCCGCGCTCCGAAAGCGCCACAGCACGAGCCAGCAGCGTCGTTGCGCGCTCGCGCAAGCCGGCCTCGAGCAACGCACGCGCCAGACCTGCCGTGGCTCGCGCGTCGTCCGGCGCGTAGCGGAGCGCGCGTTCGAAGCAGCGCCGCGCCTCACGCGCGAAGCCGGCCGCGGCAAATGCCCGCGCGGCGCGCAGATTCTTGTCGTGTTTGCCACGCGCACCCGGCGTCATGGCCTCCAGGTGCTCGGCATCGGCCAAGGCGCCCTCGGCGTCGCCGCGTTCGAGCCGGGCCTCGAAGCGCCGCACCCGCGGCAACTCCAAACCCGGTGACAGCGCAACCGCGCGGTCGAGCGCTGTTCGTCGTTCAATCGCCGACGTATCCCGCTCGGCCAAACGACACCAGATCAAGGCAGCCAGAGGCGGGTAGCCCTCTTGTTGCACGCTTTCCAGCACCGCTTGCCGCGCTCCGTCAAAATCCCCGAGCCGCCACAGCAACTCAGCGCCAGTCATGCCGGCGCTAGTAGCGGGCATGCTCTCGACCACCATGCCCAGCGCGGCCTCCGCGCGGTCCGGGACCTGAAGGTCGATGTCAGCCACCAAGCACACGAGCTCGGGATGTCGCGGGGCTTGTTCGAGGGCCGAGAGGTAGCCCGACCGGGCTTCGTCGGGGGCGCAGCGAGCCAGCGCGTCGTCGGCCGCGCGCACCAATTGCGCGAGCTCTAGGGCACGTGTGCCGCGCGGCGAAAGCTGCGCGGGAGCAAAGCTTGCGTCTAGCTCGAGCCGCAATTCCTGAGCAGTGCTGGCCAGCATACCGAAGCGCACGCGGCGCGCGGATGGCGCTCGCGCGCCCACCGCCGGCAACAAGACGCGACCCAGCACCGCGCCCGCATCGAGGATCGAGACCACTCGCCCTTGACGCTCACCCAGGCCGGCGAACACGCCGTCCAGCGCGCGCAGCGCGAAGCCGAGCGCCGCACCGTCAAGGCCGACCCCGCGCGCGTCGCTGACCACGAAGCGCGCGTGGCGCTCGTCCGGCACCCACAACAGATCGAAAGCCAGCGCGGCATTCTCAGCCACCAAACCAACGCCAATGCCCTGCGGCCGCGCGAACACCGAAAGCGGACGTCGCAGTGGACCAATCACGTCGCCCACCCGGCGCTCGAAGAAACGCGCCAAACGAAACCAGTCAGTGCGCAATGTCGCGTGCTCTAGGTCGCCGCGGCGATGCCGGAACTGCGGTACGCCGCCGCTCAAGTCGAGAGGAAACTTCAAGTTCGGCAAGGTCAACGACAGCCGCGTCACCTCGAACGGGCCGAGCTCGATCGGCTCGTACAGTTCCATGCCGAGCACCCCACGCGTCACCGTGAGCCGCAACGGCACCCGCTGCTCGTCCCCCAAGGCGAACGCGCTGCCCTGCCCCGGCTCGGCGGGGAGCGGGGGCGCGAGCGGCGGCGCGCTAGAAGGATTCCGAGACAGACCCACGGTCTCGTGATCGTACCAGCCGCCCGGGCCGTGCGGGCAATTTCACGGCAAAAATCCCCGCAATTGCGAGAGCGGCCGAGCAGAGGGAGCCGAAAAAAGCGCTAAACCTCGGTGCCGCGGCCGAAAACCCCCGGCGCCCGGCGCGCTCAGCCGACGTCCCCGCCCTTGTCGCGCTTGGCCTTCATGCGCTTAATCAGCTCATCGAAGCCCTTCTTGTCGATGATTTTTCGGAACTGGCTGCGGTACGTGTGCGCCAAGCTCGCGCCCTCAGTTACGATATCGTTGATCAGCCACTTGCCGTCGACCTGGTGGACGACGTAGTCGATACTCACCGGCTCTTCGCGGTTGTTCTTCTTGTTGTGCGCGACCGTACGCACGACCTTGCCTGCCTCGCCGTCTTCTTCACCCTGGTAGTCAATCTCGTAGCCAAGCGTCTTCTTGATGTTACGGCGGTACGCGTTGCGCACCAGATCCTTGAGCAGCGTCGTGAACTCCATGCGCTCTGCGGCGGTGCGTTGCTCCCACGAATCCTTCAGCGTGTATTTGGCCAGATTGTCGTAGTCGAAGACGGAATCAAACGCGGTATCGAGCCGCTTCTCGTCCTCGGCAGACTTGGCCTTGCTCACGAGATCGCTCAGCTCGGTCTGCTTGCCCTTGACGAAGTTCTCCGCCTCAGCGCCGAACGCGGGCAGAGAAAGTGACAGAGCAAACGCGAAGGCGGCGATGACTTTGCTGGTTCGACGAATGGTGATCATGGGGTCTCAGTTCGTTAGCTATGTGGTCTCTTGCGCAGTTATACGCAAGGGGGGTGCCAAAGCTTCTCGGCGACGCTCCGGTGACGCAACTAGCAGTATCTACTGAACTAAATCTTCACGTCCAGCCTGGGTGCAGCGCCCAAAGAACAGCCCGTGGGCCTCGTTGTGGCAAGAGCGGCACGGTCGAAACGTTCATGCCGGCGCCGCCTCAGTCCATGGCTGGGGGTTGAGAGCTGCGCGGAGCGCCCAAGTTGACCCGAAAAGTCGCACCGCGACCTCGGCTGCTGTCGACCACTATCGAGAAGCCGTGCTCGTCAGCAATGCGTTTGACCAGCGCCAGCCCCATCCCGGTTCCCTGCGAGCGAGTCGTGAAAAATGCGTCGAACAACCGCGCACGCGCGACCTCGTCGATACCGACGCCGCGGTCGGAGACACGTAGCCAGCTCTCGCCGCTGACGATCTCCACCGCGACTTCGACGGCGTCGCCCGGGCTGCTGGCTTGCACGGCGTTGCGCACTAGGTTCCAGATCATCTGCCGAAGCTGGGCACCATCTGCCCAAACCAGCGCCGCTTCGGCACCCGAGTACGCGACGTCCACGTCGGAGACCGCTCGGCCGCTGCGCGACGAGAGAGAAACCACTTCCCTCGCGACGCGCGCGGCATCCACGCTGGCGAACATCGGCTTCTTCGGTTTGGACAGGTCGACCATGTCGGACACGAGATCGTTCAAACGGCTTGTTTCGCGCTGGATGATGTCGCACAAGCGCTGGTCTTCGTCGGACAGGCCGACCGCCGTGCGAAGCAGTTGAATCGAGCCGGCGATCGAACCCAGGGGATTCCTGATCTCGTGCGCCAAGCCGGCCGCTAGCCGGCCAAGGCCGGCCATGCGCTCTGCCTGATCGGCGCGCTCGGTCGCCGCTGCCAGCGCGCCACCCGTCCAACGCAAGCGATCGGCGAGCGTGCCCGCGAGTAGCGCCACGACGATCAACACCAGTAGATTCACCAGCAAGTAGAAGGTGAGCTCGTCCGAAGACAGGTGATAGATTGACGGCGGCTGATCGGGCGGCGACGACAGAAAGCCGCGCTGCAACGAAAACACCAGTGCGCCGTAAGCCACGGCGCCAGACAGCGCGGCGAGCGTGGCGCCGCGCAGCCCCATCAAGCTTGCGCCGACTAGGCAAGACAGGCCATAGAACGACGTTGCTCCGCTGGCTGCACCACCCGTCAAGTAGGCGATGACCGTCCAAGTGATCTGATCGAGAACGAGCTGCGCCTCGGCCAAACGCTCGATATGCTGACCACGACGCAGCAATGACGCGTAGACGCCGGTGAGCGCGAAGGACAAGCCAAAGCTCGTAAGCACCACGCGCATCGTGAACGAGCCGAAGCCGAACTTGCCGCGCAGGTAGAACACACCGACCAAGCTCAGCGACAAGGACAGCAGCAGCAGGCGCGCGGCAGTGAGCCCGGCCAGCCGCCGTGCCAGCGGAGCCGAACCGAGCATATCCGGGAGACCGAGTTTTAGGCGCATGCTCCGCTTGGTACTATTTGATCAGTCTTGGCAACCCTTCGCCAAGGATCGCGAAGCGCGTCAGATCGCGATCGCCGGAGCGGACACGAGCCACGGGCTTGAGCCAGAGCCGGCTCTTCAGGTCCAGAAACGAAGTGACCCAGTATTGTTGAGCGCACGACGCGCCCCCGATCAATCCGCGTGAATGTTGCCGGCGAGTGAGAACACCGGCAGGTACATAGCGATCAACACCACGCCGACCATGCCGCCAACGCCTACCATCATGATCGGCTCCAGAGCGCTGGTCAGAGCCGCGACTGCCACGTCCGTCTCTTCCTCGTAGAAATCGGCGATCTTGTTGAGCATCTGGTCGAGCGCGCCGGTTTGCTCGCCGACCGCGATCATCTGCACGACCATGTCCGGAAAGACCTTGGTCTCGGTCAGCGGCTCGGCCATGTTCTTGCCTTCGCTGATGCTTTGTCGAACGTGCATCACCGCGACCTCAATCACGACGTTGCCTGACGTCACCGCGCAGATCTCGAGCGCGTCCAAGATCGGCACGCCAGACTGTAACAAGGTGCCGAGCGTGCGCGTGAAGCGCGCGACGGAGATCTTCCGCAGCACCGGACCCATGATCGGCAGTTTGAGGATCGACCGGTGAACGATCGCCTTGCCGCGCGGCGTCCGGTTCATGTAACCGAACCCGAACACCAAGGCGACTATCGCCACGGCAATGAACGGAAAGTAGCTCACAAAATTATGCGAGACCCCGACCATGAACAGGGTCAGCTTCGGCAAATTCTGGGAGCCGCCACCGAAGTCCTTGAACATCGACTCGAAGGCAGGAATCACGAACGTGAGCAGCACCGTCATCACCGCTCCGGCGATCACTACGACGACGGAAGGGTAGACCAGTGCGCCGCGAACCTGCCGGATCAGCTTCTGCCGCTTCTCGAGATACACCGAGAGCCGGCTCATGATGCTGTCCAAGATGCCGCCGACCTCTCCGGCGTGGACCAAGTTGGTGAACAAGTCGTCGAACACCTTCGGGTGCCGCTTCAGCGCTTCACTGAACGTGGCGCCTTGCTCCACCGCGCTGCGCACGTCCTTCAAGACCACGCCGAACGCCGGGTTCGATTGTTGCGAGCCCAGAATCTCCAAGCACTGCACGAGTGGCAGACCTGCGTCGATCATCGTCGCGAACAGGCGCGTAAACGTCACGAGGTCTTTGGTATTGACGCTGCCGCCGCCGAACTTGAGGTCGGCGAGCCGGCTCTTCTTCTTGACCTTGACGGGGGCGAGTTGCTGCTGACGAAGCCGGTTGTTCACCGCTTCTTCGTTCTCAGCCTCCATGACGCCCTTGCGGACCTCGCCGGTCCGGCCACGGGCTTCCCAAGTAAACTCGGCCATCGCTTCTCGCCTTCCAATCCGTCTACGGCAGCTTCAGGATAGCGGTGCAGCTCCCAGATGGTCAAAATGCTTCGATTTTGAGCGCTGCACCCGGCTCACCACCCTGCATCATGTCACATTCGCGCCTAACTGAAATTGCACGTCAATTCGTGATCGAACCGGAGGTCGCTCCGGCCGCTGCCGTCGCTGTCGCTTGGCGCGGCGAACGCGGCTGGGAATTCGCCGACGGCGCCGCATTCGCCGATCGAAGCGACAATCCCGGTGTAGGCAGCGCGGCCCTCTTCGACCTGGCTTCGGTGACCAAGCCATTCGTGGCGCTGACCGTTGCCCGCCTCGCGCGCCAGGCGCGGCTGAGCTTTGACACTCCGCTTGGCGAACTACTTCCTGAAGCAAGCGGCACGACGACCGGTAGCGCCTCTCTATTGTTGCTGCTTTCGCACCGCGCTGGACTGCAAGCGCACCGCACGCTGTTCGCGCCGCTGCTCGCGGGGCTGCCGTTCGACCGGACCCAAGCCATCACGGAAATCGTGCAGGGGCGGCGCCCCGAATGCTGGGAGGCGGCCCCGGCGGCCGGACATCCGCCGATCTACAGCGACCTTGGCTACGCGCTGGTCGGCCTTGCTGTCGAACAGCTCGAAGGGCTCCCGCTCGATCAGATCGTGGACCGTGAGGTATGTGCGCCGCTCGGGCTGGAGGTGGGGTCCTCGCGTCTGCTCAGAAGCAGACACAGCGACTTCGCAGAGCGCTGTATGCCGACCGAGGTCGTGCCGTTTCGTAACGGCGAGGTATGCGGCATCGTGCACGACGAGAACGCGTGGGCGCTGTCGGGACACGCGCTGTCGGGCCACGCCGGGCTGTTTGGCACTGCGCTCAGCGTGGCGCACTTTGGTCGCGCCCTGCTCGATGTCTTTCATGCTCGCTCCGAAACGTGGCTCGACGCAAATAGCTTGGCCCCGCTACTTGCGGAGCGGCCTGGAGGAACACTGCGTGCCGGCTTCGACGGCAAGTCGGCCGACCAGTCTTCCGCGGGCTCGCGGCCGGGAGTGCGCAGCTTCGGGCATCTAGGCTTCACGGGCACGAGCTTGTGGTGCGATCCGGATGCTGACCGGGCCATGGTGTTGCTCAGCAACCGGGTCTGCCCCACGCGGAACAATCCGCGGATCCGGGCCGCGCGCCCTGTGGTCAATGATGCGCTTTTCAGCTTTCGTGCCTGAAAACGCGTGATTTTAAAAGGTCCTCGGCTCTGCCTGGGGCTGGCTCGGAAGGGCCCCCTGGCTGGCCGCGGAGCTTCGACCGGAAAACTCTTTAAGGCCGCGCAAAAGCATGACAAATTTACCGAGGCCTTGTGGCGAGAGCCGTTTCGATGGCGTTAGATTGCGACGAGGGCACCTGGGCGCACCGATGTGGAAGCTGACGATCGAGGACGACCAAGCGAGCAAGACGGTCGTCCACCTCGTCCGTGACGATTATACGATCGGGCGCGCCGAGGAGAACACCGTGCGCTTGACCGAGCGCAACATCTCGCGCCGTCACGCGCGACTGACCAAGCCCGGCGAGCGCTGGTTGCTGCTCGACATGACGAGCTACAACGGCTGCTACGTGAACGGACAGCGCGTCAATGAGCGCCACGAGATCGTGCACGGGGACTTGGTCCAGCTCGGCGACTACCGCCTGCAAGTGCTAGACGATTCGATCGTAGAACCGGCTACCTTCGACAGGGCGGTCACCGTGCCCGCCGCACCGCGCAGCCAGGCGTTGCTCGGCCAGCCCGATCGCCTAGTGATGGTCGCAGGGCCCTCGGTCGGCGCGGAGTACCCGTTGATCCAGGACCATCCGCTGGTGATGGGCCGCGGTGAAGAGTGCGACGTACCCATCAACCACCCGTCTGTGAGCCGCGTACACGCCGAGGTCATGCCGCTCGGCGACGGGCGCTACGAGATCGTCGACCGCGAGAGCGCCAACGGCGTGCGCGTAAACGGTGTCGAGCTACCGCGCACGCTGCTCGACGCGCGCGACGTAATCGAGCTCGGAGACGTGGTCCTGAAGTTCATCCCCGCGGGCGACATCTACGTCCCCGGCGCTGACGAGGGCCAACATGCAAGCGCGCTCAGTTTGGGCGGCGCTTCACTGGGCGCATACGCGCAGCCAGGCTCGACGCTCGCGAAGCTACCGAATGGCGTAAAGCTCGCCGCAATCGGGGGCGGGATAGCGATCATCGTCGCGCTGGGCATCGTGCTCGCGACTCGCGGTGGCTCGCCCGAACCCGAAATCGCCAACGGCAGCGAACCGACGGACTCGGCCATGCGCACGCTGCTCGACGCCAAAGCGCTGCTCGACAAAGGCGACGTCGACGGAGCGGAACGCAAAGCCCTGGAGATCCCGGAAGCGAGCAACGCCCGAAAAACCATCGAATATCGCCAGATCCAGGGCGCCTGGGCGGACGCCCTGTTCGCCAAAGCCAACGCAGCCACTGATCCTGCTCAAAAAAGTGCCTTGCTCGATCAAATCGCACGCGCCACCAGCGTAGATTCGATTCGCCGCAAGCGCGCCGCCAATGAGCTGGCCGGACAGGGCGCTACGTCCGTCGACATTAGCGATCTGCCGAGCGCGCCAAAGGACCCGCCGCGGGTCGCCCAAAACTCACGCCCGGCGCCGGACGACCCGCCGCCGGCGGCTGCCGATCCCAAGGAGGTCGCCGCCGCGAAGGCCGCGACTCCGACCACGTTGGTGCGTAAGAATCCGTTCGACGACGTCCCGGGCTCGCCGCCCGCGAGCGATCAGACGGCTAAGCTGCTCCAGGCTCGAGCGTCACTGCAGCAAAAAATGCAAAACGGTCAAGCCACGGATCGCGATCTGAAGATGCTGCGCACGCTTTGCCAGCAGCTCGGCGATGCCTCCTGTAGCAACTGAGCCTCGGGGCGGTTGGCGCTCCCGCCTTAATCTTGCGCCTTTCACTTCTCGCGCCTGCATCGCGGCGCTGACCGTGCTCGGGCTCGGCTTTGCGGCGGAGCGCACGCGCCTGCTGGCGCCGCTCGCCATCCTTCACTTTCGCTCCGCGGACGAGACGGCGACGCGCGCCCATGTCGAGCCTGCGCAGGCGGTAGGTGAAGCAAAGCTCAGCGCTGAAACTCGGACTCGCAGCGAGCTGTCGCAACCCGACTCGGAATCGCTGAAGGCCGCACTGCACGACGCCCAGCAGCCCGGGGACACGCCCGTGCCGGCGATTGATGCGGCGGAACCACCGCTACCACTGGCTGATCCGAGCGGCCACGCGCTGGCCGGTTTCTTCCGCGCGCTGACGGCGACCGCGCACAAGGAAGCGCACGCCATCACGCGTATCGCGCATTTTGGGGACTCGATCGTAGTGAGCGATCTGGTCAGCGGCACACTGCGTCGCAAGCTGCAAACCGAGTTCGGCGACTCGGGCCACGGCTTCATGCTGATTGCCAACGCCTGGCCGGCCTACTTCCACAACGACGTGTCGCGTTTTGCGACCGCAGGTTGGAGCGTCAGCAGGATTGTCGGCCCCTACGCAGCAGACGGCTTGTACGGTCTCGGCGGGGTCTCGTTCAAAGCGGACAGGAATGTGCTGGCACGCTTCGGCACTGCCAAGACCGGACAGTTCGGCAAGCGAGCCTCGCATTTCGTGCTCGACTACCTGCAAGATCCGGACGGCGGCACGCTGCAAGTGAGCGTGGACGGCGTGCCCAAGTCGATGGTCGATACCCGCGGAACACAGAAGAAATCGGCCTACTTCACGCTCGACGTGCCAGACGGCGAGCACGAGTTCGAGATCTTCACGAAGAGCGGAGTAACGCGCGCGTTCGGAGTCGTACTCGAGCGCGACACGCCCGGCGTGGTGCTCGACGCGCTGGGCGTGCAGGGCGCGCGCATTCGGTTCTTGGACAAGCAAGACGACGCTCACTGGGCCGAGCAGCTCGCCTGGCGGAAGCCGGACCTGCTCATCTACGAGTTTGGCGCCAACGAGAGCGGCGACGGCTTCCTGTATTCTATGGCCGACTACCACCGCACGATGAAGGACGTCTTGACGCAAGGCCAGCGCGCGCTACCGGGCTCGAGCTGCCTCGTGATTGGCGCGATGGACCGCGCCGCCAAAGTCGGTGACGAGATCGTGAGCATGCGCGTCATCCCGTCGATCGTCGCCGAGCAGCGCAGTACCGCGGCCGAGGTCGGCTGCGCGTTCTTCGATACTTACACCGCCATGGGCGGCGCCCATTCCATGCCTACCTGGGTTCGGCGCGGGCTCGGCCAGGCCGACATGACTCACCCCACGGCGGTGGGCTCGGAAGTGCTTGGAAATTGGGTCTTTCGTGGCTTGATGCAGGCCTACAATGCAAGTCTGAAGGCCGGCCTGCCGCACTGACGCTCAGCGTTTGGCGCGCCCCGCATACGCGGCCAGCAAGTGATCCGCGATCTCGTTCGCGACGACCTCGTAGCCCTTGACGCTCAGATGCAGTCGGTCTCCGCGAGCGAGCGGCGGCGATTTCTGTGCCCAGCGTGTGTACCCGCCAGGGCCACCCATGATCTCGAGCTGACTAATGTACCCGCAGCCGAGCTCACCGGCGATCGAGCGCTGCAGCGCGTCGATCTGGGTGACGCGCGGCTCCGAGCCACCTAGGACGGCGTTGCCGTCGGGTGGACCCACGAGCAAGCAATCGGCATCTGGCGCGGCAGCGCGCACGCGCGCCAACATGGCTTGGTATTGAGGACGATATTTCTCCAGCTTGTCCGCGTCGAAGGCTTCGTTCGTGCCAAAGGCAAAAGCGACCAACGACGGAGCGCGTGCCCGGACCGCGGCTTCGAACGACGCTTCCCCCCAGGCCAGCGCTGTCGCTAGCCGCGCGCCGTCGACCCCCACCGCGTCGAGCACCACGCCGGGCTCAGAGCCCTCAGCGATCAGGCCGTAAAACCGCGGTGCTCCGCCCAGCGTGACCAGCTCGAGCTTGTCCGAGACGGCACTGTCGAGCAAAAGGCTCGCAAAGCCCGCGCCCGGCAATTCGGGCGTGGCGGAGCTGCGAGAGACGACCTGCGAAACTCCACCCAGTGACACCCGAAAGCTCCCGCCATCGCCGAGTGAGAACCACAATTGCCAGTGCAGCTGCCCGTGCGCCGTACCGGGGCTCAACTCGAACGCGGCTTGCGCGGGAGCCTCGTCGGGGAACGCGCGCATGCCACCCAAGCCGAGCACGCCATCGTCGAACCGCGTGCGCCGGGCGGGTTGCGCGGGCTCGACCCGCCACGGCCCGTCGCACGACCAGCGCATTTGAGTATGACGGTAGGGCTTCACACCGATACGCACGAAGCCGGGGCCCGCCGCGCCGAAGCGCGCTTGCAAGCGAGCGCGTAGCGCGCCCGTCAAATAGTCGGCGGCGGTGTGTGAATCGCCGAGCCACAGCACGCGCACGGGCGCCTTGCGCTTGTGCTGCTCGAGACCCGTCAGATCGGCGTAGAAGCGGGGCAGGTCGAGCTTCGCGGGATCAGTGGCTTCCGGACTCGGACCAACGCCGGCCGCGGGCGCGGCCTCTGGCGCTGGCTCAGAGGCCTTGGGGGCGCTCGCGGTCGGCACTGCCGCGCGGGCCGCGACGGCGAGAGACAGCGGCGCTGCGGAAGCGATGGACACCGGCGTTTTGGAGGTGTTTTCGAGTTGCCCGCGACTCGCACAGGTGACGCCAATCAGCGCCGCAACGAAGGCCAGCCCGAGCCAGATCCCCCGCTCTAGCTGAGCGCGCCGTGCTTCGACCGGTTCAGACATCCTCGTCCGTCAGATCAATCTCCAGGGGTTCGACTTCCTGCGCCGCGAAGCCCGAACGCGCCCGCTCGAGCAAGGTCGTCAGATAGCTTGCAACGGGCGGGCACCTGACGCCACCCGCGCTGAGCGCCGCGTCCGCGTTGCTCGCGTCGAAGCGCTGCGCCACCGCGAAAAGGTCGCGCAACCCGCGCGCGCCCTGCGACAACAAACGCAACCCCTGATTCTGTACCAAGCCCCGCGTAAAAGCGCCGGCATTGAAACTCTCTGCCAAGCGTTTGCCGGATGCCAAGGCGGCCATCTGCAAGAATTCCTTGAGCGTCGGTGGGTCTGGATCGACCAAATGGTAGCGTTTCCCGTACGCGGCCGGACGCATGCCGAGGAAGTGCGCAGCGCGCACCACGAAGTCGATCGGGACGAGCTGCACGGGCGCTTCCGGGCGGTGCGGCACGGGCACCACCAGCTCAGTCGGCCCGCGATCGATGAACACCAGCCACGGATAAGGGAAACCGGGAGATTCGAGCTCCCCGGTCCGCGAATCCCCGACGATTTGCGAGGGGCGCAGCACGATCACCGGCAGCGCCGCGGAGCGCGCGAACATCAGCTCCACCGTGGCGAGCGACTCTTCCAAGCGGCCATGAAATGATTGGCCGGCGCTTAGCTCGTCTTCGCGAATCAGGCCGGTGCGCGTGCCGCATACCGCAACGCTCGACAGCAGCACGATGCCGCGTAGCGCGGAGGCGGCCTTGCCGAACGCGAGCACTTCGCGGGCGCAAGCGATGTTGTGCGCCGCGAGATCTGCCGTCTTGCGACGGCCCTCGAGCACCGACGCGAAGTGATAAACTCGTTGCACCGAGCTGGCGAGCCGTAGGTACTCCACGCCGCTCAGCCCGAAGTCGAGCGCGACCGGGTCGCCCTCGAGCTCGGTCACGCACGCGCGACTCGAGGCGGCGAGCGGCGCCAAGAGCTCGGCACAGCGCTCGGCGTCACTCGCGCGGCGGAGCAAGATGAGCTCGAGCGCGGGCTCGTGCTCGAGCAGATGCTCCACCAGCTTTCGGGCGTGGAAGCCGGGGAATCCGGTAACGAGCAGGGTTTCGCCAGCGAGCGTCATGTTAGAGCCCGAGTGCGCTGTGCAATGCCAGGTCGATGGCTGGCTTGGAGATCTCGAGCCGAAGGTACCCAAGGCTAGCCCGTTTGCCGAGGGCTAGGAGAAGCGGAGCCGGAACAGCCGAGGCCCCCCCACCCTCTCCCCAAAGCCCGAGGAAGCGTGCGTCCGCGTACGCAAACAGCGCGGCTTGATCGCCGATGCGCTGCACGCCGGCCGCGATGCCGGCCTTCGCGGCGAGAGTTTCGCCCTGACCGTGCGCGCTTTCCAGCACTTGCTTCAACAATGGATCCGCGTTCTTTCCGGCGGCCGCAAAGCCCTGCTTTTCGTCGACTGACCAAGCGAAGGACAACGGAGGCACGTTTGTCTTGTGCCCGGCCGTGGCTGCAAATGTCAGCTGCCTGCGCGTGACATTCGGCAACGCACCTGCGCTCGCGACGACGCCGTCGCTCACGCGCGGCTGCCCCAAGAACTCACTCAGCGGGGCGCGGATACCGGGCAGCGCGAGCAAGCCGAACAACTCTTGGCCAGCGTGCTTCAAGCGCACCGGATCCGCCGCGTCCGTGATCAAAAACGCTCCCGGTTCGTCGCCAGCCGCGAAACCATAGCTGCTCACGGTGCCGCGACCGAGCTCCCAGTCTGCAAGGGCGACGCGCAACTGCTGGGCGCCCGGCTCAGAAATGCGCGCGCCGAGCAGACGCACCCAATCCTCCCCCGCAGCTTTGCCCGCCGCTTCGCGATCTGCGGGCGTGCGCGACAGACCCAGCGCGAACTGTGTTGCGGCGGGCAGAGTCAACAGCGGCTGCGCCGTGCCGGCGGCTAACGTGGCGAGCTTGCTCTGCGCTTCCGAGCCCGCGTCGGGCTGGAGGAGCAGCGTTGCCTCGAGGCGATTGGGACCCGGCTCGAGATCGAGCTCGAGGGTCGTGGCATCGTCGATCAACGAGAGCACTGATTCGACGACTGCGTCGGCGCCCAAAATGACCTGGGCCGGGTCGCCGAAATCCGGAGCACGTCCGCCGTGGGCCGAACGCGCGCTCTGATCCAAATGGCTTAGATTCGTGCGGTAGCCGGCCCACAGCCCACGCAGCGCCGGTACCACCTCAGCCGACAACGCTTGCTTGGAAAAACGAACCGCGATGGCAGCCTGCGCGGGTGACCGCTTGGGCAACATGCGCGCCACGTACGGCCCGGCAGAGAGCAGCGCCTCCGCGCTATCGGCCGCAAGCAAGTAGTTGTCGAACACGCCGAGCGCCCGCGCCGGCTTCGAGGGCGCGCTGGTTGGTTGAAGCGAGGTGAGGCCGGAAGCGTTGCCGGCAACGGCACGGAACGGCGCGTGATCCCCCGTACACAGCTTGGCGACCAGCTCCGGACCCGAAACGGCGTGAACGGCCAGCACCCACCCCGGCTCTCCCGCGACGCCTTGCAGTAACGCGCCCACCACCGGCAGCTCGGGGTCGAATGAATCCGCGGTGAGCGGCGGTAGGCCGAGCACGCTCGAGACGAGCAGCGGAAAGCCCGCCGGTAGCAGCGCGGCGATCGGACCGCCGAGCTCGCGCAAAGCCGTGAACGAGACTCCTGGATGGCTGAGCGTCAGCTCTCCCAAAACGCCGCGCGGCTCGGCGATGTCTGGCGGCGCCGCGGGCGCGCCGGCGTTCGCCTGCTCTGCCGACTGCTTCTTGTTCGTACAGCCGAGCGAAACGCCAAGCGCGAACGCAGCCGCGCCACTTAGAGCGATCGCTCGGCTTAGCTTCAGCGAAGCGCGCATCCGTTCAGAACGGGATGTCGTCGTCGCCGCCGCCGCCGTAGTCCGCGTCTTCGTAGCCGCCGCCACCGGACGGGGC
>OLLW01000082.1_pt1 | contig 36411 bp, 28 predicted proteins | sample 1604611 | NCBI WGS metagenome assembly OLLW01 (sample SAMEA104055725, study PRJEB20765) | soil metagenome | biome: Arctic tundra; feature: Polygonal ground; material: soil | place: USA | collected 2011-09 | depth 0-0.5 m | reverse complement strand
TCGCGAACTACGTGCTGACTTCCTTGCTGCTCGGCAATCCTGCGGGCTAAAGCGGGTGCGCAAGTCAGCGCTACGGGCCCGCGCGGTTCAGTGCGCGTGGCCCGCTGTGGGCGAATCGTTCGACGCTGAGGATACTTCGCGGGTCACGATACCTTGTACCTGGGCCAACGAATGCACGACATCTTCGGGTGACTGCAGATCCTTCTTCGAGACTTTTTTGACGCCTTTGGCGTCCGGGCCGTCGTTGACGGCTGCCATGAAGGCTTCCATGCGCGCTGCCTCGCCGTTGCCGTTCACGTCGACGATGATCAATTTGCCGGCGCCTTGGCCGAGGTCATCACGGAAGTCGAACACCGCGCCGACGACGGTGAGCGACCCGCTCTGCACGCGCTTGCCGTAGCGCTTGAGCGCGGCCGCGACCTGGTTGTGAACGTTGGCGACGACGCCTTCGGCCCAAGCTTGGTTCTCGTTCTTGCCCTGCGTGGGTCGCGGGATCTGCAGACTCTTGATTTGAGCTTGCAAGGGCTTGCTGAGCTTCGAGGTGTCGCCCGACGCGGCCTTCACGGCCTCGCAGCCAGTGTGCCCAATGATCATCAACAGCGGCGTATTCAGGTGCTCGACGCCGTATTCGATCGAGCCTTCGTCGCCGGCTAGCTGATTGCCGAAATTGCGCACCGTGTAGTCGTCGTTCTCGCTGGTCTCGTCCCAACCCTGCGGCTGAACGCGCGAGTCGGAGCATGTGACGACCGTCGCACGCGGCAGCTCGGCATCGGCAAAGGCCGAGAAGAACTTCGGCCCATGCTCCATGTAGGTTTTGTTGTCCTCGAACGCCTCTTTGAGGAACGCGCGCGTGAGCGCCAGCGGCTCGGCCTTCGAGCTCTCCCAAGCGAACGGCACGGTGTACTTTTGCGGGGAGTCGTCGGCTTTGCCTTCGTCGGCCTTGGCTTCGTCGGCGGCCTTGTCCGCGTGGCTGTTCTTGCCTTCCTTGGCCTTCTTCGGGTGCACGGCTGTCGTTTCCGGCGCCACTGTCGCAGGCGGCTGACTGCACGCGGTAGCGGCGAGCAGTAGGGCAGAGGTCAGTGTCAGAAGGCGTCGCGCTCCCATGCCGAGACAGAACGGACGTTTTCTGCCGGACTTGAGCCAGAGGGCCGAGTCTGCGCGCGAGGTCAAGAATCTGCGGAGTTTTCCTAGTCGACCGCGGGCAAAAATGGGCGTGCTTGTACAATGTTGGACTACACTGCGCGCGTCTCGTGCAAGGCACCTCCAAAACAGAAGTCGATGCTGCGGCGCTGCCTGCTCAGCTGATTGCGCCCACGCGTTCGGCGCAGTTGCGGCGTTGGGCGCGGCTGCGCCGGCTGCTTGCGCCCCTGCTGCTGTGCGTGCCCTCGGCCATCGTTCTGGGGATGGATTTGTCGCGCCGCAGCGGGCGCCTCATCGGTCTCGATACCGAGCACCGTGAATATTACCTGGCCTCGCTGCTCGAGAGCCTCGTGCTGTGGAGCGTGCTCTTGCATGCGGCGGGTCGTCGCGTCGGGGCGATGCGCTGGGTCGCCTGTGTCTTGTTCGTGATTGCTTTTACGTTCACGGTCGGCGGACAGAGCTATTTTTATAGCCAATACAACGCTTACCTGAACCTCGATGTGTCGCTCTTCGCGGCGAACTTCAAAGATAGCGTAATCAATCAGTTGCTGGCCGATTTCGGCAACTACTTGCGGGCCAAGTTGCCACCATTGTGCGTCGCCGTTGCGCTGATTTGGATCGCTCGGCGTTGGCTACGGCCGCGCAAATGGCGCGCGCGTCTGACGGGCTACCTCGCACCTGTCCTGCTGCTCGCGACCTTCGCCATCCCGGCACAACACCGGCACCTGCAGGCGGCACCGCCGGACGTGTTGTACCTGAACGCCGTGGGCGGTCTGCTCGCTACGCAGTTCGGCTTCACTGAGCAATCGAATCAAATGCGTCCGCGCGCGCGGCAGTCCATGCCCGTGCCCACGCTGCATCCTGTAGAAACGCCCAAGCGCAACGTGCTGTTTGTGATCTTGGAGAGCGTGCGCGCAGATGCGACGTGCATTGCGTACGACCCGGAGTGCCGGCGCACGGAGGCCACGAATCGGCTATTTCCGGGGCGCATTGCCTTCCCGCAAATGCGCTCGATGGACTCGACTACCGCCGTGTCATTGGCCGTGCTCTGGTCCGGGCTTGGCCCGACCGAATCGCGCGACAACCTGCACACCTGGCCTTTGATCTTCGACTACGCGCACGCCGCGGGCTTCGACACCGCGTTCTGGACCAGTCAGAACATGCTGTTCGGCAACGCGCGGCTGTGGGTCAAGAACCTTGGAGTCAGCAAGTTCTTCAGCGCTACGGATCTGGAGCCTACGTCCGACCTGGACATGGGCGCGCCCGAGGGACTACTGGCGGACCGCGTGATCCGCGAGGTCGGGTCGCTGCGCGAACCATTCTTGGCAGTCGTTCAGCTCTCGAACGTGCACTACCCGTACTACGTGGACCCGGATGGACCGCAGCCGTTCCAACCCTCCACGACGAGCAAAGCCGCCGAGGACAACCCGTACTTCAAGAACTACTACCAGAACTCGGTCTACCAGCAAGACCAGCACCTGGCGAAGATGCTCAGTTACGTGCGCTCGACAGAAGCGGGTAAGCACACGGTGATCGTGTACACCAGCGACCACGCGGAGGCCTTCCGCGAGCACGGCCAAATGGGCCACACCTTCAGCATTTTCGACGAAGAAATCCACGTTCCGGCCTGGATCGACGCGCCGCCGGGCACGCTCACCGAGAGCGAGCTCGCTGAGGTCACCCGCAAGCAATCCAACTACCTGTATCACATCGACATCGCACCCACGATTTTGGATCTAATCGGGGTTGGTGCTGATCCGAGCATCGCGCGCTACACCGCGCGCATGTTCGGTCACAGCTTGCTCAGGCCCGGCCTCAGTGATCAGCCGCTGTTGATGACCAACTGCGCGGGCGTCTGGAGCTGCGCGTTCGAGAATTGGGGCATCATGCAGCGCAACCTGAAGGTCGAGTCCCGCGCTTGGGATGTGGGCTGGAAGTGTCACGACGTTGCCAAGGACCCGTTCGAACTCAATAACGAAGACCTGAGCGAGTGCGGGGATCTGGTGAAGCTCGCCGACAAGGCCTATGGGCGTTTGCCCGGCCAGGGCGTCGTCAAAAAATAGCTCGCAAGCGCGCGTTAGCTGAGCGCGAGCATGCGGTCGATCGGCAGCTGGGCGCGAGCGCGCAGCTCTTCGTCCATTTCCAAACGGGGCTCTAGATCGCGCAGCGCTAGGTACACCTTTTCAGGCGTATTCAGGCGCATGAAGGGGCACTCGTTGCAGGCGCAGTTCGCCAGCGGCGGCGCTGGAATCAAGAGCTTGCCCGGCGCGCGCTTTTGCATCTGGTGCAAAATGCCGGATTCGGTCACGACGATGAACTCACGCGCGTTGTCGTTCTCCACGAAGCGCAAGAGCGCTGCCGTCGAGCCGATGAAATCAGCGCGGTCCAGCAACGGCTCTTCGCACTCCGGGTGAGCGATCACTTTGGCTTCGGGGTGAGCCAAGCGAATGTCTTCCAACTTTCGCAGGCTGAACGTTTCGTGAACGATACAGCTGCCCTGCCACAGGACCATGTCTCGCCCTGTTTGCTTGGCCACGTAGCGGCCTAGGTTCTTGTCCGGTGCGAACAAGATTTTTTGATCCTTAGGGATCGCGTTCACGATCTTCACCGCGTTGCTCGAGGTAACGATGTAGTCACTCTCGGCCTTCACCGCTGCAGTGCAATTGATGTAGCTGACGACGACCGCGCCAGGGTGCCGCGCTTTCCAGGCTTTGAAGCGATCGATCGGCGCGCCGTCGGCCAGCGAGCAACCCGCTTTCATGTCGGGAACCAGCACGATGCGCTCCGGGTTCAGGATCTTGGCGGTCTCTGCCATGAAGTGCACGCCGGCGAACAAGATCACGTCGGCGGTAGTTTTCTGCGCAGCCTGAGCCAACTGCAGCGAATCCCCGATCACGTCCGAGAGATCCTGGATCTCACTGTCCTGGTAGTAGTGAGCCAAGATCACGGCGTTGCGCTCGCGCTTCAGGCGACGGATTTCCTCGTCGAGATCGAGCGTGGCGAGGTCTGGAGCGAGGCTCTTGGCAAGCGAGGCCATGACTGTTTGTCTCTATAGGACTCGAACACCGCTGGCGCCAGCGGTCGGGCGCGCAGAAAGCGATTCGCTCAAACGAGCGGCTTTTTGTCGACCTTGGGTACCGCTTGGGCGAAGCGCTCAGCGAACACCTCGGCCGAGCTCGCGCGTGAAATATCGAGCTCGAAATCCGGCACGCTGCGCGGTTCCAGCTTCTGTAGCAGCTCGGCGGCCTCACGCTTGGCGAGGCCAACCTCGGCCAGCGCGGCCAGGTCGAGACTTGCGCCGTCTCGCGCTCGCAGCACTTCGCCTTCGACCTGGACCAAACGGCGAAGCGCATCGAGCTCCATGCGACTGACGCGGTTCCCGCATACGTCGTAGTCGATCCACGCTTCGTAGCTGAGCGGCGCTACGCGCTTCAGCATGCCTGCCATGACGCGGCCGAATTCTTGGATCTCCCACTGCGCGTGATGATCCACGCGCAGCTTCAAAAAGTGCAGCAGATTGTGGAGATCGATCTTCCAATACCACTGCGTGTAAGTCGACAGCGGTAGATCGATGCGCGCAAGCTCCCGCGCCATGTCCTCGTTCGTCATCCACTCGTAGGTGGCTTGGCTCTTCTGGCGGATTTCGTTCCAACGGCTGATTGCTTCGCTGTACTTCTCGGGCGCGACAACGTTGCCGCTGCGGCCTTGGTTGTTCTTCTTGCTCTGGGTTTGCAGCTGCTCTTCGCTGGGCGTGTAAAAAAGCATTGGCATAAGCGAATAACGGCCGCTGTACTCGTTCACATTGGCGGAGCGGTGGCGGATCCACTGGCGAGCGATGAACATCGGCATCGAGCAATGGAACTTGAACTCGATCATTTCGCTCGGCGTGGTGTGCATATGTCTGCGCAGGTACCGAAGCAGGCCGCGCGTCTGACTGGTCTGGCGCGTGCCGTAGCCGTAGCTGACGCGCGCCGCGCGCTCGATGCACTCATCGGTGCCCATGTAGTCGACGAGCGACACGAAGCCGTGGTCGAGCACCGGGAAGTAGAGGCCGAGGATCTCTTCGGCCGAGGGCGAAGTGGGGCGCCGCGTTTCCGTCATTTGCCCACGAGCCTATCCCAGTAGGCCTGGTCGTTGGCGGTCGATCTCTCGCGTTTGTCGGCCATCTCGTCTCGACACCGGCTTCGATCTCGACCGCCTCTTCGGGCGCCCTACCGGATAAGGTCCTTTGACTACGCGGGCGACCGCCGAGGCGCTACGCTAAGAGGAATGCTCAGGCTTGCTCGGTATTTTTGGCTCGTTGCGGCCGCTGCGGCGCTGCCGGCGTGTGCTGGACGCGCACTCGCGCCGGCAGGCGTCGCGCTGGCCGCAAAGTCACCCGCCGTACTCTCGGTCGCTCCGCCGAAAGCCGCGGCGGACGAGCCAGGTCCGCGCTTGTTTCCGCCGCTTGAAGGTTCGGCGACCCTGAGCATCGGCCAGGAGCGAGACGGCAGTGAGCGTCTGATTTCGTACGGGCTGCGCGTGTTGTCCCGGCCAGACGGCGCGGTCGAGCAGGCCGACGAGTATCTTCCAGCCGCGCGCGGCGCGCAGGCGCTCGAGTTACCGAGCCGGCTCGGCGGAGGCTTCCTGTTCTTCGTCGTCTCGTCGAACGCGACGTTGTTCTTTCGCGCGTCGACGTTCACGGGCGACTTAGAGCCCTTTGCGCGGCTCGACTTCGAGGCCGATCAAGTCGTCGCAGGTTTCGACCGCTTGTATGTCGTGTCGCAACGTCCCGAGCGCTTGGTGGCATTGGATGCCGAGCACGGCACGTCGCTCGATCTCGGCAGCTTGCCGCCGTCGCCGGGTTACGGAAAAATGGCAATCGTTGACGCCTGGTTTGGCGCGTTGCAAGTCCCGCTGCGGGGCACGCTGGTGACCTTCGACGCGGGTGGCTCGTGGCGGCCTATTCCCAGCGCCGTGACCAACGTGACCGCCGAGTCTGGCGAGCTCCGGCTGTTTGGTCCAGATGGCATGCAGGGCTTGGATAGCAACGGCGTGTTCAGTCGTCGGGACGAGCCGGTCACGGTAAGCGGCAACCACGAGAACGAAGTCGCGCGCGCGCTACGGGCCGCCACAGCCGGGCGTGACGACGCCCACCCGAGCCGCGATCTCGCCGGGCAGCGCGCGCTCAAGCTGGCGGTCCTGCGTGGCTTCCGTGACGCGGACGGCTCGCTCGTTGTCGCGAGCTCTGGCACGCTGTCGCGGGTGCGTGCGAGCGACGGCAAGCTGCTGGGCAGCGACGCGCACGCCTACGCAGGCAGCGGCGAGTGCAGCGCGCTGCGCTACGGGAAGAGCTTCGCGTTCGTATGCAGCGAGGGCAACAACCAGACCACGCTGTTCTCGTTCGCGCCGCCGTTTGGGATGCGCCAAGTGCGGGCGTTTGCCGGAGCGCGCTACGTCGCGTCCAGCGGCAACGGAGCTCTCGTCATTCGCGGGGCCTGCACCGGGCCCACGCTAGGGCCGACTGGCGCCTACTGCATCGCCGGAAACGCTGGGGATTTTCGAGAGATTCGCGTGCGCGGTGACTTGGGCGTCGAACGCGTGGTGGCGCTCGCCGACGGTCGCGTCGCCGTTGTCGTCCCGCCGCGGCTCGCAGCCCCTGGGTTTCTGTCGCTGATCGACACCACCGGCAAAGAGCAGCGCATCGCGCTCAAGCTGCCGCAAGCGCCGCCGAGCAGTGCGCTGCTCGAGAAGGGACTATGGCTCGATGGCTTCGTCGAGCGACCGAGCGGAGGTCTCGCCGGGTGGGTCGTTGGGTCGGAGCCATTCGCGGGCGTGCGGGTCGCTTTCGACGGCAGCGTGACATCGAGCCCGCCCGAGAACGGTATCGATCGAGCGCTGCTCTCCGGGATGCACGGCTTGCTCGTGGGGCGCACGGGGCGAGCGGTCGAGAGCACCGACGGAGGCTTCGAATGGAGCGACGTCGATTTGCCGTACGAGTTCGACGCGATGCGCGAGCTGCGTGACGACGCGCGATTGCAAGGTTGCACGGACGTAGGCTGCTCGTTTGGTGGCTTCGTGCGCGTCGGCTGGAAGAGCGGTAGTGCGGCGGCGCCGCTACGCGTCGCGACCTTGCCCCAGTTCACGTCCCTGTTTCAGCCTGGCGCGAGCCGCTGGCTGCTGCGTTGCGAAGGCACCGGCGAAGAGAGTGAGGCCGCCCTGCCGCTGGGCGCTCGGGTGCGCGGCCCAGGGCGCTCGGACGACGGAGTTACCGCCGCTTGGGCGCCTTTTCTCGAAACGGCACCGCCGGTGCTCGGTTCAGGCGAGGTCGGCTTCGACGTGGGGCCAAACGATACCGAGTCGGCGGCGCTACACGTCTACGCTTGGGGTGAGCGCGGCGCAGACTGGGGACGAGCTGGACACACGCAGTTACGCGCGCTCGACCGCTTCGACGTAGCGCGCGGCGCGTTCGAAAGCGCCGTGACACGCAGCCCTTGGGCAGATGCCACGGGCGCCGCAGAAGCGTTCGGCTTTGACGGCACTGGCAACCCCACGTCTTGGCGCGCCGTGATGGAAACGGGCCAGCGTTCTGCGGCGGTCGTCACCAGCTCTCGCGGCCTGCTCGATTTGCTACTGTTCGAGGAGGGGAAAACAGTTACCCGCATCCCGAACGCCGGGCGACTCGGGTTTGGCATGCTAAGCAGCGTCGCCAAGCTGAGCGACGGCTGGTACGCCGGCTCGTTCAACGAGAACCGCATCTTCACCTTGTCTCGGATCTCGGGTAGTCACGTGGAACGGCTCGCTGAGTACCCGGATACCGCGCGCGAACAAGGGTCGATCAGCCTGGTCCGCGGCACTCGTCAGGACGAGCTCGGGATCTGGGTGATAGGTCGCGGCTGGTACCTGTTTCCGATCGATCCGAAGACGTACGCCGTTCGCAGTCCTCTCCACGAAAACCCCGCAGATCTGGCTACAATGCCGCCTCCGTGCGGGCCAGACGCGGACGGCTTCCTGCTTAGCGGCGCGCCCTCCCTAGAGCCCAGCCTGCGCTTTGCCAGGCCCGACGAGCCAAGCGCGCGGCGCATCGAAGCTCAGTTCGTCTGGTCGGCAGGTGGTCTGTGCACACGTGCCCTGGCGGCTGATACCGACTCTATTGTCAAGCGTAGCTCGCCAAGCACGCCGATGATCAGCCGCGAGCCGGGCAACAGCGTCCCGCTGACCGTGTCGGAGCGTCGACCCCAGGGTCGACGCTTCGGTTACGTCTGCTCCCCTTGACGTCGAAAGCGACCACGCGAACCTCGCGCGAAATGGTCTCGCTCGAAGACACCACGTGCGTCGTCATTTCAGATCTGAAATGGTAACCTTGCACTTTTGATCACGGTGAGCAGCGCGTGACTTAGCGGCCGCTGCCGACGAGCAGTTTTTAGCTTCGCGAGGTTTGCGTCTGCTGCTTCTGGCTGCTACGAATTGGTTGTCCGCGCAGAGCGAGGCTGTCCCCCCCCCGGCCCCTTTGCGCGGACACTATTTTTGCGTTGCTACGTCGGCGCGCCGTCGCCGCTCAGGGCTTAGAGAGCTTGGCGGCCATGGCTTCGCCGAGTTCGACTGCGCGCTTGGTCGCGACTTCGACCGCGTCGATCAAAGTGCGTCGTAACCCGCCGGATTCGAGGGTGTGAAGGCCCGCGATGGCCGTGCCGCCCGGACTCGTGACCATGTCTTTGAGTCGGCCCGGGTGCTCTCCGGTCTCGAGCAATAGCTTCGCTGATCCGTACACGGTTTGCGCCGCTAGCAGCAGTGCGGTTTCGCGGTGCAGCCCGACCTTCACCCCGCCGTCGGCCAGCGCCTCGATGATCAGCATGATGTACGCGGGGCCGCTGCCCGAGAGCCCGGTGACCGCGTCGATCAGCGATTCGTCGAGCACCACCGTGCGTCCGACGGCGTCGAACAGCGCTTTAGTGAACTTCACGTCTTCCGGGGTGGCGCGCGTGCCGGGTGCAACTCCGGTTGCTCCCGCGAGCGCGATCGCAGCCGTGTTCGGCATCGCGCGCAGCACGCGTGCGCCCGCCGGCAAGCGCGCCTCGATAGAGCGGATCGGCACGCCCGCGGCGACCGAGATCACGAGCGTGTCGGAATTGAAGTCGCCCGCGACTTGATCGAGCACGCGGTCGATGACCTGCGGCTTGACGGCGAGCACCACGACGTTCGCCCAAGCCAAGAGCTCGCTGTTGTTGGTCGTGGTGTTGATGCCGTACTTCTGCTCGAGCTCGGCCAAGTGCTCGGCGCGTACGTCGCTGCCGCGGATTTGATCGGGGCTCAGAGTCTTCGACGAGAGCAGGCCGCGGACCAACGCGGATGCCATGTTGCCGGTGCCGAGCATGCCAATTTTTCGGTTTTTCATAAGATCTCCAAGCGCTCTCAAGCGATGCCGAAGTCTTTCAATGCGCGGCGCGTTTCGCCCGCGTCGCGACACGCGACCACACCAGGCACAAGCGCGCGATCGTCCGTGGGCGAAAACCAAATCGCTTGCGCGCCGGCTTGGCATGCGCCGATCACGTCAGCCTCCCAGGCGTCCCCCACGTGCACGATGTCGGCTAGCGGGACGCCGAGCTGCTGCGCGCTGTACTGGAAGATCCGTGGGTCTGGTTTGTCGATACCGAGCCGCCCAGAATCGACAATCACCCGAAACAGTGAGGTCTTGTGCAGCTCGTCGACTAGCTCGGCGAGCCGGCCTTCAGAGTTCGAGATGATGCCCACCGGAACGCCTTTGCCCGTGAGCTCGGAGGCCAGCTCGAACATGCCGGGGATGGGTTTCCGCCACAGATTTTTCACAGGCTGTGCTTCCCAAAGAGACTGCGCGACGTCTTCGGCAAAACCGTCTCGCGCCGCGCCGAAGGACGGGCGCAAGCCAGCGCCGCGCAACACCTCGAGCATCATGGCTTGCCAAGCACGCGCATGCCCTTGAGCTTTCGCAGCGCCGTACGCGCTCCAGGCCGTCACGGTGGCGGCGCGCGCGGCTGCCGGATCTAGCTCCGCGCCCAAGTCCTTGGCACGCTGCGCCAGAAATTCGTGATCGAGCTCGGCGAGCGTCTGCCCAAAATCGAAGGTGACGGCCCGCGCCTGGCGTAGGCTAGTCAAAGAGCCCTCGCAGCTTCTCGAGAAAGCTATGCTGTTGCGGCTGAACGTCCTCGCCGAGCTCGCGGCCCAGCTCCTCGATCAGCTCGCGCGCTCGGTCGCTCAAGTGCGAAGGCACTTCGACCGCCACCTCGACCAACTGATCGCCGCGTCCACCGCGAATTCGGTAAGGAAAACCTTTGCCGCGCACGCGTAAAATGGCTCCCGGTTGGGTTGAAGGCGGCACGCGCACCTTGAGCTTCCCGACCAGGCTCGGCACGTCGATCTCTCCGCCCAAGGCGGCCTGCGCGAAACTGATCGGCACTTTGCAGACCACGTCGTCGCCGACGCGTCGAAAGAACGGATGCGGGGCGACCTGAATCACGAGCTCCAAGTTGCCCGGCGGCTTGTCGGCACGCACTCGGTTGCCGGCTTGGTTGACCGTGCGCGTCGCACCGTCCTCGATGCCGGCCGGAATTTCTACGGCCAACGTGCGCTCGCTCGTGGCCAGGCCGCGCCCTGCGCACACGCGACAGGGCGTGAGCACAGTTTGACCAGTACCGCGACAGCGAGAGCACGGTCGCTCCACCGCGATCGGGAACAGAGCTTGCTGGAAGCGCACCTTGCCGCGACCGTTGCAGGCCGAGCAGGTGTCGACGCGCGTGCCGGGCTCGGCACCACGCCCGGCGCAGCCGTCACAAGTGTCCATTCGTTCGTAGCTGACCTCGCGTTCGCAACCGAGCGCGGCCTCCTCGAAGGTCAGCTGCAAGTTCTTGCGAATGTCACCGCGTTCGCCGGTCCGGATGCCGAAGGCGCCCAGCAGATCCCCAAACAAGTCTTCGAAGCCGGCCATGTCGCCGAAGTCGATCCCGCCCGGGTTACCACCGCCCGGGCGGAACGCGGCCTCACCGTAGCGGTCGAAGGCCGCGCGCTTGTCCCGGTCGCTCAGGATCTGATGCGCGAAATTGGCTTCCTTGAAGCGTGTGCCCGCGTCGGGATCGCCCGGGTTCTTGTCCGGATGGTGGATCGCGGCCAGCCGGCGGAAAGCCGCTTTAATCTCTGCTTCGGATGCTTCCCGGCTCACGCCGAGCACCTCGTAGGGGTCGCGCACCGGGCGGGTGTAGCATTTTCGCCGCTGGTTTTCCCCCTTTGGCTCACCCCTTGGCCGCGGGGGCCCGGAATACTACGCTCGGAAATAATGAGCTCAGACGACAAAGACGACCGGCGCTACGGCTTCCGAGCGCCGATCGAGCTGAAAGTCGAATACAAGCGGCTCAATACCTTCTTCGCGGACTACACGAAGAACATTTCGCGCGGCGGGACGTTCATCGCCACCGACAAGCCGCTGCCGGTAGGTACCGACTTCGTGTTCGCGCTTGGCGTGCCCAGTCTGGTCGAGCCGGTTCGCTTGCGCGGCAAAGTGATCTGGACCACGCCCGCCGAAGAGGCAACCAAAGCCAACCCGTGCGGTATGGGGATTGAGTTCCAGTACGCGGCCGGCGAGCGTGAGCAAAAGGAAGCAGCCGTCGAGCGGATGATGACCACCGAGCTTGGTGGTTACCTGGTCGAGAAGCTACTGGGGCGTAAGCCGCAAACCTGAGCGCGCGCTCAAGGCAGCTTCACGTTCGCAGGCAGCTTGTAGTCCGGAGCGGTCTTGCCACGCATCGCCAGCAGATCACGCGCAATGCTGACCTCGACCAGATCTATGGCGGGACTCTGCGCGACCCGCTCCAGATCCCTGGAAGAGTCGGCGCCGCCCTGTAGCTTTTGCATCGCGGCATAGAAGGTGGCTTCGGTGCGCTCGGAAGCGTTCTTTGCGGCGGTCGCGAGATCCTGATCGCTCAGCTTGCCGCGCGCCCAGGCACGCAGGCGTGCGGGCCAGCCGGAGTTGTCGTCAACGCCGGCATACGCCTCTTCGAGCGTGCCGTCGCTCGGCACATTTAGCTTTTTCTCGACCAATTGCAGCCAAAGCGCGACGTACACCAGGTCGTCACTGCTGAGGCCGGCGGCTACGGCGCGCTGCGCCGCTCGGCGTGCCGCGCCGAGGTCAGCATGGGTAAGCGCGCGCCGCGCCGAGTCCAACACCGTGGCGGTGAGCTGCGCTTGGTCCGAGCTCGAGGCTTCGTAAGCGCGCTCGGTGGCGCGCCGCGTAGCGCGCTGATCGTCATAGTGCTCGAGAATGCGCGCCAACAGGCGCTCGCAGCGGGCCAGTGTTGGGCCGCCCGAGCGCACGCTGCGCTCGGCGTCGACGGCGCGCGATAGCGCCGCGTCGAGCGTGCTTGCGGCATGTGCTGCATCCCCGTGATCTCGATACACCTCGAACTTCATGTTCAGAGCGTCGGTTTCTGCCAATGGATCGTTTTCGGTTTTGGCGAGCTCCACGGCCAAACCGAGTGTGGACAGGGCTGCGCTCTGGTCTTGCTGGCGAAGGATGGCGCCGAGCGTCATGAGTGACTCGAGCGTGGGCTCGGCGCGAGTTGCCGCTTGCACCAGCGGTAGCGCGCGAGTGAGCTCACCGTGCCGCGTCTCGAGCGCGCCCATCACGTACCTCAGCCGGGCGCTGCTCGGGCTCACTTTGCCCAAATTCACGCTATTTTCGGCCAGCGCGAGGATCGGCTGAGCATTCTCGAACGTGCGACGCGCGCTGGAAAGCTGATCGAGCCCGTCCTCGGTGACCAGCGCTTTGCCGACTATGCCCAGCGCGAAGCTCACGTTCTCGGCGGCGCCCTCCTTGGCCAACGCCGGTGCGAGGACGAGCGGTGCGACCTCCGCCATGCCGTAGCTCACGAGCTCTGTAGCGAGCGGGACCGCGCCGCGCATCGAGCTTGGCTCTGCCCGAAACAGCTCGACGGCACTGCCCCAAGTCGCGGCCTCCATCAGCGTGTGATCGAGCAGGCCTTCGGCGTCCGCGGCGCGCGAGGCCGAATCGAAGAAATGGAATAGGTCCGCCCAGGCATCGGCGTCTCCGCCGTCTGCCGCGCGTTCCAGCCGGTCGCGCAGCTCAGGGGCGATGATGCGGCCCAGATCCGCGTGGTCGGCCGCGTTGAGCACGCCGCGCGGATCGCCGTGCCGCAGATACAGCGCGATCAGTGTGTACCCGCCGCCACGTAGCGCGCGATACGCCTCGAACGCTTCGTCGCGGTCGGCGTTGGAATTGATCGGCGAATCAGCGGCATTCGATTCGAGCGCGCGCTTGAGCCACGCGACGGCACGCCCGCTGGCCGCGTCGAGCGCGCTCTTTCGGGCCTCGATCAATGAGCGCTGCACGGCGGCCCGCAGATCTGCGCTGGCGGCTTGCATGGGACCTGCGCCGTGCGTGGCTTGTGAGAAACGTGCCATGGCGTCGAGGTGCGCTTCGACCTCGTCGCGCTCCGCGCCCTTGGGCAGCTTGTCCTTCAGCATGCCGTAGAGCGTGAACGCGTAGCCCTCTTCACCGAGCCGCGCGACTTCAGCGGCGCCGGCGCTGAGCGCGCCGTCCGGACCGTCCGCGCCGTCGAGTGCCTCGGGCCGAAACTCTCCCGCGCGCATCAAATAGAACGCGCCGGTCAGCGCGTTGAGCCCGGCCTCACGTTGGCCGGCGTCGAAGCGCGCTTTGGCGCGCTGCAATTGGCGGCGCACGACGCCGACCAACAAGCCCGAACGCTGCGGCGAGCCGTCGTCCGCGACCAGTACGCTGTACGCCGCTTTTGCAAAGGCCGCGTCGTCCACCGCCGTGATCGGCAGTGCGCTGCCCTCCAGCGTCGCTCGCGGCGCGTTGGCGTGCGGCGGGTGCGCGGCGCAACCCACCGAGCTGAGGCTCGCGCACAAGCCGAGCGTGAGCCACAGCGTTACACCAGACAATCGCGAGCTACGCCGTTCGGACCAGGGCATCGTCCGAAGTCTATACCGCGGACGGTGATCTCTGCACGCCGCGTTCAGAAGCCGATGTCGCAGTGCAGCTCGAGACCGGAGATCCCAGCGTCGGCCAGGCGACCGCCGATCGGGAACACGTAGCCGACGCTAGGCGAGATCTTGCCGAAGCGACCGCCCACGCGCGGCTCGAACACCACCTGAAAGCGGGTTGGGCCTGCGGCGCCCGTAGGCGAGGTGTATTCGAGCGGGTTGACTGCGTTGATCACCGTCCACGAATCGAGGGCCCCGTACAGAGCGGGCTTGTCCAAGAATTGATAGGCGATACCCGCCGAAGTGACGTTGCGGAACGACACCGGCTTGAGCTTGAGGCCCGCGTTGCTCTGATCATCCGAAATTTGACCGCCGACCTTGACGCCCGCCACGAATTTCGTGGCTGCGTGCAGATCGAGCGCGAGCTTTTGGTAGTCGATACCGACGCCCACGATGACGGGTAGACGCTTCGGTCCGAATAGCTCCGGATCGCGATAACCCGATGCGGCATCGGCCACGTCGTTCAACCCAGTTTGACGAACGCCGTTGGTGGTCTCGTAGTCGCCCTGCGCAACCGGAACGCCGAGCCCAAAGTCGATGGGCAACTGAGTGAACGCGCTGAGGCCGACGCGGTCCTCACCCATCAACTCGAGCGCGCCGAGCGCCGCGGACGACGCATACAAGCCGTCCGTTTGCCGAGCGGAGCCGACTGTAAATGGGAGTCGCGCGCCGACGGTGAAGTCTGGGCTCAGGTCGTAATGGCCACCGACCATGAACGTGGCAGCCGTGGTCTTGCCGGTGGCTGTGTTGGCGGGTTCGGGCGCTTTGCCGAAGCCGATCAGCAAATTACCAAAGACTCCCACCTCGTCACGCGGGCGTCGCTTGATGGGCGGAAGCGCTGCTACGCGCTCTGCCTCCTCTTGCTTCACTTCTTCCCGCTTGAGCGGGCCAGTCTTGCCACTGGGAGTAAACGGGCCCTCGTCGCTTTTCTCATTTTCGACGGGATCGTTCGAATCCATCGTCGTGCCGGGCTGCTTGGCGTTGGCCTTTTTGGGCTTGGCCCAGGCCTGGCCACTAAAAATTACCAAAATGATCGCAACTCGGCAGCTGATTCGCATGCGTTTCTCCCGTGGCGTGCGCGAGGTTACCACGCGGTCACCTGAACGCGCTAACGTATCGACTCGATCCGTGTTCGCCTGACGGGTTGCCATTCGCTCTTCACACCGCTCGCTGACATGACCGACGCAGCAGTCCGTCCTCCACCAAAACGCCTCGCCGACTTCGAGATCATTCGCAGGCTCGGCGCGGGTGGCATGGCTGAAGTCTTCCTGGCGAAGAAGCGCGGTGCGGAGGGCACGTTCAAGCTACTGGTCCTGAAGCGGATCTTGCCCGCCTATGGTTCTTCTCGGCGTTTTCGCACGATGTTCGCCGAAGAAGCGCAGCTGGCGACGCGCCTGAATCACCCGAACATCGTGCAGGTGTACGACTTCCAAGACTACGGCGAAGAGGGCCAGCTACTCAGCATGGAGTACGTTGAGGGTCCGGATTTGCGCAAGCTGATGAAGTCAGCGCAAGCCAAGGGTCAGCGCATTCCGCCGTACGTGGCAGCTTACATCATCGCCGAAGTCGCGAAGGGGCTGCACTACGCGCACGAGCGCAAAGACGAAGCCGGCAACCCGATCGACATCGTGCACCGCGACGTGTCGCCGCAGAACATTTTGATGAGCTTCGACGGGGCCGTAAAAATAGCTGATTTCGGCATCGCCTCGGCCAATCTGTTCCGCGAAGAGCCGGGCGTGCTCAAGGGCAAGACCGCGTACATGTCGCCTGAGCAGGCTCGCGCCGAACGCGTGTCGCGCCGCACCGACATTTATTCTCTCGGCGTAGTTTTTCACGAGCTGCTCACCGCGCGTCCGTTGCATGGCGCGGCCGAAGGCCAAGAGCTGCTCGAAGAAGTGCGCGCCGGGCAGGTGGAGCCGCCCAGCACCTACGTACGCGGCTTACCGGCCGAGCTGGAAGAAGTCGTGATGCGCGCGTTGGCGAAAAATCCAGACCAACGCTTTCAGACTGCGCGCGACATGGCAGCAGCGCTGAGCCGCGCACTATTTCAAAAGCAGCAGCTCGTCGATTCACATGTGCTCGAGGCGGTGCTCGCGGAGCTCGTCACGCGCGAGCATACTTCGCCCGGAGTGCAGCCGGGCTCGGACGCGCCCAGCGAAGCGCCACTCAGCGAAGCGCTCGACGACCTGTCGTCCGTCGCACACGCCATGGGCACCGCTAGCGGCGCAAATGGCGACGAAAGTACGGGGCCGGGGCGCGCGCGGCGTGTTGGCCGTGAAGTGCGCCACGTCGCCGTGGTGACCTTGCGTTTACACGGCTTCGAGCAGCTCGCGACCAGTGTCGGTCGGCCGCAGGCGGCTCGAGTGCTCGAGCAGCTGCGCGGCACCTTGGGTGAGGTCGCGTTTCGCCGCGGCGCGCGTTTTGCTTGGAATGTGCCGAGCTCCGCCAGCGATCAACCAGACCAATTCGCGACGGCCGCGCGAGCGCTGGTCGGTTTGATGGCAAACCCCGCGCGCGCTCCGCTCGACGCCGTGTGGCTAGCGATCGACGTTCACGAAGTGATCCGCGGCGCGTCCGAAGATCTGCCGGTCGGCTTGTCGGCGAGCGTTGGCATCGTGCGTGGTATCGCGACCGGTGAGCGCGACCGCGCGGGCCACTTGATTCAGCACGCGTTGCAAGAGCCCGCCAATCACCTCGCTGACCTGCTCGGTGACAACGCGCCGCCAGGCGTGAGCTGGGTGGCGGGCGGCCTGTATCGCTTGGTGCGCCGCGACTTCGTCTGGGGTGACGCGCCGACGATCAAGATCGAAGACGCGGAGAGTTTGAGCTTGCCGCAGGACATGCGCATCTACTCCCTGCTTCGCCCGCACACCCGGCAGGAGAAGCTGGACGAGATGGCGATTGCGCCGAACGACTTGATCGGCCGCGACGCTGAGTTGGCCGATTTGCACGCGGCTTATTACGGCGTGGTCGGCTCCTCGCAGACTCCGGGGCAAGTTTCGGCGCGCGTCGTGTATGGCGAAATGGGCATCGGCAAGACGGCCTTGCTCGCCGCGTTCTTGAACGAGCTGCCGCCTGACGCGCGCGTCTTGCGCGTCGAGTCGTCGCCCGCGCTCAGTGAAGTCCCGTTTGCCACGATCAGCGAGTGGATCCGCGAGCTCACCGGCACGCGCATCGATCAGCCGTTCGAGCAAGCTCGGGAGCTTATCACCGACGCATTCGGCGAGTTCGCGGAGGAGCCTGAGGGCCCGGAGGTCGTCCTGCGCATGACAGAGCTTGCCACTGGACGAGTGCGGCAAACCGTAGACGACGCAGACGTCGCCGAAATGCGCCAACTGATCGGCCTCGGTATGCGTCGCTTCTTTGCCCGCGCGGCGATCGACGCGCCACTCGTCGTCGCGCTCGACGGCCTGCAGTGGAGCGATCGCCCGAGCCTGGACTTGATCGTGGAGTTTTTGAAGCGTGGCGAGCCACTGAGCGTGCTGGTGATTTTGTTGTCGCGCCCCGAGGATCGCGTATCGGCCTACATTGAGGGCTTGGTGCGCGTGGAGCTGAAGGGGCTGAGCGCCGAGCACCAACTGCGTCTCCTGCAGACGCGCCTTGGCGTGAGCAACGGGGTGCGTCAGGTGTGCGCGGATCTGCTGCCTCGCGCCGGCGGGAATCCTTTTTTCTTGCTGGAAATGGTGGATGCGCTGCTCGAGCGCGGCCTGCTCGAGATTCGCGAGCGCGAGGGCCAGCAGGAGCTCGTGCAAGTCGAGCGCTTGGGTGGCGACGCCAGTTTGTCCTTACCCTCGACGCTTGAGCAGCTGATCGCCGATCGTCTGAACGAGCTTCCGGGCGAAGAGCAGAGCGTGATCGAGTGGTTGGCCGTAGCAGGCGGTCCGCTTGGGCTCGCCGATATGCGCTTGATAAGCGGCGAGGACCCGACCGAGGCGGTGGCGCGTTTGGCCGCGCGCGGCTTGTGCGAGCTCAAGTCGGACACGATCGACGTTCGTCACCCGCTCACGCGCGACGTCGCCTACCGCGCGCTCGACCGCCGGCGCCGAGTGCGGATGCACAGAAAGCTCGGCGAGCACTTGGCGGCCACTCCGCTGGCCAAGGGGCTCACCGCGGCGATCGTCGCGCGCCATTTGGCTCGCGGCAACGCGCGCGACGAAGCTGCTCGCTTCTACTTGGAAGCAGCGGACGCGGCTCGCGCCAGCTACCAGACCCAGCTGGCCAAGCGTTGCTATAGGCGTGTCATCGCGTTGGTGTCGGACGGCGACACTCGCTTGCTCGAGGCCCACGAAGCGCTCGAGTCAATTTGCCGCAATCAGGGTCGCTGGCGCGAACGCCGCGGACATTTGAGCAAATTGCGGGCACTGGCTCGAAAGTCGAAGAGCGCCCAGTGGGCGGCTATTACCCTGCTCCGCACCGCGCAATTCGAGCTCGACGCGGGGCGCTTGTCCAAAGCGCTGGGCTCCGCCAAGCGCGGTGAGGTCGTGGCGACACAGGCCAACTCGCCGGTGCTCGAAGTTCAGGCGCGCACCTTGATGGCCGAGATCCTGCACGACATCGGCGACATGCAGGGCGCGCTGGCGGCTGTTGACCGCGCGCTCACTACGGCGGAAGGCAGTGGCGTCCCGGCGCGCTTGCGCGCCGAGGCGTTGCGCTTGCGAGGCACGCTACTGCGCCGCGTGGGTCGCGTGCACGAGGCCGTCGAGGCACAAGCCGAAGCCATCGCGGTGTTTCGCCAAGCGGGCGTGCGACGCATGGAAGCGCGCGCCAAAAACTCGCTGGCGTACGCGCTCTTGGTGCTCGGTCGCTTCGAGGACGGCATTGCGCTTGCGCTCGACGCCATTCGCATCGATCTTGCGATCGGCGGGCGCTTTCAAATCGCCAAGACCCTGAGCACGATCGGCGAGTGCTACTCGAGCCTCGGCGACATGGAGCGAGGCCTGGCCTATCTGAAGCGCGCGCGCGAAGCCCACGAGCGCTACGGCGACCGCGATTCGCGCGCCGACACGCTTCTGTCGATGGCAGAAATATTGATTGAATACGGTGATTTGGACGGCGCCGAGACGTTGGTCGGCGACGCCGGCGCATTGACGGCGGTGACCGGCAGCGCGTTCGACTCCGTGCACGAGAAAATCCTGCGCGCGCTGCTGGCTCGCGTGCGCGGCGACCACGCGCGCGCCGTGATGTACGCATTCGATGCCCGCCAGGCCGCAGAAGCGCAGGCCTACGTGGCGTTTCATTTCTACGCGATGGCCATCGAAGCGCGCGCGCGTGTCGACATGGGCGAGGAGCACACTGGCATATTGCTCGCGACGACCGCGCTGGGCGCCATCGACACGCTGCAAGGCTCTGAGTATGGCCTCGCTACGCGCGCCTTGGGTTGCGAGACGTTACGCGTCGCGCGCTCGCCGCAAGCAGACGAGATGCGCGAACGCGCGGCCCGCTATGCGCGCTCGTTGCTCGAGCACATTCGCGATCCGCTGTTCCGACGCACGTTCATGGAGCGGCGCGTGGTGAAGGCAGTGCTCGCAACCCCGGACGCGCTAGCCGAGCCGACGCGTGGCATCGAGAACCCGCTCAACCCAACGCGCTGAACGCTCACTGCGTCGCGGCTGGAAATTGGCTCTGGCCGCTGACTTCCAGCGAAGCCTGCACTTCGCGCAGGGCGTCGATCAGCGTGTCGCCGTTCACGGCCGTGATCCGCGCCTGCGTCGAGCCCGCCCCAAACGCGCTGCCGTTTAGGAAATAGTCGTAGTCTTGGCGCTGGGCCTCGGTCCATGCGGCGCTGTCCTTCGACGACTCGAGCTTCGAGATCGGGTAGCGGCCGTTCCTGACCTGCACGGCGCTCCAAAACGGGTTGCTAACACTCGAGCAGAGCCGCGCTCATGACAAGAACCGCGCCCAATTGCCCGAGGCTCGCCCACTTCATCAGCACAGCCTATCGCGGCTCCGCGGGCGGCGATCGCGCAGCGGCCGCGGCTCAGCTGCCGACGGTGGCGAGCTCGGACTCGAGCTCGCCAAGAGCTTTGGAGTCACCCTTCTGCGCGGCGAGCTCGATGCCCTGTTTGAGCCAAACCGAAGCGTCCGCCGTGCGCGTGGCTTCGCGGAGCATTTGTCCAGCCATTAGGTACATCGGCAGGTACCCGGCGTCCCGCCCGCGCAACGTTTCGAACGTGCCCATGGCATCGTCCACACGGCCTTCTTTCCGGTATTCCATGGCCAGGCAATAGAACGCAAAAGAGTCCGCCTGAGCGGAAGAGGTAAGCTTTTCCAGCATGGCCAGCCGCTTGTTCATGCCGAAGCAATTTCCCGGGTCGGTCCGCGAGTCAACGGGCATTGCGGCGGCGCGCTCCAGCGCCCGCGGCCGCTTCGTGACGGAGCGCCGCGAAGCTGCTACACCGCGCCCTGCTCGGGGTCGCTCTACCTGCTGAGCTGAAAGGTTTAACTCATGTTTCCGTTCAAGAACCCCCAGACCCGCCTGCTCCTCGGCGTCGGGCTGTTTGCTCTCGCCGCCGCCGCTGCCGGTTGCAACAAGCCGAAGTCGCGTCACCATGCCGCGCCCAGCGCGGCGGCCTCCGGCTCCGCTGGCGTCGCTGCCGCGACCGCCAGCGGTCCGTGCCAGAAGTACGCCGCAGCCATCTGCGAAAAGGCTGGCAAGGAATCGGAGACCTGTCAGGCGCTCAACACCAGCCTTGACATCATCTCGCCGGCGGCGTGCACCGTTGGTCTCCAAGACATCGGGTACTCGCTCAAGAAGCTCGGTGAAGCCGGTAAATCGTGTGAAGACCTAGTCGGCAAGTTGTGCGCCGCGGTCGGCCCGACCAGCGAGACCTGCAACATGGTCAAGACGCAGAGCAAGACGTTCCCCGCCTCGCGCTGCAAGGGAATGCTCGATCACTTGCCCGAGATAGTCGCGGATTTGAAGAAGATGGAAGCGGCAAACCAGCCGCTCAGCGCGGAAGTCGCCGCCTCGATCGCCAATAGCAAGGGTCCTGCGTTCGGTCCCGCTAACGCCAAGGTCACCGTCGTCGAGTTTTCCGACTTCCAATGCCCGTACTGCGGCAAAGCGGCTTCAGTCGTCGACCGGATCAAAGAGAAATACAGCGAGCGCGTGCGCTTCGTGTTTCGTCAATTCCCGCTGCCGATGCATGAAAATGCGCGCGGCGCCGCCGAAGCAGCCCTCGCCGCCAACGCTCAGGGGAAATTCTGGGAGTTTCACGACAAGCTGTTCCAGAACCAAACGCAGCTCACGCGCAGCGGCTTGGAAGGTTTCGCCAAGGACACTGGCCTGAACGTCACCGAGTTCAAGAAGGCGCTCGACGCTAAGACCTACGCGGCCGACGTCGACTCGGACGTGAAGCTCGGCGAGAGCGTGGCCGTGCAAGGCACTCCGACGATGTTCATCAACGGTGCCCGCGTCGCCAACCCGAGCGATTTTCAGACTGTCTCGGCGCAGATCGACACGCTGCTCAAAGGCGGCGGCGCGGCGCCCGCCGGCACGCCTGGCTGATGCTGATCGGATGACGCGCGCGGCTCTCCCTGCACCGCGCGCGCGTCATTCGTAGTCGAGATACTTGGCCTGGATGCGCAGCGTACCGTGTTCTTTGAACTTGGCGACGACGGTTGGCTCGCTGCCGAAATCGACTCGTTCGACTACACCTTCACCGAACTTCTTGTGATGCACGCGCGACCCCGGGCGGACCTGAACGCCTTCACCGACCTGGCTGTCTTCGGCTTCGCGTTCCACGACGCGCGTGCCGACCGGTAACGATACGCCGCGCGGCGACTGATACGGCCTGGCATACGGGGCAGACTGCCAAGCCGTGCCTTCACGAAGGACGGCTTCTTCGGGCAAATCCCGCAAGAATCGGCTGGGCGACGAGTAGCGCGTCTTGCCGAATAGCGTGCGCGTGCCAGCGTGGATGATGTACAGCCGTTCGCGCGCGCGAGTGATGGCGACGTAGGCCAAGCGCCGCTCTTCGTCGACCTCCTCTGGCTCTTCGTGGCTGACACGGCTGTATGGAAAGATCTCTTCTTCCATGCCGGTGATGAAGACGCTGCGAAACTCCAGCCCCTTCGCGCTGTGTACGGTCATCAGTGACACGGTTGCGCTGCCCTCGAGGGTGTCCGTCGCGTTCACGAGCGAAACGCGCTCGAGATAGCCGGAGAGCGTGGCTTCCTCGTCGCCACCGAGCTCCTGTTCGTATTCGGCGATCGAGCCGACCATTTCTTCCAAGTTGCCGAGCCGCGCGTCGCTCTCGGCAGTGTCGTCCTTGATGAGCAAATTGCGATAGCCGGTGACCTCGAGCACGCGTCCCGCGAGCGCGTGCGGCGACAAGCCCTTGGCCTCCTCACGCAGGCCTTCGAGCAACGCCTTGAAGCCTGCGAGTTTTTTGCGGGCAGCGCTGCCGAGCTCCGCGGCGCGCGCCACGCTGTCGATGGCGTCGTAGGCGCTCATTGCGCTTTCGGACGCGACATTGAGCAAATGTTCGACCGTCTTGTGGCCGATGCCGCGAGCCGGCGTGTTGATCACCCGGACCAGATCGGTGTCGCTCATCGGGTTGTCGATCAAGCGCAAATAAGACAGCAAATCCTTGACCTCAGCGCGGTCGAAGAACTTCATCCCGCCGACGATCTTGTACGGCTGATTGGCGCCGCGAAAGGCTTCTTCCAGCGTTCGGGACTGCGCGTGCACACGGTAGAAGACCGCTATTTGGTCAGCCGAAACGCCGCGTGCCATCTCCGCCTGGATGGTTCGCACTACGAACGACGCTTCCTCGCGCTCGTCACGCACCAACCGCACTTTGACCTTTTCGCCGGGCGCTTGGTCGGTCCACAGTTTCTTCGGCTCACGCACGTCGGCGGCTTCGATCACGCCCAGCGCCGCGCGCACGATGTTACCCGTCGAACGATAGTTTTGCTCGAGCTTGATCACGACCGCGTCCGAAAAGTCGCGGCGAAAGCTGCGGATGAGGCGCACATCGGCGCCGCGCCAGCGGTAGATCGACTGATCGTCGTCGCCGACCACGCACAGGTTGCGCCGTCGCGCGCTGAGCGCTCGTATCAAACGGTATTGAATCAAGTTCGTGTCTTGAAATTCGTCGACGAGCACGTAGAAGAAGCGATTGCGCAGCTCTTCCCCGGCGCGGCTGTCCGGGTTTTCCGCAATCAGCGCCATGAGCAGCAGCAAGTCGTCAAAATCGACGGCGTTGGCCAAGAGCAGGGCCTTTTGATAGCGCTGATAGATCTGGGGCAAAGAATCATTGAAGCCGGCGTCGCCTTTCGCTTCGTTCGGGCCGCGCCCCTCGCGCTTTTCCTTGCTGATCAAGGACGACATCAGCTTGGCTGGATACTCCTGATCGGACAGGTTCAACTCGCGCACGACTCGCGTCAGCACGGCCTTCTGATCGGAGTCGTCGTAGATGACGAAGTTGCGCTTGAGGCCGACTTCTTCCGAATACCGGCGCAGCAGCTTGGCGCAAATGGAGTGAAAGGTGCCAACCCACAAGTCCCCAGTCACTTCGGGACCCGCGAGCTGCGAAAGGCGCGACTTCATCTCGCCCGCGGCCTTGTTGGTGAAGGTCACCGCCAGGATGCGATACGGCGCGACACCCGAGGCCAGCAAATTGGCGATGCGATAGATGATCGTCCGCGTCTTGCCGCTGCCCGCGCCGGCGAAGACGAGCAGGGGCCCTTCGCCGTGGGTCACGGCTTGGCGCTGCGGATCGTTGAGCTCGGTCGCCATTGGGGTCCCTCGCTAACCTTGCGGCCCCTGACACACAAGACAAGAGCGAATGCTCGACAATTGCTCTACGCTTTGGCCATGCGCCCGCTGACCATGCGTCTTCGGCCAGTGCTCGCCGGTGTGAGCGTGCTGCTGGCCCGCTCTCCCGTGCCAACGCTTCTGCCCGAGGAGTGCGCCTGTTGTGGAGAGCCCGCGACACACCGCCACGCATTGCCGCGTAAAGACGGCGTTTCGGTGCTCGTCGGCTATTGCGAGGAGTGCGCCGAGCACCAGGCGGGCGCTTCGTCGCGCGTGCTCGCGCTGGCTTTGGCGTCGCTGATCTTGGCTCTGGTCGGGGCGGCAGGCTTGCCGCTGCTGGCACCGAAGCTCGGGCTCGTCGCGCTTTCGCTGAGCGTGTGCGGCTTGTCGCTTCTGCCACTTGTAGGGCTGCTCATCGCTCCCCGCCGAGCTCTGCTGCCGCACGCGGCACACGGCCCGGCGCTGCTCTGGGCGGGCCCGGATCGCCTTTGGTGCGCCGCGCCGCGCTACGCCCAGCGCCTTGCACAGCTGAACGCGGCCGAGCAACGCGACGAACCGCTGCGCGAGCGCGTGGCTTCGGCCTGGCTCTGCGCAGGGCCGGTGATTGGCGTCGGCGCTGCCTGTTTGTCGTTCTTCGTCTACCACCCGCTGCTCCGCATCATCAATCTCGGCACGGTTCGCATCGAAGTTGCGATTGACGGCGAGCGGTTGGTGGCGGTCGACCCGACCAGCAACGAAAGCCCGGCGGCGGGCGCCCTCTTGCGTGTGCCTGCGGGTGAACATTCGCTGTCCGTGTCGTCAACCGTCGACGGAGCGGCGCTGGGGCGCGTGCAGGCCGACTTCCACAGTGGCGCCGTGCATTTGTTCGCGTTCGGCGCAGGTGACACCTGCTTTTGGCTGGAGACGACCGGCTACGGGCAGGAGCAGCTCGCCGCGCACAGCTACGAGCCGCTGCAATCGGCTGAGCATTTTTGGGTCCTGCCTGGCGGGATCGACACCTGGTTCGCGGCAAACCCGATCTCGAACGACCCGAGCTCGCACAGCTCCGGCGGGCTGCTGACCGCGCTTCGCCAGGCACCGTGCGCAGAAGCGCCGCAGGAAGTTCGGGCAGCACAGTAAAACTGCCTAGCGCGGCCCCCTCCGAGCGCTCCGCAGTAGCGAAGCAGGCACGAGTGATTATACTTCGCGCGCCGTGTCCGAAGAGAACCCGATATCCGCAGCCCCCCCCCCGGAACCCCTAACCGACGAGGTCGCGCCCGTCGTGGAGCTAGATCCGCTGGAGGCTGCCAAGGCCGAGGTCGCCAAACTGCGCGATCAGCTTTTGCGCACCGCGGCCGACTTCGACAACTTCCGCAAGCGCTCGCGCCGCGAGCTCGCCGAGATGGAGAAGCGGGCGCGGGAGGATCTCATCAAAGATCTGCTACCTGTGTTTGACAATCTCGAGCGCGCCACAGCGCATGCAGAGACCGCCACCGACGTAAAAGCGCTCACCGAGGGCATCGGCCTAGTGAAGCGTCAGTTTCTCGATACGCTCTCGAAGATCGGCATCGAGCGTATCAAGGCGCAGGGTGAGCCCTTCGACCCGGCCTTTCACGAAGCGGTGCAACAATTTGAAACGGCCGATCACCCGCCGGGCACCGTGATTCACGAAGTCCAAGCCGGCTACCGCCAAGGCGAGAAGCTGGTGCGCCCGGCTATCGTGGTCGTCGCGAAGGCCAAAGCGAACTAACGGATCCTGGCTGCTGCCGGGAAGGCCTCGGCCGGCGGCAGGCGTGCGGGTGCGCACCATACACGCGTGCGGGTGCGCACCACACACGCGTGCGGGTGCGCACCACACACGCGTGCGGGTGCGCACCACACACGACAGAGGCACGGCGGATGCGCGCACTACCTACATCCGTTTTTGCTGCCACTTTCTGAGTCCCCGAGCGCGATGTATGCTCCAGAGACACGGCATGGGGAAAATCATCGGCATCGACCTGGGCACGACCAACTCGTGTGTCTCCGTTCTGGAGGGCACGAACGCTGCTGGTCAGCCGGAGGTCAAAGTTATCGCCAACGGCGAGGGTGCTCGCACGACGCCCAGTGTCGTCGGGTTCTCCGCCAAGGGTGAGCGGCTAGTCGGACAGGTTGCCAAGCGGCAGGCAACCACCAATCCGGAGAACACCGTTCACGCGGTGAAGCGCTTAATGGGGCAGAAGTTCTCTGCGCCCGCCGTGCAGCGCCAGAAGGATTCTGTCGCGTACCGGATCGTCGAGCACGAAAACGGCGACGCTTGGGTGCTGGTGCAAGACAAGAAGCTGTCTCCGCCCGAGATTTCGAGCATGGTCCTCGCCGCGATGAAAGAGATCGCCGAGACGTATCTCGGCGAGCCCGTGACTGAAGCGGTGATCACGGTGCCCGCCTACTTCGACGACGCAGAACGCCAAGCCACCAAAGACGCGGGGCGTATCGCCGGGCTCGACGTGAAGCGTATCCTGAACGAGCCCACTGCTGCCGCATTGGCCTACGGCCTCGACAAGCAAAAGGCCGAAGTCATCGCCGTATACGACCTCGGTGGCGGCACCTTCGATATCTCGGTTCTGGAGATTTCGGGTGGTGTTTTCAGCGTCAAGGCCACGGGTGGTGACACTCATCTAGGCGGCGAAGACTTCGACACGCGGATCATCGACAAGCTGAGCGAAGAGTTCAAAGCGCAGCACAATATTGATCTAAGGAAGGAGCGAACGTCTCTCCAGCGCCTGCGCGAGGCGGCGGAGAAGGCCAAGCACGAGCTGAGCTCCTCATTGGAAACCGAGGTGAACATCCCGTTCATTGCCTCGGGACCGTCCGGGCCGCTGCATCTCGAGCGCGCCATGAAGCGCAGTGAGCTCGAGATCCTAACTCGAGATTTGGTGGACCGCACGATCACCGCCTGCAAGACCGTGCTGGCGGACGCCAAGGTCGCGACGGGCGGCATCGGACAGATTGTGCTGGTGGGGGGCATGACGCGCATGCCGGCGGTGCAGAAGGCCGTGCGCGAGTTCTTCGGCAAGGATCCGCACAAGGGCGTAAACCCGGACGAGGTGGTGTCTGTCGGTGCGGCCATTCAGGGCGGCGCGCTGTCGGGCGCTATCGACGAAGTCTTGCTGCTCGACGTCACGCCGCTATCGATCGGCGTCGAGACCGGCGGCGGTGTGTTTACCAAGCTGATTCCGCGCAACACCACTGTACCCACGGAAAAAGGCGAGGTGTTCACGACCAGCGTCGACAACCAGTCGTTCGTGCCGATTCACGTGCTGCAAGGTGAGCGCGAAATGGCGCAGGACAACCGCAGCCTGGCTCGCTTCGAGCTGACGGGGATCCCGCCCGCGCCGCGCGGCGTGCCCAAAATCCAAGTAAAGTTTGCGATCGATGCCAACGGAATCTTGTCCGTTGAGGCCCGTGACCTCGGCACGAATCGCAGTCAGGCCGTCAGCGTGACGGCGACCAGCGGCCTGAATCAGGCAGAGGTCGACTCGCTCGTGCAAGAGGGCGAGCGCTTCAAAGAGACCGACCAACTGCGCCGCGATCTGGCCGAGATGCGCAACCAGGCCGAAACTCTGATCTACACGACGGAGCAAGCGCTCGAGGGCTACGCGGATCTGCTCGCTCCCGAGAAGCTCGAGAGCGTGAAGCAAGAGCTGCAGATCTTGAAGAAGATGCTGGAGACTGGCGCCAACCTCGATGCTCTGCGTGACGCCTACTCGCGACTCGAGAACGCGACCTTCGAAATTGCAGAGGCCATGTACGCGACGCCCGAAGCTGAGCCGAACGCGAGCTAGAAGGCCGTAGTTTTGGCTTGGGCAGCCGCAGCGGCGGGGGCGGGCATCGTGGCTGGCGCGCTCGGAATGACCTGAGCGCGTGCCGGGAGCGGCGCCGTGGCCACTTGCGGCAGCGGCACCGGTTCGACGATGCGCGTTTCAGGGATGCCACCGAGTGTCATGCCGATGCGTACGGCGATAGCGTCGACGACCTCGCTCGCGCCGACCCCGAGCGGAGCGCCGTAGGCGAACTCGGTTCGCGAGCGTGAAGCGACCTGCTCGCCCGCTATGGTTTGACCGTCCCGCTCCAAGCGCCAGCTGCCGCGAGCTCCCGCGGACCAACCGGGAGCGTTGGCGTCGGGCGGCAGGGCCTCCAGGCCGAGATCGACGTAGAGCACGTAGTCGCCCGCTGGGGCAGTCTTGCTGCCCAGCAGCTCGACGCCGGGAAAACTGCTCCACAAGGACCGGGTCAGAGCCGTGGCCACCGTGCTGCGCAGGCGCTCGAAACAAAGCAGCCGCGCGTTGCCCGGAGCTACGCAATCATTGTCGGGCATGCGGTCGGCGACGTCGATCCAGAGGCGGTTCGAGTGCAGAACGCTGGGCGCCAGCGCGGGGAGCTCCGCAGAGCGGAGCGGAGCGTGGTGTTCGAGGCTACAGCCGTTCGCCAATACGAGAAAACCGCCCAAAATGCCGCCGGAGAACTTCGAAATCATGATCCTGAAACGATATCGGAAGCGTCCTGGGGACCGGCAACTTTCGAGCGAAGTTCGCCAATCTGGCACAGAGCGGCCGTCTGCGTGAAACCTGTCCCCGCGACCCTATTGGCCTATCATTCAGGGAACACCCACGAGAGAGGAAGGCCACCGGATGGCTTCGCTACGCCACATTCACCAGATCATGAACGAACGCGGGTTCGTTCGGCTTGCGGACGGACGCACCGGCAAGATCATGCGCGTCGATACCTTGTTCCCGGACCATGAAGTGAAGGTCACCGTCTGGACATCGGATCGCGTGCGGCCCGGTCTCGCCAAAGTAGAGCGCGTCGAGCTGAAAGACCTCATCGTCGGCTCGCGCTGAAGGCGCGAACCGTCGCTACATCACGCCTTCACCTCTTTGGGGATCTCGAAGCGAGTCAGTCTTCTGACGACGCCAAGCGCTGCTCGATGGCTTCGAGGTGCGCATTCACTTGCGGATCGCGTTGACGCAGTGCTTCGACGCGACGCACTGCGCTCATCACGGTCGTGTGGTCGCGGTTACCGAAAGCGCGGCCAAGCTCGGGGAAGCTGCACTTTAGGCGTTGACGGCACAGGTACATCGCGACCTGTCGGGCGAAGGCGACGCTCTTGTGGCGATCCTTGCTGAGCAGGTCGGAGTTCGAGAGCCGGAAATGCCCGCACACCGCGCGCTGAATGTCCTCGACGCTCATCAGCTCCGGGCGCCGCGGGGACACCATGGCGAGCTCGCCGAGCGTGAACTCTTCGTCGATCAGGCGACCGGTGAGAGAGGATTTCGCGGCTAGACGAATTAGCGCGCCTTCTAGCTCGCGTACGTTGCTCTGCACGCTTTGAGCGAGCATCACGGCCACTTCGTCGGATAGCTCGATGCCCTCGAGCTCGGCCTTCTTGCGCACGATGGCGACGCGCGTCTCGAGCTGCGGCGTCTGGATATCCGCGACCAGGCCCGAGGTGAAACGCGACACCAGGCGCTCTGGCATACGCTGCAACTGCTGCGGGTACTTGTCGCTGGTGACGATAATCGGACGGTCAGCGTCGTGCAGCGCGTTGAACGTGTGGAAGAACTCTTCCTGCGTTTGTTCGCGGCCGGCCAAGAACTGAATGTCGTCGACCAAGAGCAAGTCGCAGTCCGTGCGGTAGCGCGACCGGAACTCGTCCATCTTGTGGTGCTGGAGCGCTTCGATGAACTCGTTCGTGAAATGCTCGGCGGACACGTACACGATGCGCGAGTCGGGACGCTCGTCGAGCACCTTGTGCGCGATGGCGTGCATCAAGTGAGTCTTGCCGAGACCGGTGCCGCCCGCGATGAACAGCGGGTTGTAACGAGGGCCGCCACCGCCAGCGGAGGCGAACGCCGCCGCGTGTGCCAGCTCGTTGGACGGACCGACGACGAAGTTCGGAAAGGTATGCTTCGGGTTCAGCGCGGCCGTGAGCTGGGCGCGTGAGTAACGAGACGGACGTTCGGAGCGCATGCGCCCCGAGCTGGTGCCCGAGCTCGGCGCAACCGACGGCGGCGGCTCAGACGAGCGCCGGCGCGGTTGGCAGACCGGACGATCGAGCCGGTTGGAGATGTTCCACTTCACCCGCAGGCTGGCCGGATTGTTCTCGCCGGCAAGCCGCGCCAGGTGACCGAGCAAGTCCGGCAGGAAATGCGCCTTCACCCAATCACGCACGAACTCGTCGCGGGCGGTGAGGGCGAGCTGGCCGGTCTCGAAGCCATCGTACTGGACGCTAGAGAACCACTGTTCGAACGACGCGGGCGACCGGCCGCGGGTCTGCTCTAAGGCAGCTGTCCACAGGCGCTCCCCAGGGAGTGTAGGGCTATTGGCTTGCAAGGTCTGAATATGAGGGGTTTCGATCGTCACGAGATAAAATTCCCCAACTTATCCACAGATCTGTGGATAGGGAGAGCCCTGGAGCCGCCACCTTGGCTTTTCCGAAAACCGCCTTCGCCCCAATCAAATTTTAACGCGTTCGAGAGAGCGCCGGCGCAACGTTCGAGATTCTCCATCGCACAACGAACCGCTCTCAAATCGGAGCGCGAGTGCTCCGAGCGACAACGGGGAGGCAGCTAGCACCGACCTCATTGAAAGTTCAATCCCAAGATTTTCAAAACACGAAAGGACGCCAAAAGATGCTGAATCGTAACACAGGCGCGGAGGCCCTTACGCTATTTGCGGAGGCGATCATTTTGGCGAGATCAGTAACCTCGCAGACAGAGAAGAGAATCTCGTAACGCGCGCGCGCCGTCACACTTCGAGCACCCAAACTTTCGGTGTTTGAGGCGTCAAGAGGCAACGGCAGAAAACTTGTCCTTCGTCGTCGCTGGCCGAACGGCCGCTCCCGGATCCGCGAATGTGACACGGAGAAGTTGGCCGCGTTCTCCTTAGAAGAGTAAGCCCGCTCGAATACGAACGAGATGCGGAGCGTTTGCCTGAAGCACGTGCGAAATGATCGTCATCGATCCGAGTCGCGAGACCGAGCGCGATTCGCGTTCGCGGTGCTCGTGTGTGCGGCGGCCTCGTCGCTCGTGCGCAACGCGCACGCAGACAAGAGCAACGTCCCTCCTGAGGTGGGTTACAACTATCAGGAGATCGAGACGCCGCGTATCACGGCCACCAACGGCGCGACGCGCGCCCTCAGCAGCTCGACCGAAGCGCTGTTCGACAACCCCGCGAACATGTCAGCGGCGCGCGTCTATCACCTGACAGCTTTGGCGCAGATTTGGCCTGAATCACGGCGCCAGAGCTACGGCGCTGCGGCGGTGGATTCAGTCGGCTCAAGCGCTCGCGTAGCGGGTGGCATCGGTGCCACGTACAACACGCAAGACAGCGACGGCATCGATCGCAAATGGACGGACGTACGCTTCGCGCTGTCCTACCCGTTCTCCGATGAGTTCTACATGGGCGTCGGTGGTCGCTACCTGACGCTCAGTCAAAACGGTTCGGGCCCGCTTGGCTCAAGCGCTGCTTCGGGTGGCCTGTCCAACAAGCATATCGTGAGCGGGTTCGCCTTCGACGCCGGCGCGACCTTCAAGCCCACGGATGGCCTGAGCTTGTCCATCGTGGGGACCAACCTGAACAACCCTGGCAACGGTTTTCAGCCCATGGGCCTTGGTGGTGGTATCGGCTTCGGGAAAGATCTGTTCAGCCTCGAAGCGGACATCGCGGCGGACTTTACGACCTGGGACCACACGACGACTCGCGCGATGGCAGGCGGGGAGCTCTTGCTCGGCGATCACTTTCCATTGCGCGCCGGCTATCGCTACGACGACGGCGCGAAGAGCCACTCGGTGAGCGGCGGCTTGGGCTACGTCGACACGACGTTCGGCGCAGAGCTGGCGATACGGCGAGTAGTGAGCGGAGATCCAGTGACAGCGATCGTCTTCGGCTTCAGCTACCACCTGGACTCGGGTGGCCTGTCACAAGGCGAAACAGACTCGTTCTGAGCGGAAAAACGCGCTGATTCTGAGCGCGCCCGAAAATCAGAGCAGCGCCTGCAGACGAGCCACCAGAGCGCGCGAGCCGACCGCTAGCTCGTCTGCGGTCGGCAGGTTGGGCGCCGGCTCATTGAGCTCGGCCCGCAGCTCGGCGATCGCGCGCGGGTTTCGAAACCAATCCTCGTCGTGGGTTTGCACGAGTGTCTCATGTCGAGACGCTGCCAGCAGTGCGCCTGCGAAACGTTGCGAGTCACGCGGCCGGACGCGGATGAACACCCCCGCTACCCCGGTCGGTAGCTCGAAGCCGAGCGCGCCGTCACTCAGCTCGGGCAGATCGCTATTCAGAGCTTTCGAGCCGCGCACCAAGAGCCCGCGCAGCAGCACGCGAAACGTCGCGACGCGAAGGTCGACCAGCGCGGCGCGCGCCAAGTGACGCTGCTGGTCGCGCACTCGACTCGGACCGAGCCCGAGTCGTCGCGTCGCGAACGCGGGCGACAACGGCAACATGCCGAGCAACGCGCCCACGCTGTTGCGCCTCAAGTCGAAGACGTCCGTGGCGAGCACGAAAGGTGAGCGAAGCGCGCTCGCCGCATCCGAAACCGCGCGACCGGCGCTCTCCAGCGCCAGCAAAAAGCTGCCCGCGCCGCGCGCGATTGGCGTCGCGAACGGACGCAAACGCAGCCCGTGAATCCAGGTGCGATCGCCGAGCAGGTCGAGCGTCGTGCGCTGCGATAAGCGCGCGGGCCAGCCCTCTTGTGCGTCTTCCGCGAGGGCGATGCTCAGCAATCGCGGCGCGTCCTTGATCTGCAGCGTCTCGAAAGCACCGCGCGTGCCTTCGATGAAGCGCGCCGCTGCGGGGGCGAGCTCGGCGCTGACGACCTCGAACGAGTCGAGCGAAGTCCCCAAGCGATCGGCGAAGACCAAGCGCTCCTCCCATAGCCTTCGCACTTGGTCGGCGAGAGGCCCGGCAGATGCCAAATAGCCGCGCAAGTATGCGGCGCGTTCGCGGGGGCGCGACAACGCGAGGTTCAGCATCTCGGAAAGCGGCAGCCGCACTTGCTCCGGCTCGCTGATCCCGTGCAGCTGCTGCCGGTGCAGCCTCGCAAGCTCCTGTCGGCGCGGTGCAAGCTCAACTTGTTCTCGCAAACGCAGCAGCCAAAGCTCGAGTGAGCCCGCTAGCGGATCTTTGGTGCGCGACTCGCGTAGCCAGTGCAGCGTCTCTTCGTCGACGAGGTAGTCGGGCAGCGCGTCGTGTGCGGATTCGCCGGTCCGTTTGCGCCGTTCCAGCTCGCGCGCCGCGCCTTGCAACGCGACGTCAAACGAAAAAGGCTCGAGCTCACGCATAGGTGCGCGAGTGTACTCGCTTTACAGGTTGGGTTTTGCCCGAAGACTCACAAACCCTCACCCAGCAAAACCGAAAGCCGTAACGAGACGCTGCTGAAGCCCGTGCCGTGGCCGTAACTGGCTGCATCGAGCTCCGTGCACGCAGAGCCGTTACAGCGCTGCACGTGACCGACGTTGAAGGTCGTCCAGTCGAAGGCTGGTCCGAGCCGTAGATGACGGCTCAGAAAGAACTCCAGCGCGCCCCCGACGCGCAGCGCGCCGCCGGTTGCCGCCTCGTCGTATTGCACCGCGTCAGCCTCGCGCGCGCTGGTTCGGATCGAGCCGCCACCGAGCCCGAGCTCCAGATACGGTTCGACCAAGCCGTGGTCCATGAAGTATACGCGGCCTAAGAGCCCGTAGAACGAACCGCTGGCACTTGCGTCCTGTAGGCCCGTCTCCGCCGCCGGATGAAACCCGAAGCTTACGTCACTCACCGTGCCCCCGAAGGCAAAGTACGGCGAGACACGCCAGAGCAACGTTCCGCCTACGCCGAGGCCCGCTGAGAGCCCACTGCAGCGCGTGTCATCCGCGCTGCCGTCGGAGCAACTCGCAAACCCGAGCAGCAATTCCGGTGTGAGCTCGAAGGGGCGCCGCGAGTATTCGGCGGCCGGCAGCTCGGGAGCAGGCGGCGTGCTGAGCGCGATCGGCGGCGGCGGCGCGTGCGGCGCGTCGCTTTGCCAGGCGCTGTACGGCGCAGGCGCAGGCGGCCCAGGCTCGCGCGCTTCGGTACTTTGCGCCGAAGCTGAGCTCTCCACGCAGCACCAGGCTAGGCACAGAGCAGCAATCCGCGCCATGCTCCGGACCGGCATGGTGCGTCGCCTAACCGTCTTGCAGAACCAAGATACCGACGACGCGGCAGCAGCGCGGCGGCCGCGTTGGCAATGGGTGCTGATCGGCGCGGGCTTCGTGATCACGTTGTTCCTGCCGCTTTCGCTGCTCGGGGTTTGGCTGGGCACGCTGCTCAGCCACGCAGTTCGTTCCGACGAAAGAGGCGCCACTCGGATCGTCCTCGGCACGCTGCCAGTTGCGTTGTCTTTTCTGATCGCGTGCGCCGGGGCAGGGGCCATGGTCGGCCGTTTCGGAGGCCGAGCGAAGGCGCGTGAGGCGGCGCTCTCGGGCGCGCTGGGCGCGTTCGCCGGCTGGGGGCTCGCGGCGCTGGGCGGCTCCCTTTCCCCTTGGGTTGTCGCGCTGAGCGCGCTGTTCGTGCTCGTAACTCTGGGGGCTTTCGCGGCCTTCGTTGGGGCTCGGCTCACTCTCCCGAAGCGCGTCTAGGCCGGCGGTGGACCGGTGCGCGGCCCGGGGCTAGGCTTCGTGCACCATGAGTGACCTCGATAAAGAGCTCGAGCGAGCGGTGGCAGCGGTCGATGAGCCGGCGCCCGCGGCTCGGCCTGCGCCCGCCCCAGCTCCGCGCAAGAAGGGTAACCTTGGTCTGCTGATCGGCCTCTTGGTGATGGCTGGCGGTATTCTCACTTTGGTCTTCACGAGCTTCAAGGGCTCGGCCGTGTACTCCAAAGGCGTGGACGACTTGGTGCGCGACAAAGCCAAGTTCGAGGACCGTGCGGTGCGCGTCGAGGGCACCCTGGTCAAGGGCAGCTTGGTGCGTCGCGATCAGCCGTGCGAGTACCGCTTCAATATCGAGAAGAAGGGCGTCGTGTTGCCCGTGCACTACGCGCAGTGCATCGTCCCCGACACCTTCCGCGACATGCCGGGCATGGACGTCTCCGTCACCGCCGAGGGCAAGCTGACTGACTCCGGGCACTTCGAGGCTTCGAACATCATGGCCAAGTGCCCCTCCAAGTACGAAATGAAAGAGCGTGCCAAGGGTGGCGAGACGGCACCACACGCTGCCATGACGCAGGCGCTATAAGACAATCATGTGGGATCGATTCTTACGGGCTTGTCGTCGCGAGCCCGTCGACGCGACGCCTGTTTGGTTCATGCGCCAAGCCGGCCGTTACATGCCCGAGTACCGTGCGCTGCGCGCCAAGTACACGCTGCTCGAGCTGTGCAAGAACCCGGAGCTCGCGACAGAAGTCACGTTGCAGCCGGTGAATGCGCACAAGGTGGACGCCGCGATCTTGTTCGCGGACATCTTATTGCCGCTCGAGCCGATGGGCGCGCCGTTCGAGTTTGCCAAGGGCGAAGGTCCGGTGATTCACCAGCCCGTGCGCGATCGCGCGGCGGTCGAAGCGTTGCGTGTGATCGAGCCCGAAGACGGCCTCGGTTACGTGCTCGACGCGATCAAGATGATCAGGAAAGAGCTCGACGGCAAAACCCCCCTGATCGGCTTCGCTGGCGCGCCGTTCACGCTCGCAAGCTACCTGATCGAAGGTGGCAAGAGCTCGAACTACGCGCTCACCAAGCGCATGATGTACAACGAGCCGGAGACGTGGAACCTGCTGATGAGCAAGTTCTCCGAGGTCGTGCGGCGCTATTTGCATGCGCAGATCAAAGCGGGTGCCAACGCGGTGCAGCTGTTCGATTCCTGGGTCGGCTCGCTCTCGGTCACCGACTACGAGCAATTCATCCTGCCGCACGTGTCGCACATCCTGAAGGACGTGGAGAAGGCGGGCGTGCCCGTGATCCACTTCGGCGTGCACAGCGCCAGCTTGCTGCCGCTCCAAAAGCGCGCGGGTGGTACGGTGCTCGGGGTGGATTGGACGACTCCGCTCGACCACGCCATTGGGGTTCTGGGCACGGGCGTTGCCGTACAGGGCAATCTGGACCCGCTGCTATTGGGCGCGCCCCGCGAGCTCCTGACGCGCCGGGTGGAGGACATCCTGCGCCGCGCGAAGGGCGCTTCCGGCCACATCTTCAATCTCGGCCACGGGATCCTTCCGGAGACCGACCCTGACGCCGTGAAATTCGTGGTCGATCTGGTCCACGAGCGCACAAAACAAGGCTAGGGCCGCGAGTCTGTCGCTCGGTGGTTGACTTGCTGCCCCGAGCCGACAAAAAGACACCGGCCTCCTTCCCGCATCGTCTAAAGGCAGGACAAGGGACTTTGAATCCCTGAATCGTGGTTCGAATCCATGTGCGGGAACTCGTCGCCATCCGGAAGCCTGAGCTTCCGGATGCCTGGCTTCGCCAGGGCGCTGCCTCGCAGCGCGCTCCTCGCGCTGTCGTGCGGGAGCTCAGCTCCCG
>OLLW01000429.1_pt1 | contig 40131 bp, 37 predicted proteins | sample 1604611 | NCBI WGS metagenome assembly OLLW01 (sample SAMEA104055725, study PRJEB20765) | soil metagenome | biome: Arctic tundra; feature: Polygonal ground; material: soil | place: USA | collected 2011-09 | depth 0-0.5 m | reverse complement strand
GTGCACAGCAAATGCGCACGCACGGGCCGAAAATCTTGTGTGGTGGCGCTCAAAATACGCGCCCTCCGAAGAGTGGTTGGTTCACGGCCAACGCCTCCCCGAGCTGGATCGTCTGCTCAGCCGTCAACCCGGCGAGCGCGTCGACGATGCGGATGCGCTTGCGCAACGTCCGCGTCTGCTTCAGTGCCGCAGCGAGCGCCGGCCCATAGTCGCAGTGTCGCCCGTCTGCTGACTTCGGCAGAACGATGGTCTGACCGCTCTGCGTCGCGCGCTTCTTGATACCGAGTAGATCGCGGCGCAACGTGCGATCGGGTGGCAACTCGACCCGGTCGGAGTGCAGCAAGGTCGCGAGGTTCGTGAAGTCTTCGAGCTTCGATCCTGCCGTGGTCTTATCCACCAGCAACTCGAGGCCGAAGCGGCGAGCGATCGCGCTATTGGCGCTCGCTGCATATTGATCCGTTCGTGCTCGATGCACGCCGTAGCGCTGGCACTCGCGTGCGATGGCTTGCAGCGTTGCCTCAGGACCGCAGCCACGCCACTCCTTCGCCAACGCCACGCGATAGGCGATGACCCGATCTTCACGCACGTAGGTTTCGACGATGACCAGCGTCCAAGCGTTGCCGAGCGTGCTGCCTTCGCTCGGGTCGACGGCTGCGTGATAGCGGTGCCCCTGTTGTGGTGGCAGCTCTAGCGGGGTCTCGCGCGTGTTGCGCTTGATCGCGATGGGGCTGAGGAGCCCGCTTTCAGGATCGAGAAATTCGCCGAGTGCCACGATGCGCCACGCGCTCTCGTCACGCTCACGCAGTCGCTCAAGTCGCTCGGGCGTCCAGTATTGTGGATTGCCAGCCGGGCCAGTTGTCCGCATGACAACCGTCGTGTCTGTCGGCTTACCGAAGTACTGCTGAACGACGTCATACATTGGGCCGAAAGGAGCATGCGGGGACCCCAACGGTAGGATCTGCGCGCCCGGTAGCAGGCGCTCGCGAATCGCACTCAACCCTTCGTCGAGGCTCACTACCGCGCCGTCGGCAGCGCCATTCATGCGCGTCGCTTCATCAAAGATTGCGCCGGCGCACCAGCGAGCCACGAGGCCGCCAGCTGCCTTGCCGCCCGCAACCGTCGCCACTTCGACCGGCTTACCGCTCGGGTGACGCACGAGTAGGTAGTCGCTACCCTTTTCAAGCAGCAACGGGCGCAGGCTTGTGCTGCTCTCGAATACGCCAACGAGCCGACGAAACGGAACGTCAGCCACATCGAGTTTTAGGCTCACGATCGAAACACGCGGAATTTCGCCGGGCCCTAGCCCACTCAGATCCACCGTTTGCGACGCGACAATCGCAGCAGCGCACGCGATCGTAGTCTTGGCCGTGCGCGGCGAAGCGACGTTGTAAAACTCCAGCGGTTTGAGGCCGCGTTCAGACGGCAGCGCTTCGATCGCTTCAGGCCCACCGAACGCCGCGACTACGTCGGGATCGTCGCGCAGCTCCTCGAGTCGCCGCCCGTCCACTACACGCGCGCCGGCACGTTGCACCGGCGTCGCTGTAGCGATGCGGAAGCCGTCGAGGCTCGTGAGCAGGCCTTCGGTCGTGATCATCGCTTCACTCGGCTTTGAGCTTCGCCGCGGCGGTCGCCCCGGCGCTTGGCGCGGCGTAGGCATGAGGAAAGCTCGCGCCTCCGCTGCCCGGGACGAACGTTGAAAAGGCGCTCGCGATTTTTCCGAGTTCAGTTTCAACCTTGCCGGCCAGCGCAACGAAGTCGCCAGCGGGCGAGCCGACGCGCAGAACGGCGCCCCCCGGGATCCCGATGACCGCCTCGGTGCTCGACCCGGGATCGGCGATGGCTTTGGCATCCGGCGCCGCTGCCGGAATGGCGAACGGGTAGGAGAGCGAGGAGCGCCGGAGATCACCCGGCTCGGAGACTTCGCCCGTCGCGCGCCACTGGGCGATCGCCGAGCTGTTGAACACGAGCCACACGTGGTCACCGTTGTTGCGGGGTGCGTGCGGGTCGGGATCCCAGCCGTCGGCACGGAGCGGGAACGTCAGATAGAAGCCGCCCCCGCCGCGCGTCCAAGCGATCGGCACGTTCGGGATCACCGGCAGGGTTTCTAGAATGGTGTTTCCTTCGCTATCGGGGATCGTTCCGCGAATGCAGGGCACCACGTCGGCCGTTTGCGTGGCGGGATAATATTTATGAATGCGCCCCGGCATCGCGACGTGAAGCTCGTTCAGAATCGCGTTTCGATGGTCGTCGAGGATCTCGGGCAGTTCAGGCTCAAGCGGCATCGCCACTCCCGCCGCCGAAGCCACCACCACGGCGCTGGGCCTCATCGCGATTGTGAGCTGCGATCTGCGCCTTCGTGACCGGAGACAAATCGGCTTCGTCGGCGTCGGTGCGCTTCGTCGTCGTGAGCGACGAGACCGCGGCGCGCGCACGGTCGCGCTCGTTCTCGGCGGCGATCTGTGCCTTCGTGACCGGAGACAGCTCGGTTTCGTCGAGCTTCGTAGCGGGCTGCGCGAGGTCGCTCGACTTTGGGATTCCGACGACCGGCTGCATGGCGATCGATCCGGAATAGCGGCCAGAAAGGTAGGCGTCCGAGTACGCCGTGGAATCGACGAAGGTCGGATCACGCAGCTTGATTGCGGTCACCATGTCGGCGCGCGAGAGGGTCGAGGTCGTGGTCGTTGCAGTGGTCATGTTTGTTTTTCCTGTGAGTTGAGGGGTCCAGTCTTCGGCTTCTTCGAGGTGGGTTTCGAGGGTTTCGAGGCTCATTGGTCGGTAACTCCTGAAGGCCATGGGCTCACGCTGCCCGTGCCGTCGAGCCTCTCGACTTTCACGACGCCATCCGTCTGCAGCTTGGCGAGTCGTGCCGCGACGGCGTCGGGGATCTCGCTGTCGAAGTGGTTCGCGCCAGGCGTGCACGTCCAGCCCTGATCGGGCGATGGCATTTGCACCTTCGTGTGCGTGGTGACGCGGATCACGAACCACCTGCGGCGGCTTTGACCGCGTCTGCAAACTTGGCATCTTCCGCGGCCTCGAGAATCACCGCACGCGCCGCGTCGCGATCTGCCCGAGCACTCCGCGCGTCGTCTACTCGAGTAACTTGAGCACCGGCCTCGCGCCGCTGTTCGGTTTCGCGATCGATTTCTTCGACCGCTGGTGCGTCGCCCGTTGCCATCGCCCAGATCTCAGCGGCTTTGTCCTTGTCGCGCTTCCGCTCCTCTTGTTCGCCGCGCGGCCCCTCGCCGCTGAGTGAGTGTGCGTACTGACTGAGCTGCGCGTGAGCGAGCGCGGCGAGGCTCCTTGCCTCCGGGCGTTGCGACTGAGCGACGCCACGATAAATGCAAATCAAGAGCGGCTTCTGGTCGCTGGTAAGGCGAGCCACGGCGATCGCGGCTTGCGCGGGATCGAGCGCCTCGAGAAGAAAGACGCTCTGGCGAACGCTGGCGAACCACCACCCGGAGCCCGATGTCTCGCGGAACGCAGGTTGGAATTCACGCGGGAGATACCCGATGGCAAGATGCGATTTCTTGGGCAGGTACAGCCGGCCGGCGACGCTGACCGACTTGACCCGACGCGGATCCGGTACCTTGTCGCCACAAATCAGCGCGATGTCGTCCGCGGCGCCAGGCGATGCGCCCCAGAACACGTCGATCGGCGTTTCGGCGAGTCGCTTGGCTTCGCGCGCGGCTGCCCGCTCGGTTTCGATCTTAGCGATCTCGGCGTCGGCGGCTTTCTCCGCATCGGCGATGGCCACCAAATCGGGGAATCTGTCGAGGATCCCGAGAGTGCGGAGCTTGGAAATGCGTGTTTGGGAGTCGAGTTTCTCGGCCATGTTCAGGGTACTTTCTTCGTGTTTTTGAGAGGATTAGGGAGTAGCGACGGCGCGCCGAAGGCCTCGGCTGCTGCCCGGTGAATGTCGGCGGGGTCGTGGGTGCGGAGACGTGCTTCGGCTTCGCGTGCGGCTATCTCCCAGGCGTCGCGCTCAGCCTGGCGAGCGCTGGCGAGCAATGACGCAGCAATGCGGCTCAGCTCTGGGTTGCCATCGGCACGAGCGCGGGCGGCGATGTAGCGCGCGTCGGCGCGGAGGTCGGAGGCGTCGACGACCAGCATGCAGACGCCAGAGCTGAGGTCGCCGCCGTGGAACTGAGCAAGCTCCCGAACACGGTGCGCCGCGGCACGCTGTGCCCACCTGCGCGCGGCTCGCCACTCGGGCGTGGCTTGTGCGTCAAGCGACGCCAGCGCGCCACCTGGACCAGCCTTGGCTCGTGCCAGCCGCGCCCACGGGTTACCGGATGCGAAGCGGCCCGCCGCGTCCCGACCGACCCGGGCGGGGTCCGATCCCGTAGCCGGTGGTAGCTCGTCGCTTGGCGTGGTCTCGGAGACGATGAGCCGGCCGAGATCGCGAGCGCGGCCGTGCGCGGTTCGGAGGGCCATTAGGAGTAGCCCCGCATGTGCCCGGCACGGTCGAGAACGTGCGCTATCGGACTTTGGATCCGCTGGAATTGAGCTGAATTGGCGCGAAATGCGCTGCTTTCGTGGTGGCAATTCCCCGGGACTCGCCCACGGAGCGACGCGGCGCAGCGCAAATCTCGGTGCGGTCGGTTGGAGCTTTCGCGCTTCGAGGCGTGCGGGCCAGGCGAGCGTTTGACTCCGTGTTGGAGCGTGGTCGCGTCACCCTGCAGCGTCGCCGCGACGGGAAAACTCGACGATCGCGAGTTCCGGGATCGCGCGGTCGTGACTGGCGCGCGGGTCGTCGTGCGGGTTTGGAGGCTTTGGAGGGTTTGCTGACACCCATAGCCGTAGCGAATAAAAGATCTCTCGCGTGAAGGGGTTGAATTAAACCCTCCAAACCCGTCAAACCCGTACTGGCTCAAGATCTCATCCACGGCTGACACTCCTCTTGATCCAAATCTCCCCGAATTTGCCAGGCCTGTGGTCGAGGGCCGCTCCACCGATTACGCGCCCCTTTAGGTGACTCAGCCGACGTCCAAGGCTCTTCACGCTCGGCGGCTTGCCACCTGGTCCAGGCGGGGCGAGTTCAGCGAGCGCATCTCGCAGCGCCTCGATCACTTCGTCGCCCGCTGGATTTGCGACAACTTCCAGAATGCGCGCGGCAGTAAGGCCGGCGCCGGAACCATCGATGTGCGACCAATTCCCGAGTAGGACTCGAAGAGCGGCGGCCTCGTTGTCTCCGCCGACGGCGAGTTGCTGCCGAGCTATGGCCGGATCAGTCAGTCCGACCCAAACCAGCGCGCCGCGAATCAGATCCGACCAGCCTTCGAACGAGCCCCACGCTTTGAGCTGCATGTTCGGCCTGCCCGCGACTACGTAGGCCCGCAGCACGGTCAACGCGGCCACCACTAGGCGCGGGTGCTCTTTCTCCACGTGTGGCAAGAGCGGGTAGTATTTGAACCCTTGCCGCTCCTCGGGACGCTCGTCGGGAGTTTCGATCCGTATCGGCAGAATGCGCCGAAGCGTGTCGCGCAAGACGGTCACGTTGTTACCGGTGGCGAACCAGCAGGCCAGAAGCGGCGCGGTGGCCATCTCCGACTTGCCCAAGACGCGATCGCGCCACTCGGTGCCCGTCAAAGCGGAGTCGAGCGCGGCCCCACCGAGAGGCCGATCTATATTGTCGATCAAGACCATCGTGTCGCCCGCGAGCGCGATCGAGAGAATGCGTTTCCGCTCCTCGTCGTCGTCCTTGGCTTGCGACATTCGCGCGATACCGCGACCCGTTGCGGCCGTTGCGATCGCGTCGGCTAGTAACGACCCGCCCGCACCGTGCACGTTCTTGTCGATCAAGATGAGGGGAGCCGGCCCGGCAAACGCATGGCGGGCTAGCGGAGTCAGGACACCCGCGATCACGCCTGCTAGGTGCTCTGCCGCAGCGAAAGGGAAGTCGCTGAAAATGTCGGTCAAGATTCGAGCCGCTTCGATCGCGTCGTCGCGGGTCGGGCGCTCGCCCACCTTCGAGAAGGCCCGGCGCGGCATGAAAAGCACGCCCGTCGCTTCGTCGAGTCCCGCGACCTCGATGACAGAGCCGTCCGGCCTGAGCATAGGGGTCGCGCTCACCGCTTCGAGGTGCGGGACCCCATGCCATTGTTGGCGCGCCGCAACTTCCTTCACTGTCCAGTCAGGCACGTGAGCCGACACCCACTTGGCGGGACTGTTACCCTTGGCCGCGCGAAATGATTGAAAGTCGATCTGCTCGGCGAGGATTTCGCGAACCCGCGCGGGTTGCATGGTCGCGATCTGGGGCGCGCCCGTCGGTCTCGATACCGCGTTCTTGGCGCGTGAGTCGGTCACAACATGAACGAGAGCCCCGCCGCGCTGAAAGATCCCCGAGTGTCGCGCTAGCGCGACGATCGCGTCAGTCGTGACGCGGTGTTCATCCGTCCCTAGCTGGACGACCTGGCGACCACACGCCGGTTTTGGTTTCTTGGCGTCGTTGATGTTCGCGACCTTCACGCCGTCCGCCTTTGCTTGCTGTTGCCGTTGATTGCGTGATCTATTTTTCGGCGAAGCTCTGACTCCGACCATGGCGGCTTACAGCTCTTGTTCCACTCGCTCAGCGCCGCGAAAGCTTCAGCGGCAGTCAGCCCAACCGTGTGCACCAATTTCGCGCATACGATGATAGTCGCCGTGCTGCCCCCCTGGCCTGACACGGCCGGCTCAAGTCGCTCGGCGTACCGTCGACCACGTGCCACACGCTCCGAATTCGACTCGACCTTGCCCGATGAAACAGACGCTACCGTGGCCCGCGGCTCCGGCCGTCGGCCCATTGCGATCAGCCAAGCGGGCGCTTCAGCGAGCGGCACGGTCGGAGGTGTGGTCCACTCATAGCGGCCATCCGAGACAATCGACGGCGCCCCAACGATGTACCGCCTAGTGCCCCAAACTAGGTCAATTCCGGGCGGCAGCTTGCCAACGAGAGCGACCGCCGGACACTTGAACAAGTAGTGCACGCCGCCACCGCCCGTGCGCTGCGTTGGCGTAGTCGGGAAGGGGCCGTGTTCATTGAGCAGAGCACGAAGCTGTACGTCGCCGCGGTTGCGGGGATCGATGTCGACCGCCAGAAATTTACTACACGCGATCCCAATGTTTGCGGCTTTGCACCGCGTCCACCAATACTCGATGACATCCGGATCCGTCGTGGCGTGAGCAACGCCATGCCGCACGAGCTTGCCGAGCGGAGCCTTTTTGTCGAGGTCGAGCGGGAACACCGACCAGCCGCGGGCCGCGTACCCTAGCGCTGCGCGCATCATCATGGCGCACACTCCGGATGCCAGACACCGCGGCCACGGATCCAAATCACGCTGTCGCCGATGAGGATCTGAGCGCCGCAGTCGCGACACACGGAGTCGTATCGCGACGTGATGGTGCGCGGCTTGGGCGCGTCGCTGCAGTGATAGTCGGGCTTGCGTGGCGCCTGCCACGGAGGCGGAGGCGGTGGCGGTGGCGGTGGCGCAACACGCGGCAGCTCTGCAACTACATGCAGACCTCGATCGCGGATGAGCCGACAAGCGAGGTACGCGCTCGTGCGCGCCTCCTCGAGGTGATCGGACGCGGCGAGCGCAATGAGCCCTTGGACCTTTTTGACGAGAGGGGCGGGAGCCGGCGCGGCGATCATCGCTGACCTGATCGACGGCGAACGCCTAGCATCGCGCGTACGGCCGCAGCCGGATCGGCCGAGACGATTGCCGGCTTCTCGTCTTGCAGCTCGTCATCGACGATGCTGTTTTTTTCAAGAGCTGCAACGAACAGATCTGCACGAACTGCGCGTTTGCGGAAGGCCCCGACGAACGGCACGCCCAAGCGCGCTGCGGTATCTCGTACCCACCGGTAGGGGAAGCCGGTGGCGGCCTCGCTGTTCGCGGGGCCGAGCAAAACGGGCAGCGTCTTGACTTTCGGTTCGGTTCGCTTAGCTTGCATTCGTCGTTTCTGTTTCTGCGAAAACTCCCCGTCTTGGCTGGCCGGGAGTTTTTGCGTTTTGTGACTACGCAGCGACTTTTCCGCTGTTTTCGCGCAAGAGTGCGACGGTCCCCGGCATGCCGCGACCGGTCGCGATCAGCCCCATCAACGCATTGCGGCTAACGCCTAGACGCTCTGCGCCGCGACGAGGGCCGTAAGTCTCGAGTGCAGCGCGACACTCAGCGAGCAACGCCGGAGGCACAGCGATCGTGCGCGGTTGCGGCTGCGGCTGCGGCTGAACAAAGGCTCGTGCCGGTGCGTGGTGCGGGTGGGCCATGCCCAACGAGTCGCACACGCCCCCTCGCAAACCACAGGACGAAGACTGTCCTGGGGGTTTGGCTAGCGCTTACTTGGCAGCCTTGCGGCGCGCCTCTGCCTTGCGGATAGCGTCCGCGGTGATCCCAAACAGCTCTTCTTGGGCTGTCGTCACGGCGCCGTACGTCTCGTTCCCTTTGCCGCCGCTGCTTTCGGCGTAGGCCCGGATCAAAGCGTCGACGCGCTCGACGCGCTCGATCTCCTTTTTCTCGGCGGCCTCGCCCTGAATGACCGGCGCTAACGCGCCTCGCAGCACCCGGGCGGCAGTGGTTAGCCGCTCGTGCAGCGTCGGCGGAGCCCCGCGTTTGTTCGCGTCGCGGAGTTCTTCGCCCTCGATCTGGCAGAACTGCAAAACGAGCCACTGCCACGCGGGCCCGGCGAACGCCGCACGAAGCGGCGGGAGCAGCTCGCGGATTTGCTGAACGAAGGCAGCGTGCTCTTCTTGCGCCGGCTCCTGCCAAGCTTCGAAGGCCGCGCGCTCTTCGGGTGAAGCGGTCTCGGGCGGTTCGACACCACGGCTATACAGCGGGTTACGCAGCAAGTCCGCCCACACCTCGATCGTGCGGGCAATCCTCGTCAGCTCGTCGGCTTCACGAAGAAGCTCGGGGCTGACCTGCGGTTCCGTCGGCTTTGGCGCGGTATCGCCGCGTGCCATGAACCACTGCCAGGACTGAGCCCAGAACACCGCTCGCATTCTACCCTTTCCGCTTCGCCCGCTCGGCCAGTAAATCTACCGTGCCCGATCGAGCCTTCCGGCGTGCTTCGAGTTCGGCCACGAGCGCGGGTAAAACATCGAACGCGCCACCGGCGGCTGCTTTCACGATGGCGTCAGCGAGTGCGATCTCAACCGCGTCGGGTTCATGGCCCCATTTGGCCCCCGGATGCGCTTCTACTCGTTCTCCGTCGTCACTCGCGCGTGAGTGATTTCGCGAACTTGCTGAAATCGTGCTGGTTTGAGCGCCTTTTGAGTCCGCCGCGTCTGCCAGTTCCGCCACTTCGGCTTGTCGTGAGGTTTCCTGTAGTTAACTCGGTTGCCCGTGTCTAGTGTTTCTGCGATCGGCGGGTCTACGGCGCAATCACGGGGCAATCAGTGCTCCAGAATGGCCCGGAAGAGGGGTGAGGGTAGCTAAGGGGCGAGCTGCAGAGCGGACCGCGCGACCCGTCGATTGTCCCGTTGATTGTCCCGTTGATTGTTGCGCTGGTGGTGTGGACCGACCGGTTCTGGACCCGCCCTGTCAAGGTTTGGCCTCAGCGAGGCGGGCCTTGATCAGCTTCCGCACGAGCGTCTTGGGGAGCGGGCGCTGCGGCTTGAAGTGAAGTGCGCCTTTGGTTTGCTCGTAGCTGGCGAGGTCCGCGGCGAGCGTCGTGAGCGTGCGGCCACTGAAGGGGTAGTAGGAGCAGCCTTTGCTGGTCGCGAGGAAGCCCGCGACGACTCGGCCATCGACGCGGAACGCAGGCATGGCGTAGCTGATGCACTCGTCGGCGTTCGGTACGATCGCCTTGATCGTCTTACGGAGGGACTCGAGCGCCTCGCGCCTGTCGGCTGGGAGCGCCTCGAGGTAGTCATCGATCGTCTCTGGCTTCGCGCGCATGCGTCTATTGTCGGCCAGGCGCGGCCTCGCCGCAAACGGCCCGCGGAGCCCTTCCTTCGTCGAGATTTGGGCGTGGCTTGCGATCCCCTACAAAATGGTGCTGGGAGCAGGCTACGCTGCGGGCTCGCTATGTTGAGCTGTGAGCGTTGCGGCGCGGGGTTGCCTCCGGATTCGGAGCAATGTGCTTATTGCGGGACGATCTTGCAGGCGGCGCTCGCGGGGGAGCGGGCGCGGCAGGAGCAGTTCGTGCGGCAGGCGACCGCGCAGCAGGCGGTGCTGCGGCAGCGCGCGTTGAGCGACGCCGAGCAGGCGGGGGGGCGCGCGCTGCTCTGGGGCATCGTCAGCTTCGTGCTGATGTGCATCCCGATCATTCCGAGCCTGCTCTCCTTGATGGCTTACAAGCGCTCGCAGCTGGCGGCGCGTGCGGCTGGCATAGCGCTGCCCACGCGCGGCAAGGTCGGACTTTGGATCGCGCTTGGCAGCGGGCTCGCGTCGCTCGCGTTTTGGGGCTGGGTGATCATCAGTGTGCGGGCGGACGACGCGCGGGTGGACGCGCGCAAAACCGCGTTGACTCAGCTGGTCACGCAGCGCGGCAACAGCGCCACGTTGGATCAGCCGTTTTCGTGCGCGTTGGCGGAGCTGTACATCTTGAACAACGGCTTTGCGGGCAACACCAGCGTGGGCTCGTTCCGCAATTTTGAGTGCGTGGGCGCAGTGCGCGTCTTGAATGGGCGCGCCGAGCTGGGGGATTTCAAGCTCGCGACCTCGTCGACCTCGGCCACGGTGACGGCGACCGTCTGCTTCAAGCACGGCGAGCGCTGGTTCGTGGAGCGCGCGGGGGTCGTCAGCTGCGAGCTGAAATAGCTACCCGCGCTCGCCCCGCAGGGTTCGCAAACTGCGATTCCATGTACGAATTCGTACATGGAATCGGGCAGCGGGAAGGGCTTCGCGCGGCGACGGCGCGCTACGCGATGCTGCACTCCGAGTTGCTGGTACGCGCCGCGACGATCCAACGCGTACCCACAAACTCTCAAGCTCAGGTCAGCTATTGACCTCAGATCACTTATTGACGATGAAGTTCTTCTCGCCGCGCTCGAAAAAGCCGACGATTTGGCGAGCGGCGGCGAGGCCGGCGTTGACGTTGGCTTCTTCGGTTTGCGCGCCGGATTTCACCAGGTTGACCAGGTAGCGCGCGCCAAACTTCTCGGTCAGGGTCGCGCCGGTGGCCTCGCTGGGCGCGATGTCCGTTACGTAGTGGAAGTCCTTGCGGGCTTCGAAAACCTCGAGCAGCTCGGCCTCGTTGATCACTTCCTTGCGGGCTGTGTTCACGAGCGTGGCGCCCGCCGGCATCAAGGAGAGCAGCTTCTTGCCGATGGAACCCTTGGTCTCGGCGGTGGCCGGGATGTGTAGGGAGACGTACTGGCACTTCTTGTACAGGTCTTCCAGGGAAGCCGCCGGCTGGGCGCCGCCCGCCTTGATTTGGTCGGCGGTGATGAACGGGTCGAAAGCGTACACCGTCATGCCGAAGCCTTTGGCGATCGAGGCGACCGCGCGGCCCACAGCGCCGAAGGCGTGCAGACCGATGGTCTTGCCCTTGAGCTCGCTGCCGACCTTGCCGTTGAACTTGTTGCGCGCCGTGTACACGAGCATGCCGAACACGAGCTCGGCGACCGCGTTGGCGTTCTGGCCAGGCGTGTTCATCACGGCGACGCCCTTGGTTTTGGCGGTAGCGGTGTCGATCGTGTCGTAGCCGGCGCCGGCGCGCACCACGAGCTTGAGCTGCTTGGCGGCTTCGAGCACCTCAGCGTCGATCACGTCGCTGCGCACGATGGCCGCGTCCGCGCTGGCGATCGCGTCGAGCAGCGGGCCTTTGCCCTTGTACGACTCGAGGACGTTGGCGGTGTAACCCGCTTGCTTGATGATGGCGACGACTTCGTCGCGGGCAGCAGCGGAGAACGGCTTTTCGCAGGCGAGCAGGACAGTCTTGGACACTTTGGACCTCAGGGTTAACGGCACGTGGCCGGAACGGCACTGAAGTAGTGCCGAGGGGCGCTCTCTGCAAGCGAAAGCGCGGAAAATCCCGGGGCGAGCCAGCGTTTCAGTGTCAACAGACTGAATAACTCACAACTTTTGGAGGATGAGCAGGGCGTCGTCCAGCTGGTAGTGGCCGCACGCGGTATCGCCGAACGACAGATACGGCGCGCGGGCCAGTCGGAGCACGCGGAGGCCGAGCGGCTCGAGCTCGCGTTCGACGAGAGCGTTCACTGCGGGCTCCCAGTCCGGCTCCGCGCAGGCCAAGCGCTCGAGCGGCGCCGGGGTGCCTGCGCCGACGTAGTAGAAGGGGCGGTAGGGCAGCGCGAGCGCGATGATCAGCCGGCCGCCTGGTTCCAGGAGCTGGACCAAGCGGTGCAGCATGCGGCGCGGGCGCGCCGTGCGGTCGAGCACGTTGAGGCAGCTCACTAGGTCGAAGGGCGCGCCGGGGACGTCATCCGCGCTGACGTCGAGCTGATGACACTCGACGCCCATGCGACGCAGCGAGCGCGCCATGGGCGCGGACAGCTCCGTGGCTACGACTTGCTCGGCGAAAGGCAGCAGCGTGCGCGTGACCCCGCCGTAGCCGGCGCCGACGTCGAGTAGGCGTTTCGCCTTGAGATCGCCCAGCAGCGCGCGCCACTGCTCGTTGCTCGCGACATGCAATGGATACATGTCGAGCAAGCCGTTGGCGTCGAAGTCCGAAACGAAGAAGCGCAGCACGCGGTGGGCGCGCGTGCGCAGCCAGCTGTGCCGACCGCGGGCAGCTGCGGCGAGAAAGGCGTCCGTGTCCGCGTCGCACGCGAGCTCGACGAAACGCTCGCGCAGGCGAGGCGACAATGCGGCGACATTGGCGTCGTAGCGAAGCAGCAAGCGCAGAACGGCGGAAGGCTCGTGGGCAGGGCTCATGGCCGGGGCTCACGCGGGGCGGAAAAATGACCGAATTGGACGCTTGAGCGTTGACAGAGCGCGCCTGTGCACCGAGATTTCCGGGCGCGAATCTCGGAACCCAAGGAGACCCTATGGCAATTGAAGTCCCCCCGCTCCCGTACGCGAAAAACGCGCTCGAGCCGGTCATGAAGCAAGAGACGTTCGAGTACCACTACGAGAAGCATCACAAGACTTATGCGACCACCCTGAACGGGTTGATCGCTGGCAAGCCCGAGGAGTCGAAGAGCCTCGTCGAGATCATCAAGTCGAGCTCGGGTCCGCTGTTCAACAACGCGGCCCAGGTTTGGAACCACACGTTCTTCTGGGAGAGCATGAAGCCCAATGGCGGCGGCGCGCCGCCGGCGGGTCCTGTGGCGGATCTGATCACCGGCCTGGGCGGCTGGGATAAGTTCAAGGCGGATTTCGTGCAGGCGGGCCTCACGCAGTTCGGCTCGGGCTGGGCTTGGCTCGTGCTCTCCGGCGGCGCCGGCAAGATCATGAAGACGCCCAACGCGGAGACTCCGCTGACCACGACGGACGTGCCGCTCTTGGTATGCGACGTGTGGGAGCACGCTTATTACATCGACCATCGCAACAACCGAAAAGCCTTCTTAGAAGGCTTTTGCGACAAGTTGTTGAATTGGGACTTCGTCGCCAAGAACCTGGCCGCGGCGAAGTGACGAGCTCGGGGTGAGAGCCCCGACACGGACGTAGAGCGGCTTTGACGCCTCTGACGGCAGAGGCTCGAAGCCGCTCGCGTCTCCACTTCTGACGACGCCGAATCAGGCGTTGGTATTGGCAGCGGCCGCGGGGCGCACCGGCAGAATTGGCGCCCAGACCAAGCGCCCTAACAGCGCGTCGTCGATCATGAGACCGCGATCGCTGAAGCGCAGCGCGTTCTCCTCGCCGTCTTCCGGCCACTCGCCGACGAACAGGATGCCTTGTCCGTTCTCGTTGTAGCCGAGTTGCACGATGGCATTCTTCAACCAGCGACCGCCGCCTTCGAACTCGAGCGCGTCGGGCAAGTTGTAGAAGCCTTCGGCGGGCAGCTGGCGCAGCGTCTTGGCCCAGGTGGGCGAGCGCAGCGGCGTCGTGGGGTCGCGCCAGAACCAGCGGTTGCGGCGGTTGTCTGCGGGACGCACCACGAACTTCACGCCGCCGTTCGACGGTTGCCCGACATAGACGAGCACGCCGGACGGGAAGGTCTCTTCGTGACCGGGCATGGGTTGCGTGGTTCGGTACAGGCCGGGATCGGGAAGGTCGAGCATCGCGGCGCAATTTACTCGAATCGACGCGGCCGACAAGGGTGATAGCTTCGGTTCCCTGCGGCGGTCGGGATACGTCGCGATGGAGCTTCCGATGGCAGCCAAAAAGACCAAAGCGAAAGTCACTGCGAGCACGAACAAGGCGACGGCAAAGCCGGCCGCCAAGACCGCGAAGGCGGCGGCCAAGCCCGCCGCGCCGAAAGCCGCGGATCTCGGTGAAGGCGACAAGGCGCCGTCGTTCTCTCTACCTGACGAAACCGGCGTCACGTTGTCGTCGACGAGTCTCGCTGGCAAACCGTACGTGATCTACTTCTACCCAAAGGACGACACTCCGGGCTGCACCAAGGAAGCCTGCGATTTTCGCGACAACCTGCGCGCGTTCAACGCCGCCAAAGTGCGCGTGCTCGGGGTGAGCCCCGACGACTCGAAGCGCCACGCGAAGTTCAAAGAGAAATATGGTCTGACCTTCACGCTGCTCTCCGACACCGAGAAGAAGCTGATCTCCGCGTACGGTATCTGGATCAAGAAGCTCAACTACGGCCGCGAGTACATGGGCGTACAACGCAGCACGTTCCTGGTCGACAAGAGCGGCAAAGTAGTGAAGGCTTGGCACGGCGTGCGCGTGCCCGGTCACGTCGAAGCCGTGCTCGCAGCACTCGGCTGAGCACGGCTCTAGTGACGGGCCAAATCTCGCGGCGCTTTTTATGTCGGTCTTCCCTCAAGATCCTACACAGGGGATCGACATGGGTTTGATGGTCACGCGGGACGTCGCGCCGCGGCTTAGCCTTCGGCGTCGCGCTCCGGCGCTCCGCTGGGAGCGTCGCGCCGTTCGGCGTTTCACGCCGCGGGCGGCGGGTAGCTCGAAACGCGCGAGACGCCCGACTTTTGGTGGACGGCGGAGGCGGGGGGCCAGGTCACGGTGGGCATCGGGTAAGCAGGGCGAGCGAACAGGTAGCCTTGGCCGTAGTGGACGCCGGTATCGCGCAGCGCGCTGAACTCGTCGTCGGTCTCGATGCCTTCGGCGACGACCGTCGCGTCGAGGTCGACACACAGCCGTACGACGGCCGCGACGAAGCGTTGCTGCCGCGCGTTCTTGTCCAGGTTGATGATCAGCTCGCGGTCGAGCTTCACGACCTTGGGCTGCAGATCCAAGATGCGCTTCAAGTTCGAGTAGCCCGCGCCGAGATCGTCGACGACGAGCTCGACGTTGCAGCGCGCGCGTAGCTCTCGCAGCACGCTCATGCACAGGTCGTGCTCCGTGAGCGGCATGGCCTCGGTCACTTCTACGTACAGCACGTGATCGTGGCTGAAGATTGGATCGTCCGGGCGCACGATCCAAGACTCGTGCAGCTCCTGAGGGTGGACGTTCAAAAATAGGGGTCGACCGGTGCTGAGCGGCACGGCTATCTCTCGGATCATGCGGCCGAGACGGCCGGCACAGCCTACTGCCAGGGCGCGCTCGAAGAGCGTGAGCGGGTTGGCGAGCGCCGGCACACTGCAGCGCACGAGGGCCTCATGAGCAAACAAGCTGCCGTCCGCCATGTCTACGATCGGCTGGAACACGACGCTCAGATCAGCCGGCGACACCAAGCGCTCGAGCGCGAACTGCGAATTGTGCCGCGAACGCGTGCCCACGGGCGGAGTAGCCCCCAGAGCCTGCGGGGCGTCGGACAACCGATTCGAGCGCGGCAGGGCACGCGGTGGGACGTCTGATTTCACGATTGAGTGGCTCCAAGAATCCGAGGGCCGGACCGCTGACGGATCACTAACTCTGATCCCTTACTATCACTCTCTCAAGCAACCTTCAATGGATGTGGCTTTCCGGTTCCTTAAAGTCATAATGGGGTAGTGACAATCGAGCGCCGCCGCGCGCGCCTCTCGCCTCGTCACCGCCACACGTCCCCGCCTCCACCTTTGATCTCGGTTGGTGCACCAACCCTGGAGAGTGACGTCAGTAGAATTACTCAAGCGGGTGACACGAAGTCGCATTTTGCGAGTTCACCGCGGCAGCCGCGCTAAATGGACCAAGCGTGCCGCAGAGATGGTCTTAGCAATCGCGGGGTTCCGCGATTTCGATTTGCGCGAATCGTGCACCGGCGTATGCGCATCTTTCAAAGATGAAAGTGCGACTTTTGCCTACACAACCACAGTGCGTCTCCGTTTGCGCCGTTGCGCTGATACTGATCTCGCCCGCCTGTAAGAAGCAGAGTGCCGTCAGCGCCGAGAAAGCCAAGGCCAGCCTTCCCGCACTCACGAAAGCGACCCACGAGGATGTAGCGGAAGTCCGCAGCGGGTTGCCACAAGGCACGAAGTTTCTGCTGCCCATTTTCAGCACCGGAAAGCCCGCCGCTGAGGATCCGCATGCGGCGCGCAACGCGCTCTCGACCGCGCGCAGCAAGGTTCAAGACCTGCGCGTCGCAAAGGGGACCTTCTTTGCCGTCACGGATGAAAAAGGCGTCGTGATCCGAGACGACGACGACGAGGACACGCTCGCCGGGCATCCGCTGTTGCCGTCGTTCCCGGGCTTGCAACCCGCGCTCGCTGGTCAATACGTCGAAACACGCGGCGCGATGAGCGAAGTCGCCGGCGTGCGCGGGCGAGCTGACGGCCAGTGGGTTGCGGCGCAGCCGGTGCTTCAGGGCAGCGACGTGAAAGGCTTGTACGTCACGGGCTGGTCGTGGTCTGCGTACGCCTACCGCTTGGAGCGCGCGCTGTCCTCGAACCTGCGCAGCGCGCTCGCCGAGAACGAGAAGATGCCACTTACGTATGTGTACTTGATCGTCGGTAAGGATGTGTTCGGCACGCCCATCTCGCCCGAGGTGAATGCTCAGGCGATCGCCGGGCTGTCTGCGCTGAACAACGCTTCAGCAACGGCTCCGACGTCCTTCGAGCTGGAGATCGCTGGGCGCGAGTTCGGGCTCGCTGTCGAGCTTGCCCCGGACCTCGGCAAGGACGTCGCGGTCGCCGTGCTGCGCAGCGAAACCTGAGCTAACGCTGTTTGCTGGCGTCGTCGCTGGCGTCACGGTCCTCATCGGAGCCGCCCGCGCTGGCGTCGTCGTCCGGCGGCTCGGTGCTTGAGCCTGCCAGGGGCGCGGCCTTCTTCTTTTTTTTCTTCTTTTTGCGCAAGGGCAGAAGCTCGAAGTGGATCGGCTCGTCGGGGCCAGTGCGCCCGAAGCGGTGCAGGCCGACGATCAACAGCACGACGCCGACCACTGCCAGCCATTTCCCCGTGTCCGCGTACTCGGTGAGCGACAAGAAGATCCCGGCCGCAGCGCACAGCGCTGCGCCTCGGATCAGAGCCGGTGTGCTCGGGCCGGTCCAACGTGAACGTGCGCTAACTGTCAGGGCCATTTTTCGGCATGCGCGCGCACGAGGAAGTCGTGCACGTCGCGTTTGAGTTTTAGTTCTGCGGTGAGGCTGCTGGCCTCGTGAGCTTCGCCCACGTGGTCGTCGAAGGCGTAGTCGGAATCCTGAAGCACGAGCACGCGCGCGTCCTCGTCGGCGCCGAGACCCGAGACCAACTGCAGCGCGTCGCCCATCGCTGTGTCGCGCGGTGGCAGCGCGCTACCGAGCGCGAGGCGCTCCTGAGCAGTTACGTAGGCGACACCGTACTTGTGCTCTTGTGAGGTGACGTCGACGTGCAAGTGCTGGCTGTCGGACAACGGCAAGTCACTCCCCGGCACTGGCCGGTCGTGTTCGTCGCGGAACGCTTCGATGATCAGTTGGACGGCGCGCCGCTCATCGAGAGGTCGGGTGGGGTTCACCGTGCGCGGAGGAGGACCGCCGCAGGCCAGCGAAACGAGCGCCGCGCCAAGAGCGAGCGCCCGGCGAGACCCGACCTTTGCCATCATCTGCCGCAAAAGGTAGCCAAGTGGCTCGGCTTTCGCTAGCTGTCTGACGAAATGCAGCTCCTCCCTGCTTCGCGCCTCGCGTGCTGCCTGCTCGCAGGCCTGGCAGTCGGCTGCGCGGAGGCTCGCATGCCTGATCCGAAGCTGTGCGCGGCCAATTACGCCGAGGCCGCGCGGCGTGGCGATTCGGAGCGCATTTATGCGCTCCTGAGCCGCGAGGCCCAGCGCGACTTCGGACACCACGGGACCCGTCAGCTGGTGCAACAGGCGCAGGCTGAGCTCAGGCGCCAGGGGACGGAGTTGCTTGCGCCCGGCGGCCGGGTCCAGGCCTCCGCTGAAATCCGCTTTGACGACGGCGAAAGTGCACTCTTCGATCTGCAAGACGGCGCTTTTCGCCTCAGCTCCCTGGGCACGGTCCCCAGTCGGGCCCGCAGCCCGGCCGAGGCGCTGGGGGATTTTCGGCGTGCCTTGGCTCGCCGCAGCTACCCGGCATTGTTAGGCGTGCTCTCCCAAGAAACCCGCGGCGCGCTCGAACGTGATCTGAAATCGCTGGTCCTTGGCCTGGAAAATCCGGAGACTTTGGACGTGTTGGTTTCCGGCGATAACGCCGTGGTCGATATCCCGGGCGGTCATCAGGTCAAGCTGCGGCGTGAATCGGGCGTTTGGCGGATTGAGGATTTCGATTGATGCGAAGGTCTCGCTTCTCGCGCCGCGCCGCGCTGGCCTTGCCGCTCTCGCTGTGGGCGTTGCCCGCGCGTGCGTTCGGTGACGGTGGGGCGTTCAATCCTCGGCTGCTACGCGCCGGCGTACAACAGTCCCTGGGTGTGCGTGCCTCGGGCGCTGGCCGTTGGTCCTGGGAGCTCGTGCGTCGAACGAGTGCGCCCGCGCGCCTAGTGCCCGCTCTGGTGTCCGCGGATCGACCCGCCCTACAAGCCGAGCCCTTCGCGATCTGGGCGGGGGACGTCGACCCAGGTCCGCTATCCGCCGCCGAGGTGCGGGGTCTCACGCGCTTCGTGCGCTTGGGCGGCGTGCTCTTGGTCGACGATCTGAATCCAGTCGTGGGCGCGTTCGGGCGCGGCGCGCGGCGTGAGCTATCGCGCGTGCTGCCCGAATCTGCGCCCGTGCGGTTGGATCCGGGGCACGTCATTTTCAAGACCTTTTACATCGTGGATCGCCCGGTGGGGCGCGTGCTTGGCCCGCCGGAGCTGTCGGCGATCGTGCGCGGCAAGAACGCGCAAGTCATCTTCTTGCAGCATGATTTGCTGGGCGCCCTTGCGCGCAGCGGCGAAGGCTTTGCGCTCGAGACCGAGCCTGCTGGGCTCGAGCAGCGCGAGCACGCCATTCGCTTGGCCGTGAACATCGCGATGTACGTGCTCTGCTCCGATTACAAGGACGATCAAGTCCATGCACCGTTCTTGATGCGGCGTCGGGCGCGACAGAAACCATGATCCTGGCCGCGCTGGCGCTCGCGGAAGGCGTGCCTCCGGCAACGCTCTGGGCAGTGGCCGTGCTCGGGCTCTTGTCGCTTGGTTTTTTAGCGTTCGAGCGGCGTTCCCGGGAAGGCAACGGCGCAGCCTGGCTATTTCTGAGCGGGCTATGTGCGGTGCTGTTTCTGGCGGCGTCGGTGTTGCGCCCGGCTCGCGTGAATACCCGCGGCGTCAGCGTCGGCGCGAAGGTCGTGGTCTTGGTCGACGAATCGCGACGTTTATTGCTGCCGAGCGACGGCAAAACACGGCGCGAGCTGGCGCTCTCGGCCGCGCGCGAGATTGCCAAGCACTACGCGTCCGCGCGCGTCACACTGCGCGGCTTCGGTGCCGGCGATCTCCGCCCGTTGAACGTGGAAGACGCGCTGCTGCATCCCAGCGCCGCCGAGCTCTCGGACGAGACGGACCTGAGCGGCGCGCTCCGCGCGCTCGCCCAAGAGCCCGGTGAGCGGCCCAAGGCGATCGTCGTCGTGAGTGATGGTCGCTTCGCGCGCCCCACGGCGAATGCCGACGCCGCCGCGCTGCGCGAGCTGTCGACCTCGGTGGGCGCGCCGATTCACACCGTGGCCGTCACGGAGCTTGCGCCACGCGACGCCAGCATTCGCTCGATTCGCACTTCGGGCGCCAGCGTGGCTCACCAGCCGCTCGCGCTGACGATCGAGATTGCGTGCTCCGGTGGACTCAGCTGCACTGAAGTGCCCGTCACTCTGCGCGAGCTGCGACACGGCGTCGAGCCCTTCGTGCTGGCGACGGGAGTCGCAAAAATGACGGGCGATTCGGCCACCGTCGAGCTGAGCATCACGCTCGAGCGCGCCGGGCCGCGCCTCGTCGAAATCAGCATCGATGCGCCTGACGGGGACACGATCCCCGAAAACAATACGCGCATTCTCACGTTCAGCGTGACGCGCGATCGGCTTCGCTTGCTGCATGTCGCCGGCCGCCCGACGTACGACGTGCGCGCACTGCGCATGTGGTTGAAGAGCGACGAGTCGATCGACTTGGTCGCGTTCTTCATCTTGCGCACCGACGAAGACAACACCGAGACCAGCGACGACTCCGAGCTTGCGCTGATCCCGTTTCCAGTGGACGAATTGTTCACCGAGCACTTGCCGAGCTTCGACGCGGTGATCCTGCAGGACATCGACGCGGTCACCTATAAGCTCGCGCGACACTTGCCGGCGCTGGCCGACTACGTGCGCGGCGGCGGAGGCTTGATCATGGTCGGCGGTCCGTCCGCCTTCGCGGGGGGCGGCTACGCGCACTCTCCGCTCGAAGCGGTGTTGCCGGTCGAGCTCCGCTACAACGAGCCACCCTTCGACACCGCCGATTTCGTGCCCCGCTACACCGAGGCAGGTCGTTCAGCGCCCGTGCTGCGCGGCCTCACCGAGCTGTTCGGCGACGAATTACCCACGTTTAGCGGGTCCAACACGCTGGGCGCCGCGCGTCCCGGCGCGATCACCCTGTGGGAGCACCCGGAGCGGCGCGCCGGTCAAGGCGCGATGCCGATCCTCGCGCTCGGCGAAGCAGGCGATGGTCGGTCGATTGCGCTCGGCGTGGACGGCACGCACACGCTATCGTTCAGCGAGTTCGCGGAGCGCGCCGCCGGTCGCGGCTACGGTGCGCTCTGGGACGGCCTCGTCGGTTGGTTGATGCGTGATCCGCGCTACGAGGCGTTGCGCCTGGAGCTGGCGGGGCCGTGCATTGCGGGTTTGCCCGCGAGCTTGCGTTTAGTGCGCTTGCCCGGTTCGACCGGTGACGTGTCGCTTGCATTGACGCGGCTCGGGCCGCAAGGCGCGCCCGTGATCACGAAGAACGTGAAGGATCCCGCGCCGGGGCCGCTCGAGCTCGACCTCGGCGTGCTCGAAGCGGGCGGTTACACGGCTGCCGCGCGCGTCGGCGCAGCCCCGCCGACGCGCTTCGACTTCGCCTGTGAACGCGGAGGTCCTGCCTGGAGCGATTCGCGACCGGACCCCGAACGCCTGGCGCAGCTCGCAAAAGCCACCGGCGGCAAGGCAATTTCGCGCGCAAACATCAGCGATTTGCCGGTGCCGGACCCGATGGAGGTCGCCGCCGAGCAGAGCAGCACGCCGCTCCTGCCGGCCTGGGCCTGGACGCTGGCCGCGGCGTTGTCGCTCGGCGCGCACTGGTACGCGCGACGCCGTCAGGGCTTGCTCTGACACGTCGCGCAGAAGTACGTCGAACGCTGCTGTTCGCCTTGACGCTGCATGCGCACCAGGTTGCCGCACACGCGGCAAGCTCGCCCGGAGCACGAATAGACCCAATATGAGCCCTCGGCCTTGCCCCGCGTGGTCGAGCGCTGATCGGTCAGCGAGCGTACGCTCAAGCGCAGCAGCTCACGGGCCTTCTGCACGATTGTCGTCGCCGCTGCGCGGTCGAGGCTAGAGACGAGCGCGAACGGATTGACCCCGCACAGGAAGAGCGTCTCGGATTTGTAGATGTTGCCGATGCCGGAAAGCGCAGTTTGCGCCATCACGGCCTCGCCGATTGAGACCTCCGCGAGCGCCAGGAGTCCGGCAACGGCCTTGTCCTCGTCGAATTCGTCACGGATCAGATCTGGGCCGAGCCCGCTCAGATAGGCATCATTTGCGACGGAATTTGCAGCTAACAAGCGCACGGTGGGTGCGGCGAAACAGACGGCGAGCGCGTCCGCCACTTCGAGCACGACGCGGGCTTGGTGCTCCGGGCGTTGAAAGCGCTCGCCCGGGCGATACACGTGCCACGAGCCGCGCATCTTCAAATGGGTGTGCAGCACGCGGCCGTCGTCGAAACGGATCAACAAGTTCTTGCCCAGCGCGGTCACACCTTGCACGACGTGGCCGGCGAGCTCAGCGTGTGCGATCGCAGGGACAGACGAGCGCACGCGGACCAGGCGCTGTTGGCCGAGCACGCGGTTCAGCGTGTGCGCCGTGCGATGGAGGGTATCACCCTCCGGCATCGGCTTCTTCGAGCTCGGGCTCGGCTCGCGAGTCTCGGTTGTCCAGACGCAAAAGGAGTCCGCCGCCTGCTGCGACGAAGCCCGCCTCACGAAACGCGGGCGCCAGGCGGTGCTCTGCGGCGGGCGCGCCGTCGATGACGCCCAGCTGAAAAGCGCGCCGAAACGGCTGTGCTCCCGCCCACGCGCTGAGCGCATTCGCAGTGGCGCGATCGCGCTGCCCGTTCGGCGCGTCCGCAAAAGTAGTGAGTGCGCCGCCAGTGCGCTGCAAGTACCCGACCAGCGCGCCCTGATACAGCAGGACGAACGCGCCCGCGCTGCGAGACAGCCTACCGATGCTCCCGGCGCTGTCACGCTCCGGCCAAGGCAAAAGCGCCCCGTACGGGTTTGCCGGGTCGACCGCGGACAAGACTTGGGCGCGCGCGTTCTCGTCCTTGGGTACGCGTTGCGCGCGCAGATCCTCGTCGGCTCCAGGTAACGCGAATTGCACGCCGCCGTGGCCGGCCACGAAGTAGCCGCGCCGGATGCGGCCCGCAGCCTCCATCGCCTTGAGAACCTCATAAACGGCCGAAAAACCGCCTTCTAGTCCTTCCGCGTGGGCGACCTCGCGGGTGACGACTCCGTAGCGTTCGAGCAGCGCGCGCGCCAGCGCCGCTCGCCGATCAGTGGCGCTCGGTGCTTCGCCCCAGCGCGCGCTGCGCAATGACCAGCGACCCTCGCTGCCCGGCAAGCGCCCCAGCGTGCGGCGCGTCGAGCGCAAACGAGAGCCCCGGGCTTCGGTTTTCTTGTTCGACGTCGGTCGCAGCAGACTACGCAGCGCTTCGAGTGAGTCGTTCGTGACCTCGCCGGTCCAGACCATGTCCCAGAGTGTGTTCAGGACTTCGCTCGGGAAGCCACCGGTGTCGCGTAGAAGCTCATTGAAGAACACCGCCCCGCGGCGCGCCAGTGTCGCGCGAATCGCCCGCGCTTGTTCGGATTCGAGGGGCGCGACCGAGCGCGCGAGCAGCGCCTCGTGGTCGGCCAAATACAGCGCAATTCGGCCGTCATTGCTGCCAATTGGCTCGACTCCGGCCCACACGACCTCGCCGCTGCTGCACAAAGCGTCTAGGTCGCGCGCCACCATGCCGCGCACGCGCGCGGGCAGAATATCGCTGAGCAACGCGGAAGCGGGTAGGGGACAGCCTTCGAGCTGCGCGACCGCGTCGAGCAAGGCGGCGTCACCGCGGCGCGGCTGCGTCGTGCCCTGGTACTCAGCCAAGAATCTGCACAACACGACGGGCTCGACAGGCTCCACCTCCCGCCGTAAATGCGCCAGTGAGCGCTGGCGCAGAGTGCGCAGCACTTCCGCGTCGCACAGCTCGTCGCTCTGCCCACCTGCCAGGAACGCGCCAGACACCAAGCGGCCGCTTTGACGCAAGCGCGCCACGACTTCCGCGACGCTCTGCGCGGACAAACCGTAACGGGCGCTCAACGCCGCCTCTGGGAAAGGGCCATGGTTGCGTGCGTAGCGACTGATGATCTGACTGGCCGCGTCCGGGACGGGCTCGAGAAAGGCCGTGGCCGTTCCGGGCGCCGGCGAGACGCCGAGCGCGTCCCGGTAGCGCCCGGCATCCTCGGCCGCCAGATACCGGATTTCCCGCTGGATTCGCACTTGAAACACGCGATGCTCGCGCTCGAGCTGCAGGGCCCAAGCCTGCGCCTCAGCCGGACTCGTGGCACGCGCCGCGAGCTCTGACAGCGACAGGTCACCGAGCCCCCGCAGCACGTCACATAGGCTGTCTGCGTCCTTCGCTGGGTATGCCAGTCGTTGCAGGAACCGCTCGTGGTCCGCGATGACCTCGGGATCGAGCAAGCTGCGCAATTCGGTTTCGCCGAGCAGCTCGCGCAGTCGCTCGTGGTCGATGGTGAGCGCTTGCGCGCGCCGCTCGGCCAAGGGCGCGTCGCCTTCGTACACGAAGTTGGCCACGAAGTTGAACAGCAGCGAGGCGGCGAACGGCGAGGGTGCGACCGTGTCGATGGTGCGGACACGGACGCGGCGCTTTTCGATATCGGTGAGCAATGCGACCAGGCCGGGTAGATCGAAAACATCGCGCAAACACTCGCGGTACGTCTCGAGCACGATTGGAAAGGAAGGATGCCGCGCGGCGACCGCCAGCAGATCCGCAGCGCGCTTGCGCTGCGCCCAGAGCGGCTGACGCCGCGTCGGGTGGCGCCGCGGCAAGAGCAGCGCGCGTCCGGCGGCCTCGCGAAAACGAGCCGCAAATAGCGAGGTTCCGTCAAGCGCGTGGCTGACCTGGCTCTCGACCTCGGCCGACGGTGGCAAGAACCACTCACTCGGTGGTGGATCATCGGACGCGGGGATGCGAAAAATCATGCCGTCGTCGGACCACACGCTTTCGATGTCGCCCACACGACGCGCGCGCAGTGTCTGGGTCACGGCTGTCGCCCAGGGCGCGTGCACTCGCGAGCCAAACGGTGTCAGTACACACACGCGATGATCCCCGACCTCATCCAGGAAACGCTCGATCACGATCACGCGATCGCTCGGCACCTCGCCGGCGACCGCCATTTGCTCGTGCACGTACTCCGTCAGCGCGTGCGCGGAAGCTTGATCCAAGTGATGTTGCTCGCGGAGCAACGCTTCCGCGGCCGGGCGCTCCGCTTGCGCCAGCGTGCGAGTCAAAGCACCGACTGCCTTACCAAACTCGACTGGGCGCCCGGGCCGATCTCCGTGCCAAAACGGCATTTTTCCGGGCTCGCCTGGCGCTGGCGAGACCAATACGCGGTCATGAGTGATCTGTTCCGCGCGCCAGGAGCTAGCACCAAGCAGGAACACTTCTCCTTCCCGCAGCTCGAATACCATCTCCTCATCGAGCTCGCCCACGCGGCGCCCGCCCTTGGGACCCTCCTGTCCAGCCAAGAAGACGCCGTATAAGCCGCGGTCCGGAATGGTGCCCGCGTTGGTCACTGCCAGCCGCAATGCAAACGAGCGCGCGCGTACGTTGCCGCTCACGCGATCCCAAACCAAGCGCGGCCGTAGGTCGGGAAAGTCGTCGCTCGGGTAACGCCCGGAGAGCATGTCGAGCACGCCGTCGAACGCGGAGCGCGGCAGCTCCGCGAACGGCGCTGCTTGGCGGACGGCGCGATACAGCGCGTCGACGTCGTACGGCTCGACCGCGCACATCGCGACCAGCTGCTGAGCCAGCACATCCAAGGGATTCCTCGGGTAAAACGTGGCCTCGACGTCGCCCTGCAGCATGGCGCGCGTGGCTGCCGCTGTGGCCAGTAGATCGCTCTTGTGCTTGGGCATGATCACGCCCTGCGGCGTGCCGCCCACGTGGTGGTGGGCACGGCCGATGCGCTGCAACCCGGACGCGATCGACGGTGGAGCTTCGATTTGCACCACTAGATCGACCGCGCCGATGTCGAGCCCGAGCTCGAGCGACGACGTAGCGACGATCGCTGGCAGCAGGCCGGCCTTCAGGCGCTCTTCGATGGCTTGCCTTTTTTCGCGTGCGACCGAGCCGTGATGAGCGAGCGCTAGCTCTTCGCCGGCGAGGTCGTTCAGCGCAGACGCTAGGCGCTCCGCCAGCCGTCGACTGTTGACGAAGATCATCGTCGTGCGATGCGACCGGATCAACGTCACCAATCGCTCGTGCACCGCTGGCCACACCGAACGCGCGCCCGCGGGCCCACGGGCGGCGGGCCCAGAGACGACATCGCGCAAGCGGTCCGATTGGTCGGCTTGGGGCTCTACCACCTGCTCCGGCATTTCTACGCTCAATTCGAGCGGCTTCTTCTGTGCCGCGTCGACAATCGTCACAGGGCGCTGCGCGCGCTCGACATCGAAACCACCGAGCAGCCGTGCCACCTCTTCCAGTGGCCGCTGCGTCGCAGACAGGCCGATCCTTTGCAGCGGTTTGCCCTCGCGCAGCGCTTGCAGACGCTCTAACGAAAGAAACAGATGCGCGCCGCGCTTGCTGGCGACCAGCGAATGGATCTCATCGATGATCACGGTCTCGATCGAGCCGAGGATGCGGCGTGTCTCCGAGGTCAGCAGCAGAAATAGCGACTCCGGCGTGGTGATCAGGATGTCCGGTGGAGTGCGGCGCATGCGCGCGCGTTCGACCTGCGGTGTGTCCCCCGTACGCACCGCGAGCGTCGGCACTCGCAGTTCCGCGCCAGAGCGGCGCGCCGCCTCAGTGATGCCGGCAATGGGCGCGCGCAGGTTCTGTTCGATGTCGACCGCTAGCGCCTTCAGCGGCGACACGTACAGCACGCGGCAGCGGGTTTCCTTGCTGGGCTCGGGCGAATTCATCAGCCGATCCACGGCCGACAAGAACGCGGCTAATGTCTTGCCAGACCCAGTGGGTGAGAGAAGCAACGTCGATTCGCCGGCGATGATCGGCGGCAGGCCGAGCGTTTGCGCCCGAGTCGGTGCACCCAGTGTGCTCTCGAACCAATCCCGGGCCGGGAGGGAGAGCTGGCTCAGGGGATCGGCTGCCACCGCGCCAGCTTGACTCAGGCCCCGGGCGGCGTCACTTTCGCGGCTCTGCTTGCCGCTGATGATGCGCGACACGTCCGGCAGCTCCTCGATAAGGCGGGCCTGCAGGTTGGCATTGCGCAGGATTGTTTCGATGGCATGGCCTTGCTCGGGCGGCGCAAGCGTTCCCGCTCGGAGTGTGCGCCCAACCCGTGATTGCGTTCAGCGGTGTGCGCAGCTCGTGACTCAGCGTGCCGAGGAACTCGCCAACAAAACCCCTGAGGCCGTGGCTCTGTGCGACACACCCTACCGGGTGTGACATTTGACCACGGCCTCTTGGCGCGGAACGAGCCGAGCTCAGTCGTAGTACTCGTTACCCAAGTGGGTAATGAGCTCTTCGCCCATCATCCAGCGGAGCGTATTTTTCATCTTCATCGACTGAATGAACACATCATGCTCGGGGTACAGGCCTTCGGCGGTCTGTGGGGACTTGAAGTAGAAGCTTAGCCACTCTTGCACGCCGCGGAAACCCGCGCGCTTGCTCAGGTCACCGAACAAGGCGAGGTCCAATACCAGCGGCGCCGCCAAGATCGAGTCACGGCACAGGAAGTCGATCTTGATTTGCATCGGGTAGCCGAGCCAACCAAAGATGTCGATGTTGTCCCAACCCTCTTTGGCGTCGCCGCGCGGCGGGTAATATTCGATACGGACCTTGTGATACAAGTCGCCGTACAGCTCCGGGTTGAGCTCCGGTTGGAAGATCGATTCGAGTGCACCGAGCTTGCTGACTTCCTTGGACCGGAAGCTGCCCGGCTCGTCCAGCACTTCGCCGTCGCGGTTGCCGAGAATGTTGGTCGAAAACCAGCCCTTTACGCCCAAGCCGCGCGCCTTCAGGCCCGGCGCGAGCATGGTCTTCATGAAGGTCTGACCGGTTTTGAAATCTTTACCGCAGATCGGCGTTTGGGTCTCGCGCGCTAGCTCGAGCGCGGCGGGGAAGTCGACCGTGAGGTTCGGAGCACCGTTGGCAAACGGCACACCCTCTTTGAGACACGCCCAGGCGTACATCATCGAATTGGCGATGGTTGGGTCACTGTCGTGCAGGCCCTTTTCGAAGGACGCGATCGACTGATGCACCGGGCCTTGCTCGAGGTACACCTCGGTCGAACCGCACCAGACACAGACAGCACGCGAGCAGCCGTTGTCCTTGATGAAGTTGCGAATGTCAGCGCGCAGCTGCTCGACCATCTCGAACTTGCTGGCGGCTTTCTTGATGTGCGTGCCGTGCAGGCGCTTCACGAATTCCGGGTAAAACACGGCCGGCATGGGCTTGATCTTGGACAGCTCGGCCTTGACCGGGTCGAGGTCTTTCGACTCGAGCACCTTGGCGTGAGCCGCCGCTTCGTAAGCGGTGTCGGGAAACAAATCCCAACCGCCGAACACGATGTCTTCCAACTTTGCGAGCGGCGCGAAGTCTTTGATGCGCGGCACGCGATTGTCGGTGCGTTTGCCGAGGCGGATCGTACCGCTCTGCGTGATCGACCCAATCGGCTTGACTAGACCCTTGTTCGCCAGCATGACGCCGGCCATTAAGGTCGTGGACACGGCGCCCATTCCCGGCAAGAGTACGGCGAGCTTGCCGTCGGCTTTTTGAACTTTCTCAGGTCGTTGCATGCGCGGCTCCTAGCAAGGTGCGTGCCCGTCCGCAATGGGCACGAGCCAAGGAATTACGGATTTAGTAGATGAAAACGACGACGGCAGTGATTCTGGTGGCTGGTATCGGTTCACGTCTTCGACCGATCACCGATGATCGCCCGAAGGCGTTGGTGGATCTCGGAGGAGAAACGATCTTGGGTCGGGCGGTGCGCGTGCTCGCGAGTTACGGTGTGCGCAGAGTTGTGCTCGCTACGGGATACCGTGAGGACGCGGTGAGGGCAGCGATGCAGGGCGCGCCCGTTGCCGCTGAGTACTGCAGAAACCCCGAATTCGACCGCACTCAAAACTCTGTATCTCTGGCGTTGTGTCGGGCGGCTGTCGGCTCCGACGCTTTCTTCAAGCTGGATGGGGACGTGGTCTTCCAGCGTCAAGTGCTGGAGCGCCTGGATGAATCCTCGGCAGAGCTCGCCGTTGCGGTGGATACGAGCCGTATGCTCGACGCCGAAGCGATGAAAGTCACTGTTTCCGGAGTGAGCATCAACGCATTCGGCAAAGGCATCGAGCTCGCAAAAAGCGCCGGTGAGAGCATTGGAATCGAGCGAATCGCGGCCCGCGCGTCAGCAACGCTGTTCGACGCGCTCGACGCGACCATCGGCGCCGGCGAAACGAACCTCTATTACGAGGACGTGTATTCTCGATTGATCGCCAACGGCAGCCTGCGGGCCGACGCTGTTCCCGTTTTGGACCTGCCCTGGACGGAGGTCGACGACTTTGCCGACCTCGAACGTGCCCGCCAGCTGGTCCAGGAGGAGGCCTGACTTAGGTGTCGTGAACGGACCACCAGTGCGAACGCTCTGACGCAGCGCGCCGAATCGCGAAATATCGGGTATACGCGGGGTTTCCTGCGATTGTGTCGATAAGTTGCGAAAATAGCTGGCATTTCAGTGGTCTGACCAGTGACGCTGGCTGGGGACAGCAGTGTGGTGATTTTACAACACTGTGTCCGGCCTGAGACACCTCGCATGGGGCCTAAGTTATCGAATCCAATATGCTTTGCCCACTTGTCACGGCGCATGCTAAGGCCCATAGATGCTTCAACCTGGAGACCTCCGGGTGACGAAAGTGAGCCTTCGAGAATGACCGAGCGACGCGTGACGCGGGCTATCGTACTAGCGGCGGGAACTGGATCCCGGTTGAGCGAGGGAGCCGACGTGCTTCCGAAGCCCCTACGTGTAGTGGGAGGTGTGCCGCTGGTCGTGCGCGTCCTCCGGACCCTGCGTAGCGCCGGCATCCAGGAGGCGGTTGTCGTCACCGGCTTCCAAGGCGAAGCGGTTCGGTCGGCCTTGAAGGCTGAGAACGGCCTCGGCCTCAAATTGTCGTTCGTCGACAATCAGCACTACGACAAGAAGAACGGCGTGAGTCTGCTGGCTGCCGCGGCCTTCGTCGACCGCGAGTGCTTGCTCACGATGTCCGATCACTTGTATTCACCCGAGCTCGTGCGGCGTTTGCTAGCGGCGGACGTGCCGGAAGGCTCGTGCGCGCTAGCTGTCGACTACGACATCGAGCGCTGCTTCGATCTCGACGACGCCACCAAGGTCGGCGTCGAGCACGGCAAGATCAAGCGCATCGGCAAAGAGCTCGAAAGCTACGACGCGCTCGACACGGGCGTGTTCCGCATTGGTCCCGCGTTGATCGCGGAGCTTGCTGCGGTCGAAGTCAGCACGGGTGACTGCTCGCTCAGTGATGGCGTGCAGGCGCTCAGCCGTCGCGGCCGCTTCTTGGCTACTGACGTGGGAGACGTGCGTTGGGTGGACGTGGATACGCCGCAAGCTCTGGCTTGCGCGGAAGCCATGCTGCGCGTCTTCGGCGACACGCTGGGCGACGAGCCCGGCAGCGGTCAGCCGCCGATTATCGATCCGGAAACGATCGAGTTTTACGCGCCGAGCTGGGTGCGCGCGGCCAAGCCGTACAACGAGGACCACTTTGCCATCGCCGAGCAGAACGACGTTCTGCGCATGATGTCGAACGAAAGCCCCTACACGCCCAGCCCTCGCGTGATCAACGCGATCGTGGAAGCCGCCACGCGCGGTAACTTCTATCCGGGCGGCGCGCCCGCGTTGAAGTCGAAGCTCGCCCGTCGCGACAACCAGGTGGAGGGCAGCGTGATCCTGGGCGCCGGCTCCACGGAGCTGATCGACCTCGTGATCCGTACCTTCGTCGGTCCGGGTGAAGAGGTGCTGCTCAGCGTTCCGACGTTCAGCATGTACGAGGCGCGTACGCGCACCGTAGGCGGCATTCCGGTGCTCGTGCCCATGACAGAAGACCACGATCACGATCTCAATGGTCTGATCCGCGGCGTCACCGAGCGCACCAAGGTGATGTTCCTGTGCACTCCGAACAATCCTACGGGTGGCCGTATTTCGGAATCGGATCTGCGGCGTCTGCTGCGGCTCGGTCTGCCGACGGTGATCGACGAGGCATATCACGAGTTCAGCGAGGGTGAGTCCTTCACCCGCCTGCTCGAGGAGTTCCCGAATGCAATCGTGCTGCGCACGTTCTCGAAGGCCTTCGGCCTGGCCGGGATCCGCCTCGGCTATGCGCTCGCGCACCCGTCGGTGGTGCGGCTGTTGTCGCGCGTGAAGGTGCCCTGGAACATCCCGGCGATCACGCTCGCGGCGGCCAGCGCCGCGCTGGACGACGCGGCCGAGTTCGACGCGCGCATGTCGGAGCTGCGCGTGAATCGCCAAGAGCTCACCGACAAGCTGCTGCGCATCGACGGCCTGCTGCCGGTGCCCAGCGAAGGCAACTTCGTGTTGATCGACGTGTCCGCGACAGGCCAGGGCGCCGAGCGCATCGTCGAGGCGATGCTCAAGGACGGCGTGCTGATCCGCTCTCTGTCGGTACATCACGCCAAACGCAGCTATGTGCGCGTTACGGTTGGCACGCGCGAACAGAACTTGCGCTGCGTTGCCGCATTCGAGCGCGTGCTCGGTGGCCGCGCGCGCCGCGAGGCGCCGCGAGGCGCGTACGTTGCAGTCTCAGGCGCCAGCGACGCCGAGTGAGGAGAGCCTGTCCCGGTATCTTGAGCAGCAGGGACGCCCGCCGATTTCTGGTTTTGGCTTCACCCCTTCACCCCTTCGGGGTGTCACGAAGCGCGTCGGGTGTCACGAAGCGCGTCGGGTGTCACGAAGCGCGTCGGGTGTCACGAAGCACGTTCGCCAAAACGCAGAACTTGGCGGGCGTCCTGCCAGTGTCCCATAAAGAGTCCGGTTAGGGTGCCCGTTGCGGTTTCGGAATCCATGTTCGAATTCGTACTTGGATTTGGCATATGACACGGCCCCTAGGGCGCGCTTCGAGTGCACCGCCATTTGACGCCGAAGGCTGTGCCGTCGTGTGCGCGTCGGGTGACCATCAAAAAAATCTCCTGGCCATCTGCGGTGCTGCGTGGGGTCTCAGTGACTGAGCGCTTCTGGGACGCATATTTTCGGAGCCTCAAGCCGCTAGAGGTCGAGGAGCCGATTGACGTTTGGGTGCATCGGCCTCCGGCCTATGTGCTGGCTCGGATTCTGATGCCGACGCCGGTGTCGCCCAACCTTGTGACTGTCGGTTCGATCCTCTTGGGCTTGGCGGCGGGCGCCGCCATTTTTGCGAGCTTCCGCGGGCACTTGCCGCTCGCTGGCGTTCTGATTTTCAGCTCGGCCGTGCTCGATTGCTGCGACGGGCAATTGGCGCGTTTGCGCAAGAGCTCGTCCGCGTTCGGGCGAATGCTCGACGGCTTGGCTGATTTGGTGGTGTCGACGGTAGTCGTAGGTGGCGGCGCGTGGCTCGTAGTGCGCAAATATCACGACCCTGCATGGGTGTTCGTCGTGGCTTCTGTGTTGACCGTGGCCACGATTGTCACCGGGTCGTTCCACACCACGATGTACGACCAGTTCAAGAACGTGTTTTTGCGCATGACCCACCCGAGCTACCGCGAAGGCGAAGATCTCGAGGTCGCGGAGCAGCGTTTTCACGAGCAACGTGCGCAGATGTCGTTTGGGCTCAAGCTGGCTTGGGGGATCTATTTCTTCTACATGCGAAGCCAGAAGGACTACGCCGACAAGTTCGACCCCCAGGCGCGGCGCTTGTTGGTGGAGTTCCCGGTTTTCAGCGAGCGAAACGCGGCCATCTACAGGAAGCATGCGGGCAAGGTGATGCGCGTGTGGCGTAACTACTATGGCTTCGGCTCGCTGGTATTCGGGCTCGCGCTGTCCATCGGCTTGAATGTGACCGAGTATTACCTGCTATTTCGGCTGGTTTTGCTGAATGCGGGGTTCTACGGCTACCTGCGGCCCGAGCAGCGACTGGCCTCCGCGCGTGCACTCGCGGAGATAGCGAGCAGCGTCTGAGCGATGCTATGTTGAACGGGCGTGCGCCCTTCGACCTTCGCGCTGATCGGACTTCTGCTCAGCGCGAGCTTGCCGGCGCAGGCAGTGCTGTGGCCGAGCGGCGTACTGCGCGTCGAACGCGATCTGCATAGCCAGGACGTGGACGTGCGCCGGCGTGCCGCGCAGTCGCTGCGCGATTTGCCGTCCGGTAGCGGTACTCGGCTCGCGAGCCTCGCGCTCGATGACGCCGACATCGACGTCCGGCTCTCGGCGCTCGACGCATGCTTGAGCCTGGGCCTTGCCGGTCTCGGTGATCGGCTTGTGCCGTGGCTGACCGACGGCGAGCGTCGCTTGCGCTTGGCCGCGGCCGAGGCGCTCAGTGACAGTCCGAGCCAGCGCGCGGTGCCATCGCTCGGTCGCGCGCTGGGGGATACCGAGCCTGGAGTGCGCAGCGCTGCGGCACTCGCGCTGGGCAGGTCGGCAGCGCCGGAAGCCGCGCTGGCACTGCTCGGGCATCTTGACGATTCCGCCCCCGAGGTGCGACGCGACGTGGCGCTTTCGCTAGGAGAGCTCGCCGACCCGCGCGCTGTCGTGCCGCTGATCGGCAAGATTCAAGACGCGCGCCCGATCGTGCGCCAGGCGGTCGCGGAGGCTTTGGCGCAGCTCGCCGACGCTCGCGCGGTCAGCGCGCTCGTGCTCTCGCTGCACGACGCGGACGACGGCGTGCGCGTCGCCGCGCTCCGCGCGCTGGCTAGGATTGCCGATCCAGGCGCGGTGCCGAGCATCGTGTCCTCGTTGCAAGGCGGCTCGGACATCGTGCATTCGGCAGCGCTCGAAGCGCTGTCGCATATTCCCGCTCCTGCCGCGACAAAAGCCTTGCTCGATGAGCTGGGCAGCGATCGTCCCGGGAACGCTCGCTCGGAGGCCGTGAGCGCGCTCGGTCGTTCGGGCGCGTTCGCACTGCCTGCGTTGACGGCGTGCTTGAACGCCGAGTCCGACCCCGAACGCTTGGGTGGTTGTGCGCTGGCGGTCGGACAAACACGCTCCGTAGCAGGCGCTGTGGCTATCGGGGGCGCACTCCGTCGCGGCGCGCTACCCGCGTTGCCTGCTCTGTTGGCGTTGTCTGAGCTCGGCGCTCCGGACTCACTGTCGACCGTGCTCGAGTATGTCGCGGATCCGGATCTGCTCGTTCGGCGCGCCGCACGCCGAGCCGCTAAAGCTTTGCTCGATCCGCGACACGCCGACGGTCGCGCCGTCGAGCCCATCGCTCACGCGCTGTCCAAGGCCAATCGCGAGCAAGCCGAGCAGCTCGAGCTGCTGGATTTGCTCGGCCAGACTGGCTCGCCCCGCGCGGCGCTGATCCTGTTGCCCTACGCTAGCGTGGGAGACGACGTAGTCATGCGCGGTCATGCCTTGTCGGCGCTCGGGTTCTTGGGCGAAGCAGGGCAGGTCCCAGTTCTGCTGCACGCCCTAGACGACGATTCCGGCGCGGTTCGCCTGTCCGCGGCGCTTTCGCTCGGCCGCTTGCCGCTCACAGGGCGCGTCTTGCCAATGCTGGATCGCATGGCGCATGCGAGTGTTGGTGAGCGGCCGCTTCTGACGCTCGCGCTCAGCGGAACCGTCTCGGTGGAGCGCGACCCGGCTGTCGCGGAACGGCTGGAGACTATGCTGCGCGCCGCCCAGGGCGGTGAGCGCGACGCGCTGATCGAACTGCTCGGTCGCATGCCGATCCCAGACGCTAGCGCGCGTTTGGCACGGCTCAGCGCCGCCTCATCATTGCCCGCCGATCGCGCGAAGTTTGCCGAGTTGCTCGCTGCGCACCCGGCGGAGCGCGCGCGGCTCACGCCGTTACTCAGCGACTCGAACCCTTCGGTGCGAGCGAATGCCGCGTGGTCGCTCGGTGAAGTCGGCATCGCCTCGGATCGGGCGGCCCTGGAAGCGTCGTTGAAAGACAGCGATATTAATGTTGCTGGCAACGCCGTGCAATCGCTCGCGCGCATTGCGCGACGCACGCACGGAAATATTGCCAGGTTAGCCTGCTCTCAGTTGGCGAGCACTGCCCCCGTGCTGCGCGCCCTCGCGTTGCGCTCACTGCGCTTGACCGGCGAGCGCTGTGAGCACGGCGAGGAGTTGGCCGCGCTCACTCGAGATCGCGTGGATTTCGTGCGCCAATCAGCGGCTGCGTTGGTGCGCGACGTACCGCGCGGGAATGCGGACGCGCTGGCGCTGCTGCGCGCTAGAGATCGCGATCCGAGCAGCGCGGTGGCCGCGGAGTGCGAAGCTCGCCCGCAAACCGACCCCGAAGGCACGGATGCCAGCGTGATCGCCGTTATCCCCGCGGGTGATGACGTGCCGCGGCCTCTGCAGCCGTTCGCGCTGCTTCGCGCCGACGGCTTGGTGCGGCTCGGCGTGTCGGACCGGCGCGGTCAATTGTTCGAGGTCGCGGCGCCTCACGGCGCGCTCTCGCTGCTCGAACCTGCTGCGGATTTCGAGTAGGCGGAGGCGCTGTGACCGCGGCGTTGATTGTAATCGAGATAGCGGCGCCCAACGTCTCGGACGACGCGCTGGCGGTGCTCGTGTCTTCGTGCACGCGTACCGCTCGCGAAGCCGAGTGTGTACTGACCAAGAATGCCAGCGATGAACAGCCTGCGGCGGTGGCGATCGTCTCGCAACAGAGCGAGGACAAGCTGCGCGTCGAAGTGGGTCTGCGGCAAGGCGACCACGACAGTTGGCATACCAAGGACTTTGCGTTTTTGGCCGCAGATCAGCCGCTGGACCGCTGGCGCGCCATCGGCTTTGCGATCGGCACTTTGGCTGAGAGCACCTTGCCCCCCGCGCCGCCGCCTGTCGCCGCACCGGAGAAGGCGCCGCCGCCGCCGATGGCTCCAGTCATGGCTCCGCTTCCTCCGCCCAGTGCGCCCAAACAAAAACCGAAGCCATCGCCCCAACTGTTTGTGGGAGCGGCCGGAATTTTTGGCCCCGGGCTCGATCGCGGCCCATGGCGCATCGGCAGCGCGCTGTACGCGGACCTTGGCCTGCAACGGGTGCCCGTGTTCTTCACGTTTGGCGGCAGCGCCGCCACGCGTGTCACCAGTGATCGGAGTGGCGCGTCCCCGCGTTGGGTCGACATCTCTGGGGGAGCGGGCATTGGGCTCCTGGGCGCACTCGGTAGCAGCGGCCTGGAGCTGCGCGCGCAGGCGCTGGCGGAGGAGTTCGACGTCAGCGTGAGCTCAGTCGACGGTCGTTCCGCCGAGCAAGGCCGCTGGATCTTCGGCGCTCAGGGCGAGCTTGGCGGGCGTGTCCAGGTGGTGCCCGACCTGTTTCTGACAGCCGGCGTGAGCGCTACGGGCTTATCGGCGGCGACCGATGTGCAGGTGGCAAGCGTGGGTATCGGTTTTGCGGCAAGCTTCCGCTACCTCGGCAGTTTCGGCATACGAGTGCGGCTGCGCTAGGCGCGAGGAATCAGCGCTTGGTTTGGCAAACCAGGCCGACACAGAATCGCCGCTGTGCCGGACACTGCGTGTCGTCATAGCAATCAGCGCAGCTCCCGAACACGCAGACGTCGCTGGTGCGGCCTGTGATTTGTTGACAGTCGGTCTTGTCGTTGCAGCTCACGCAGGCATGGAACGGATCGCACAGCGGTTTGTCGCGCTCGAACACGCAGTCCGGGCTCACGTTGCAGGAGTGCATGCAGCGCAAGGTCAGCGGATGACAGATGTCACCGGCTGGGCAGTCGCCATTCTGCAGGCACTCGGCACAACGCCCGTCTTTGACGTCGCAGAAGGGCGCGTCACTGTCGCAGTCGCTTTTGCTCGTACAGCGCTTGCACGAGGCCACGGTTGGCGGGCAGTTGAGCCCACCGTCAACGCACTGGTCACCGGCAAGGCACGGCTCTTGATTGCCGCCGCCGCCGGATTGAGTCGTGCTGCTGCCGGCCCCACCGTGGAAGCCGCCAAACCCATGGAAGCCGCTTCTACCCGCGCCAGCGTCGACGTCATTCGCGCCAGACGCGCCGCCACCGGCAGAGCCTGTGGTGTCCGCACTGGCAGCGCCGCCCGCGCCGCCTGCGCCGCCCGCGCTGGTTGCATTGGTTTCGCCGGCTGCTGACGCGCCAGCGGCGTCGATCGGTAACAAATTGAAGCTTTCGCGGGTGCAGCCCGGGGCTACCGCTGCGGCGCATAAGGCTGCCCCCAGCGCAACAGCGCGTAGGACTCTACCGGCAGAAAAAGCGCGGACTTTCCGCATCGCACATCAACGTACCACGTTTAATGCGGATTTCGAGCACTTCGCCTGGTGATTCGTATCTCAGGTACTATCTATACCAAGGTGTCTGCCAGCTCACGAACACGACCCGAGCCCAACCTGCGCGTTGTTGCGCAGCCAGCGGCGAGCCTCGATCGCAGCGGCCAACGCGAGCCGTCGGACGAGGAGCTGATCGACGCGGTGCAGCGCGGCGATCATCAGGTGGCGTCCGTCATCTATCAGCGCTTGGTCGGCGTGGTCGACCACACGCTGTACCGCGTGTTCGGTCGCCGCGAAGTGGACCACGACGATTTGGTGCAGGCCGCGTTCGAGCAAATCGTCGTCACGTTGTCGCGGCGCTCGTACGCGCGCGCCTGCAGTTTGCGCACCTGGGCCTCGAGCATCGCCAGTCACGTCGGCTTCAATGCCCTGCGCTCACGGCGTCGTGAGCGTCGCGTCTTGGATCGCGAGGTCGGTGTCGACGTCGAGCCCGCGCGCTCCGGTATCGACGTCGAAGGCGAAGCCTCGGCCCGCGCCGAGCTCGAGCGCCTCCGAATTCAGCTCTCCGAGATGAAGTCCAGCCACGCGGAGGCCGTATTCCTCCACGATGTCTTGGGTCACGAGCTGGCGGAGATCGCGCTGATGACGCAGGTCAGCGTATCCGCCGCGCAGTCGCGCTTGGTGCGCGGGCGTCGCGAGTTGTTTCGCCGTTTGGATCGCGCAGCGCCACGCGGAAAGTTGGAGCAGCAATGAGCGAGCGTCGCTTCCCCTCGCAGCCCGACGACATCTTGCGGCGTCTAGGCAGCCAAGTCGTGCCGGTGGACGAGCCCGAGCGCGCGGATCAGCGTCGCGAGCAGGTGGTCGGTGCGCTGTCCCGCGCGATTCGCGACAACGCGGATCGCAGGCGGCGAGCGCTGCGAACGCGCTTGGTTTTGGGGCTGAGCTTGGCGGCGACTCTCGCGCTCGGCATCGGCGGCGCGATTCGCGTGCATCGTCCGGCTGTCGACAACGGGCTGGCCTCTGCCGTCGTCGCGGAGGTGCACGGCGCGGTCGTCGTGACCGAGGCTGGGGACAGCCGCGTGCTTTCGCATGGCTCGCAGCTTTCGCTGCGCACGCTCGGCGAGATCGAAACCGCGCCCGACGCGCAAGCCGAGATTCGCTCGAAAAAGAGTGTGCTTCGCCTCGCTCCAGCTACCAAGCTCACGGTGCCGCAGGCAACCAACGTCGAAGAACGCTATCGCCTAGCACTCGGCCGCGTAGACGTATCGGTCGACAAAGACTCCCGCATTCTGCGCAGCGTCGTGGTCGAGACGCCGAACGCGGAGGTGGTCGTGCATGGCACCGTGTTTGCGGTCGGCGTCTCCCGCACCGATCACACCGTGACGGAAGTCAGCGTTACGCGCGGGTCGGTGTGGATCTTGTCCAACGGCGTGCAGGTTGCGCTGCTTGGGCCCGGGCAGCATTGGTCCTCCGATACGCAACCGGCGAGCGCGCCGGTCGCTGCTGCGAGCACACCGAACGCCGTCATCGCACCGAGTGGGGAGGACTCAGCGGCGTTGCGTGATGCCGCGCACGCATTGCACCGCGAGCCCACCGTTGCCGAGGCCAAGGCAAGCGCGTTGGCCGAGGAGAGTCGTCTCTTCCAAGACGCGATCGACGCTCGCAACCGCGGCGACGACTCCCGTGCAGCGGAAATTTTTGGCCACTTGGTGGCGCGCTACCCGAGTTACGAAGAGGCGGAAGTGCAGCTATTCCGCGCCGAGAAGCGGCTCGGTCGCATGGCAGCTGCGGTTGCCGAGGCGCGTCGCTACTTGGCGCTGCATCCGCAAGGGTTTGCGCGTGACGAAGCACGCACGCTGGCTCTCAGCTCGACGCCTGCTCTCAGCTCGACGCCTGCTCAGTAAAGCAGTGAGATTGCTGCCTGTCCTCGAGGGTGCTGGTTACAGCCACCTCGAACATCCCGAGGTTTGGGTCCTGTCCTGCGCTAGAGCCCGAGGAGGATTTCGATGAAGGCCCTAAAATACGGTTTTAGTTTGGTGCTCATCGCTGGCCTGGCACTCAACGCTTCGTGCGGCAGTTCCAGCAGCGACAGCTCTGACGGGACGGCCGGGAGCAGCAGCACCACCGCGGGCGAAAGCTCGACCGCTGGTGAGAGCTCGAGCACGGCTGGTTCGGGCAACAACACAGCCGGTGGAAACTCAGTTGCTGGCGACAACACGTCTTCGGGCGGCGACATGATGGACGAAGGTGGCGCGCCTGCAAGCGGTGGCGGAGCGGCTGGCCGAAGCGGCATGGGTCGAGCTGGCGGAGCCAGTGGCGGAGCAACGGCAAGTGGCGGCGCCGCGGCGACCAATCCGATGGATTGCCCGCTGGCGAACCTCGCGGAAAACGCGATGTGCACGCCGCTCGCGGCGAACGTGGAGCGCTGCAAGTACGGCGAAGAAAGCTGCCGTTGCGCGGTCGCGGGTCGCGGCCCGGGAAACACCGGCGGAGCTGCCGGCGGAACCGGAGGAGGCGGAGCCGGAGGAGCCGGAGCCGGAGGAGCCAGAGCCGAAGGAGGCGGAACCGGAGGAGGCGGAGCCGAAGCGGCTGGTCGTTGGACATGCACTACTGGCTGTCCGTCAGATAAGCCGACGGTTGGTGCTGACTGCACGCAAAACGCCGTATGCCCGTACGCGGGCGGCGCTTGCGCCTGTAGTCAGAGCAAGAAGTGGCAGTGTGCCGGCGCCTTGATGGGCGGCGGCGGCGCAAGCGGTGTAGCGGGCGCTGGCGGCATGAGCGCAGGAGGCGCGGGGGGCGCCCGCAACGACGGCACCATATGCCCGATGCAGAAGCCGCTGGCTGGCGGCGCATGTGCTGGCACCGGCGTCTGCACCTACCCCAACAGGACGGGCTGCGCGTGCGTGGGCGACAAGTGGTTGTGCGACTGATCACGTCACTGCCGCCCCATCTCGGGTGCGGGCAGCAGGACGAACGAACCTAAGAGCGCTTTGCGTC
>OLLW01000781.1_pt1 | contig 40773 bp, 32 predicted proteins | sample 1604611 | NCBI WGS metagenome assembly OLLW01 (sample SAMEA104055725, study PRJEB20765) | soil metagenome | biome: Arctic tundra; feature: Polygonal ground; material: soil | place: USA | collected 2011-09 | depth 0-0.5 m | reverse complement strand
CATGACAGCCTCGTCGCAGGACGTTTCGATACCTAGAACGAGCATCGTCTCAATGATTCCGAGCGGGTAAGTTTTGGGGTTGGGGCTCCAAAACCTGAGGGTGGGGCCCCAATGAATTTACTTCATTGGGGCGGGAGCTGAGCTCCCGCATGACAGCCTCGTCGCAGGACGTTTCGATACCTAGAACGAGCATCGTCAAAATCCGCAGCCGCCCTTTTGTACGTCGAAGTGGAACATGGCAAAGCCGGGCTGTTGGTCTGGAGGAGCCTTGGGTGGCGGCAAGCGGGCAGGCTTGAATAGCCGCATTTCCACTTGGTCGTTTTTCATGAGCGAGACAACCGCGAGCATCGTGCCTTGGCAGCTGGAATCGACCCAGGCGAAGAAATCATGCTCGTGGCCTTCGCCAAAGGAGAGCGTGCTTAGCACGTCGTGATCGACCGCGGGGATAGCGCGCAGCGGCGCGTCTTGGAAGAGCGCGCCTGACGTGCTTGCGCACAACCCTGTTGCGGCGTCGTTGCTCCGCAAAATGCCGGGCTCGCTCGTCAGTTTGCTAGTGTCGAGCCTGAGCTCGAGCTCCAGATTGGGACGCGAGCCGAGCGGCAGGAAGCCGTCTTGAAACTCGGGTTGGCTGAGCAGCTGCCCGCAATATGCATCCCCCGGCTTGCTGCTAAAGCTGTCCAAATTCCGACAGCCCGACGCCGCGATCAACGCGGCCAGCGTAATCCGCGAGTATTGGGTGTGAGCAGCGGTCATCGTGGGCGTTCCAGCAGGGACTGGGCTCGCGCTTTTACCCTGGGTTCCGGGTCGCTGTCATGGATTGCCTGGAGCACGCGCTGTGCGGCCACCGGATCCACCGAAAGCAGCGCGGGCAGCGCAGCTTCGCGCACGATGGCAAAGGCGTCCGTGGTCGCGCTTTGAGTCAGCGCGGCCACGGCTTCTGCATTGCGGCTGCCGGCGGCGACTTTGCCCAGTGTTTCCACGGCCGTGGCGCGCAGCGCCCAATCGCTCTCGGCCTTGAGCAGCGCGATCACGGCGCTCTTCGCCTCGGGTGCGCTGCTGTCGAGCGCCGCCAGCGCCGCGCGCCGCACCGCGCCGAGGTCGTCCTTGAGCGCGCCGATCACGGCGCTCTTGGCGTCCGACTCAGGGCGATGGCCCAAAAAGCGCAACGCGAAGAGGCGCACGTCCGGCGACGGATGACGAGCCAGCGCTGCGAATTGCGGGACCAGCGCAGCGCCCAGCTCACGCGCCAAGGCTTCGACGCGGCTTTGCTCGGCGGGCGTTAGCTGCGCGTCCGCGGTCAACGGCGCGAGCGGCAGCTTGCCCGGATCTACGACCAGCAGATCTGCGACGGCGCGCGCTCGCTCGGGTGACACCGATGCTGCCCGCCCGAATGCCGCGGAAATCGCGGGCGACAATTTCTCGAGCGCCGCCACGCGGTCGCTACCGGAGTAACCGCTTGGGCGCAGCGCGTCGACCAGCTCACGCACGTTCACCGAGCCCTCGAGTGCGGGCAGCACTTCTTTGGGCTTTCGATAACTGCCGGTGGTAAAGACCAAGGCGGCATCGCCCGCGGCACGCGAGACAAGCGGATCGGAGCTGGTCAGCGCGTCGGCGATGGCCCGCGGAGCGCTTGCGGAGTTGAGCCGTGCCAGGCTCAGCACTGCGATCGAAGCCAGGCTCGCATCGCTGGCTTCGCTCAGCTCGCGGAGCGCGCTGTCTTGGGTTTTTTGACCGAATTCCGCCACGGCGAAGCTGGCTGCGGCGCGCGGCAATGGCCCTGCCTCCGGCTGACTCAGGAGCTTCGCCGCTTGTGCGATAGCGTTGTGCGAGCCGAGCAGCGCGAGGCCAATCACGCTCAGGGCGCTGACGTCCGCGTCGTCGCTCGTGGCCAGCTCGGTCAGCAAGTGCTCGGCGCGCGGCGCGCGCATGCGCGCCACGCTCCACACTGCGGCGAGCAACACCGGATCCGATTCCCCGGCGGTGACGTGCCCCGACGAGACGAGCAAGCTCTCGAAGCGCGGCACGAGCGCGGGGTCGCGCAGCATGCCGACCGCGAGCATGGCGCGCGTGCGCAGATCGCTGTCCGCAGAGCTGGTCGCGTACGAGAACAAGGTTGGCCCGGCGCTCTTGTTCTGGACGTGAGCGAGCAGCGTGATGGCGACCTCTTGCTCGGCCTCGCGCGCGTCGCCCAGCGCGTCGAGCAAGGGTTTGACCGCGCGCTCGCCCAAGCGGTCGAGCTGGGCGCGCGCGGCCTCCGCTTCCTTCGGCCGATCACTACGCTCGCGCTCCAAGAGCGGGTAGGTGAGCGCGCCGTACACTTCCAGCAATAATTGCCGATAAATCGGCCGTTCTGGGCTGTTCAGCGCCAGCGGTAACAGATCATGCTCGAGTGACTCGAGCGTGCCGCGACCGAGGTTCACTTGCATGCTCAGGCGCGCGGCTTGGCTGACCAGCTCTTCGTCCGGTGAAGCGCGGATCACGCGCCGCAGCAGCATGTCCGCGTCGTCGGTTTCGCCTTGCCCTAGCAAGAGCTCGGCGAGCTCCAGATACACCGGGAACAGTCGTTCATTCTTGCTGATGGCTTGCCGAAACTCAGCGATCGATTTGGCGACGTCTTGTCGCTTGCGGTACATCTCGCCGAGCTTCTTGTGGCCCTCGGCGTCGTCGGGGCTGAGCTCGACGGCGCGGGCAGCGTAGCGCACGGCGTCGTCGTCTTGGTACAGCTCGGCGGCGTAGCTCGCCATGCGCTGATAGTATTCGCGCGCGCGCTTGGGGTCGCTGCTGGCAAGCTTCTCCAAGACTGCGATGGCTTCGCGCAGCTTGTGCTCCAGCACCAGCACGCGCTCCAAGGAGCTCATGCTCTCGGTGTCGCCCGGTGCGTTGTCAATCACGCGCGACAGCACGCGCTCAGCGTCGGCGTATCGGCGCAAGCGCAGATGAGCCTCAGCGAGCAGCCGCCCAGCCTCCAGATCAGGCGGATTTTGGGCCAAACGGCGTTCGAGCCCCGGCACGCGCTGACCAAGCTGACCGTCCAGGTTGTATAGCGTGACGATGTGCTGGCGCGCCTCGCGGGCCAAGCTTGCATCGGCACCGGCTTCGCGGATCAAGTCTTCCCAGATCTTGCGCGCTTCGTCGAACAGCGCGCTGCGCGTTTCGCGCGTCGCGCTGGCGCTCGTGCGCTCCAGCGCGAGTGCGTACGCTTTGCGGTAACGTGGCTGTTTCGGGGCCAGCTTGGCGGCCTCGGAAAGCGCGGCCAACGCCTCGTTGGGCATATCGTGCTCGAGGTACAGATCACCCAGCATTTGCAGTGCGCGCGCGCGGTCGGACACTACGGCTTTGATGCGCAGCCAGGTGGCCAAGGCCTTCTTCTTGTCGCCCTCTTGCCAATAGCGCGTGCCGAGCTCGATCAGATGCTCGGGATCTGCGGCGGCGCTGCCCGCCAAGTGCTGCAACAGCGCCATCGCTCGATCCTTTTCGTCGACACGCTCGTAGAAGTCGACCAGCGCGGCTAGCGTTTCTTCGTCGTTGCCGGAGCGCGCTTCCAGCTCCTGCAACCGAGCCAGCGCTTTCTTGCGATCGCCGCGTGAGATCAGCGCTTCTGCGAGCTGAAACACGAAATCCGGATTGCGCGGAGCGGCGCGGATCAGAGCGTCATACTCGGCAATGGCTTGCTCGAGATCGCCGCGCACCTCCAGCAAATGCACGACCTTCAGATGCGTCGCTAAGTCTTTACCGTCGGCGGCTAGCGCGCGCCGATACGCGGCGAGCGCTTTTTCGACCTGACCCGTCTCTTCGTACAGCGCGCCCAGCGTGCGCAGATCGTCGGCACGTGCGCTCTGACGCTTCTCGAGCTCGCTGATCAGCTCGGGCAGGCGATCCTTTTGGCGATAGGTGTCGACGATCGCGGCTTCGATTTCACGGCGCACGCCGGACTCGCCGGCGATCTCCAGCGCGTGCCGATATTGCACCAGCGCTTCGTCGGCCTTGCCCTGTTTTTCGAGGGCCTTGCCGTAGTCCCGCAGGGCGGGCGCCAGCACACGGTTGTCGCCGTTGGCGGCGCGCACTTCCACCTTGTATTCGGCGGCCGCGCGTTCGTACTCGCCGCGCAGGAGCAACTCTCGGCCGAGCTCCGCGCGCACGAAGAACGAGCCGCCCGCGCGCTTCACGAGCTCCTCGTGATAGTGCTTGGCGGCGTCGTAGTCTTTTAGATCCAGACACAAGCCGAGCAACGTGCGCAGCACTTGTTCGCGATCCGCGTCGTCCTTGAGCGCGGGCAGCGCTTGCTCGAAGCGCACGCGCGCCGCCGTCTTGTCGCCGCGTTCGTTCAGCATGCGCGCCAAAGCCACGACCGCGATCGGGTTCTTCGGGTCAAGGCCGATGGCGCGTTCGTAAGTGGCCTGCGCTCGCTCGGGACGGCCCTCGAGCTTTTCGAGACCGGCTTCGGCCACGAGCGCGGCGTAGCGCGTGCTGCCGCCGGCTTCTGCCCGCTTACCCAAATCAACGAGCAGCGCGTCGAGCTTGCCGTCGCGTTCGCGATACAGCTCGAGCAAGCGTTGCAGCGGGAAGTCCGCACCGGGTTGGCTGAGGACGATGCCGGTGTAGCGCTGGATCAGCGCCTCGCTGTTTGGCCCTTTGGCTTCGGGCTGGTCGTGCTTGGGGGAGTCGGTCGCTGGCGTGGCTGCGTGTGCCGGCTGCGAGGACGCTGCTGGAGCTACCGGCGGGCCGGGGCTCGCGGCGGGTCTCGGAGGCCGCGCGGCGGGTGCCGCCGGATGGACCGCGGGTTTCGGCTTCTTGCTGCGCCCGGCGGGGTTGAAGTCGGCGTGCGCCGCGTGCCCCGCGAAAAGCAGCAAGGCGACCGGCCAGACCCGGGCGACGAAGCGAAGGCTCACTATGTATAGAGTACGCGCCGCTCGCGGGAGGCGCCAGCGGACGTAAACCCGTGGTACACCCCTGCGCGCAATGACCGGATCTGAGCCGGAAAACGAAGAACCACCGGCGGGCGAAGTGAACGAGGAGACGGACTCGGACGACTCCGCGCCCGACTCCGAAGACTCGGAGCGCGATAGCGACGCGCCGCCTGCGCCGGCGGCGGAGGAGTATCCGCAGCCCGACGAGGATCGCTACGGCATCGGCAGCCGCGTAGTGCTGATTTCGGCTTTGCTCGGGTGTGCGGCGATTGTTTGGGCGCAGTTCGCCTTCAAGTCGCGCTGGATCAGCGAGTTTCTCGAAAACAACACGCTCGACTCGCCCGATCAGCGCACGAACCTGGTGACCGGCTTCGTGGCGGGTCTGCTGCTTGGTGGTGCGGTCGGCGGAGCCGCCCTGTACCGGCTGTGGAAGAAGCACGAGTCTTGGGCGGTCGCCGAGCAATGGGCGTGGTTCTTGTGCCCGCTGATCGCACTGCCGATTCTGCCGATCGCGTTTCGCTTCAAGCCTTGGCAGAACCGCCATCAGGCGCTCCTGATCGTGGTGCTGTTCGGCTCGCTCGTCGTGGAGACGCTGCTCGGCCGCTCGCTGTCTTCCGTGCCCGCGTCCGTGCAGGAGTGGTGGGACGGAGTACGCGAGCAATTCCCGGCAAAAGTGCGGCAGCTTGGGCCGCGCACTGTCGTGCAGGTGTGCGCGCTTGGTTACGCCTTGTTCATGAGCTTTTTCTTCGTGCGCTGGCACTACAAGCTCAGGACTCACAACTTCGATCTGTCGATCAACAACAACCTGATTTTCGGCGGGCTGCACGGGCGGTTCCTGGAGAGCACGGTCGTGTTTCCGTCGGATCCGGGCATGTATTTGGCGAACCACGCTAAATTCGGCACGTATTTGTTTTTGCCGATCTACGCGCTGTGGCCCAAGCCGGAGACGCTGCTCGTGTTGCAGTCGTTCCTGCTGGGCGCGGCCGCGCTGCCTTTGTATGGCTTTGCGCGCCGGCATGTCTCTGACTGGATGGCTGCGGCGACCGCGTTCGCCTTCCTTTGTTACTACCCGATGCACAGCGCGAACTTTTCGGAGTTCCAGAATGTGCCGATCGCGACGTTCTTCATCTTCCTTTTGGTCTGGGCCGCCGAGACTCGGCGCTGGCTGGTGTGCGCGCTCGCCACGGCCGCTGCGCTGCTGCTGCGCGAGGACATTCCGATCGGCATCGCGGTGATCGGCGGCTTCATGCTGCTCACGGGCTACCGCTCGCGCCAGGGTCTGATGATCGCGGTGTGCGCTTTGGTTTACTTCGTCTACCTGCGCTTTCACGTCATGGATGACGCGGGCGAGTGGTGGTACCCGAACATGTACAAGGACCTTTGGGCCGACGGCGCCAAGGGTTACAAGAGCGTGATTCGAACGCTGATCACCAACCCGCTATTTGTGCTGTCCAAGCTGGTGGTCGAGAAGAAGCTCATCTACCTGCTGCATTTGCTGGTGCCGGTGGCGTTTTTGCCGGCCCGGCGCTGGTGGCTGTGGGCCGCTTTTCTGCCCGGCATCATGCTGACCTTGCTGGTTACCAACTATGATCCGCCGACGCTGTTCTCGTTTCACTACGTGATGCACTGGGCGCCGTACTTGTTTTTGGCAGTACCGCTCGCGCTCGAAGCCATGGGCAAGAGCTTGGATGCGGGGCCCGCCAAGATGCGCGCCGCGGCGACGACCATGGTTTGCGCGTCGCTCGTGCTCACTTACAACTACGGCGCTTTCTCCGCGCGCCCGAATTCGCTCAAGGGTGGCTACAGCTTCATCGACTTCGGCTGGGATGCGAAGGAAGCCGACCGTTACGAGCGGCTGCGCTCGCTCGCCGATCTGATCCCCAAAGAAGCCTCGGTGGCCGCCACCGAAACCGTAGGCCCGCACGTGTCGTCGCGCGTGAAGATGTTCACCATGCGTCACGGCCCGAACAACGCCGACTACGTGCTCGCTTCGAGCAAAGAGCTCAAGCTTTCGCACACCAGGCCCACGCTCAAGGCTGCCGTCGAGAGCGGTCAATACGGCGTGGTCAAGCGCAATGGCGAGTTCGCGCTGCTCAAGCGCGGCGCGGATACCTCGCAGAACAAGCAGCTCGTCAGCGACTGGCAGCTTTGAGCGAGCCGCCCGCGATCGAGCCGGAACAGCCAAAAAAAACCGGTTTGAAGCAGCGGCTGGGCCCGCTGTTCATGCTCGTCGCGTTCTTGTTCGTGGCCTATTCGGCCTGGGATTTGGCGCACAAATGGCAGAGGGCTCGGGTCTCGCTCGACCTCTTGTGGGCGGTCGCGTCGGTGTTGCCGCTGCTGTTTGGTTGTCTCGCTCAGGGCCGCGGTTGGATCGCCCTGATCGAGCGCATGACGGCGGTGCGCGTGGCGCGCGGTCCTGCGCTCTCGCTATACATGGACTCGCAGCTCGCGCGTTACACGCCGGGCATGGTGGGCCTGCCCTTCGTGCGCATGGCCGGCGCTGCGCGCCTCGGGGTGCCCGCCGTTACCGTGGGGTCGTCCGTGGGGCTCGAGATGTTGTCGTGGACGGCCGTTGGCGGCGGTATCGGCTTTGCGTCGCTGTTCTTCTTGCCCACGCGGAGCGGGCTTTTGGCGTTGCTCGGCGCGTGGGCTGTGCCGATCGTGCTCGCGTTTACGACGATCGTGTTCGCATTGACAGGCGTGGACCGCGCGCGTTTGCCGGCGTTCGTGGTGCGCGTCTTGAAAGTGCCGGGCAGCGGCCCGCTGGTGCCGCTCGCCCTGCTTTTGGCGCACGCTTTGTATTGGAGCAGCTGGGCGGCGCATGGCTTCTTGCTCACGCGCGCGTTCGGCGCAGCTCCCGGTATCGCGCTCGAAAGCTGCGGCTTGTTCGCGCTCGCCACCGTGGGCGGCTTCGTCGCGCTGGCGGCGCCGGCTGGCGTCGGCGTGCGTGAAGCGATCCTGTCGGTCAGCTTGGCGCCCGCCCTAGGCGCCGCACCCGCGTTGGCGATTGCAGTCGTTTCACGGGCGGCATCACTGACTGCGGACCTTGTCGCGTGGCTCGTGTTGAAGCGCTGGGCACGTCGCGGATCCGTTCAAGTGTGAATTGGATTGATGGTCACGCGGCACACGCGGCCGTCGCAGCCTTCGGCGTCGCGGTCCGAGCCGCGAGGCCCTTCGCGCGCGGCGAATCCATGTTGGAATTGCCTCTAAGATTGCTCCCATTTGGGGTCGCGGCGCGCTCGCCTTCGCGATGATGGGTCGGGGCCTTTCAGGACGCGCCTCTGCAGCGTCCAGGCCGCCCGCGAGAGTCTCGATCCATGTCGGAAGACCTGGAAGACCGACGTGGATCGGCTCCGACGCGAGGGCACGAGACCGGCCCCAGCGCTCGCGCGAGTCTCAAGCCATGACTCGGGCGAGCCGCCCGCTAAGTGTGAAACGTAGCGACGCGTTCTTCGACACGCGCGACTTCGTGCACCGCTTCGCGCTTCAGCACGTAGGGCAGCTCGGTGCGTGCCAAGTGCACGATCAGCTCGGCGATCAGGCCCGTTGCCAAGATCTGCACGCCGACCACGATTAGCAGCACGGCCAGGATCAACAGAGGCCGACGGCCGATCGATTGGCCCATGAACCAGATCACGCACAGGTACGTGAAAATGCCGAGGCCCAAGGCCAACGTGAGCGAGCCGACCGCGCCGAAGAAGTGCGCGGGGCGGCGCCCGTAGCGCAGCAGGAAGACGACCGTCAAGAGGTCCATCAAGCCGCGGAAGAAGCGACCGCCGCCGAACTTCGAATAGCCGAATTTCCGCGCGTGGTGCTCGACCGGGATCTCCCCGATGCGAAAGCGCTTCCAATGCGCGAGCACCGGCACGAAGCGATGCAATTCGCCGTACAGGCGCACGTTATTGAGCACGACGTCGCGGTAGGCTTTGAAGCCGCAATTCACGTCGTGCAGTTTCACGCCGGTCGCGCTACGCACTAGCCAATTGAACACGCGCGACGGCAGCACCTTGGTGATCGGGTCGTTGCGCTTCTGCTTATAGCCGGAGACGAGGTCGAAGCCTTCCGCGAGTTTGGCTAGGAAACGGGGGATTTCCTTGGGATCGTCCTGCAGATCGGCATCGAGCGTGAAGACGATGCGGCCGCGCGCTTTGGTGAAGCCTGCCGCCAACGCGGCGCTCTTGCCGAAGTTCCCTTGCAGCTCGAGCAGGCTGACCTGCGGATGCGCAAGCACGATGCGCTCCGCGACCGCCACGGATTGGTCCGTGCTGCCGTCGTCGACGAAGATGACCTCGAAGCTTTCGCCTGCGCTGAGCGTCGGCGTGACTGCCTCAGCAATGCGTTGATACAGCTCCTCGAGCGTGGCCTCCTCGTTCATGAACGGGATCACGAACGAGAGTTTCGGGGCGTGCGGCATGACCATCTTCGGTGGAGGGCGGAACGTGCCTCAGGGTGCGGGGCCCTGCAAGGGCCTCAGGGCTCGGTGCTCGGGGGAGCGATCTTGAGCACTGAATAGCCGCCGTTTTTATAAGCCACAGCAAGCTCTGGAAAACGGCGCTCGCCGCCGCGACGCAGGACGACGTAATCCGGGTGGTATTTGTCGACGATCAGCGCCAGCCGCTCTGGGTCCATCGAACCATAGCCGTTCAAGTCGCTCGGGCCGCCGATGCGGCGACCGGTCACGTCACACAAGCGCTCGTACCACCCGAGCAGCTCCGTCGGGATCAGCGGCACGGCCTTCCAATCGACGACGATCGCGCGCTGACCCAGGAAGCGCGTGTCCTCCAGGTCTGGTGGAGTCAAATACACGGCGTCTTTCGGTGAGCTCTCGCGCAGCCAGCGGTACAAGTCGGCTTGAGAGCCACCTTCTTCCTTGAGCAGGTTCGAGCGGCTGTAGCCCTGCGCGATGCGGTCGGGGGCCAGCAGATACAGCGCGAGGGCGCCGATCAGGAGCGGGCTTCGACCCAGCCAGCGTTTAGCCAGCAGAACCAGGGATTCTTGCGTTGGCAGCAGATGGCCGAGCAAATCCAGCGCGAGATCGAGGACGCGCGCCACGACGGCGATGCCGAAAAACGTGAACAGCAGGCGCGGCAGCTGAGCGCTCTCTTTGTTGTGGAAGTACAGACCGAACACGCCCAGCCCGGCGCACACTAAGCCGATCGCCACCGGCGCGTACGAGCGCAAAATGCGCGGCCTTGCCAGCACCTGTGCGAGCGCGCAGGCGACCAAGATCTGCCCCATCAAATCGGCGTTCGGTGCGAAACGCCAGACGAAGATCTGCGTCACCTTGGGAATGTCGACGAACGTGGTCAAGATCGTGCCAGTCCAGATCGTGGCCAAGAGCCCGGTGAACACGGCGCCCAGGCGGCGCCCATTGGGTGTGCGATGAATCAGCCAGCCGCTACCGATACCGAGCAGCTGCCACGCCGCAAAGGGCATGAAATTCCGCTCGTAATGGGCCGGATTGTAGTGATGCGGTGAGCGGATCCGAAACAGGATCTCCTGCGCCTCGGGCGAGGCTTTGGTGTGCGAGGCCGCGAGCAAGAGCGGCGAGAGCGCAATGGTCACCGCCAAAAGCGGAGCGAACTGCTCGATCAGTCGCTTCTTCAAATCCTTGAAGCCGAGCGCCAAGTGCGCGAGCCCAAAGATCGGATAGGCGAGCACTAAGTAATTGGCGTGGAAGGCGCCGCCCACGGCCAAGCACACGCCGGAATAGAGCCACCGCTCTTCGATGAAGAACAGCGTGCCCGCGACCGAGCCCAGCGCGCCTAGCGTAGACGGCTGCATGATGGTGTCGAACAAGTAGCTCGCGCCCACGCTGGAGGTGCGAGTGATGAACAGCATCGAAAGCAAGATCAGAAACGCCGCCAGGCCGAGCGCTGCGCCCGCCACGCGCGCCGCGATGCGGTACATGCACAGGGCGCCCGCGAACACCGCGATGAACTGCGCGATCGCGACCGCCCAGCCCTTCTTGTTCAGCTCGAGCAGCAGCGCGCCGAAGTAGATGAACACGCGGTGGTACTGCGTGGTGTGGTTGGTGAACCAATCCGCACGCAGCAGGCTCTTGTCCGTCAGCGCGAGCGACTTCAGGAAATACACGACCTGATTGTCGAAGCCATAGTTGAAGCCGTAGCTCAGCGCGAAGGCCAACGCGGCAAGCGCGACCACGCCGTATTCGAAGGCTCGCGGCAATCCGCTCTCGGAACGACCGATTGTGCGACCAACACCTGTACCGTGCATATTTGCGCTTGTCGGAGGGCCAATCTGGAGTGCGGCCCGGCTTGCGGCAGGGCTTATATCACGGCAAGAGGACCCCGGTGCCGCGTGTGCCCCAGCCAAAACCATTGATCGTCAGGGACATTCGGTCGCGGGCCAGCGTAGAGTCGAGCGCCATGGGACGATCGAACGGGCTGGGGCCGCGTGGTGCGAGGCGTTGGGCAATCACGCTGGGAAGCTTGGCCGCGGCGCTGGGCGCCAGCGCTTGTGCAGCCACCACGGATAGCAAGACGAGCCCCGGCGCTGCCGGCAGTGCAGCGATCACGGCGGGCAACGGGGGTGCGGCCGGCTCGACCGTGGGCACGGCCGGCAGCGGCGGGAACCAAGCCGCGGGCGGTACCGGCATGGCAGGCACCACGGGCACGGCTGGAGCTTCGCCCTTCGGCGGAGACACTCAGGTCGATGCCTGCATCACCTACCTGCAGGCAGCCTGTCAGCGGCTGTCGGAGTGCACGCACACCGACCCCGGCGTATGCTTCCAGTCGAGCAGCGGCTGCCCCGACATGTACTTTTCGGAGGGCTCGACGCGCACCGTTGCCGGTTCCAAAGCCTGCGCAGAGACGTACAAGACCTTTCCCTGCCCGCAACTTCTAGCGGGTGACATCCCATCCTGTGTTAGTGCCGGAACGCGTGCTGCGGGTCAAAGCTGCTCCTTCCCGTCGCAGTGCTCTTCGCTCAACTGCACGCTCGATGCTGGAAGCAAGTGCGGGCTGTGCGCCATTGCCGGGCCGGCCGGAGCGGATTGCTCCGTAGCCGGTGTGGTCTGTAACGACGGCCTGCGCTGCAACACGGCGCTGGTGTGCGAGGTCGTCCCGCCTTCCACTCGCTTTACTACCAAAGAAGGCCAGTCCTGCACCTTTGCTGACGGCTGCGCGGACAGCAGCCTGTACTGCCCGACCAATTCGGAAACGCCGGTGTGCACCAAATACCCGACGCTCGGCATGTCATGTAGCGACTCGGGAAGCTGTTTTGACGAAAGCTACTGTCAGAATGGGCAGACCTGCGTCGCCCTGCCCGCCGTCGGCGCGCTCTGCGGCGGCGCGGCAGGAGCTTCAGGCGGCGGTTTGTGTGCGAAGAACGCGACCTGCGCGGCCACGGGGATGTGCGTTGCCAAGAGCTCGATCGGCGTGCCCTGCACGAGCAACGACCAATGCTCGAGCGACCTTTCGTGTGTCTGCTTGGACACTACCTGCACTAGCCCAGTGTGCACTCAGCTGCGCTATTCGGGCCAAAGCTGCGGCACCCCGGGCATGAGCTGTCACCCGAGCTTTACCTGCACGAACGGCGTGTGCCAGCCGATCACGTCGCACGGCGTGTTCGCGGCCTGCGGCAGCCAGTGACGCCCCAAACCGTGTCCCTGCCTCGCCTCGATTCAAAGCCCATGGTATCGAGCGATAGTTCCGGCACCAATGAGCGATTCAAGCCCGACCCCCGAGCTCTCCATCGTTGCGCCGATGTACAACGAGGAGGGCAACATTGCCGCCTTCGTGGCCGCCGTCGAAAAGTCGGCTGCGAGCGTCGGCGTGCCGTTCGAAATCATCCTGGTCGACGATGGCAGCTCTGACGGCACCTGGTCGCAAATCGTCGAGCAGTCCAAGAGCCACCCGTGTTTGCGAGGCGCACGGCTGGCGCGCAACTTCGGGCATCAGGGCGCGCTCATGGCGGGCTTGACCGAAGCGCGCGGCAAAGCCATCGTCAGTATGGATGGCGATTTGCAGCATCCACCGGAGCTGATTCCCGAGCTGTTTGCGCGCTGGCGTGAAGGCTACAAAGTGGTTGCCACCGAGCGCGCCGATGCCGAGGACAGCTCGCTGTTCAAACGTGTCACCTCGCGCTGGTTTTATGGCCTGTTCTCGCGGCTGACCGGCGTCGCGATGGCGCCCGGCAATTCCGATTTTCGCCTGCTCGACGAAAGCGCGGTCAAAGCGCTGTGCGAGATGAACGACGTCGACTTGTTCATCCGCGGCTCGGTTACCTGGCTCGGCTTTCGTTCGGTCACGCTGCCCTACCGCGCGGCCAAGCGCTTCAGCGGCACCACCAAGTACAGCCTGAAGAAGATGCTGCACTTTGCCTCGGGCGCCATCCTGTCTTTTTCGCTCGCGCCGCTGCGCCTCGGCATCTGGATTGGGTTCATGACCAGCGGCTTTGCCGTCCTGGAATTCCTCTACATCTTGGTGCAATACCGGCGCGGCGCGACAATCACCGGTTGGGCGTCGGTGATGACATTCCTATCGCTGATGTTCGGGATCTTGTTCGTGTTGCTGGGCGTGATCGGCACGTACCTGGGCAAGATCTTCGAACTGCTCAAGAACCGCCCGCGGTTCCTGATCGGCGAACGCGCGGGCGACTGACCTGAATTTTTTGATGGTCACGCGCCACATCGCGGCCGGCACAGCCTTCGGCGTCGCGTTGCGGCAGCCTGCCGACCCAACCGCCAAGTCGCCAGCCAAGTTTTGGTCACATCTCGATCAGGGTGGTTTTTCTGCCTTCGTGAGTGCGGGCGGCTGGCCCGAATCATGGCTTTCGACTCGCGCGAGCGCTGGGGACGGTCTCGTGCCCTCGCGTGGGAGCCGATCTACGTCGGTCCTCCTGGTCTTCCGACGTGGATCGAGGCTCTCGCGGGCAGCCTAGACGCCGCAGAAGCGCGTCCTTTGCAAAACTCTTGCAACGGGGGCGCGCGCGGAAAGGCCCGACCCATCATCGCGAAGGCGAGCGCGCCGCCACCCAAGACGTGACTAGTCTTGATGGTCGCCAACGCCGCCAAGTCGCTCAGATCGTCAAAACGCAGTTCACTAGCAATCACCTCGGCGACTTTGGCGGTTCGTCTCTCCCTCTCAAATTCACTCCGACGCCCCATGGCCTCAAGCGCGGTCTTGATCCGGTACGCGGCCGACGTGCTCGAGGCTGCGCTCGGCGATGGCGCGGCGGCGTTCGCGCTGCTGCAATTCCTCGAGCAAGCGGCGATTGACGCTGAGCAGGTCGCCCAGGATCGCGAGCAGGAACGTCAGGAAGCCGACGATCAACAGCACGGCGGCCAAGATTAACGACTGCACGTGACCGTTGCTGCGGCCTTGCGCGACGTACCACAGGAAACGTCCGCCAATCACGGTGCCAGCCAAGAGCGGGACCAGGCTGACCGACAAGAAGAAGCGCAGCGGCTGATAGACGATGAAGATGCGGAACATCGTCACGATCGAGCGCTTGATGTAGTTTGGAATGCTGCGGACGAGGCGCGAAGGCCTCAAATCTCCATTCACGCGAATGGGCACTGACACGACCGTCATGTTCTTTTGACCGGCCTGAATAATGGTCTCGAGCGTGTACGTGTAACCGTTGAACACGTTCAACATCAGCGCGACGTCGCGTGAGATAGCGCGGAAGCCGCTGGGCGCGTCGGCGACGTCGGTGTCGCTGACGCGCCGCACGATCGAGCTACCGAGGCGCTGCAGGACCTTTTTAATCGGCGAGAAGTGCTCGATGTTCTCGATCGGCCGCGCGCCGATCACGAAATCTGCCTCGCCGGCGAGGATCGGCCGCACCAGCTTCTCGATGTCTGCGCCGTTGTATTGGTTGTCCGCGTCGGTGTTGACGATGATGTCCGCGCCGCGCTCCAAGCACGACTCGAGGCCGAGCATGAAGGCCCGCGCCAACCCCTGGTTCTGCCGAAAGCCGACTACGTGGTGCACGCCGTTCGCGCGCGCGACTTCGACCGTCTTGTCGCGGCTGCCGTCATCGATGATCAAGACCTCGATGGTGTCGATGCCGGGAATGCTCTTTGGAAGATCGCCCAGGGCGATCGAGAGCGTTTCCGCTTCGTTGAGACAAGGGATCTGGATGATGAGCTTCATGGCAATGACTAGGGAAAAGCCGTTTCGCGCGCATACTGGCCCGGCCGGGCCTCGAGCGCTAGCTTGGACGAAAACCGGGAAATACGGCTCAATTCGCTAGCTCGGCGTCGCACGAGGCCGGCAGGGTGCCCCAGGGCGAGACGCTCATCGTCGGTGTGGTCTCTCGGACTTCCAGCGCGCAACCGGCGTCCAGCATGCGATTGAGCTTCGCCGCGCCGTACGCTCTCGGATCTTTCACCAAGTAGGTGAGTGAGCCGGAGACACGCTTGGCTTCTTCGAACGAAGGCAGCCGACCGTTTCGCTGTAGCGCCTTGGGGTCGAGATAGATCGAGTAGATGGCCATCACGTCCCGGGCGTAAGCGGGTCCACCGGCACGCGCTCTGCGGATCACGATTGGAAGGTTACGCGCGTACGCGTCATTCGTGATCACGGACAGCTCGTGGCCCTGTATCAAGGCGCGGGGACCTTCTTGCTTTAGGTCCAGGTAGCTCGACACACTGAGCGCCGCGCTGGCGATGAGCAGGAGCGTCGCGCCGTAGCGCTCCAGACGGCCGAGCTGCTGCCCGACTCTGCCGTCGCCCTGCTCTTGCCAAAGCTGCTGGAGGACGAGAACCACGAATAGCGCTGTGACCAACTGCACGAAGGGCGCCGTCGGATCGAGGTAGCGGCTCATGAAGCGCTGCCAAAGCAGCATAGGGCTCAGGCTGCGCACTAGGAAGGTCAGCAAAAAGAAGAAGCTTCCGACCACGCAGAGCAGGCCGCGCACGCGGTAGTTTTTCGCGAAGCCGAGTAGACCTAGCCAGCACGGGAGGAACACGTAGAACGCCAGCACCCAACCCTTGTCGATGTGCAAATAGCGCTCGAATAGCTTCCAAAACGTGGTGTCAGCGCGCCCGCCCTCGTCCGAGTGACCGATGTGGCTGGCGACCACGATCGACGCGCGGCTGTGATAGGCCGTGAACACCCGGTAGGCGATCGTTTCGAGTACCAGACCAACTAGCAGAACGCCGAAGAACACGAACAGCGGCTTCAGCGCCGCCTTGAGCGGCACGCGCGCAGCCGAGCTCCGCGCCGCCAGCCAGATCGCGATGGCCATGCCCGGATAGAAGAAGACCATGGTCTCCTTGGCGAGGTAACCGACGAAGGCGACCAGCGCGCTACCGACTAGCCAGGCGGTGCGCGCCTTGCCCTGCGCGTCCGCGTAGCGCAGGTACAAGTAAGTCATGGCGATGCCGTACGTGCCGGTAAACAGATCGGGCAAGAGTTGCGAGCCCGCGGTCGCCATCAGGCTCGTGTAAATCAAGAGCAGTGCAGCCAGCACCCCAGCAAGCCGCCCCGACAAGCGCTTGCCGCAGGCGTACACGAAGATCACTTGCACGACGCAGGCGGCGAGCGGCACGGCGTAGTAGGCGCGGATGCCGTGACCGAGCAGCAGCTGCGACACGTAGGCCGGCACCAGCACGCCGAAGCGCGTCATGTGGTGGTTCCACTCGGCATGTGCGAAGTCGTGCTTGAAAAACCACTCGCGCACGAACTGCCATTTGGTCGCCGCGTCGCCCCCGGTGTTGACCGGCTCGAGCGTCTGGATGCGATGCGTGAGGCACAGCGCGGCTAGCGCGACCATGATCGCGATGTCATGGGCATTGCCGGTCAGCCAGGCCACTGCGGAGTGAACGCGGCTAGCGCTCGACGCCGGCGCAGTGATCGAGCCGGACGACGCTAGGCGTTCGCTTTCAGGGGGCCCGCCCAGGCTGTCCGTATCCTGCATTGGCCGCGCTTTTAGCGCGTCGGCAGTAGTGTCGCAATGGCGCGCGCCGGGCCTGCGAACAACGCCGAACAACCCGAAAAGAGCGCGCAAGCGCAGTTGACGGTGCCATCGGCCCGTGACAGCTTCGCCCCGAATTGGAAGGCCAGTTGCAAGGCGATGAAGCGTCTCGTGCGGGCGGCGCGAGGCGCTCGCTTCGCTCAGCCTGGGGCCGCATGAAGGGGGTCATCTCGGCGCAGCTCGGCGTGCCCGCGCTGGTCTTTGTCGTCTGGTTCGGGCTGGCGTTGGCAACGCTGCTTTGGATGTGGGGTTTGAACCCGCTGGTGTTCCCGTCGCCAGACGAGGCAGTGGTTCGCAACTCCGCGCAGGTGATCTCCGAGCACGGCAGCCCGATCTTGAACGTGCCCTTCCCGGATCCGGAGGACATGGCTCACCCGCGCAGTTGGGTCACGCTGGGCGACAAAGTGGTGCCGACGTACGCGCCGGTCTCTCTTTACCTGTTCGGCTATTTGCTGCGTCTCGGCCGGCTCGGGCTGCTGCTCGTGGCTGTCTTGCCGGCCAGCGCCGTTGCAGCATTCGCTGCGGGGACAGCGCACCTGCTGCCGCCCGGTCGTCGTTGGTTGGCGCTGTTCGCGCCGCCGCTCGCGTTCCCCGCTCTGTACTGGTTGCTCCGGCCTTGGGTGAATGTTTCCCCGCTGCTGGCCTGTCTGTGTTGGGCGTTTTTCTTTTGGGCGCGCTGGCGGCGGACCGGCAAGCTGCGTAGCCTGAGCTTGTGCGCGCTGTGCATGGCCCTCGGCACTGCGATTCGTCCCGACTACGCCGCGTTCCTGTTGCTCGCGGTGCTGCTGGTTTCGGTGGCCGCCAGCCCGCCGCGCTACAAGCAAGTGTTCGTCGTGTTCACGCTCGCCGGCGTGTGCGCCCTAGGCAGCAACCTGTTCCTGAACAAGGTGCTGACTGGACACCCGCTGCAAGCTGCATATCAGGTCGCGCTCGACCGACAGTGGGGGCCACAGGACGCAGGCAGCACGCCGGGCTTGGGTGTCCTGCGCGTGCTGCTGGTGCCCATGGGCTGGCCAATACCCAAGATCGCGCTCACCACGTTCGCGAAATATTGGCTCAGAATGGGTCCAATCGCGCTCGTACTCGTGGGGCAGATCGCCGTCGTCCCGCTGCTTTGGGACAAGTCGCCGCTGCCTCGCGTCTTGTACGGACTCGTGTTCTTGCTGTTCGCGTTCTTCGTATACACGCGCTTGCACGACGACGTGTTCGGCGGCCACGAGCGCTTGGGCTGGGCCGAGCACAGCGTGCCGCGCTACCTCACCCCAGCGTACCTGTTCGCGGCCTTGCCGCCGCTCTTTCTGCTAGCGCGCTTCAAACGAAAATGGGTGTTGGTTCCGGGAGCGCTCGCCCTGTTTGGCGTCTCGGCTGCCGGCCTGTACGAGATCGGCGTGCGCGAGCCTTCGTCGTTCGAGTTCGTGCACCGCTTCATACCCGTTCATGAGGCCGTGCTCAAAGACCTGAGTCGCGAGATCCCGCCGAGCGCCATGGTGTACACGGTGACGTCGGACAAGCTGGTCTGGTCGCACTGGCGCCTCGGGACGATCGAAGATCAAAACCTGAGCGCTTCGTCCATGGAACGCGCGGTCAAGGCCGGTTTCCAGGTGTACATGCTCGATCCAAAGTACGAGAGCCGGTCTCACCGTCGTCTCGGTCAGCTTTTGGCCAAGCGCAACCTGTCGCTTACCCCAGTCGACCTGCGCCATGGGCTGTATCGCTTGCGCGAAGGCTTGGCGCTTAGGCCCGCGCAGCGCCGCTGAGCGCGCTTCCGGCTAGCGAGTCTTGCGGCGTAGAAGCCACGTTTCGAAGCGCAGCTGCCAAACTTTGGTCACCGCTTCGAGCACGATCTTCCGGTCCATTTTAGAGGCGCCAACCTGTCGATCCACGAATACGATCGGCACTTCGCGCACGTTCAGACCTAGCAGCAGCGCGCGATACGTCATCTCGATTTGAAACGAGTAGCCGTTCGATTCAACACGGTCGGCGAAGATCGCCTGCAGAGCCTCGCGCCGGAACGCCTTGTAACCGCTGGTCAGATCGCGCACGGAGACGCCGAGGATCAGCCGTGAATACAGCGAGCCACCCTTGGACAGGATGTGCCGCCCCGGCCCCCAACCCACAATATCGCCGCCCGTCACGTTGCGCGATCCGATCACGATGTCCGCGCCCGCTTCCAGCTCGCGGAAGAAATCCGCGAGGTACTTCGGGTCGTGCGACAAGTCCGCGTCCATCTCGAAGAAGTAGCGGTAGCCCTCGCGCAGGCCGAGTTGGAACGCGGCGTTGTACGCCGTGCCCAGACCGAGTTTGCTCGGGCGATGCAAGACGCGCACACGGCCGTCACGCGCAGCCAGCTCGTCCGCGAGCGCGCCCGTGCCGTCCGGCGAGTTGTCGTCGACGATCAGGACGTGGGCCTGGGGCGCGTTTCCGAGCGTTGCCTCCACGAAGGCTTCCAGGTTCGAGCGCTCGTTGTAGGTGGGCGTGATGATCAGCGTGCCAGCGCCGAGCTCCAGCTCGGGCTGATTCGGTAAGCTGCCGTCACGTGCCACGAAGGCCGTTTAGCATTATCGGGAGCTCCGCTCCCGCCCCAATGAAGTGTCCCCCTCCGGGGACCACGAAGCGCGCAATTCATTGGGGCTGCCCCAGGACCCTCAGGTTTTGGGCCCCCCACTCCAAAACATGCTCTTTCTTCGGCGATAGCGGTGCTAGAGCACGCACTGGACAGCATGACCAAGCAGACTCTGAAAATTGGCCTGATTCAAACCAACGTCGGTCTCGACAAGGCGGCAAACGTCGAGAAAACGGCGCTCGCCATTGGCGACGCGGCTCGCCGCGGCGCCTCCCTGATCTGCCTGCAAGAGCTGTTTGCGTCGCAGTACTTCTGCCAGACGGAGGACGCCGCGTTCTTCGACCTTGCCGAGCCGCTCGACGGCCCGACGGTGACGGCCGTCGCGCGCGTGGCGAAGGAGCACAAGATCAGCGTCGTCACGCCCGTCTTCGAGAAGCGTGCGCCGGGTGTGTACCATAACAGCGTGGTCGTGCTCGGGCCCGACGGCGCGCGCCTCGGGCTGTATCGCAAGATGCACATCCCCGACGACCCGCTGTTCATGGAGAAGTACTATTTCACGCCCGGCGATCTCGGTTTCACGACCTTCGACACGCCGACGGCGAAGGTTGGCACGCTAATATGCTGGGACCAATGGTATCCGGAAGCCGCGCGCCTGACCGCGATGCGTGGCGCCGAAGTGCTCACTTATCCGACCGCGATCGGTTGGCACCCGGCGGAAAAATCCGAGTACGGCGCGGCTCAGGTGTCCGCCTGGCAAACCATGCAACGCAGTCACGCCATCGCTAACGGTGTGTTCGTGGTCGCGGTGAACCGCGTGGGCCACGAGGGCCCGAAGGACGGAGGCCTGGAATTTTGGGGGCATTCCTTCGTGGCAGATCCCTTCGGCGTGGTGCTGGCAGAAGCTGGGGAGGGAGAAGAAACGCTGGTCGTCGACTGTGATCTCACGCGCCAAGAGTGGGTGCGCCGCAACTGGCCGTTCTTCCGCGACCGCCGCATCGACGCGTACGGTGACCTCACGCAGCGCTTTCTCGAGCCGGCCAGCAAGCGATGAACGCGCGCTCCAAGTCGCAGCCGTTGCCAGAGCAGACGCTAGCGACACCGCACACGCTCGGTTACCGCATGCCCGCCGAATGGGAGCCGCACGCCGCGACCTGGCTGGCGTGGCCACACGAACCGACGGACTGGCCGGGCAAGTTCGACGCGATCCCCTGGGTGTTCGCCGAGGTCGCGCGCAACCTCCAAGACGGCGAGCGCATCCGCGTGATCGTGTCAGGCAAGCCCGAAGAGGCGCGAGCGAAGAGCGTGTTCAAACGCTCCGGCGTGAATCTGAAGCAAGTCGACTTCGTGCACTTGGCCACGGATCGCTCGTGGACTCGGGATTTCTTGCCGCTCGGTGTCGTGAAGGGCAGCGGCAAGAAGCGCGAGACCGCGCTCGTGAAGTGGAAGTTCAACGGCTGGGCGCGCTACCCAAATCATCAAAAGGACGAGGCGGCAGGCCTGGCAGTCGCGCTGCGGCTGGGCGCGCCGCTGGCGTTGCCAGAAGCGCAAATCGGCCGTAAGCGGAGCCGCGTCGTGCTCGAGGGCGGCGCCATCGACGTAGACGGCGAGGGCTCGCTCTTGTGCACGGAAGAGTGCTTGCTGGACGGGCGCCAAGCGCGTAACGGCGCGCTCGGCAGGGTGGGCACGGAGGAGGTGCTGCGCGACCACTTGGGCGCCGAGCGCGTGCTGTGGCTGGAGCGCGGCATTGCTGGCGACGACACCGCCGGGCACATCGACGACTTTGCGCGCTTCGTGGCGCCGGGCAAAATCGTGCTCGCCGAAGAGAAGAGCAAGAAAGATCCGAACTTTGCCGTCCTGCAAAGCGCCGCGCAGCGCTTGCGCACCGCGCGCGACGCCAAAGGCCGCAGGCTGGAGGTGATTCGCCTGCCCATGCCGACGCCGCTCGTGTTCGACGGGCAGCGTCTGCCGGCGAGCTACGCCAACTTCTACGTCGGCAACGCGGCCGTCCTAGTGCCAACCTTCAATGATCCACACGACCGCGAGGCGCTCGGCATTTTGAGCGAGCTGTTCCCCGGCCGCCGCGTAGTCGGCATTCACTCCAGCGACTTCGTCCTCGGCCTGGGCACCATTCACTGCTCGACGCAGCAAGAAATTTGTTGAACCGCTAGGTCGCCAAGATCGCCAAGATCGCCAAGGCGCCAAGGCGCTCAGAGCGTCAGAAGGCCCAGGGGATTGGTTTGTGTGCCTGTGCACCGAACCCTCGTCACCTATCTTTTCGGTTGCACGCGAGCGCATCGTTCACGACCTGTCGCGGTTATTCTCCGCTTCGAAACGCCGCTCTTCACGAGCAATCACCTTTGGCGGCCTTGGCGACTTGGCGTTTCGTAACAAGCCAGCGTGGACGCTCACTTTTCGAAGTCGGCTTTTCCGCGCGGTTCGCGAGCGCGAACCACGCCCGCTGGGCGAACAGCGTGACTGGAATCGCGCCTGAAAAGTTGAAAAATGCCGAGGCATGGCGCACCTTTCGGGCCTTGAGCATTCGTCAGAGCTTGGTTTCGTTGGCGTGTCGGCCGCGGCGCGCCGCGATGAGCGCGGTGCTCGGGGTTCTGTTGTGTCAAAGCGCCAGCGCTGAATCCGCACAGGGAGCGCCCCCTCCCAAGCCGCCCAGCTACACGTATGTCGCGCGCAAGCCGACGCCCGAAACGCAAGTGCAGAAGACCGTCGCCGAACGCGGCGTGAACCCTTGCGATACGCCCGACCCCGGCTTCGGCGTCTACGACAAGTGGGAGGGCGGTATCGGCATGGGTCAGCTGATCATGGCGAAGCACGGCGGAATCACACGCGGGGGTGATTTTGACGTCATGGTGCATTTCCATGGCCACGAAGCCGTGCGCAAAGAGTGGGTGCAGGTCATGGACGGCGCGGTGCTCGTGGGTATCGACTTGGGCATCGGCTCGGGCGCCTACGAGACGGCTTTTCAAGCTCCAGACGTGTTTCCGCGTTTGATCGAGAGCGTCGAGAAAGCGGTCGCCAAGAAGACCGGTAGGAAGGAAGCGCACGCGCGGCACATCGGGCTCAGCGCTTGGAGCGCGGGTTACGGCGCGGTGCAATGGATCTTGGGTCAGGATTACGCCAAGAAGAACGTCGACACGGTGATCCTGCTCGACGGCTTGCACTGCGGGTACTCCGGTGTCGCGATCAACGGCGCGCCGATTGCGATGTTTACGGAGTTTGCCAAGCGCGCCGCGGACGGTGAGACGCTGATGTTCGTCAGTCACTCGTCTATCATCCCGCCCGGTTACGCCTCGACGACCGAGACGGCGGACTACTTGGTGCACGCCGTGGGCGGTGTGACACGCGACACGCACGGCTCGGGTCCGCTGGGGATGGACCTGATTTCTCGCTATTCCAAGGGTAATTTTCATGTGCGCGGTTTCTCCGGCAACGACAAGATGGACCACTGCGCGCAGATCGGCGAGTTTCGAGACGTGCTCAAGGTACACGTGAGGCCGCGCTGGAATTCACCGCGCGGGCGCGGCGATTGACGGCCTCCGAACAGCGCTTCATCTTCAAGGATCTGTCGTTTGCCGCAGCCCAGGGGCGCGGCGCGCAGCCGCTCGATCGCTTGCTGCGCGAGCGGCACGATGGTGCGAGCTGGGCGGAAGTCAGACGGCTGATCGAGACCGGCAAAGTGTCGGTCAACGGCGACGTGCAGCGCGAGACCGCCGCGCGTGTCCCGGGCGGCGCGCAGATCGATTTGCGCATGGCCACCGCGCGGCATCGCGAAGGGCCGCGCTTGCCGGCCGGCGCGATCGTGCACGTGGACGCGCACGTGGTCGTCGTGCAAAAGCCCGCCGGCATCAGCACCGTGCCCTACGACGAGAATGAGACGGGTACGCTGGACGAGCTGGTGCGCGCCGAGCTCGGTCGCAAGGAAGCACCGCTCGGTATCGTGCACCGTATCGACAAGGAAACCTCTGGTTTAGTGCTGTTTGCGCGCTCTTTGGCGGCCAAGCTCGATCTGAAAAATCAATTTCGTGTGCACTCGGTGCGCCGACGCTACCGCGCCGTCGTCCATGGCAGCGTGAAGGACCGCACGATTTTCTCGCGCTTGATTCAGGATCGCGGGGACGGGCGGCGCGGCTCGACCAACAATCCTACGCTCGGGCGCGAGTCGATCACGCACGTGTTTTTTCGCGAAGCGCTCAAGGGCGCGACGTTCGTCGAGTGCCGGCTGGAGACCGGTCGCACGCATCAGATCCGGATCCACTTGTCCGAAGCCGGACACCCACTGGTCGGCGAGCGCGTGTACGCGAAGAACAACCCGCACCCGACCATTGCCGCGCCGCGGCTGATGCTGCACGCGTTGCAGCTCGGCTTTCGGCATCCGGTGACGAACGCGGAGCTCGATTTCGAGCAACCGTTGCCGCAGGATATGCTCGAAGTGCTCGGCAAGCTGCGCGGCTAGCGCACGCACTGCACTCGATTCATGTTGGTCGAGGCAGAGGCCTCGCTGGCGCCGGTGATGCCGCCCGCCCAAAACGAGCCAGATATGGCCGGAATCGTCGAGGAGCTCCAGGCGAACTTGTTCCCGGGCCAGCCCGGAAACACGGTCGGGTCCAGGACCGGCGTGAGGATCGTCAGTAGCTCGGTGATGCTCGGTACGCGCGCGCCTGGGCCGAGGGCAGCGCAGCGGCTGACCGCGTCGGCTTCAGTTCCGGTTTGGCTGGTCGTTGGCAGCACTAGCCAGCTCAAGCCAGTGCGCGTGTCGCTCACGCGGTCGCTAGTGATGTCGAAGCGAGCTCCGCTAGGCGGCGGATTGCTGCTGCGCACGCAGAACGCGCCGCCCAGCGCCTGGCTCGGATCTCCGGAAACTCCGATGCTACAGAATTGCGAAGTGCCGCAGCCGGCGGCGCTGAAATCCACCATGCGCGCCAGTTGGTCGTTGGAGATCACCGCGCTCGTCGACCAATAGGCTCCGCTGGCTTGGAAGACGGACGCGATGTAGCTGGGCGTGGCGCCTTGACTGGGGACGACGTCGAACAGCGTCGCGAGCTCGATGAACGTAGGCACCCGCCAGTCGTCCAGACCGCCGAGCGACAGGGCGTCGCAATAGCTGGCTGCGTCGGCGCCCGTATAAAGCGTAACGCCTGGGTTCTGCAGCCAATCCAGCCCGGTCACGAGGTCGTGCACGACCCCGGGCGTGGAGCTGTCGTCGTAGCTTGCCGAGTTCGGCAGGCCGAGGCTCGCGTCGTTCGGCATCGGCCAAGCTGCAATGTCCGCAGATTGTGCGCCGCCCTGAGCGCTGTCACCGCCCTCGCCCTGCGTGGCGCCAGCAGTGCCCGGGTGCTTGGTGATCGAGCTGTTGCTGCACGCCGTGAGCGACAAGACCAGCGCGAGCCCGCGCAACGCCAACGCAACGCCTCGTTGAGCTAACACCCACTTAGAGTAGGTTCGCCCGAGACGGGCGTCAAACGGCAGGCTTAAACGCCCAATAGCGCGATGCGACGAAATTGAGCAGCGTAATCACCGCGGCGACCGCGACCCAGCACGGACCCGAAGGAAGGTGCGCGCGGTCCACTAGCAACCCGAGCAGGCTTGAGCTGAGCAGCATGAAGCCGATCTGCAGGCTGAAAAAACGGCTCGCTTCACCGGCCACTTTGCCCTGGCTCTGGAAGGTCCAACGCCGATTCCAATAGTAGCTCCAGAGCGTGCCGAGCGTGTAGGCAATGCCCTGCGCGGCCGCTGCGGGCATGACGTGGTGCAGGCTCCAGAACGCGCCGCCGCCGATCGCGGTATTGCTGACGCCGACCACACCGAAGCGAACCACCGATATTTCGCTGAGCCGGCGCGCGAGCGCGATCAGTCGGGAGTCTGCGGGCTGTACCATTGCGCCCGAAACTGCACCATTTTGCAGCGGCATCTGCAAGCCGATGTGCGCTTCGCAGGCGCCAAAAAATGGGCTTTACTCGACGCATGGCAATGACCACGACCTCCACCGGGCTTTCCTACGAAGACACTCTCGAAGGCCAAGGCGCCTCGCCGACCAAAGGCCAAACCTGCGTCATGCATTACACAGGTTGGCTGTGGGTTGACGATAAGAAGGGCGAGAAGTTCGATAGCTCGCTTGATCGCGGTCGTCCGTTCAACTTTCCGATCGGTGCCGGTCGCGTCATCAAGGGCTGGGACGAAGGCGTGGCGACGATGAAAATCGGTGGCAAGCGGACGCTGCTGATTCCCGCCGCGCTCGGTTACGGCGCCAGCGGCGCCGGCGGCGTGATTCCGCCGAACGCGACGTTGCTGTTCGAGGTCGAGCTGCTCGGCGTGCAGTGACGGCTTACTAGTGCGCGGAGGGCGCTAGGCCGTCGACGATCACGATGTTGTAGTCGCCGCCACGAAAGCGGTGCTGGCTAGCGCCCTGATAGGCGGGGCTTTCGTACCAGGCCTTGGCGGCTTCGAGCGTGGGAAACTCGATGATCGCCACGCCCTCGACTGCGGCGCCCTCTTTCACTTCGCAAGCGCCGAAGCGCGCCAGGTACGTCGCAGCATGACCTGCCATGAAGTTCTGCGCTTCCTTGGCATACTCCGCGAGCTGAATGGGATCGCGCGTGCGCGTCTTGGTGATTACGACGTAGGCCGGCATCGGAGGCTCCTGCTTTTGCTGGGCTGGACGCAAAAATTTTACAGCGCAGCGCGTTACTTGAAGTCGCGGTCCATCACGGTTTTGCGGCCGTCGGCATGAGCGACTTCGATCGCCGCGTCGCACAGCTTGCGGATCTTTTCAGAGAGTACGTCCATGACGCCGTCGGACGTGTTCATGCCCGAGCGCGCTTTGACGTAAGCCTTCATCTTCGAAACCACGACCAGCACCTCTTGCGGCACGTCGGAGGCGGAGGTGGGCGTGCCGATGATTCGGCGGCGCTTGTCGGCTTCTTCGCTCATCGTGGTCTCCCTGACGCTGGCTCGCGCCTCGCGTTGTCGCTCTTCTTCTTGTTCGAGGCGCACGGCTTCGCGCGTCGGCGCTTTCATCGGCTCGGCCCATGCGTCGCGATGGCGCGCCTCGGGCAAGTGCGCATCCCAACAATTCAGCGAGCAGAAAAACTGCGCCAGCTTATTGCGATTGCAGGTCGACACGCTGCACTGCATGTAGTCCGCGCCAAACGCGATCGGCTTCTTGCACGTCGTGCACTGTCGGAAAAACTCAGGCTCGCTCACGGGCTCACGAACAGCCAGCCTACACCGCGCTTTTTTGGCCCACAACGCCGCGCTTTCGGTAGACGTATCCCGCGGCTCGCGCTATCCCTCTGCCTACCTAAGCAAGCACGAGTGGCGGAATTGGCAGACGCACCGGATTTAGGTTCCGGCACCGCAAGGTGTGGGGGTTCAAGTCCCTCCTCGTGCACTGAGTTGAAATCGTTGAAGTTGCTGATCAGCGCGACAGCGGTTGTTGGGTGAATTGGTCGGGGTTGCCGACGATTCGCCGACGATTGAGTTCCGTGGCATCGTGCGACGCACAGGCATCGCGGTAAGTCGTGACCCCTAGGACCCAGGCTACTTGGCGGAATCATTTCGTTCCGGAGTCGTATCTCGCCAACTTCGTGGACGGGACCGGGAAGGTCCTGCGAACGTTCAAGCCGCCGAGTGGGGTGCTCCACGAGCAGCGGTACGCTCCGAGGTCCACCGGCTACCAGGAAGACCTGTACTCGATTGAGCAGGACTTCGAGATCGGTCCGCGGGGGCGCACGGATCGGATAGAACACGACGTCTTCGGTCCGATCGACAACTCGGCAGCGCCAGTATTGCGGAAGCTCATTCAAATGGCTCCCAGTGCTTTGAACGAAGCTGAGCGGCATAACTGGGCGGTCTTTGTGAACTCCCTCATCGAGCGGCATCCCCAGCAGATGCGCGCGCACTTCAAGGCTGCGGAGCCCGTCGTCGCCAAGGTGTTCGCGGAGTTACTCGCGAACGTCCCGGAGCACAGGCAAGAGCATTGGGAGACGACCATCAACCGGGCGGACCACGCCGCGCTCGCCCGCAACTCTGTCCGCGAGCTTCTGGACCGACTCATCTGTTTGGACAGGGACGTCGAGTACTTCAAAGGCATGGGTTGGGGGAAGTTCACAGTGACACCCGGCGATCCCTTCGAGTTCGTGACGGGCGACAATGCAGTCGTCGTAAACTCGGGCAAACCACGACCGATTTACGTGATGTCTTTGGCCCTGAGCCCGTCCAACTTGTTGGTCATGGCAAAGCCGGAGTTTGAGCTTACGTTCGACTTCGTCCACGCTGTCGCCGTCGCCCACAATTTTGCGCTGATTGCCCAGTCCGAATACGTCTACTCGCGCAACCCTCTCTGCGACCTCCAGGCGTTACCACTCAGGGAAGCGGCGCAGAGCCTGCTCCCTGAGCGCCCCTGGGATCGAACGTGACTCGCCGGGTGTCGTAGTCGCTGAGCGACGAGCCCAAGCGCTTCCGCGCGCTCAAGCCTGAGCTAAACAGTGTCGTCCGGCGGGGCTCGGCGGGTGTTCAGGGATGGTTGGCTGTTCTAGAACGGAACGACGTCGCGCCAGTGGCAGCTTGCTTCACGAGGACCGTCCAGCATTCCGCAGGCCGCTTCAACAGTCTGATGTGGATAACTCCACTGGTTCTTGCCAGACGAAACAACCCATTTCACTGAATTCTTTGGGGAGAGGCCTTGCAACCACAGGACAGCTTGGTCGTCGAGGTTGTGCGGCGATCCGTGGTGAGGAACGTGAATCGCGTCTATGCCTGCGAGCAGCCGAGCGTGCTGTCCTAGCCGCCGTTGCGTTTCGGCGTTCCTCAGGTTGGCGTCGCCAGTGCAGAGCCAGCCGCCGGCAGCCCCGGGACGTGCGACAAGAAGCATGACACTTGAGCGATTCGTATCCCGCCAGTACCGGCTATATATCCGCGCGAGACGGTTTTTCAGGGATGACGTTTTTCGCACGCTAAGGCCGGCGTAGATGTCCGTGGCTGGCTTGCCCCCGAGCTCTAGCGCGAGGGCGTCGGTCAACCCGGCAGACGTCTTTGGTGGTGCGACAATCGGCACAATCCACCAATCGGTCTTGGTTCCTGATTGGACCGGCAGGGGATCGCCCGACGACACCACCGTCTCGCCTCGTTCTACTCGTGTGCTTCGCCCGGTCCCTAAGGTTGGTTGCTCGCCCTGGCGATCGTCGTCTCGCCTCTCGGGCCGCTCGAGCGGACCTGTCTCGCCGTCGCTCGATTCACCATCAACGAAGATCGTCCTCGAGATTCCGTGGCCCCGCGCCCAGGCTGCTGGATCAGAGACGAAACGTCGATACCAAACCGGTTTGCTGCGCGACACGGCAGCGGCCTGCGCATCTCGCAGGTTGAGCGTCACCCATGGCAACATGAGCGTCTCGATGTGCACGCTCCTGGCTAGACTTTCGATTCCGCAGACGTGGTCGAAGTCGGTGTGAGACAGGACCGCGAGATCCACACGCTCGCAGTGGTTTGCCAGCGCGCGGCCAACCCGAACAGCCCAATCGCACGCGAGTCGTTGCATGAGCGAACCGCAATCGTAAACGAGGACGAAGGACTCACGCGGGAAGGGCGACCCAATGAAGGCGACGTGGAAGCCGCCGAAGCCCACGGGGATCTGATAGCGCTCCGCCCAACTAGGCAATCGCATGCGCGGTATCGCCCCCCCCTCAAGCGCCTGTTTTTCGCGTTCGGGGACGACCTGCCGATGACAGCAATCATGGTGTTGACGCTCGTGTGAGTCTCAAAAAACCGATTAGGCCGTTCTGCCCGTCAGGAGAATAGGCATTCTGCCAGGGCCGACACTGCGTTGCTACAACTCGCGCAACCCACTAGTCCTTGGGAAAGAGGCTCGCGACGGCTCGATCCACCAATCGATCTCGCTCCTGCGTGAGCTGCAGGCCGTAGCGCAACTTGGGTTGGTACTTCGACGTCAGCAGGAAGTCTCGGAAGGACGTCAACCGGTCCGGGCAGGTCGTGTCGTAGTCGCGCAAGCAGTCGCCGAACGAGAAGGCTCCGAGCGAACCCGCCACGAGCTCCCAGTCGTCGATTGTCAGAACCGTGAGATGTCGCACCACCAGGTTGCCCAACTTAATTGGGTCCCAACTCGCGGGGACGGCATTGCCCAACAGGTCCTGCGTGAGTTCCAACGCAAGGAATTGCGAATGCAGGCCAGCGTCAAGATATGCATCGTGCACCAGCAGAATTGGGTAGAGAGCCCCAACGCTCTCGAGGGCAAAATCACGCGCCTGCCACTCCCCCGACGATAGTCGCCTGAGCGACCGCGCGAGCTGACCGACGCCGCTGACGCGCTGGACCTTCGTAGCCGACTGCTCACTCGTGCTGTAGCGGCGGCGTACCTGCGCCATGTACCTTTCCGGTGATTGCGCTGTGCTGGGATCGCGCTCGTTCAGCCAAACTGCCTTGAGCTCGAAGAACACGGCGTCATTAGCGTCGAGCAGAACGGCGTCCGTGAGTTCGACTTCACGCTTGTCGCGATCCTCGCCGCGCGCATTCGGGAACAATCGTTGCAGCGGTCCCTGCGGGGGGGGAAATGCCACCTGCATTGTATTGCGGACGTAGCCTTCGAACGCCTCGCCAAATCGTGCGAACCAATGATTTGACCGCCGGCAGTCGACGGCCACAAGGTGAAACAGCGGACCGGCCGTGGCGCGCTCAGCCAAAAATACTTGGTCGATGACTACTCCGCGTGCTCGGGCTACCCGGAGAATCGGCTTTGCACGAAGCACATTGAGATCGAAGGAAGCCGCTCGGTCCTCTTCGGCGTCGGTGGCCCCTCCCCAAAACGCGCGGCGAAGCTCTTCCGGCGTTTGTGATTCCGCGGCGAGATATGCTGCACAGATGCGGCCCGCCGGTCCCTGCTCTGGTGTTAGGGCACGCAGGTCCAGCAGGCCGCTCACGTCCGGGTTCTTGAGATCCTCTAGTGCTTTACCCGACCCGAAAAGTAGGAAGTAAGCGAGTGCCGAGAAGTACTCGCGGAGGCTCATTCCCACCTGCTTAGCGAAAATATCCGGAAGGTCAGGGTCCATCTGCGTCATGCGCTCGAGCACCAAGGCCCCTCGCGCCAAGTTGAGCCATGGGTGTGGCCCGCAACTGTTCTCCGTATGCGAGCGGCGCAAGCTCTCGAGCACTCTAACGCGCGCGGCAGACAGGCCCCCGTCGAGCGACAGGTCGTTGGGATAGACGCGACGTCCCCAGATGTCGCTGGCCATGAGCAAGGCGCGCACGAAGTCACGCCTCGTAGAGGCCTTCTCGAAGCTCCTGCCGTTGTCTTCACTGGCGTTTGCTAAGAGTGCAATCCAGCGGACCAACTCCAAAACCTGCCCACGAAAGAAGACTTGCACTCCGCCGTCGCGCGTCCGAGCGAGCTCTCTCAGGCGAACCAGGTCTTCTCCTTCGACGAAGCAGTCGACGAGGGCGCGCTGAACATCTCTGGGCACGCGCCGAATCGGGTAGCCCAGGTGGAGGTTGATACGTCCACACCAAAGCAGCGCGTCGGTTCGATGAAGACGCCCGACTACGCGCTTGAATTCTTCGAAGTCATGCGCGAGGCCTGGAAAAACATCCGCGTGCGTCACAAAAGATTGGGGGACGGGCATGATTCACTTCGTGCGTTCGAGGGTCGGGCTCGGCGCGCCCAGAATGTCTAGCGGGAGCCCGATTTGCATCAGCCGGGTGTCGGCGATCTCGTTGGCGGCAAAGGGATTCGGCAGCCATTGTACGACGGTATCGCTGTCGTGCAGCACGATGACACCACTCACCTCGCGTGCCCAGGTTGCGCCCGCATCCCCAAACGCCCCATGGCTCGGAAACAACATCGCGGTCGAGCCTACATAACCCCATTCACTCAGAACGGGCTCCCAACCTCGTTCTCGCGCGGCTTCGAATCGCGGGACGTGTGCCGCGGGCTTAGGGGGTGGATTCCATGTGCGCGGCCCCGTCAACGTGGAGAGTACAGTAACTGGTCGAAGTTCCGATTCATGGCTTTGCAGAGCGACGACGAACGGCGTCCTTTTGTGGGCAGCCGGCAACCCTTGGCGCTTGTCTGCCTTAAATCGGATCTTCTCAAGGAACTTTGCCCCAAGCGTCGCGTCGTCGATCAAGTGCACGGCCGTAACGCCGCCGCCAGCGGACCGGCGGTCGTCGTCACAGGGCGCGAATCCAAAGGAGCCGATCCAGTTCTCTTTTGGCGAGCCGCTAGCGTCGTCGTATATTTTTGCGTGCGCGTCGGCGCCCAAAATGACTTCGGATGACAGCCCGGATCCGGCCTCGTAGACGCGGACCACGCCCAGGACGTCGGGACGTCCGGCGACGTTTAGGGCCAACACAATCTCATCGGCAACCTTCGCGCACAGCTCTTTGGCAGCTGTGTGCGTGCTCACGTCCACTGCTGGCACGCTGAGCCGGATCCCAAGGCAGAATTCCACGGTGTAGTTGAGTGTTTGAGCCGTGAGCCTTGCGGCGAGTGCCTCCGCTAGCGGCGCCGAGCCGCGCGCGGCTCGGACGACATCCACGAGTAGCTCCAACCCCGTCGTGAACCTGACCAATAGGTCGGGTGTGTAAATCGCGGGGTTGAAGGCTTCGTCGCGCAACAGTGCCACTTGCGCCCCGAGGGTGCTGAAGAGCAGCGCGAAACCTAGCTCCGACAGCAGGCTGACAAACTTGTTCACGTGCGAGGAGCCGTCAGTCGCCAGCTTTTCGAGTCCGCTGACGCCGTTGCATCGGGCGGCTTGCTCCAGAAGCCGCTCTGCCTCTCGACGGGCAAAGCCGGTCGGGTCACCTTCCGCGATGCGCCGATAGCCGATCGGGTTGGCTTTGAAGAGCGCGTCGAGGCGTGGGAACGTCATCGTGGAGACAGGCTTGCATGAATTGGCGGCGTTCGATGTTGTTTGCTTTCTGGGTAGTAGGCGAACAGTGGCTTACACTCTTCGGGTACTTCACCGGCACACTAGCCCAGTCGGCACTGGACGCCGTCGAGGTCCCGTCGCAATCTGGCTTGGCATATCCGTGATGAACGAAGCTTGTGTCGCGGCGAGGAACTTGGACTGACCGCCGATGGGGGCGCGGTAGGAAGCTATGGGACGCATATCTCTAATCGAGCTCAATCGACGATTTCGCACCGTATCCAAGGACGAAGCTGCGTGGAACGAGCGCCAGCAGCTTAGTTGGTTTCCGGTTCCGACCGTCGGCTGGGCCGACATCTTGAACCTACCCTGCGCGGTGGTTCTCGGCGAAGCTGGATCTGGAAAGACGGCAGAATTTCGGCGCGCAGCAGAGGTTGTCGCCGAGAAGCAAGGTGTGGGGTTTTTCGTGCCAGTCGAGGCGGTTGCCGCTGCTGGGGTCGACGGGGCCCTGAGCAAGAGCCAGCGCGACGCCCTGCGCGAATGGCGCGCAGGGACAGCGCCAGGCTGGTTTTTTCTCGATTCTGTCGACGAAGCCAAGCTGAAGCTTCGCACGCTGGCTTCATCGATCAACGCCGTGGGACGAGAACTCGAGCCGGAGCTTTCGCGCATTCACCTCGTCGTGTCTGGCCGGACCAGCGATTGGCGTTCGACCGACGAAGACGTCGTCCGTGACCTTCGGCGCCATCTAGCGGGCGGTGCAATGGTAACCGACACTGACATTTTCGTGTTCGAACTCGCGCCGCTCGAACGGGCACAAATCGCGCGCCTTGCTGAGCACCACCAGCTCGTAGGAGCTGACTTGGAAGCGTTCCTTGCTGGCGCCAAAGATGCCAACGCCTGGATCTTCCTCGAGCGACCCCTCGACGTGCTGAGCCAGATTGATATTTGGCGAAGGAAGGGCCGTTTCGGCACCCATCGAGAGGTCGTCAACACTTCGATCGAGGTGAAGCTCACGGAGGATGCCAACCGAACGAGTCACCTGTCGCTGTCTCGCGCGCGTGATGGCGCGCAAAAACTCGCGCTGGCGGGAATCCTCAGCCAGCACGTTGCGTTCCAGCTGCCCGGCGAAGATCCGGACGAATTCGCGACAGAAACACTCGATCCTGCGAAAGTGCTATCCGACTGGAGTGACGCAGAAATCACGCAACTGCTAACGCGCGGGCTGTTCGACGAGGCAACTTACGGGCGCGTTCGTATTCATCATCGACAATCTCAAGAGTACTTGGCTGCCCAGGAGCTTTGTCGCATGGTCGAGCAGGGGTGGCCCATAGCCGACCTCGAGTCTCTGCTATTTCACGATAGCAATGGCGTACTAGTTGTCCCGGCACATCTTCAAGCGCTGGCGGCCTGGTGCAGCCTGACCAATCGCGACGTGCGACGAAAAGCGCTCGAAGTGATGCCTGAGCACCTGCTCGACCGCGGCGATCCATCGGGCTTACCACCCGAGGATAGGCGAGCAGCCTTGCGCGCTTACGTACGGCGATTCGGCAAGCATGTTCGAGTTTACCATAGCTTTGACTATTTCGGACTGAGGCGCTTCGCTTGCCCCGAGCTCGCTAACGACATTCTCGAGCTGCTGCTGGATGAATCGAGCCCTGAGCACCTGAAGACTCTGTTTCTGGAAGTAGTCGAACATGGTGAAGTTACGCCGTGCGCTGCTGCCGCCCGCGCAGTTGCCCTGGACATAGCGACACCCGCACATCTGCGCCTTGCAGCCATCAGTGCAGCAGCTAGAGCGGGAACTGAGAACGATAGAGCTGCTTTGTTGGGCCTCGTAGGGACTGAGGCTGGGCGAGATCGTGACGTTGCTGCAAAGCTCATCACGCTGCTCCATCCCAAATCCATGAACGACACAACGCTCGTGGCTTTGCTGGCTGGTGCCCAGCATCCCAAGCGGAACAGGGCAGACCGGCTCGAGACACTGCTGGTGCGTCATTTGCTTGAGCTGGTTCCGGCACCACGGCAACGAGAGATTCTGGGTTTGCTCGCTGATGTTTTCGTTCGCTCCGGATCCAACGAGATGGAACCCCAAGTGTCACGTAGTGCTTACTGGTTGGTGGAACCGCTCACGGCCTTGCTAGCTGCGCGCATCAACGATGCGGAGCTACCGTACGACACAAGGAGCAATGGCCTTTGTGTCGTAGAAGCCTACAGCGGCAATCACGACTTTTATAGCAACCGTTCTTTGGATGTGTTGGATCAGAACGCCGACTTGAAGCGGGCGCTCTTTTGGCGGTTTGCACAGGCTAACGCAGCCGCCGAACGCAGCTTCGCGCGAAGCGTATGGGAGCTCAAGTTGCCGTATCTGTTGCGCCTGGCGGCAGCCGATATCCCGTGGCTTCGGGAGGACTGCATCGACCGCGAGAGCCTTCAGGAGCGCTTCCTGGCGCTGCACGCTGCTGTCGATCTGACGGCGACGCAGAATGAATCTTTTTGGCTGGACTTGGAAAATCTGGCTGCGAAAAGTGACGAGCGCCACGGAGGCTCCGCGATGCGCACACGCGTTACTCGGCGCAAGCGGTGGTCGCCAGAGCCACGATACGACAGGTGGCAAGTGGAGCATCGGGCGTTCGGATTGCGGGATCGGAAGCGCCGCCTGGAAAAGCACAATGAATTGCGAGCTAAGCTGGCGGCTATAGCGTCAGGCACGGACGAAGAAGCTCTGGACCATTTCTACCGTGAGTATCCGAGCGACAGCGGCAGCCAGCGCTCAGAGCGCGTATCGCTAGCGAAAATTGCCGAATCGTACGATTCCGAATTAGCGGAGGCCGCGCGCCTTGGATTCATCGCCTTTTGGCGGCGCTATGAACCGATTCGCATCGAAGATCATCCGCCGAACAGCACGCCCTGGCGAAGCTGCTGGGGGCTGGTCGGCCTGACTCTCGACGTCGAAGCTGGCACGGACATCGCGCGGCTCCCGGCAGTGCTCTTCGAACGCGCCGTCACTTACGCCCTATGGGAGATAAGCAGGTTGCCTTCCTGGCTCGAACGTTGCGCGGCGACGCGCCCGGAGGCGGTGGCCGAACGATTTGCGCCAGCACTCGCGGCTGACTTTGGCGCACCAATTGAGCCCAAAGAAGAGCTTGGGCGGCTCCTCTTGAAGTTGCCGACGGAACCTCTGGCAACCCGGACCGTCTGTGCACCACAGTTGGCGCGGCTGCTTTTGGAACGTGACCCGCCGCGTACCTCGGTTCTCGAATCTGCGCTGAAGGTATTCGACGGCACCGCGGCCCTGAGTTCTTCCGAGCTACTTCAGCTCGCTCGGAGCCGCACAGGAGCCAGCGAGGTCGACGCTCCACGCTTCTCGATCTGGTGGCGAGAGTGGGTACTTCTGAATCCTGAAGAGGCGGTAGAGCAGTTGGCGCTTGTGACGACTCGATCTGCGAAACCGGACGTCCTGCTCGTCAGGATATTGGACGACTTGGGCGACCGCTTCGAGCGGCGTAGCGGACGCGGCCTCGACCATCTCCGGCGAAACCCCACTGCCCTTGCCAGGTTGATTGAGCTGCTCGACCAGCGCGTTCCTAGGCGGCCTGATGATGACGACATGGAGATCAGTCACCATGCGGGACGAGAGATCCGCAACCACCTGCCCAACTGGCTGGCGGCGATCGATGACCCTCAAGCCACCGCTGCTTTGTTGCGATTGGCCGAGCAACCCGGCTTGCCCGCCTACGAGCGGGACTGGCGTCGCCACCTCGCGGCGATGCGAGCGGTTGCGGACGTCTCAAAAGCGATGACGCTGGACGAGGTATTGAACTTCTTCGCCTTGCCCATCCTCGAGCCGAAAACCGAGCGTCAGCTGTTCGAAGTCGCCAAGAATCGGCTCCGTGACATTCAGCACGCCCTCGCCTACGACGACTTCAGCCTCCGTTCCGCCTTCAATCCGACCGGAGGGCCGATCCTCGAGGAGCCCGTGCAGAACTATCTGGCGAAGGAACTCCACGACAAACGTCGTGGCCAATACGAAGTCGTTCGGGAGGCGGAAGTCGCACGTAGGAAGAAGCCCGACGTTCGCCTGCTCAACCCGCGTTGTAGTGGACCGACAACGATCGAGATCAAGATCGCCCAGCGCTGGACGGTTGCGGAACTCCAGAATGCGTTGTTCACGCAGCTCGTTGAGCTGTACATGAAGGCGAACAATTCGAACTTCGGTATCTACGTGGTCTGTTCGTCAGGCCCAGACGACGAATGGTCCACGCCGGAAGGCACAGTGCTCGACTTCAACGGATTGAGCGCGCATCTATCCGCACTTGCTGCAACGTTGCGCGAACAGACTCCGTGGATTCAAGGCCTCGAGGTTGTTGCCATCGACTTCCACTGAGACGCCGGTCTAGCGGTGCTTGCCCTTGTCCGGCGACGCTGCCTGCACGGCAGCAAGCAATGGAGAATGGAGAGGCGGCAGCTGCGGCGCCGCCGGTAAGTCGAGCAACTTGTTGAGCACATCTGTGGCGACGTCCGAGTACTCGTTGGCGCGAGTGTTTGGCCGAGACCGCGAGCTCGCCTCGTCGGTTCTCTTGCAGCGGCTGTTCGCGAACTCTGGCAGGAGAACGATGTCGTTGGGGCGCGGATCCCGCTCCGCGGGCTCATGGAGCTTGCTGGCGACGACGAATTGGCGTCGCTAGCAGCCGCCACCAGCCCGATTCCTACGAAGGTCGTTTCCGGAGTGGAGCCCTAGCCCCCCATGCGCTACAAATCGGTTTCGTCACTGATGGTGCCCTCATGCCTAGAATTAGCGTGCTCACTCGACTGTTCGGCGCCCTCGCGGCGAAGGACTGGGAACGGGCACAGGCACTCGCCAAAGCGATAGCGCAAGCGGAAGAGCAGGCAGGCCACCATGCCGCTGCGTCCACACTGCGCGGGGCCCTCTCGGCGACCGGGCCGAGGAGCGAGCCCACCGCTGGGGGCGAAGCGTTGCCATCCGTGCTCTCGATGCAGTCCGATATGCTCTTGAGGCTCCCTCCAGCGCGGTTGGATGCGATCGAGCTCCCCGATTCGTTGCGGCTTGCCCTGGGCGAGGTAACCAAGGAGCACAGGCACAAGACGATCCTTGAGCGCGAGGGATTGCAGCCGCGCCGTCGGTTTTTCTTCCATGGCCCGCCTGGATGCGGGAAGACTCTGACTGCCCGAGCTCTTGGCGCGGAATTGGGTATTCCTGTCTTCGTCGTACGATTTGACGCCTTGGTCGGGTCGTATCTTGGTCAAACTGGACTCCGAATAAGCGAGATTTTTCGTTTCGCCGAGACGACACCGTGCGTGCTTTTGATCGATGAGCTGGACGCCGTCGGAAGACGCCGCGGCAAACCTTCCGATGTCGGGGAACTTGATCGCGTGGTGATCTCCCTCATGCAGCAGCTTGAGTTAGTAAAGCCGGCCGGGATTGTCGTCGCAGCTTCTAATCTACCCGACGCGCTCGATCCGGCGTTGCTTCGTCGATTCGATCTGACGCTTGAATTTCCGGCGCCATCGGCAAAAGCATTGTTGGACTACGCCCGACGACAGGCCAAGGCTCGCGGCGTCAATCTGGTCAATGGCGTTCGCCACGAGCTCGCATCGGCGAAGAATTTTGCCGACGTCGATCAAGCGGTGCAGACAGAACAACGGCGTGTAGTCCTCCGTGACGTATAACCGTGGCGACCGGGGAACAACCGCGTCCGCCAAAAACGTTCTTCCTCAACGAGAGGCAAGAACTAGCATCCTTTGATCGCGACGGTGGTGGGAAAAGCCTAAATCTAGTTGCAATCGATTGGTCGCAACATTCGGCCAGATTGACACAATCCTTCGCGCGGGTCGCGACAGCCTCACCCACGTCTCGCGACCCGGGTGCCGGCGGGCACAGGTTCATCATTGCAGTACCCTCTGCAGGCGTCGCGAAGCATTCTACAAGCCAGAAAGCGGCGGCGACGGGTGGGACGGTCGTCGACGTTCCCCATTTCGCCGGAGAGCAATCGAAGCTTTTTCGCAGAATGGGGATGGACCTAATCGAGACCTTGCCCGGGGGGAAGGCGACCGTTCATATTCCCGCTGCACGCATTGCGCAGCTCCTTGCGACCATGAACGCATTGCCCAACGCTGCGGCCCGTGAGAAATCGCGATGGATCAACTTCGATGCTTTCGAGCCGATTGATTGGTCAAGTCGGATCGATCTCGGATGGCTGAAGTCATTGCCAACGGTTCAGCCGGTCGAAGTGGCTATCAAGTTCCAACCTACGCTTACACGCGTCGAGGTGCAGGATGTTATCCAGGCGATCGCTAACTCGCTCGGACAGAATGAGCGGCTACTACGTGCTGGGCGCGAATTCTCCGGACGGTATTGGTGCTCTGGGTTCGCTGGTCGTCAAAGCATCGAACTGCTCGCAAAGGAGTTTCAGTCAATTCAATCGCTAATCCCGCGTTCGACTACGCCGGTTGCAGCCAAACCGCGAACGAAGGCTCGTCCGACGGCCGCGCTTCCGTCATTTTCGATATTGCCTGCGCTTCCCATCGCGCAGCTGCCAACGGTTGCCGTCGTCGATACTGGGATTCCCGAGCAGCACCCGTGGCTGGGGCCCTACCGTCGCGCTGGTTACAGAAACCCTGATCTTGACCCGATGGTGCGCTACATGGGTGATCATGGCTCAGTAGTAGCATCTTGCGCGGCCTTCGGCCGCTTAGATTTATCTGTCGGTCTACCCACCAACATCGAAGGCGCATGCCGCGTGATGGACGTGATGGTTAGCCTCGATGCGGGGCGCGTTGACGACGATGCGATCGTGACGGCCGTTGAGACCGTGGTTGCAACAGCGCCCGACGTGCGCGTTTTCAACCTAAGCTTTGGCGGGGCTCCGCTGGAGACCTTCGACCCCACTCGGCGTCGAGAGGAGCTCATCAAGCTTCAGGACTTGGACAATTTGGCGTTCGCACGTGACGTTCTCTTGGTCCTCGCGGCGGGCAACACGCCAGTTGGCATCGTTCCCGAGCAGTCGTATCCGCGGCACATAGGCGACCCGCGTTGGGCGCTCGGAACACATGCAAGATCCTTCAATGGTGCGGTCTGTGGCGCGTATGTTGATGTCCTCGGAGCTGAGCCTGTCGCTGGAATACTCGGCGCGCCGAGTCCGTTTACACGCATAGGGCCTGGATTGTGTGGTGCGCCCGTCCCGGGATTCGGAGCGCCGGGCGGCGACAGTCTGACAAATTACCAGTGGGCACCGAGTACCGGAATCTGGGCGTGCACTTCATCCGGCGCGTGGGAAGACCATGTCGGCACCTCCGTGGCGGCGCCGCTTGTGGCTCGCGAGGCCGCGTGGATGTTCCACGAACTGGCAAGACGCTGCGGCGGCCAGACCATTCCGTTTGCGGGCACCGTCAAGGCATGGATGGCGCTGGTTGCCCAGCGGCCCAAGTTGTCAGGACAATACGAACGACTAGCGTCGCGGACGCTGGGACGCGGCCTACCGACGGCACAGCGCCTTCATCTGCCCATCGATCGGTCGGCGGTGTTCGTGTGGCAGGTTGTCTTGCAGGGCCCGAGCGCCGTTGCGCGGGTGCAATTCCCCCTGCCGCGCGATTGGCTAGAGCACGCGTCTGCGCCCCGTTTTCGAGTTGTCGCCGCCTGGAATACTCCCGTCAACGCCGCGCTACTCGACTCTTGGGGCTGTCGAAAAGTCGGAATCAAGGTTCGCCCGTTTGGCGCCACTGAGGCGCTTCTCGGGGGCGGAACAGCACACGGTTCATATCCGCTCATCGACCGTGCCTTCGACATCCGCCCGTCGCGGCTCGTCGAAAAGGGCTTCGAGATCACTGACTCGGCCTGGGTGCTTGAGTGCGAGTACGAAGAGGTTGGCGAATACCCCCCAGCGATGACGGTATCCAATCAACAACGTGTCGGCGTGGTTGTGGAGCTGTGGGACGACGCCGAGCAGCCTGTCAGCCCGCAAGCCTTTATACAGAGACTGCCCGTGGCGCTCGAGCTCGACCGGCTTAGTGTCCTGCAGCAGCCTTTCGAGATCCCGATCATCATCAAACAATGACGCCGCTGATGCCAATGTCGGCAGGCGTTGAATCGGAACTTCACTCGCGATCGTGCACCGCGAAAGGGGTTGGGTCTTAGCCCAGGGAGTGCGGGGTATCAGAAGATCAGAAGCAAGGCCGCGGTCTCCGCTTACAGGCAACACGGGGCTGCCGGGACATCGAAACTGGGATCGGTTCGGAGGAGCCCAGGTTCTGGCGTTTGCTGATCACTACTTTGGTGCCGTGACGGATGGCCCCAGGTCCATTGCTGTCGTGGCGAAAAACGCGTGCGGACGGTCAAGCCGCTCTTCGGATGTATCGGTGGTGCAGCTGAAGCATCCCCTCATATGAAGCCGAGCAGTTCGCGCGAGACCTCGTGATCGGCGACGATTTTCCCGAACGCTTCCATCAAGGGTCG
>OLLW01000232.1_pt1 | contig 41041 bp, 32 predicted proteins | sample 1604611 | NCBI WGS metagenome assembly OLLW01 (sample SAMEA104055725, study PRJEB20765) | soil metagenome | biome: Arctic tundra; feature: Polygonal ground; material: soil | place: USA | collected 2011-09 | depth 0-0.5 m | reverse complement strand
CAGTCAGATCCGGAACCGGTACCAGGTTTTGGCTTGCGATGGCGTCGCGCGCGGGTATGCTGAGCGCGTGCTGAAAGAAGTCGCAAGGGCCTGTCGCACGCTTGCGCTAGGGCGCTTCCGTGGCGTTTGCGCCAGCGCGAGCCTCGTTGCGTGGCCGCTCTTGGGCTGCAACACCTACGACGACGGCTTGCTGATCGCTTCGAACGTGGGTCCCGACGCTGCAAGCACGGCGGGTGGCGCGGGCGGGGCTAGCGTCGAAAACGCAGGCGACGCGTCGAGCGGTGCCGGCGCACAGGGTGGTGTTCCGAGCCCGCCGGGTTCTGGCGAGGATGCTGGTGCGGCGGGGCAGGGTGCCGGTGGGGGTGCCGGTACCGGTACCGGTACCGGTACCGGTACGTCAGGTGCGGACGGCGCTTCCGGGGCGAGCTCGGCGGGCTCAGGCGGCACTCTGAGCTCCGGTGGTATGGGCGGCGCGAGCGGCGCCGGCGTAGCGGGCTCGGTGGCGGCCTCCGGGTCAACGAGCACGGAAACGTTCGAGCTGATCGACGACTTCGAAGATGGGGATGCGGTCATTCTTCCGCTGCACAAGCGCAACGGGCCCTGGTACGTATTTCACGACAGCACGACGTCGGGCACCGAGAGCCCGTTTACGATCTCGCCTTTGAGCCCCGCGCGCGCGGCGAGCCTCTATGCGCTGCATTTTACCGCTAGCGGGTTCACCGACTGGGGCGCGGGTGTGGGGGCCAACTTCCTGCTAGTTGACCTGGCCGGCAAGAAGGTCGCCTACGACGTTTCGGCGTACCGCGGGCTTCAGTTTTACGCGAAGATCGCCAGCGCAACACAGTCCACATTGAAGCTGCTCGTGCCGACGACCTATTCCGATCCGGATGGCGGCAAGTGCGACGACACGGTTGCGGGCAAGCACTGCAGTGATCACCTATTTTGCACGATAGCCCCTCTGAAAACCGACTGGGCGCTTTACACCTGTCAGTTCTCCGACCTGGTCCAGCAGGGCTTCGGGTTGGTGCAGTCAGCGCTCGACCCGACAACCGTGTACAGCATTCAGTTCACGCTCTCCAACAAGGTACCCAAGGTAGTAACCGTCGACATCTGGATTGACGACGTCGCATTCATCAAGAAGTGACGTTAGCGCGTAATCGCGTAGGAGACTGCGGCGCCTTGCAGTGACGTACTGAGCTGCGAGCTTGCCGCAGTGACGACGGCTTGCGAATGGCTGGGTGACCCAGTCCCATCGAGCGCGTCCGAGTGCCAAGTGTCGCGGGGCAACGTAACCGTGATCGGTACGAATTGCGTTAGCGCGGGCCCTGCTCCTGGCGGACCGACCGTGCCGGCGTCTCGAGCCTGGGCACGGTGGGCGTTTTCGGCGCGCCCCATCACCGTCAATAGCAAGCGCCGAGCGCTAGCGATCGGTTGCGGGTCCAGAGACAGCAAGCTAGCGCAGGCAAATCCCGGGGAAAAGTCGTGAAATTCGAAGCTGACGCCGCTGAACTTGAGCAAGCTATTGGCGACCGTGCCACACACCAGCTTCAACGCGGGCGCGTCGATGCTGAAGCGCGCGTGCGCGCCCTCGTTGTCCCAAAGCAGCTCGCCCGTGTCGCTGCCCAGCGCACCGTTGACGTGTAGCGCGTAGCTAGCCGAGACATCGCCTGAGCCGGGGCGAATGGTGATTCCGAGCTGACGCAGGACGGCGGCGGCCCCTGGGACGCCGTTGGCGCTCCACAGATTTGGAAGCGCGTTCTCGGCATAAGGCAGAGTGCTCGGCTGCTCCGGGACGCTCAGCTCGACGTGACCTTGTCCCGGGGCCACGAGCCCGCGTCGAAAAGCACTCGCAGCCATGGTCACGAACGCAAGCTTGCTCGGATGCCCGGCCATGTCGAAGACACCGTTGATGCGTGCGGGCTCGTAGTCGCGCTTCTGATCCGCGTACGCGAACGCGAACACCGCGTCCCAGTCTTGTAGCCCAGCGACGCCCACCAAGAGCGGGAACATCTCCGCCACGTAGTCGTTGGGCGCCGGCGATGCGTATTCGGAGACCGTGAACGGCTTGCCGAACACTCGGTAGCTCGCCATCACGCCCAGGGTTCCGGCATCCGGCGCGGTCACCTGCGGCGTGTTTTGGATCGACCACCGCGGGACGCTGCCGCCGTCACTTCGCGGAGGATCCCAATAGCCGTGGACGTCCACGAAGTCGCTGACTTCTGCTTCGCGCAGCACGCCAGCCAAGCCGCCGAAGCTTGCCTGACTGTTGATCAACATCGAATGCAATCCGAGGTCGCGCCGGATGAAAGCGGCAAGCTTTCGTACATTGGCGAGCTCGGTGGCGCGCAGGAATTGTACGTAGTCTGCACGCGCGCTGGCGGAGTCGTGAAAGGTGGGCAGTGCCCCCGCCGCTTCTTCCAAGGCGGGCCCCGGCGAGCGCAGACCTTCGGCGGTGCGTTCGGTCAACCACGGCGCGTAGCCCTGCGCGAGCTCTGCGCGGTAGGCCGCTGGCGCATCGTCGGGACTACCCGCCCACGACGGGAAGATAGAGTCTTCGCTGTTCAGCTCGACGTACAGCAGGGCTGGCTCGGCGCTGTAGCTGCGGTGCGTGATTGCGCTCTGGTGGCTCAGCAGTTGGCGCGCGAAGTCTTGCTGTGCGGCTAAAAACGGCGCGTGAAAGCGATCAAGCACGCGGCCGCCGGGGAAATGGCTCAGGGCGTCGCCGTTGAGCCCGGGATACGCGCTTTCCGTGTGTAGACTCAGGCTGAAATAGAGCCCCTGACTCGCTAGCTCGGCGGTGAAGAAATCGAGCCGCTCGAGCGCGTCTGGCGCAAGCCGTCCGTCTTCTCCGAGCACGCCACCTGGCGCGTCGAGCGCGTGCAAGCGGACCGCGTTGAAGCCCAGCTTGCGAAGGTGCCGCGCCAGGCGCGTGGCGGTGTCGCGGTCGGGGAGGCACGCGACGCCCGTCAGGTTGATGCCGAAGAAGCGCAGCCGCGCTCCTCGGTCATCGACGAAGTGACCCTGATCCGCGTGCACGAAGCCACGCGCACCGGCCGGCTCAGTGTTCAGAAAGGAGAGATCGGTAATCGTGTTCTTGTCGTCGAGCCCGCTGGGTGTCTGTTCGAAGAACTCCGCCGCCGAGCTTATTGAGGCACGAGGCGCGCGCGCTGGAAATTTCTGTCCGGCGTGGCAGCCCACCGTGGAGGCCAGGGCTACGGCGCTCGTTGCGAACACCAAGCGACGCGCGTTTGATGCCACGGAGATTGCGCGGTTCTGCCGACCGCGATTATGGTGCGGCGCCTCGAGCGCGCCCGGCTCTTGTCCAAGATCATGTCCCAACATCGTCGTCTCGTTGATTGTCTGAAGGCACAGTTTGTCGCAGTTTCGCTGCTGTGCCCCGGCCTCGCTCTGGCGGGCTCCAAGGATTCCGCTGCGACCAAGCTCGACAGCCGAGCGATGCAGACGGACTACTTGGCCACTGACTTCAAAAAGGCCGAGGAAAATCTGAAAAAAGCTCTCGCCGCGTGCGGGAAGTCGGCTTGCTCGTCGGAACTGGTGGCGCGGCTGCATCGCGATTTGGCCACAGTCTACATCGCCGGAACCAAGCAAGTCCCTAAGGGAAAGGGCGAGCTCCAGTTGGCGTTGGCCGCCGACCCAGATCTGCAGCTCGACAGCGACCTCACCACGCCGGAGCTGCGCAAGGCGTTCCTCGCCGCGGGCGGGCACGTCAAAGATGCGCACGAGGACACGCCGCCAGACGAGGACAAGCCCGCGAGCGACGAGAGCGACAAGAAGGAAGACGCGCCAGCACCTGACGCGGAGCCGGCAGAAGCTCCGGGCAAAGGTCAACGAAACTGGTTGAGTCTGCACTTCGAGCAGGATTTCTTGGTTTACTCCGCGCAAGACAACGTGTGTGCATCGAACGCTAGCGGTACTAGCGATGCGCCACAGTACACGTGCTTTCAGGATGGCTCGCGCTTCGGCTATGCGCTAGGCCAGGATATCCGCCCGGGCCCAGGCAACCACGTGGCGGGCGGCGTCGGGACCGCCACGTCTCGTGTCCTGCTTGGTTTCGATCGGCTGGTGACCTCGAACTTGAGCGTCGGTGCTCGCGCAGGCTTTGCGTTCCGCGGCGGCCCGGGCGGTAAGTTCTTGCCGTTTCACGGCGAGCTGCGAGCCAACTATTGGTTCGGCACGGACCCCTTCGAGAGCTCGGGTCTGCGCCCCTATGTCTCATTGTCGGCAGGTGTCGCCGAGGTAGAGGGCGAAGTCTTGGTCCAGTACTACAACCCAGCCAGTGAAAAAGGCTCTGTCGCGGCGTGGCGCTCGACCGGCAAAGGCTTCGCCGGTTTGGGCTTCGGCACCATGATCCCATTCGCTGGCAACTCGGGTATCGTCCCCGAAGTGCGTGCCATGGAGATGCTGGGCGCCTCCGCTTTGGCATTCGATATCGCTCTCGGTTACGCGTACGGCTTCTGAGCGCTGGACACCCTGGACAAGAGCAGCGGCGCCGTCGTCTCTGCGGTCCGAGTCGGCGCCGTCCTGTGCATGTATGTGGAACTAGTCCCACAATTGGGTTCAAGATCCTTGGGCGCGGCTTGGAAGGGCGCGCGACCAAGGCGACATCTGCGCTGCGCGGCCCCTTTCGAGCGCAGTTTGCCGCTCATGAAGGCAGAAAGTTTTGGCCGGAGCAAAAGCTCGAGGCTTGCTGACTGAGTCATTTCTCCGGCAATGTGAAATCGGTTCCAGTTTGGGTTTGACAGGGGCGCAGGGTGGATGAACATTGACGCAATGAAGCGAACAATGTCGGCAGACGTCTGGGTCCTCGGTTTGGCGGTTTCAGCGCTGGTCATCGGCAGTGGGTGCAAGAAGCGCATCTCTGCCACTTCGAATGACACCAAGAATTCAGCGGAGGGCAAGGCATGCCCCGCGGCGGAAGGCATGATCTCGGACGGCGAGGCCAACAGCAATCAAGTGAACCCGATCAAGGGTCGAGGTGGCTATTGGTACACGTTCGTGGACAGCAACGGCTCGACCATCACACCGACCGCTGGCTCTCAAGGCGGCACCTTCGCGATGTCTCCCGGCGGCGCCAACGGCAGCAAGTACGCGGCACACATGAGCGGCCAAATCGGCACCGCTGACACGGTGTATGCCGGCATGGGCCTCAACTTCGTCGACCCGAAGGGCACCTACGACGCGACCGCGTACAAGGGCGTGTCGTTCTGGGCGAAGAAGGGCCCGGGTTCTAACGCTAAGGTCCGGCTCAAGATGCCCGACGCGAACACCGACCCGGAAGGCAAGGTGTGCAAAGAGTGCTTCAATGACTTCGGCATGGATCTGATGCTGACCGATGAGTGGACCCAGTACGTTGTGCCGTACATCGCGATGTCGCAGATCAAGGGCTGGGGCTCCCCTCACACGCCGGGTGTCGACTCGTCCAAGGTGTACGGCCTGCAATTCCAGGTTAACGACAAGGGCGTACCGTACGACATTTGGGTGGATGACATCGAATTCACCGGTTGTCCCTGAAGTCGAAGCAGCCCCTCGGAGCCCTCAGTCATGCGTTTCGGCCATTTCGACGATGCTCGCAAAGAATACGTCATCACGACGCCAAAGACTCCCTACCCGTGGATCAACTACCTCGGGAATGAGAGCTTTTTCGGGCTCATTTCGCACCAGGGCGGCGGCTACTGCTTCTATCGAGACGCACGGCTACGGCGGCTGACGCGTTACCGCTACAACAACGTGCCGACTGATTCAGGCGGCCGCTACTTCTACATTAATGAGGCCGGCGACACCTGGACGCCCACGTTCATGCCGATGAAGAAGGAGCTCAGCTTCTTCGAGTGTCGCCATGGGCTTGGCTACACGAAGATCACTGGCACCAGGAACGAGCTGCGTGCGGAAGTGCTTTGCCTCGTGCCGCTCGGTCAAACCGCAGAAGTGCACCAAGTCACCCTGAGGAACGAGGGCGCGCGCGCCAAGACTCTGAAGCTGTTCTCGTTTCTCGAATTCTGCCTGTGGAATGCGCACGACGACGCAACCAACTTCCAGCGCAACTTCAGCACTGGTGAGGTGGAGGTCGTCGGCAGCACCATCTATCACAAGACCGAGTATCGCGAGCGTCGCGATCACTTCGCCTTCTACCACGTGAACGCGCCCGTTTCAGGCTTCGACACCGATCGTGAGTCCTTCATCGGTCTGTACAACGGCTTCGGTGATCCCGACGTGCCGTGTCAGGGTGAATCGAAGAACACTGTCGCCAGTGGTTGGTCGCCAATCGCGTCTCACAGCTTGGACGTAACGCTCGCCCCGGGCGAAGAGAAGCGCTTCGTGTTCGTGCTTGGCTATGTGGAGAATCCGCGCGACGAAAAGTGGGAGAAGCCCGGCGTCATCAACAAAAAGCGTGCACTGGACGTGATCGAAGCGTTTTCGAGCCCCGAGCAGGTGAGTGCAGCCCTCGCCCAATTGCAGGAGCACTGGGAAGGAATGCTCTCGAGCTACGTCGTCGAATCGGCGGACGAGAAGCTGAACCGGATGGTCAACATCTGGAATCCGTACCAGTGCATGGTTACCTTCAACATGTCTCGCAGCGCGTCCTACTTCGAGTCGGGCATTGGGCGGGGCATGGGCTTCCGTGACTCGAATCAGGATCTGCTCGGCTTCGTGCATTTGGTCCCGGAACGCGCGCGGCAACGCATCATCGACATTGCCTCTACGCAGTTCGCCGACGGTAGCGCGTACCATCAATATCAACCTCTCACGAAGCGCGGCAACAACGACGTCGGCAGCGGCTTCAACGACGACCCGCTCTGGCTAATCCTCGGCGTCTCCGCATACATCAAGGAAACTGGTGACTACGGCATTTTGGACGAGCAAGTGCCATTCGACAACGACACCTCGAATCAGGCCTCGCTGCTCGAGCACTTGAAACGCTCGTTCGACCACGTTCAGCACAACCTGGGTCCACATGGGCTGCCGCTGATCGGGCGCGCTGACTGGAACGACTGCCTGAACTTGAATTGCTTCTCCGATACGCCAGACGAGCCATTTCAAACCACTGGCAACCGCACGGGCCGTACCGCTGAGTCCGTATTCATCGCCGGTATGTTCGTGCACATCGGTCCGGAGTACGTGAAAATCGCCGAGTACAAGGGCCAGACGGCCGAGGCCACACGCGCTCGCGGCGAGATCGCCAAGATGGAGCGCGCGGTCCTCGAGCACGGTTGGGACGGCGAATGGTTCCTGCGCGCCTACGACTTCTTCGGTAACAAGATCGGTAGCAAGGACTGCCCGGACGGTGACAGTAAGATCTTGATCGAGCCGCAGGGGTACTGCGTGATGGCAGGCATCGGCGTCGCTTCTGGGGAGGCGAAAAAGGCACTCGATTCGGTCAAGGAGCGGCTCGATACCCGCTACGGCATCGTGCTCAATAGCCCGCCGTACCGCGAGTATCACGTCGAGCTGGGCGAGATCTCGTCGTACCCGCCTGGGTATAAGGAAAACGCGGGCATCTTCTGCCACAACAACCCGTGGGTGATGATCGCCGAAACGGTCATCGGTCGCGGCGAGCGGGCGTTCGAATACTACAAGAAGATCGCGCCGGCCTACATCGAGGACATCAGCGAGATCCACCGCACCGAGCCGTACGTGTATTCGCAGATGATTGCGGGGAAGGACGCGGCGCGCCACGGAGAGGCGAAGAACTCTTGGCTGACTGGCACTGCAGCGTGGAACTTCGTCGCCATTTCCCAGCACTTGCTGGGCGTGCGCCCTGAGTGGGACGGTCTGTGCGTGAAGCCGTGCATCGGTAAAGAAGTGCCGGAATTCACCATCACCCGCAAATGCCGCGGCGCGACGTACAAGATCCATGTCAAGAGCCTGGCTGGAACCGGCACGGTGAAGCTCACCGTCGACGGCAAGGCGATCGCCGGCCACGTGGTTCCTTACGCCAAGCCCGGCAGCGTCGTACACATCGAGTGCGAGGCACGCTGAAGTCATGCCATGAAACCGCGAGCGGGATGTTTTTCGACCCTGGTTGGGCTGGGGTTCGCGCTCGCGGGCGCCAGCGCATGCAGCGCCAGCAAAGGAGCGAACAGCGGTACTCATGGCGGGTTGGAGCCAGGTGCGTCCGGCAATGGCAGCGGCACGACCGGGAACATCGACACGCGCAACAACAACGGCGGCAACGATTCCACTGATGGCGGCTGTCAGCACATCGAGGTGAACTTCGTGCCGAAGATCCCGAGCATTTTTGTGCTTGTGGACCGCTCCGACAGCATGTTTACCCCGGATCCGACGACTCAGATTGCCTCCTGGGACCCGCTCAAAGCGGGTGTGTTGTCTGTAATCGGCAACCTGGAAAGCCAGATCCGCTTTGGTTTTGGCGCGTTCAGCGGCCAACAAGGCGGCATGTGTCCGGTCTTCAACTCAATCGCGCCCACGCTGAACAACGCCAAGGCGATCACCGATGTCTATCAGCCGCTGGGCAGGCTCACGGGCGCAAAAGGCGAAACGCCCGTCACGGAAGTCCTGCCGCTCGTACAAGCCCTGCTCAATCAGCCCGGCAATGACGGTGACAAATACATTCTCTTCGTCACCGACGGTGAGCCGGACTTCTGCGATGACGGCAACCCGGAGTGCCCAGTCGATGCCGTCGTGGCCAACGTGCAGCGGCTTGCCGCGGCCGGCATTCACACGCTCGTGTTCGGCTTGAAATCCGCGCAAAGCCCGATCTCCGACGGTACCTTGCAGGCCGTGGCCAATGCAGGCGCCAGCCAGCCAGTGGCGGCGCCGTTCGGGACGGATACTCTGCAGAACGTGTGTTACGGCTGCGCCACGGTGACCGGGTGGAACGGCGAATGGACCGCGTTGAAAAGCGCTTCGGATTGCCAAACTGCGGGCAAGCAAGTGCTGGGCACGTACGCTGCTACCGACGGCACGGCGACAGTGTACCACCCGAATACCGCCGACCAAAAAGCGCTCACCGATCAAGTCGCGAGCGTGGTCTCTGGCATCAAGAGCTGCACGTTCGATCTCGGCGGCCAGATCACGGTGAACTTGGATTTGCTGAGCGAGGCCTCAGTGGCCGTCCAAGGTCAAGTTGTCCCGCTGTCCATGGACAACGGTTGGCGGATGAATACGACTACACAGCTCGAGCTCGTGGGCGCCGCGTGCGACAACTGGCGCAACCCCGAGACCACGAAGATCGATTTCAACTTTCCTTGTGACATTATCGTCCCCAGGTGACGCGCAGACGCGGTTCGCTGCTCACCGCTGGCTAATCACCAAAAACGACAAGGCAACGCAGGCGGACGCCTGGAAGAGCAGCCGGGCTCGGCGACACTTGCTGGCAGCGAGGCGCCTGGGTCTTCTGGAGTCTTAGAGTGAGCTCGGATGTTTGGGTGTTCGGCTATGGTTCCCTGATTTTTCGGGCGGATTTCCCGTTTCGAGAACGCCGAGTGGGCAAGCTACGGGGGTTCGCTCGGCGCTTTTGGCAGCGCTCTCCCGACCACAGGGGCACTCCGGAAGCGCCCGGTCGCGTCGTTACTCTGGTCGAGGAGCCTGGGTCGAGCGTCCTCGGCGTTGTCTATCGCGTCGCAGCCGTGCATTCGCAAACCGTGCTCACTGACCTCGACCACCGAGAGCGAGCCGGTTACGAGCGCATCGACGTCAGCGTCGAGCTCGTCGACGCTGGATTCGTCAGCGTCCCGGCGGTCGTCTATCTGGCGCGCGCTGGCGACCCAGGCTTTGCCCCCGAGTCGTCTAACGAGGAGATAGCGCGGGTCGTGCGTTCGGCGAGCGGGCCGAGCGGGCACAACGAGAGTTACGTGCTACGCCTCGCACAAGCACTGCGCGAGATCGGCGAGGACGACCCGCACGTGTTCGAGATAGAGCGCCTGCTGCGCAGAATGTCGTAAATTCCAGGCAATTCGCGGCGCTTCTGGGCTCGGCTAGGCAGGCCGCCCACGGTCCGACGGCCCGTAGTATACGAGGAGCCGATGCTGGGTCTGTCTCGCTATCAGTGGTTGGTCTTGTTCGCCGCCTGGCTCGGCTGGGGATTCGACGTGTTCGACGGCTTGCTGTTCAACTACGTCGCTCCGATCTGCGTGCCGAACCTGCTGCACCTGAACCCTGCCGCACCGGAAACCGCAGCAACGGTTTGGAAGTACACGGCGAACCTGACGAGCTTGCTCTTGGTCGGCTGGGCCGTGGGCGGCGTCGTCTTTGGACGGATCGCGGATCGCTTAGGGCGTACGCGCACCTTGCTCCTGACGATGCTCGTGTACGCACTTTCGACCGCTGCCTGCGCCTTCGCGCCGAACATCTACGTTTTGGCGGTGTTCCGCTTCTTGGCTAGCCTCGGGATCGGTGGCGAATGGGCCGCCGGAGCCGCCCTGGTGGCCGAATCATTGCCGTTTTCGAAGCGCGTGATGGGTGGCGCGTTGCTCTACACGTCCGCGCCGGCAGGCTTATTCTTGGCGACTTTCGTCAATGATCTGTTCACTCGAAAGTGGCACGGCATCGCTGCCGATCCTGGCATCTCCTGGCGCGCGGTGTTCCTGACGGGCCTCGTGCCCGCGGTCGCCGCCGTGTTGATTCGGCTGCGCGTTCACGAACCAGAGGTCTTCAGGCGGCCCGAGGCTGCGCCGCGCATCGCCGAGCTGTTCACGACGCGCTACCGGCGGCGCACGTTGGGCGGCCTGGCTCTGGCGCTCGTGGCATTGGTCACGTGGTGGAGCTGCAGCGCTTTCATTCCAATGGTCGCAAGCTTCCTCGCCAACAGCGCGAACCTGACGGGGCGTGCCCTCGCAGAGCTAAAGGCCAGCTACGTCACGCGCGGAACGACAGCGTTCAACATTGGCGGTCTGATTGGCACGTTGTTGACGATTCCGATCGCCACGCGCTTCGGACGGCGCCCGATGTACATGGCCTATTTCACGCTCAGCGCCGCCGCTATTCTGAGCACATTCGGGCTCGCTCTGAGCCCGAAAATCCAATTGCTGATGATGTTCACAGTGGGGCTGACCGTGTTTGGAGTATTCGGAACCTTTACGTTCTACCTACCCGAGTTGTTTCCGGTTCGCTTGCGTGGCACCGGGTCCGGCTTCTGCTACAACGCGGGGCGCGTGATCACGTCAGTGTTTCCGGTCATCATCGGCTTGGTCAAACACTCCGGAAAGAATCCGGGTAGCGTGCTGGTTTGGGTCGCGGTGGCGCCTACCCTAGGCGTGATCGCATTACTCTGCGGCGTTGGCATCGAGACTCGCGGCTTCGATCCCGATGCCGAGCTTTCGCAGGCTGGCTAGGGCCCGCCCGAGAGCACGACATACAGAATCGGCACCGCGGCACCGAGCGCAGCGATGAGCGCGCCGCGACCGATTAGGCCCTTGCGCCCCGGGATCATGAACAGCCCGGAAAAGGCCAAAAACAGCAGGAAAGCGGCGTAGAAATCGGCGACATACGTCCATGCTCTTTTGCCGCGGTTCAGGTGCAGCCAGTTGGCCGCGCGCAAAAGCGGACGCGCGGATTGCCCCTCTTCGTGGACCACGCCGGTTGTGGTGTCGACGTGAAACGTACGCTTGTCGAAAACTACGTCGAGCTGCGTGGCACTGGCGCGGTAAACCTCTCGCGGTTCCTCGTGCACGTGGAGCGACTCGAGCGCGCTCTTTGCCGCCGCGGCGTCGTCGACTGGTAGGGGTAGCGCGAGCTGGTGAGTGAGGTTCACTTGCTTGAAGTTGGGGTCCCAATCCTTGAGATGATTTACAGCAATCCCGCTCGTCGCATAAACGACCGTGAGCCCAACCGCGAAGTAGCCGATGTCCCTATGAAACGCGCGCAGCCAGGGACGGACGCTCAGCTTCCGGCGACGCTTAGCAGGCGCGCTCGTCGGAACGGCACCATCAGGCATAACGCTCTTCTCTCCACGGATCGGCGTGGTTGTTGTAACCGCGCGTCTCCCAATACCCCGGCTCGTCGTGATCCGAAAAGCGAATCCCGGTGAGCCATTTGGCGCTCTTCCAAAAATAAAAGTCGGGGGCTACCGCGCGCACTGGCGCGCCGTGCGAACGCGGCACGGGCGCGCCGTTGAGCTGATGGGCGACCATCACCGCGGGCTTCAGCGCGTCGTGTAAGGGGATGTTCGACGTGTAGCCGTGGGCGGCCTCGAAGATCACGTAGCGGGCGGACTTCTTGAGCATGGCGCGCGCGGCCAAGTCCGACACACGCACGCCTTTGAATTTGGCGCCCAGCACCGACCAGGTCGTCACGCAGTGCACGTCGAGCGCGAGCTCCGTTTGCGGTTGGCTGAGGAGCTCCGCGAAGCTGAGCTCGAACGGCGCTTCGACTTCGCCGTGAACCTGCAATCGGTATGCGCTTGGGCTTGGGTCTCCGGGCTCGCCGCCCATCGGACGCAGCGCCTCGATCACGCGCTGTCCCGGTGGCAGCCGGGGGCGTCCGTCGGGCCTGGTCTGGGCTCGAGCTTCGCGGGTGAGCTCGTCCGACAGGACGTACACGCCGCCGAGGGCGAGGATCACTGTCCCGGCCCCCGCGCCTTGGATGAAGTGCCGGCGGGCAAGAGTCTTTTCGAGCTCGGAGTAGGAATGGGTCAAGGCTTGGCTCCTGTGAAAAGTACGGTCCTTTGAGGCCAAGGGTTACGAGATCAGTCGCGGAACGCCCCGCGGGCTGGCTCGCGCAAGGTTCGAGTTGGTGGGTTTCGCTCGGTCGATCTTCCAAGCTGGCGCGAATTCAGTTCTTTTGGCCGAAGCATACTGGACACCAAGAGGTGGCAGAAATGCTATTAGTAAAGGTCGATGTGCCGCCTTTTTGGCTTTCGCAGCGTGATCCCGAGCCAAGTGCATCGCTCACTGCTTGCTGCCGAAAATGCGCTCGGGGTGCAGAGTAACGAGCACCCGGACGGCTGGGGGGTCGCGTTTTATGTCGACGGCGCGCCGCACGTGACACGCAGTCCGACCACCGCGCTGGGTGACGCATTGTTCCACCGCCTGAGCGGCGTGGTCTCGTCGCAGACAGTTCTTGCGCACGTGCGCAAAGCCACCCAAGGTCAGCGCACCATCTTCAACTGCCACCCGTTCCAGTTCGGGCGCTGGGTGTTCGCGCACAACGGGGACATTCCAAATTTCGAGGCCAAGCGCGAGAGCTTGCTCAGCCAGGTGTCCCCGCGCTTCCGGCGCTACATCCTGGGCGAGACCGACAGTGAGGTGCTGTTTTTCGTGTTCCTGAGCGCGCTCGAGGCATACGGCCCGCTCGCAAGTAATCACGATCTCGAGTCGATCAACTGCGCCTTGAGAGAGGCTGTGAACCGTGCCCGAGAGCTGTGCGACACCGACGGCACTCGCGCTTTGCTGACCGCCGTGGCGACAAACGGTGACTGTCTCGTTGCTGCGCAGGGCGGCAAGGAGCTGTATTTATCGACGCACAAGACGCGCTGCTCGGATCGCGGCACGTGCCCGAGCCTGTCGGCGGCCTGCGAGGCGCCGACAGTGACCGGGCGTGTGAATCATTTCATCGTTTCGAGCGAACCGTTACAGGGCGAGAACGTCTGGCTGCCGCTCGCGGCTGGCGACGTGATCGGAGTCGACGCGCTCATGCATGTGCAGCGCTCGCGACTGGATCACGTCGCGCTGCCCGTTGTTGCTTGAGCGCAACGCGGCTCAGCCGCCGTCGAAGATCAGCGTGTAGCCGAAGCCGTCACTGTCCGCTGTGGCTTTGCTGCTGAGACGAACGCTGGTCACGCGTAACGACTCGCGCCGCTCGATGCGCGCCGGGATTGCCTCGTGCTGGCAGTGCGCGCTGCCGGCCAATAGTACGAGCTGACGGCTCGGCGCGCGTTCGGCGACCCAACGTGCCGCATTCTCCGCCATGGTCTCGTCCCACACTACTTGCGCGGCGTAGAAGTTGTCGAGATCGACTCCCTCGCCGCGCGGATGTCCGGCCATCAAGCGGTCGAACGCCGCGCGGTGCGCGGTGTCGTCCAGATCCAAATCGGGCAGCTGGCGGCGCTCTCTTTTCGACAAGCCTGCCAGCCCCTTTTCGGCCACCGCGTGGGTCAGCTCGCGGGCTGCGTTGAGCGCCTTGAGCGGCAAGCCGCGCGCACGCCCGAACGCCAAGATAGGCTGATAGTAAGCGTAGGCGAACCCCCAGCGCTCGTCGTAGTGAGTGCGCTTGCGCAGCCCAGCGTCGTCGAGGTGCCCGATGCCATAGGCCTGCAAGGCCTGACCGTAGGGCGCTTGAAACATCTCGAAGCCGACGCCCAACGCGCGGCCCGAAAACTGCGCGCGCTGCGCCACGGCTTCAGTGATCGCTAGCTCGGCGAAATGATCTCGCGCTGCGTCGTGGGCTTCACCCAGGCACACGACGTCGAACTTGGCTAGCTCGTCGAACAGCTCGGTCTGATTGAGCTCCTGTCCGTCTGCGTTGCGCTGCGCATGAAAGGATTGCGCGGCGCGCGCCACCACGTCATCCGGAACGGGAGGCTTCGGTGCGACATGTGCTGGAGCGGTATCCAACGGCGGATCCATGCTGGCGCCGATCGGGGCGCGCGGCTCGCCCAAGCCGCAGCCCGAAATAGTGCACACGATTACTGAAATCCAGAGCGCGCGCATGGTGTTGCTCAGTACGCGCGGTCGCGCAAATCTGGCGGAATTAGCGGGCTGGGTCGCGAGGTGGTGAGGATCCACAGTTGGTGAGCCGCGCGCGTGGCGGCGATGTGCAGCAGATGTCGCGCTTCGTCTTCTGGTGGGTACGCCGCGTCCGACACTTCGACGGCGATCACATAGTCGAACTCGAGGCCCTTCACTTGGCGCACGTCGGTAACGTCGATGCCCGGCTTGAATGGGAAGTCTTGCTCGGCAATCCGCCGCAGGTACGGCACCTCGCCGCGCTTCAGGCCCTCGTAATAGACGTCCGCTTGCTCCGGGTAGCGAGTGACGACGGCCACCGACGCCGATGGCTCGCTCTGGATCAGCTCGCGCAGGGATTCGGCCAAGAAAGCGAGCGCGTCACCGGTGTGCCCGAAGGTGAAAAGCTCGACTGGCGCGCCATTGCGGACGGCCACGGGCTCGTCCTTACTGGCTAGCGGCCCGAGCACTCCTCGCGAAAATTCGATAATTTCGGAGGTTGAGCGGTAGCTGAGCTTGAGTGGCTCGATCTCGACGTGGCTGAGGCCGAGCTCGCCGAGCACGGTCTTCCAGTCGGTGAACCCGTTGTCCATCAGCAGCCGTTGCTGCACGTCACCCGAGAGCGTGATGCTACGCGCCTTGCTGGAAGTGTCGAGCACGACGGCCAGCTCGACGGGGCTCAGGTCTTGCGCCTCGTCGACCAAGATATGCTCGTACACGAGGGCGTCCTTGCTGGTCGCGCCGCGCGTCAGGGGCCCGCGCAGACGCTGGCTCAGCCGCAAGATCAGCGTGTCGTCCTCTGGGTCGAGCTTCGCGCCTTCGTTGAGCTCGGCGCCGTCCACGCCGCGACGGCGATTCTCGCGTTCGTCGTCTTCGGCTTCGGGGTCCCGCTCGACGTCGTCGTATAGGTTCTTGGGCGGGGTGGCTTCTCCGCCTTCTTTGCGTGCTTCGCGGCGCTGAGCGCGCTCTTCGTTGCGGTTCTCGATGTCCAGGATTGCTTCCGCGGTGCGCGCAGAGCACCAGGCGTGCACGCGGTCCAACTCGCCCTCGCTAAACGCACCCGGCGCAAAGCTAGCGAAATAGCCACCCAACTGTTGGCGGTCCGAGAGCAGCTCGGCCCAGTTCGCGGTCACGTCGCGTGCGTCACGCAGCGCCGCGCGCGCTACGCGCTCGAGGCCCACGCGCGCGTCCCGACCGAGCCTGAGCTTGGATTCGGATTCCGTCAGCGTGATCAGCGCGTGTAGTCGATGGCCGAGCGGACGGTCCGCGCCCGCCTTCCAAGCCGAGAGCACGGCTGCCGCTTCCGGATCGGCGATCACCGCGGCGCTGATCTCTTGTTCGAATTCCTCAGCCAGCGAAACGACGTGGGCGTCGATCGCGCGCAGCATGGCCGGGTGCTTCTTGAGCCGTGTGACCACGCTCGGCGTGTCGTCGTGGTAACGCGATGGCAGGCGAGGGAATAGGCTCTGCCGCAGCTTTTGCACCCAGTTCTCGTAGGTGCGGATGGCGACGCCAGCGATACCGAGCGCAGGCAGCACTTCTGAGATGTAGCGAGCCAGCGCGTCGTTGAACACGACGACGAGCATCCGATCTGGGCGAAAGCGTCGTGCGTCGTGAAACGCCAGGTATGCCAAACGATGCAGACCAATCGTGGTCTTGCCGCTGCCCGCGCCGCCTTGAATCACGACCAAACCGGAGTCCGGGCTAGTGATCAGCTCGAATTGTCGGCGATCGATCAGCGGCGTGATCTCTTTCAGGTGCTTGTCGTCGCCGCCCTCTTGGCCAACGCCGAGCTTGCCGGGGCGGTGGTGCTGAGCGGCGCGCGTGGCAGTGCCAGCGCCGCCCGACAGCTTGCTGGAACTGCCCTCCATGCGCCGCCATTCACCCGTCTGGCGGCGTGAAAAGGTGCCCTGGGGCGCGCTGATGCGCCGCAGCCCTGCATCGACAATCGTAACGCTTCGGCGCAGTGTGACCGTGCCGGAGACCTCGCGGTCGCCGAACACCTCGTCGTAACCGTCACCCTCCTCGTAGCGGTAGAACAAGCGACTGACCGGCGCGTCGCGCCAATCCACGATGCGCACGCCCGACTTGGTATCGAGGTAGGTCCCGCGGCCAATCAGGACGTCGCGCTGCTTGCCGTTCTCCTCCAAAGCCAAGTGCCCGAAGTAGGGGGACTTCGGATCCACGTGCACCTCCGTGGCCTCGCGACGACGCGTGGACAAAATGTGCAAGCGCTCCATCTGCTCGAGCAGCGGGGGCACGTCTTCCATGCGCGCGGTTGCGATCTGGTCGCGGAGGTCGAGCATCTGCGCGTCGTAGTCGGTCGTTGGCTTGGCCGGCGGCTCGCGCACGCGGTTCTCGAGGTGCTGGTTGACCTTGGTGAGGCAGCGCTCCTCTTCACTGGTAATGCGGTCCAAATCAGAGTCGGGGGGGACAGGAAGGTCGGCCATCGGGCGGGTGAGCTCTTAGCGAAAAAAACGGGCTAGGGCGCGTACCACGCACGGCTCGTGGAGTCGACGCCCGAACGGATCGGTTGGCGCGCGGCGCAACGCCTCGAGCGAGCCCCGGACCATCGCACTTTCCGCCTGTGAAGTTAAGCCTTTAGGTGACTGTGACAGGACGCAACGGCAGGCCTGCTTTGGAGTCTCGCTTGGCGGTGTCATGATTGGCGCCTGGCGCGCTTACCCGCGTCAGAGGGAGCACGCTTTGGAGAACTCAATGCGCGCCATGGTGCTCGAAGCAGCGCGTGAGCCTCTGCGCGAGCGACTAATACCGACGCCGCGGCTCGGTTACGGCCAATTGCTGATTCGTGTGCGGGCGTGCGGCGTTTGTCGCACTGATTTGCATGTGTGCGATGGCGAATTGACGGAGCCGAAGCTGCCTTTGGTTTTGGGCCATCAGATCGTAGGGACAGTTGAGGCAATCGCGGACGGTGTCGACGGCTTCACAGAAGGTCAGCGTGTCGGCATTCCGTGGCTGGGCCGAGCCTGCGGTGATTGCCGCTATTGCCTCAGCGACCGAGAGAACCTGTGCGACCGCGCTGAGTTCACCGGGTACCAGTTCGATGGTGGCTACGCCGAGTATGCCGTCGCAGAACCGCGATTTGCCCTGCCACTGCCGGGCTCGTTTTCGGATCTGCAAGCCGCGCCGCTGCTGTGCGCCGGGTTGATCGGCTATCGAGCGCTGAGCATGACGTACGATGCGGAGCGTGTAGGGCTATACGGCTTCGGCTCAGCCGCGCACATCGTGGCCCAAGTGGCAGCGTTTCAGGGTCGCAAGGTATTCGCGTTCACGCGTCCGGGGGACCTGAGAAATCAGGAATTTGCACGGAAGATAGGCGCTGTTTGGGCAGGCGGCTCGGACGTTGCGCCGCCTGAAATGCTGGACGCCGCGATTATCTTCGCGCCGGCCGGGACGCTGGTGCCGCGTGCACTGCGGGCAGTCTGCAAGGGCGGCATCGTCGTCTGCGCGGGGATTCACATGAGCGACATCCCGTCCTTCCCGTACGAAGCTCTGTGGGGTGAACGCACTTTGCGCTCGGTTGCGAACCTGACGCGAAGAGACGGTCTTGAGTTCCTGGAGCTTGCACCCCGCATCCCCGTGCACACGGAGGTGCAGGCATATCCGCTAGCGGACGCGAACCGCGCATTGACGGATCTGCGCAACGGCGCCGTCAGCGGCGCCCTCGTGCTCACGATCTAGGAGGCGGTCCTAGGCCCTAGAACTGCTCTAAGGCTTCAACCGCGGATCGAAGCGTCGCCCGCGCTGTACGGCGCGGTCCGATCGATGGCGACTTCGCGCTTGAGCGCGCGAGCCAGCGGTTCGAGCTTGTCGCGTGCGGCGAGCAGCTCAAGCTCTAGATCTCCAGGCCCGTCGATTACGACATCGACGCGGGTGGGGAAGATGTAACAGCGCAGGCGTTTGACCAGCTGGCTGTGCCCGCGGTCAAGAGCGACGGCCAGGCGCAGGATCCCCGACAAGACTTTGACCAGCCGTTGCTGCTCGCTCGTGAGGTGCACGAGCCGATCGTGGTTCTTTTTTGGGCGTTCTTGGCGGTGGTAGAAAACGAGTAGGCCGAGCAGCTCGATCTCTTCGTCGGTGAAACCGCGTAGCGTCGAATTGCGCACGATGTAGCGCGAGTGGCGGTGGCGGTCCGCGTAGCCGATCTGTCGTCCCACGCCGTGCAGCAATGCCGAGTACTCGAGCAGCTCGCGCTCATAGGCGCCAAAGCCGTGGATGTCGACGATTTGGTCGAACAGCTCTAGCGACAAGCGAGCGATGTGATGCTCGCGCGGGTCGTCGCGCTCGTATTTGCGCGCCAACTCGACCACGCTGCGCCGCCGCGGATCGGGGATCGGCGCGTGCGTCGTCGGTGCACGCCCGTGACGTTCCAGAAAATCCCAGATCACGCCTTCGCGCAGCGAAGCGTCGCACAACGTGAGCTCCTCGACTTCGGCCATTTCGAGTAGCTCACTGAGCAGCACGCCACCGAGGTGGATGGTCTCGGCGCGCGCTTCGCCGATGCCCTCGACCTTGGCGCGTTTGGCGGGGTCCAGCTCGACCAAGCGGCGGGTCAGCTCGCGGATGTCGCGGCGGCGCGCGGTTTGCGCGTTGAGCGAGCGCCAGGGCGCGCCTCCGTTGGCCAAATGTGCGGTCTCGCCCAGCGTGCGAATCGTACCTGATGTGCCGACGACGCGGTCGAAGCGGAGCTTGTGCGCTTGCGACATGACCTCGGCCGCGGCGCCATGCACATAACCTTGCAACTCGTACAGCTCACGCATGCTCAGCGGCGCGGACGTGCCGTGGTGATCGAGCAACCGCTGGACACCGAGGCGCAAGCTTTCGTTCATGAACACCGCGGTCTGCGTGCCGAGCGACAGCTCGACGCTGCCGCCGCCGATATCGAGCACCAGCGTGCGCTCGTTTTGGAGGTCGATGGCGTGCCGAACAGCCAAGAAGATTAGGCGTGCCTCTTCGGTGCCCGAGATCACGCGCGGCAAAATTCCGGTCTCACGGAAGGTCGCGTCCAGGAACTCGGTGCCGTTTTCGGCCTCGCGGATTGCGCTCGTAGCGACCGCGAGCACTTCTTCCACGCCGCGACTTTCCGCCAGCTTGACGTAGCGGCGAAGCACGTCGAGCCCGTCCGTAAACGCGCGCTCGCTGAGGCGCATCGTGCCGAACATGCCTTGCCCCAGACGCACCATGGCCTTCTGGCGATCGATCACGCTCAGTCCGTGATCGGGATTCACCTCGACCACGACCATGTGCACCGAATTGGTGCCGATATCGATGGCTGCGATTTTCATGCGGACTTCGCGCTGGCCGTGCGCTGGATGAGTCGCGCGAGGCCGTCCGCCGCCGGCCCGGGAATGCCGTGCCCGCCGTTGAACGGGATGAATTCTACGGGCAAGCCGGCTGTGCTCAGCTCATCACGGAGTCGTTCGGCGATCGCGAACGGCAGGACCGGGTCTGCGCGGCCGTGGCTCTGCAGCACGGGCAACCCCTTGCGCGCGGCCATTAGAGGCAACCACTCTGAGTGCGAGACGAGCGTGCCGCTCATGATGGCCAGACCGCCGAAGGGGCGCGCGGAACGCAGGACGATGTCGGTCGCCAGCATCGCCCCTTGAGAAAACCCGCCGATCACGACCTGCTCGGGGAGCGCCGCAAAGTCGCGCTCCAGCGCACCGAGCAGGTCGAGGACGGCGGCGCGCGCTTCGTCGATGCCTGGCGGGACCTCGTCGATCAGGCGCGCGGCACCCTCCTCCGTGAAGCGATCCTGGAGGCGCACCATATCGATCGGCCACCAAGCGCGCCCGCCGAAGCCGAGCTCTAATGGAGCCTCCGGGAACACAAAGCGCACTTCCTTGGGCACGTTCAACGCACGCCACAGGGAAACCAGGTCGGTCCCGGGAGCGCCGTAGCCATGCATCAGCACAACGACCGGCCCGCGGCCTCCGCCTTCACGGTCGGTTCCGCCGCAAACATGCGCGTCCAGGCTGCCGAGCTTAAGCTCTTTCATCCACTCGGACTTTAGCTCGAGAGCGGCAGCCGAAGCGACCCGAGTTTGACGAGGGCTGCCGCCCGTGATTCCTTTCAAAGGCGCATGGATCTCAAGGGCTTGATGAGCGAACTGTTGGGCGAGCTGGGCCGCGTCTCCAAGGCGGACGGCGTTGTCGGTACGGTGCGCGATGCCGGGCAAGCCAAGGTCCTGCCGTTGAGCAAGATCAGTATCGCGTTCGGAACCGCGATTGGTGACGTCGGCGGGACGACCAAGCGCGGAAATGATGAAAAAGACGCGGACGCCGAGCTCGGCGGCGCGGGCGGCGCGATCGTCGTAGAGCCGCGCGCGTTCGTGGTGGTCGGTGAGGATGGCGTGCCCCACATGCTCGCTCTGCACCGCGGCAAAACTGCTGTAGTGCGTCGCGGCATCGAGATCCTGCCCGGGACAAGCACTCCGGACGCTCTGCCGGCGGCCGGGACGCCGCGGCTTGGGCCGGGCGAGAAGACGTAAGCGTTCCAGGGAACCTGGCGCAAGTGACGTTCTGGCTGCTCGCGAGCGTCGCGCTTGTCGCGCTCTTGTTGCTGCTGGCGTTCGTCGTACCAGTGTCCTTGAGCAGCAGCTTGCAGGGGCGTGCCGAACCTTCGGGCGGCTGGGCCGTTGCGCTCGGTTTGGGCTTGGGACCGATTGCGCTCAGCGCGATCGCGGCCGCCGGCGTCGCGCCCTTCGTGACTTGTCATGTGTTCGGTCGACAGCTCGTGCGGCTGCCATTGTCTCGTTGGATTCGTCGCGCTCACAAGCTGGAGAGCGCCGAAGCAAACCCAGGAACTCCGTCTGTCACGTGGTCGCGTCTGGAGCATTCGATCGCGCGCTTCTTTCGCGCGCTCGATCCGCTCGAAACGGTCTTGTCGTGGTGGGAAAAAGAGCGCATTTTTCAGGTTCGTTCGCTGGTCGTCGACGTCGAGTATTCGTTTCGTGACGTCGCGCTCACCGGGCGCATCCTGGCCGGTCTGTACGTGCTCTCGGCGGTGTTGCCCGAGCATTGGCAGGTCAATCATACCCCGTCGTGGGAGTATGAAGATCGACTGAGTCTGGCGGTGGACGGTCGGTTCCGCATCTGGCCTGGCCGTCTGCTGCTCGATCTTGCTGGATTCGTGCTAAAGCAGAGATCCCGGGCGCGGCAGAGTGCCGAGCCGGCAAGCGAGTGACGCAGGCGACATGAGCGAATCCAAGATCGGCGACATCGTCAGCACCTTGCTCTCGGGCGTGCACGGCATCTCGAAGAGCGAGACCATAGTGGGCGAACCACAGCAAGCCGGGGACGCTACGATAATCCCCGTGCACCGCTTGAAGATTGCGTTCGGCGCCGGCAGCGCATCCGCTGGCGCGAAGAGCGGCAAAGGCGGCGGAAAATCCGGTGGCCACGGCGCCGGCGGCGCGGTCGAGCTCGATCCCGTAGCCGTGATCGCGATCAGCAAGCACGGCCACGCCCATTTGATGACCGTAGACGGCGACGAGAGCAGCGCCTGGTCGGCGCTTCTGCAAGAGGTTCCGGACATCCTGGGCCGTCTGGCGCAGGCGGTGGGCGAGCGCGTACGGAGCGAGCTGAACACTCGCGGCGTTCAGGCCAGCGAAGTGAGCGCGCCGGCCGAAGCGGCCCAGGGCGCTCTGCCTGACCCCAAGCGCGAGTAATCAAGAGCCAATCCTCTTAACCGATCGGCATTGGTTCTAGGATTGGCTCTCAGGCAGCGGCTTCGCGGAGCACGCCCCGCAGAGCGCGTTCGAGCCGCAGCAAGCACTCGGCAACGCTCTCCGAATCGACGCACAAGAAGGGCCGAAAGCGCACCGAGCGCTGGCCGCAAGCCAGCACGATCAATCGCTCGCCAAAGCAGCGCTTCACGAGCTGATTGCGCAGCTCGGTCGTCGGTAGGTCGATGGCGCACAGCGCGCCCAGGCCGCGTGCGTTGCTGACTTCGGGGATGCGCGCGGACAGCGCTTCGAGCCCCTGCCGCAGCTCATTGCCGCGCAAAGTGGTGTTCTCGAGCAAGCGATCTTGGTCGATGATTTCGAGGATGCGCGTGGCGCGCACCATGTCGACGAGTGACCCGCCCCAAGTGCTCGAAATGCGGCTCGGCACCGAGAACACACTGTCGACCTCGTCGAGCCGGCGCGCCGCCAAGATGCCGCCGACTTGCATCTTTTTAGCGAAGCACAGCACGTCTGGCTGCACGCAGAGCCGCTGATAGGCCCACCAAGCGCCGGTGATACCGACGCCGGTCTGTACCTCGTCGAAGATGAGCAGCGCTTCGCGTTCGTCGGCGATACGGCGCAAACCAGCCAAAAAATCAGATCGGAAGTGATTGTCGCCGCCCTCGCATTGCACCGGCTCGATCAAGATCGCCGCGATGTCATGGCCGCGCTCGTCGAAGGCGCGTTCCACGGCGGCGAGCGACGCTCGCTCGCGAATTTCCAGCTCCGCGAGATGCTCGGCCAGCGGGAAGCGGACCGTCGGCGCGCCGATCCGTGGCCAATCGAACTTCGGGAAATAGAGAGTCTTCGCAGGGTCCGTGTTGGTGACGCTCAGCGTGTAGCCGGCGCGCCCGTGGAACGCGTGCTCGAAATGCAGGACCTGACTGCCGCCCGGGGCTCGGCCTGCTTGCAGGTTCTTGCGCACCTTCCAGTCGAAGGCGGCCTTCATGCCGTTCTCCACTGCAAGCGCGCCGCCCTCTACGAAGAAGTAGTGAGGGAGCTCGCGTGGAGCGGCGCTGTGCGCGAGCGTATCGACGAACTCCGCGAAGTACTCGGTGTAAAAATCTGGGTTGCCGATTTTTGTCGTGGCGGCCTGCGCGAGGCGGCGCTGCGTCTCAGCCTCGAGCATGCCAGGGTGGTTGTAGCCAAGGGGATTCGAGCCATAGAAGCTGGCAAAATCCAGGTATTGCCCGCCAGCCAAGGCGTCTACGGCGAACGCGCCGTGGCTCTTCTCCAGGTCGAGGACTATCGGATACCCGAGCGCCAACAGGTGCCGACGCAAGGTGTCGTGCACCGCCCCGGGCGGGATCCGCACGTGGCTAGCCATTACATAATACTAGCAGCCTCCGCGCGAAAATCCCGTGACGCTCCCCGGTCAGTGCCGTTTGGCCTCGGCGCAAACCTGTGGCTTACTCGCGCGAGCAAAGCATGGACGCACGGGCAATCGCAGGCGCAGTTGGGAGCTACCTAAAAGATCATCCGGAGGAGTTGCTGCGCGTACTACGCAATGCGTTAGCACTGCGCTTGGGTGTGCCGCTCGCCGCGCTGCGTTGGCTCGCGATCAAAGGCGCAGGCAGGAAAGCTCCGAAGGACGTGCAAATCGAGGCGGTCCCGCCGGGCGTACGCCTTTCTGCCTCGCTCGATCTGATGGGGACACCGGTGCGAGCTTCGGGGGTCGTGTATGTGGAGCGCGTCCAGCTCGACGAGCAAGAGCTCCGCTTCGAGATCCGTTTGGCTGAGGTATCGCTGAAGGTGACCGATGAGAATTCGACCACGCCGATCGCGGCGCTGCTCAAGTCTGGCGCGCTCGACTTGAGCAAGCCCGGCAACCTCGCTGCATACATGCCCAAGCGTCCGCCGATGCTGGTCGACGCCAAGGACGACCGCATCGTGATCGATTTGATGAAGCATCCTAAGTTTGCGCGCAGCGGGAACGCCCGACGCCTCGTTCGGGTGCTCGCACCGTTACTAACGGTTTCCGGGATAGAGACCGGCCCTGAGCACCTGGATGTGGCGCTGCAGCCCTTTCCGCAGGGCGTCGCCGAGGTGATCGCTCGCGTGCGCAATCTGTTCTGAGCGCGATGCCCACGTTCGCACTACGTGATCAGTCTAGAACTGGGGAGCGGGCGTTGAAGACACCCGCTGGGCCAGCCTTTGCAGTCAGCGAGCGCCGTTCAGTTCAGAAGCGATCCGACCCGTGGAACTAGAGCCAGTCGCGAACTACCATTGCCGGGTTGGCGAGAACCCGCTGTGGGACGAACGCGAAGGTCGGCTGTACTGGGTCGACATCGAAAGCGGGCGCCTGTTTCGCGTCGACCACGCGAGCGGTGAGCACGAGTGCTTCTATCGCGACAAGGCGATGATCGGGGGCTTCTCGTTCCAGGACGACGGCTCGCTATTGCTGTTCGAGGTCGACCGCATTGCGGTGCTGACCAAGGACGGCAAGCGCCGGTTGGTCGCGACGAACATCGACAGCGGCATGAGTCGTTTCAACGACGTGATCGCCGATCCCGAAGGCCGCGTCTTTGCTGGCACGATCGGCAAGACAGATGAAAGCGGTGGGCTGTACCGCGTGGACCGCGACGGCCGCGTGACCACGCTCTGGAAAGACACTGGCTGCGCCAACGGCATGGGTTTTACACCGGACCTGCAACGCTTCTACTGGACGTGCAGCACGACGCGGGTGATCTACGTCGCGGACTACGACCGAGCGACAGGCGCGCTCAGCAATCGGCGGGATTTCTACCGCGCCCCGCGTGAGGAAGGCATTCCCGACGGCATGACCGTCGACCAAGGCGGCTCGCTGTGGTCCGCGCGTTGGGGAGGCTCCGCGCTGCTACGCATCAGCACCGACGCGCGCCTGGTCGAAACCATTCCGTTACCGGTGCCCAGCGTTTCGTCGGCGACCTTTGGCGGACCAAACCTGGATACGCTGTACGTGACGACCGCTGGCGGCCAAGTCGACGACGACGCCGCTGACGGCACGCTGTACCGGTGCAAGGTCGCGGTCCCGGGAGCGGTTGAGTTCCGCTCCCGGATCCAGCTCTAACGTTACTCTGCGGCGGGCGCCACGCTACCAGTGGGCGGCAACGCGCGCGGGGCTTTGGGCTCGGGCTTGCCGTCCCACCACGCCTTCAGGCGAGCCATGCTGAACGGACGCGAGTAAGCGTACAGCGCCATCAGGCTCAGCGCGTAGAACAACCACGCTTGCGCCGTAAAGCGGTCATCCACCCAATAAAACCCACTCGGGGCGTACAGCAAAATAGTACTTATTCCGCTGGTCACGACTATTGGGGGCCCAAGCGATGGCCGCACCGCGACCAGGGCAGGGATGACCATAAACAACGAGTAGTAATAACAAGTGAGGTTAGTGAACGAGATCACCAAGCACACGCTCAGCCCGAGTCCGATCCAAAGCTGGCGCGTGCGCCGCAACGCCCAAGCCGTCCAGGCGAACACGCCAGCGCAGATGAGCAGGAACACTGGCTTCATCGTCTTGAAGCGATCCAGTCGGCCCTGCTTCCAGCCTTCGAACGGGTCGTCCATGTTGTCGTCACGCAGGAAGCGCATGCGACCGCTCCAGTTGTGGACGAGCATGGTCTCGAGGCCCATGTGATTGGTCAGCGGCGTCGCGTTGTGCACCTTGATGGTGTGGCCGAAGAACTGTTTGTACGAGTCGACGCCGCACACTGCCATGCTGGCGGGCACGAGCACGCCAAAGGCGACGATTACACCCAGCAGTAGGCGACGGTGGTCGGGGTGCAGGTAGCCGAGCAACCCTGGTCTATCGAGCTTGATCGACAGCTTGCCGGTCGGGACTTTGGGCTCCTGCAAGGTACCGAAGCGGACGCGGCGGATGATCTCGAAGAGCACCATGATGCCCCAGCCGCCGAAGAAGATGATCGGGAAGATACGCAAGAGGGCTGACCAGCTGAGCGCGCCGCCGGCCAAGAAGAACTTGCGCTTTCGCGCGCAGCACACCGCTGCAACCAAGAAAAACAGCCAGTCCTGACGCAGGAAGGCGCCACCCGTCCAATAGAAGTTGGCCGGCGCGTTGCAGCCCCAAAAGACAATCGCCACGGCCATCACGCGGAAGCCGAAAGCCCAGTAGAAGAGCAGCACGATACCGACGTGAAACGCGACGTCGATCATCGACAGGATCTTGAAGTACCCGTCGCCGGCGGGCGCAAAGCTGCCGAAGAATTTGCCCGTCATGCCCCAGACCGGCGGCGGATTGTAGCCGTGGTCCTTCTGCATGTTGTCCCAGTAGCTACCTGCGGACGAGTGATAGAACCAGTCCACGTCTTTCTTCCAAGCGTCCCAGCGCGCCGCAGTGAAGCGGTTCTTGCACTGTCCGGGATCAGACAAGACGTAAGTGTCTTTGACGGGCGTTATCAGGTTCTTTCGCAAATCACGCAAATCACGCTTGGCGACCTGCGCGCCGCGCCCGAGCTCTATCTCCGCGATCGCCGTGCATTCGTAGAGTCGGCTGTAGCCAATCTCTTTGAAGTACTTCGAGCCCAAGTAGTAATGGAAGAACTCGTGGCGGTGGTAGTACTGGTCGTAGCGAACGTTTGGATTGAAGAAGTCGAAGTAGGTGAAGAACGCGGCGACAGTCAGCACGATCGCGACCCAGCGTTTCGTCTTTTTCGAGATGCGTTCGCGTAACTTGGCGGCGCGCAGCTCGTACATCAGCAGCAGGGCGGTCGCCATCGTCAGGAAGACGCGCGTCCCCTTCATGAAGCCCTCCCAGTGGGTCTTCTCGAAGATCGAATTCTGCCAAAAAAAATCCTGGCCTGGGGCAAACGCCAGAACGTGCCCGAGCGACGCATTCAGCGTGGAAAGCAGGGTCATCACGACCAGCGGTTTACACTAGAGACAAAATAAAAACTACCCGGGCAATCCTTGGATTACCCGGGTAGTCGTAGCGAGCCCCAGTCTCCCGGAGGGGGTGAGGGGCGTTGGCAGTGCTTGGCCGCGCAGCAAAACGCGAAAGCGCGACTCAGGACGTACCTAGCCGTAGATAACAAGGCCCTGACCGCGCCACCGCGGCCGACCTCGCTCGGCTAACCTCGAGGGTCCACCTCCGGGATAAAGGTACAACTACTAATCATGCCTGTCCTCCTCCGGCCGTAGCCGGACGCCGAGACGCAACCACGCGAACGAGCCCTCAGCCGAAGCTGAGATTCGTTCGGTAAGCGGCGTTGGGGGCGCTTCCGAAAGGAGACCGTGACGCGGTCTCGACCCTAGAGTGCAGGCGCGGGGGTGCTCCTCCACCGGACAAGCCCGGGAATGTCTTCCAGCCTGCACGTTGGTTGAGAAATAGCACGGCGCGCGCGACGGATCCAGGGTTTCTGCGCGTAACCGCATGTTTTTGTAAAGGACCCACGGCGGCATGGTCGGTCTCCGACGATACCTCTGGCGAGCTACTCGGGTACGGGTAGGGCGGTACGGTCGGCGATCATGGCGAAACTGACCGTACAGGGCAGGCTCGCGAAGCCGCCTTCGACGCCAACGAAGCCCGCACACTGCGTGCCGCTCGCTTCCGCGTACGCAAAGCTCAGGTTGATGCTGAAGCCCGTCACGTCGCTACTGCTCGAGCTGAGCTTGCCGTTGCCCGTATCGCTGCGATTAATGATGCAACCGGGATGCACGCCTTGTGCGGCTTCGAGAGTCACCGGTACGCCGCTCTCGAAGTCGAACGACTTTCCGTCCGCGGCGATCGTCCCTGGGATCGCTTCCTCGCCGTTGAGCCAGTACAACGTATCGTCCTGACGCGAGAGCTTCACGTCGAATGCCCAAGTCGGCATGACGCCCAACACCGCGGCCTGGCAGCTGTCGCTCATCAGCGCGCCGGTGACGTGATAAGTCCCCAGCCGATCTCCCGGCTCATGCGCATCTTGGCCGCGGCCGACGCAACCCATGCACAAAAACAAAAACGCGCACACGACGCTACGCCGCATGCGCGATCAAGTATCAGCTAGCCCCCGAATTGGCCAAAGTTTCCGACGCGAGCGCACGCCGCTAGCGAACGGGATCAACTCAGGCTTGCGGAGCGTCGCTGGCCGGGCTGGCCTTGCGCGCTTGAGCAGCGGCGAGGCCAACGCGCAGCTTCGTGCGCAGCTTGACGCGCTTGCCCTTGAGCGGAGTGGTGAGCCATTCGTGGCGGCGACGGACGTTCCAAAGTGCACGGTTCGACATGTGGGCGGCTCAATTACCCGACCTTGCCGATTCGTGCAAGACGAACCAGGGCAAAAAACGTCGCCGCGGCCCGCTTCGCGCGCCGGATTGGCCTTGGCCGGGGAAATTTCGGGCCCTAAACTCAAACAGCTGGCAGAAATGCCCTGCCTTCGCACAAGCTACGCCGGCCTGATGACAACCCCAATTCCCGCCATCCCGGTTACCGGTGGGGTGGTTCGCTCCCCCCGCGGGCCCAGCTACCTGCTCGGCAAGCGCCTGGGGAGTGGAGCGTTCGGCGCAGTCTATGACTGCATCGGCCCCTTCGATCAGTCCTTCGCGCTGAAGATGTTCTTGCCCGCCAACAAGCCGTACGCCGAGGTGCGGGCGGAGTGGCTGAAGGAGGCCGAGCGGCTGTACAGGCTGCGTCACCCGAACATCGTGTACGTGCACGACTACTTCGAAGTGTCGGGGTTGTTCTACCTGGTGCTCGAGCGCTGCGATCACAGCCTGGACGAGATGTTGCGCGGCCCGTTTACCGATCGCCTGGTGGTGGATGTCGCGCGGCAGTTGCTTTTTGCCGTACAGTACCTGGCCGACAATGAGTTCGTGCACAACGATCTGCACGCGGGCAACGTGTTGGTCGTCCAAGGTGAGCGCTTACAAGCAAAGCTGAGCGATCTCGGCATTGCCCAGGAGCTGTACGGTTACAGCGGCGCACGGCCTGCGGTCGTGCAGCATCGGCTGATGGCGCCAGAAGTCGCGGCCGGTGGCTACTCGACGAAGCAGAGCGATCTGTATCAGCTCGGCCTGCTGATCTATCAGATGCATACGGGCGTCTACCCGATCGACACCAGCATCGGCTACGACGGCATCATAGCGCAGATTCGTGATGGCGTGCCGCGCGCCAAGGCTGAAGCTTTGGGCACGCCCATCGGTGACATCGTGAGCGTGATGCTGCGCCGGCAAGAGCAATATCGATACACGTCTGCGCTGCAAGTCTGGGAGGATCTGCAGAAGCTGGATGTGTGGGCGCGTGATCGTTTCGAGCGAGCGGCCGACAGCGTGCCGTCTCAGCAGCAACCTTCGAGCCAGCAACCCTCGAGCCAGAACCCGAGCGAGAACGGATAACCGATGCGCGTCACGATGGTAAAGAAGCAGTTGCTGAGCGGCGAGCCGTGCAAGAAATGCGTCGACGCGGAAGCGTTGCTGAAGGCGCGCGGCTTGTGGCCCCGCATCGACGAAGTGGTGTGGGCTGTGGAGGGCGACTCCGAGTCTGCCGGCATGAAGCTCGCCGCCCAGTACAAGGTGGAGCTGGCGCCGTTTTTCGTGGTCGAACAGGACGGTGCGGAGCCGCGCGTTTACACCAGCACTCTGCTGTTCATCAAAGAGGCGTTGGGCGGCCCGAGCGCGCCCATAGCGGCGACGCCCGGCGCGGCGGTCGGCTCGGAAGAGCTCACGCAGCTCGCGATCGAATTCGACAAGGCTCCGCCGGAGCGCACCATTCGCTGGCTCTTGGAGCGTTTCGGCCGTGAGACGGCGATTGCCTTCAGCGGCGCCGAGGACGTCCTGCTGATCGACGTCGCGGTGAAGTCGGGGCTGCCGTTCTCGGTGTTCACGCTCGATACCGGCCGCCTGCACCCCGAGACCTACCGCTTCATCGAGAAGGTACGCACCCACTACGGCGTTAGCATCGAGATAATGTCGCCTCAGGCTGAACCGCTGCAGGCCTTCGTCGAGAAGAAAGGCCTGTTCAGCTTTTACAACGACGGCCACGGCGAGTGCTGCGGCGTCCGCAAGCTGGAGCCGTTGCGCCGCGCGCTGGCCAAGCAACGCGCTTGGATTACCGGCCAACGTCGCGATCAAAGCCCGACTCGCACGGACGTGTCAGTGGTTCAGCTCGACACTCACCAGGGGCTCGCGGGGCCGCTCGTGAAGTTGAACCCGCTAGCAGCCTGGAGCCTTCCAAAAGTGTGGAGCTACATCCGCGCTAACGACGTGCCGTACAACGAGCTCCACGACCAAGGCTTCATCTCCATTGGTTGCGAGCCGTGCACTCGTGTCCCACGCCCCGGCGAGCACGAGCGCGCTGGCCGCTGGTGGTGGGAAGAAGCGACCAGGCGCGAGTGCGGATTGCATGTTTAGTCATCGGGACCTCTGCTCCCGCCCGCTGGAGTACGCGCTTCGTGATCCCCGAAGGGGGAGAATCCAGCGGGGCCCCGCGCGATCGCGAGGGCGTTTTGGGGCCCCACCGCAGAACCAACGTCTCAGTCGATGACCTTGGTGCCGTTGGCGCGGATGGGCGCCAGCGTGAGGCCTTCTTCGTCGGCTGGGGTGCCGGCGGCGTACAAGACCTTGAGCTTCTTCAGCGCTTTCAGCGCCGTCGCGTCCTTGACCTGCGTGTGCTGAATGCCGAGCTTCTCGAGCTTGGTCAGCTTGCCGAGTGAGCTCACGTCGGTGATGGCGGTATCGTCCAGCGTCAGCTCAGTGAGCGTCGTCAGCTGGGCTATCACCGACAGATCCGCAACCTGGCTATGCGCCAGATCTAACCGGTCGAGCTTCTTCAGCTTCGCGAGCGGCGACGTGTCGTGCACGCTGTTGTGTGCTGCGCTGAGCGACTCGAGATCCTTCATGCCGGCTACGATGGACAGGTCGTCGTAGTCGCCAGGACCAAGGAACAGATCCTTGAGGCCGGTTAGGTGCGAGAACGTGCACACGTCGAGTTGACTCGTGCGCGGCGCCTGCGAGAGGTTCACCGAGTGGACCTTCTTCAAGTCGGCGAGGCTCACTGGGCCGTCGGGCTTTTGCAGCTTTTTCCTGATCTCTGCTTCTAGCCCGGGTTGGTCGAACTCGGCATTCGGGCCCTTGCCACATTCTGCCAACGTCTTCTTGGGTTTGGTCGGTGCGGCGGCTTCCGGTACTGGAGCGGCGGGGGGCGCGGGAGGCGCGGCCGAAGGAGCGGGAGCGGCGGCAGACGCAGCGGGTTTCTCCGCCGGCTTCGGCGGATCCTCACAGGCCCCGAGTACACAGACCAAACCGAGCACGCCAACTGAAGGACGAATGAGCGTCATTGCCGGCGACTCTAGTCCCGAGTCGCTTTGCGATCGACACCCAAGACTCGCACCAGATCCAGGAACTTATGCAGTGCTGGCGACAGATTTTGGTGTCGCCAGACGATCGACAGCTCGACTTGAGGTGCCCCGACGATTGCCCGGAAGCGGAGGCCGGGCCGGCGAAAGTTGCGCATCGAAGACGGCAAAATGGAGACACCGAAGCCGGCGGCGACCATGCTGATAATGTCGAGCTGCGGTGCCTCTTGCTCGATGTGCGGGGTGAAGCCCGCGGCGTAGCACAGGCCCATCAGCTGATCGAAGAACGCGGGGCCCCGGGCGCGTGGGAACATCACGAACGGCTCGTGCTTCAGGGCTTCGAGCGGGATCGTGCGCTGCGCGGCCAGTCGGTGATCATCGGGTAGCACGACCATCAGCGATTCGCGACGCACCAGCTCCGCGCCGAGCGCTGGGTCGTCGACCGCCGAACGCACGAAACCCACGTCCAAGCCGCCCGCTTTGAGCGCGTCGATCTGCTCGCCGGGTGAGAGCTCGCGTAGCGATAGCTCCACCGCGGGGAAGCGGGTCCGGAATGCGCGCAGTAACTCAGTGAGCCCGCTGTACGCGAGCGACGACGGATAGCCCACGATCAGCCGCCCGCTTTCGCCTTCGCTCGCGCTCCGCGCGTCGTGGATCGCGGCGTCGAGGACGTCGAACACCTGCCGGGCGCGGCCAAGTAGGGCTTGGCCGGCCGGGGTGAGCTCAACCCGCCGACGCGAGCGCTCGAACAGCGGAAACCCCAACTCCGCCTCCAGAACCTGGATCTGTCGGCTCAGCGGAGGTTGCTGAATGTGTAAGCGTTGCGCCGCCCGACCGAAGTGCAGCTCTTCAGCCAGCGTGATGAAGTAGCGAATATGGCGGAGTTCCATTGTCCAGCTGCTCTAGAAAAGTGCTCTGTGATACCCAAGAGGTATCACAGCATACGGAACAATGCATTGGACGATCGCTGGCACAGACCCTACAGGTACCTGGCCCAACTTTCCCGTGCTTCCCGAACCGGCTCAGGGAGCCCTGAAACGGCCTGAATTTACCAATGTGGCTCGTTCGCATCGCGCTCCAGCGTCCCTATACCTTCGTCGTGATGTCGATGCTGATCGTCATCCTCGGGGTGTTCACCATCCTACGGATGCCGACGGATATTTTTCCCGACATCGATATCCCCGTCGTGTCCGTGATCTGGAACTACGGCGGTCTGCCTCCGCAGGAGATGGAGCAGCGCATCACCACCGGTTACGAGCGTGTGCTGACGACCACGGTGAACGACATCGAACACGTCGAGAGCCAAACCTTGAGCGGCATCGCCGTGATCAAGATCTTCTTCCAGCCGGGCGCGAGTATCGACGCGGCAGTTGCGCAGGTAACGGCCATCTCGCAAACCTGGGTGAGGCAGCTGCCCCCCGGCGCAACGCCCCCGTTCATCATCCGCTACAGCGCTTCGAACGTGCCGATTTTGCAGATCGGCTTACAGAGCGACACCTTGTCCGAACAGCAGCTGTTCGACTACGGCGTGAACTTCATCCGCGCGGACATCGCGACCGTTCCCGGCGCGCAGCTCCCGTATCCGTACGGTGGCAAACAGCGCCAGGTGATGATCGATATCGACCCCAAGAAGCTGTACGCCTGGGGTCTCTCGCCCCGTGACGTGAACAACGCGCTCGGGCTCCAGAACGTGATTCTGCCCACGGGCACCGCGAAAATGGGCGTCGAAGAGTACCCCATTTTGATGAACTCGAGCCCCGAGCTGATCCCGGAGCTCGGAGACATCCCGATCAAAACCGTGAACGGGACGACGGTCTACATCAAGGACGTGGCCAACGTGCGCGATGGCTACGCCCCGCAGACCAGCATCGTGCACGTCGGTGGCAGGCGTTCGGTGCTGATGAGCATCCTGAAAAACGGCAGCGCGAGCACACTGGATGTCGTCGCCGCGATCCGCGGCATAATGCCGACGACCATGGCCAAGCTCCCGAAGGAGCTGAAGGCCTCCTTGTTGTTCGATCAATCCGTGTTCGTGCGCGCGGCCGTCAGCGGTGTGGTCAAAGAAGCGGCCATCGCGGCAGGCCTCACGGCCTTGATGATTCTGATTTTTCTTGGCAGCTGGCGGAGCACGCTGATTGTCGTGATCTCGATTCCGCTCTCGATTTTGGTATCGATCATCATCCTGAGGGCGCTCGGCTACACACTCAATGTCATGACCTTGGGCGGCATGTCGCTGGCGGTCGGTATCTTGGTCGACGACGCGACCGTCGAAATCGAGAACATCCACCGCAATCTGGCCCAGAAAAAGCCGATGGTCCGCGCGATTCTGGACGGCGCGCAGGAAATCGCCGTGCCCGCGATGGTGTCCACGCTCTGTATTTGTATCGTGTTCGTGCCGGTCGCGTTCATCGCCGGCGCGGCAAAATCCTTGTTCGTGCCGCTCGCGCTCGCCGTCGTGTTCGCGATGCTCACGTCGTACGTGTTGTCTCGGACGCTCATTCCGACGCTCGTACGCTACCTCCTGGAAGGCGAGGCGGCCAAGCACGCGGGCGATCACGGCCCTCAGCACAGGCCAACCCTAGGAGAACGCTTCTTCGCACGCTTCGAGCACGGATTCGCCCGACTGCGCACGATTTACGGCGGTCTTTTGGCCTGGTCACTCGAGAACCGCCTCGCGTTCGTGGTCAGCTTCTTGTCGTTGGTCGTGGCCTCCGTGGTCCTGCTGATGCCGCTGCTTGGGCGCGACTTCTTCCCGAGTGTCGACGCGGGGTTGATTAAGCTCCACGTGCGCGGCGCTCCGGGTTTACGCATCGAGGAGTCCGAGAAGCGCTTTGGTACGGTGGAAGACACGATCCGCACGGTCATTCCGAAGGACGAGATCGCGACGATGATCGACAACATCGGCGTGCCGAACAGCGGTATCAACTTGTCACTCAGTGAAGGCGCGCTGATCTCGCCGTCCGACGGCCAGATCCTGATCGCGTTGAAGGAGGGTCACCGGTCGACCGCTGGCTACGTGCGCGCGCTTCGTAAGAAGCTCCACCGGGATTATCCAGAATCGACCTTCTTTTTCTTGGCGCCGGACATCTCGACCCAGGTGTTGAACTTCGGTTTGGCGGCTCCCATCGATGTGCAGGTCGTCGGTCCTCCCGGCAAAGAAGCCGATACGCTGGCCGTCACCCAGAGCATCATGGCCCAGATGAAGGGCATCCCGGGCGCGGTCGACGTGCACTTGGCGCAAGTGTTGACGAAGCCCGAGCTGCGCATCGACGTGGACCGCACCATGGCGTCCATGGCCGGCCTGACGCAGAAGGACGTTGCGAGCGACATCCTCGTGTCACTCTCTTCGAGCACAACGGTCGCGCCGAGCTTTTGGCTCGACACCAAACGCAGCGTTCAGTACGCCGTCGCCGTGCAAACCCCGCAATACCAGAACAACAGCGTGGACGCAGTGAACGACACGCCGCTCTCCACGGGCGGGGACCTCGGGCCGCAGCTCCTGTCCAATGTCGCAGCCATCACCCGCACGGTCGGCCCCGCTAACATCACGCACTACAACGCCGCCCGCACCTACGACGTGCAAGCCAACGTCGACGGCACGGATCTCGGCGCAGTCGCGAACAGCGTCGCGAAAATCGTGAACGCGATCAAACCGGACTTGCCGCGCGGGACCACGATCAAGATTAAGGGCCAAGTCGAGAGTATGGAGTCTTCCTTCACTGGTCTCGGTTACGGCCTAATCTTCTCCGTCGTGCTCGTGTACCTGCTGATGGTCGTGAATTTCCAGTCCTGGCTCGACCCGCTCGTCATTTTGATGGCATTGCCCGGTGCCATCGCGGGCATCGTCTGGATGCTGTTCTTGTCCCACACCACGCTCAGCGTTCCGGCGCTGATGGGCTCGATCATGTGCGTGGGCGTGGCGACCGCCAACAGTATTTTGGTCGTCACCTTCGCGAATGATCAGCGCAAGGTTGGACGCGACGCGAAACACGCCGCGCTCGCCGCTGGCATGACGCGGCTGCGCCCCGTGATCATGACAGCGCTTGCCATGATCATCGGTATGTTACCGATGTCGTTGGGCTTGGGCGAGGGCGGCGAGCAGAACGCCCCGCTCGGCCGCGCGGTGATCGGCGGCTTGTTGTTTGCCACGCTGACCACGCTATTTTTCGTACCCGTGATGTATAGCGCTTTGCGTGGCAAGGCGCCGACGACCGACCCGATGTTGGAGGACATGTGACCCCCCCGCCCAATGACTCGAACGTTCATGTGCACACGCACTCCGCTCCGCTCGCCGCGGATGACTTGGGCTTCGATCTGCCGGGGCCTACTGTCTTCCGCCGTGGTCGCCTCGTCACGTTCGGAATCGTCTCCGTGGGGGCGCTCGCCGCGGCTTTCCTATTTGGCTACCTGCCCAAGCACCACGCACAAGCGGAGCTCGTGGCGGACGCACACGCGGAAGCGGCGGTCGCGCCCTTCGTGGTGGTGATCACGCCCAAGGTGATGAGCAGCGATCACGCCATCGTGCTCAGCGGTAGCGTGCGACCGCTGGAAGAGACCGTGGTTTATCCGCAGGCGAACGGGTATATTTCGAGCTGGCTCGTCGATATCGGCGCCAAGGTCAAAGGGGGTCAAGTCTTGGCGGAGATTGCCACCCCTGAGCTCGACCAACAGCTCGATCAGGCGCGCGCGCAGTTGGCGCAAGCCGCAGCAGGCGTGACGCAGGCATCGGCGAACATGGAGTTTTCCAAGGCTAACTTGGAGCGCTTCAAGCAGCTCGTTCCGGCGGGCGTGGCGAGTCAGCAAGATCTGGACAAGACTCAGGCCCAATCGGTCGTGGACTCCGCGAGCGTCAGCGTCGCGAAAGCGGCGGTGGCGGTGCAAGAAGCCAACATCCGACGCCTAATGCAGCAGAAGTCGTTCGCGCACGTGACGGCGCCGTTCGATGGTACGGTCACCTCCCGCACCATCGAACGCGGGGCTTTGGTGAGCTCGGGCAATGCCACACCGTTGTTCAAGGTGGCGGCGTTGGATCCCGTGCGCGTGCTCGTGCAAGTTCCGCAAGACGTAGCGGGAGGCGTCCAGACCGGCCTCGACGCCAAGGTAACGACGCGCGAGTTCCCCGGTCGCATCTTTGCCGGTAAAGTTGCGCATTCGGCGGGCGCTCTCGATCAAACCACGCGCACGATGTTGATTGAGGTGCGCGTGCCCAACCCCAAGAACGAGCTCTTGAGCGGCATGTACGCCGAGGTCGCGTTGACCCTGCCGTCTTCGCACAAGGTGTTCGAGATCCCAGCCACGGCGTTGATCAACGACGCCAAGGGCTTGCGCGTGGCGGTGGTCGACCCAGAAAGCAAGCTGCGCCTGATCCCGATCGGGCTCGAGCGCGACACCGGCGCTACGGTGCAAGTCTCGAGCGGGCTCACCGACAGCGACCGCGTGGTGAAATTGGTCAGCGCAGGCATGCTCGACGGCGAGCTGGTTTTAGTCAAAAAGTAGCGCAATCTAGGCCAGTTTCGGGTTTGCGCTTGGGCCTCCTGAGTAACCCGACAACAATGCGCCGCGTGACTTCCGCTCGACGAGTTACGCTCGCGCAAACCTTCGTCCTGGCGGCGCTGGCGATCGGGTTGATCGTATTGGTGTCGTTCTGGTACTTCCTGCAGGACTCACGGGCGTCGATTCTGGCGTACTCGGAGCGGCTTCGGCTGAGCGCGGCGCAACAAGTCGAGCTTCGAGTGGCGCGCGCGCTCGGCACGGCGCAGGACGCGCTGAGCAACGTGGTGCGCAGCGTGCGCTCTGGCGCCGTGCGTCCCGACGATCTGGACGGGCTCGAGGTGAAGCTATTCAGCGAGCTTCAGGACTCGCCCCGCCTAGCCGAGGTCACATTTACGCGAGCCGACCTAATGGGCTACGACGACCTCGGTGAGGCTCGACTCGCCCCGCACGGACGTTTCCAAATTTCCGTCTTTCGACGCGCGGACGGTGGGATCGTCACTCGACTCACGCGCGAAGCACCGGGCGGGTTTGTCGTGCAGACGCGAGAGCGCGCGCCCAGCGGCGCGTTCGATAGCGTACCCTTTGCGGCGGTCGGGTCGGGCATTGACCCTACCGCGCACGCGACTTTTTCCGTGCCCATCGCGCAAGCCAATACCGGCAATGTGCTGTGGAGTGACCTGCACTACTCCGAGCTCGACCAGGGTCAGCCCAACCCGCGAGTCGTGCTCAGTGTGCAGCAGGCCGTGCGCGCGCCAGACGGCAGGGTCGTGGGCGTATTGCGGGTGGCACTGCTCACCACGGATTTGGACGCCATTTCCCGACTCAAAGTGGACCCCGCGAATCCCGATGATCCGCACCGGATTGCGCTGCTCGCAGTAAGCATGGGCGGCACACACGACGCGCGGCTGGTCGCGCGAATCAACCCCAAGGATCACATCGAGCTTGTCGGCGACGATCTCCGCATCATGCCTGCTCATCCTCCAGCAGAGATTGCGGCACTGCTCGCGAGCCCGCTCGTGCGTGGGCTCGACCCGAAGCATCCGAACGCGGGCGGCGTGCTGCTCGTTGGGGGAGAGCGCTACCTGGCAACCCTGCGCGAGCTGTCCGTGGCTCAAGGCGGGACCGCTGGCTGGGTCGTGGCTATCCTAGTCCCTGAACAGTACTACACGAAGGATCTGCTGCGCTTCGAGCGGCTGTTTGCGCTCGTCTTTGGCGGGACCGTGCTTGGTGTCCTCGTGATCTTCGTCCTGGCGTTGCGCGTCGTGCAAAACGGACTGAGCCGCGCCGTGAAGACCACCGCGCGCATGCGCGGCTTCGACTTTGCACCGGACGAGACGCGCAGCCGAGTGCAGGACATCGACGATGTCATCCTCGGCTTGGAACGCGCCAAAACAGTGGTTCGGGCGATGGGCAAGTACATCCCCCTCGGTGTCGTCCGGCGCTTGTATGAGCGGAACGAGGAACCGCAATTGGGCGGAGAGCTTCGCACCGTGTCCCTGATGTTCACCGACATCGAGGGCTTTACGACGCTGTCCGAGCGCTTGCCCCCGGATCAGCTCGCTCGCCACTTGGGCGACTACTTGGAGGCCATGACCTCAGCGGTCGAGGCTACCTCGGGCACGATCGACAAATACATCGGGGACGCCGTCATGGCATTCTGGAACGCGCCCTTGGACGTCGAGCGACACGCCGAGCGCGCCTGCGAGGCAGTGGTCTCCTGTAAAGACGCCGCTTCGGCCCTGTACGCGTCAGCCGCCTGGCAAGGGTTGCCTCCGCTGGTGACGCGCTTCGGTCTGCACACCGCCGACGTAATGGTCGGGCACTTCGGCGCTCGCTCTCGGTTCAACTACACGGCGCTTGGCGACGGCGTGAACTTAGCGGCTCGGCTAGAACCGCTGTGTAAGCAATATGGGGTGACGACGTTAGTGAGCGAAGTGATCGCGAATGCGGCGCGCGAGAAGTTCGTGTTCCGGCGAGTCGATCGCGTCGCCGTCAAGGGTAAGGCCGAAGCCATCGACGTGTATGAGTTGCTCGGTCGATTTGGTGAAGAGATCCCGAATCTCGCGCAGGCGCAGCGCTACGAAGCCGCGTTCGACGCTTATCTCGCACGAGACTTTGCCGGCGCCGTGGAGCTGCTGAAGGCCTCAAAAAACGACGACCCGCCCAGCGCAGTGCTGCACGCTCGCTGCCAAGGACTGCGCGCTGCGCCGCCGCCGCCGGGGTGGGGCGGGGTGCACGTTGCCGCGTCGAAGTGAGCTATCTGAAGCGCACCAGGGTCGCGATTGCTGCCCGGAAGTCCCGCCCAAGCGCCGCTTCTCAGCGCGCTGGTCTCAGCTGCGGTCGAGGTTGAGCGATTCGAGCTCTTGATTCAGAGCCTCCTCGAGCTTTCGTTTCTTGTCGTGACGCTCGCGGGCGACAGCGTTCTGTTGCGTTTGTTCGCTGCGCCAGCGGCTGTTCACGTCTGCGATCAAGGACACGGCCGCGTCCACCTTCGCGGCCACTTCCCCGGGAAGACACTCGATATGCAAGAGCACATCGCTGCCGCGCTCCTCGGTCGCGAGGCCCTTGCCCTTGCTCAGGTCGAACAACGCAAGCCAGCGGCGTTCGAGCGTCCCGCTCAAGCGAAACGAAACGCGGCCGGAGGAAGCACTGCCATCGGCTTGCGCGCTGCCGTGCATGGCCCGCACGATCTTAATGTCGTCGCTCATCGTGGATCTCTCCCTTGGAGCTCCATGGCAGGACTCCGCGCGCAGTAAATGGTGAGGCCACAGCGACTATCGCGATCTGGCCGAGCGCAACGTAGCACTAATTCTGCCCGAAGCATTGCGGTCGTTGAAATCATGCGCACCGTAGCGTTGCTAGTCGGCTCGCGCGAACGCGCTTAGTGCCGGATCGAGCATCATCACGGTCGAATTGACCAGAGAAGCGGTTTTCATGACAGCTAAAGAAGTGTTTTACACCGCGGAAGCGCGCAAACTGATGCTGGCCGGGGTCGATGCACTGGCGAACGTCGTCAAAGTGACGCTCGGGCCCAGGGGCCGCAACGTCGTCATCGAGAAGAGTTACGGCGCACCGACCATCACGAAGGACGGCGTGACGGTTGCCAAGGAGATTGAGCTCGAGAACCGTTTCGAGAACATGGGCGCCCAGATGGTTCGCGAAGTTGCGAGCAAGACCAGCGACGTCGCTGGTGACGGCACCACGACCGCCACGGTGCTGGCGCAGTCGATTTACCGAGAGGGCCTGCTGCTGGTAGCGGCCGGCCACAACTCCGCGGAAATCAAGCGCGGCATCGACAAGGCAGTCGAGAGTGTGGCGCTTTCGCTCAAGAGCATGGCCAAGCCGACCAAGGATCCAAAGGAGATCGCGCAAGTCGGCGCGATCAGCGCCAACGGCGACAAGGAGATCGGCGACAAGCTTGCTGAGGCGATGGAGAGGGTCGGGCAAGAAGGCGTCATCACCGTCGAGGAGAGCAAGACCGCGGAGACGACTCTCGACGTCGTGGAGGGCATGCAATTCGACCGCGGCTATTCGTCGCCGTACTTCGTGACCGACCCCGAGCGGATGGAGGCCGTGTTCGAAGACGCCTACGTGTTGGTGAGCGAAAAGAAGATCTCCAACATGAAGGATCTCCTGCCGGTGCTGGAGGCGATCGCGAAAGAGCAGAAGCCGTTCGTGATCATCGCCGACGAAGTCGACGGCGAGGCGCTGGCCACACTCGTGGTCAATAAGCTCCGTGGGACACTCAATTGCGCCGCCGTGAAAGCCCCTGGCTACGGCGATCGACGGAAGGAAATACTGAAAGACATTGCCGTCCTGACTGGCGCCCAGCCGATCAGCGAGGAGCTCGGCCTCAAGCTCGAGAACGTGACGCTCGCCGATCTCGGACGAGC